>WNFV01004805.1_pt1 | contig 17911 bp, 12 predicted proteins | sample 5400101 | NCBI WGS metagenome assembly WNFV01 (sample SAMN13153361, study PRJNA577476) | soil metagenome | isolation source: 115 cm soil or saprolite under grassland replicate 1 | place: USA:California | collected 2016-06-15
TCGATCGCGTCTGCCAGGCAGCAGCTCGCCTCGGCGCAGGCCCAGCAAGAGCAGCTCGAGAGTGGCGGGACGAAGCTCAACAAGCTGACCCTGCAGAGCACGCTGATCGCGGCCCAGGAAAAGCTCAAGACCGATCAGCTCAGGCTCGACGCGATGAAGAACGGTGGACTCCAGGCGTCGCAGGCCAAGGCGCAGAGCGATCTGATCGCGGCGCTGACGAAGCTGAAATCCGACCAGGCCAAGCTCGATGCGCTCAATGGCGGCACTTTCGCCTCGCAGCAGGCCAAGGCGCAAAGCGACCTGATCGCGGCGCAGCAAAAGCTGAAGACTGACCAGGCACGGCTCGATGCGATCAAGAACGGCACGACTCAGATGCAGCAGGCGCAGCTCGAGAGCGCGCTCGAAGCCGCGCAGCAGAAGCTCACCTCGGACCAGGCCAAGCTGGACGTGATGAACGGGGGTCCGACCGACGAAGACATTCGGCAGGCACGCGCGGCGGTGCTGCAGGCGCAGCAGGGCCTCACCAAAGCCCTGCAGCCGGGGTCCGATACCGACCTGGCCCAGCAAGCGGCCGTCATCGACCAGATGGCGGCGCAGTGGCAAGCCAAGCAAACGCCCTATGCCGACGTCGACCTGCAGGCCGCGGTCGCGGCGGTCGCCCAGGCCGAGGCGCAGGTCGCGCTGGCGCAGGCCAACCTCGACCAGACGACCGTGGTGGCGCCGTTCGACGGCGTCATCTCCCAGCGCCTGCTCGGCCCGGGCTCGCTGGCTGCGTCGACCACGCCGATCGTGGTCCTGACCAGCAGTGCCGTCGAGGTCCACGTGACGGTCGAAGAGGCGCGTGTCGGGCAGGTGCGGCCGGGCCAGGGCGTGCAGCTAACGACGCCGGCCTATCCGGATCTGACTATTCCGGGCAAGGTCGTGACGGTCGCCCCCGCTGGTGATGCCCGAGCGCACACTTTTGACGCCAAGATCGTGCCCGATAATCAGGACGATCGGCTTATGCCGGGCATGTTCGCGCAGGTGCGCGTGGTCGCGGCGCAGAAGCCGGACGCGATCCTGGTGCCACGCGAAGCGATCGTCCAGCAGGGTGGCAACACGATCGTGTTCGTCAACGACAACGGCCGCGCCGCGGCCCGCCAGGTGCAGTTAGGCATGGCTGACGACAAGTCGAACGAGATCGTGAGTGGCGTCGCGGCCGGCGAGCAGGTGGTCGTGGTCGGCCAGAACGGCCTGCGCGATGGCGCGGCAATCCAGGTGGTGAACGCGCCGGCACAAGGCCAGCGGCCGGGCGGCCAGGGCCAGGCACAAGCCGGCGATCAGACGCAAGCAGGCCAGGAGGCGCCAGCCAAGCCGCAAGGCGGCCAGGGTGCCCAACGCCAGGGTGGACAAGGGGCGCAAGGCGGTCAGGGCGGTCAAGGCGGCGAGCAGCCCGCGCAAGGACAAGGTGGTTAGTTAGCGCCGCCCAGGAGGTCTCAACACTATGCAGCTGACGCGTCTGGCGGTCGTCCGCCCGCTGACCGTGCTCATGGGCCTGCTCGGCCTGGTCATCATGGGTGGCGTCGCTTACACCTTCCTCAAAGTCGATCGCCTGCCGCCCATCAGCATCCCCTTCGTCAGCGTCAGCGTCACCTACACCGGCGCGACCGCGCAGGACGTCGAGCAGCTGGTCACCCAGCCCATCGAAAACGCCGTGTCCGGCATGTCGGGCGTGGCCAGCATCACCTCCACGTCGAGCGAAGGCAGCTCGAGCGTCAACGTTCAGCTCGCCGACGGCACCGATGCCAATACGGCCGCGCTGGAGGTGGAGCGCCGCGTCTCGGCGATTCGCAACCGGCTCCCCCAGGACGCCGGCGATCCAAGGGTCAACAAGGCCGATCCGAACGCCTTCCCGGTCATGAACGTCGCGCTGACCGGCGGCTCGCTCGACTCGCTGTTCCAGGTGGCCAACGACCAGTTCGTGCCCCAACTGCAGTCAGTGCCTGGCGTTGCCAGTGTCAACATCAGCGGTGGTCTGCAGCGCGAGATTCAGGTGCGCGTCGACTACGCCAAGCTGGCCGCGTACCAGCTGACCGTGCAGCAGCTCACGACGGCTTTACAGAACGCTAACGTGAACGCGCCGGTCGGCTCACTGCAACAAGGTGCGCAAACGCTCAACGTGCGCGAGCAAGGTGCTTTCCGCTCGCTCGACGACCTGGCCAATCAGGTCGTCGCGCAGACAACAGGCGGCCCGATCCTGCTGCGCGACGTCGCCACGATCTCGGAAACCTACAAGACACAGACCCAGCTGCAGCGCCTGAACGGCCAGGAGGCCGTCGGTCTGTCGATCGTCAAGCAGTCCGACGCCAACGCGCTGCAAGTCGCCGACAACGTCCGTGTCGCGCTGCGCAAGCTGCAGACGCTACTGCCAGGCGATTCGCAAATCCTGATCACCAACGATTCGTCGGTCTTTACGCGCGCCTCGCTCGATGCGATTCAGCACGACCTGTTGCTTTCGGTACTGCTCGTCGGCGGCGTGATGCTGCTGTTCCTGCATGCCTGGCGGCACACGGTCATCGTGCTGCTGGCGATTCCGACCAGCCTCGTCAGCACGTTCCTGGTCATGTACATCTTCGGGTTCAGCCTGAACATCATGAGCCTGATGGCGCTGGCCTTGATGATCGGCATCCTGGTCGACGACTCGATCGTCGTCTTGGAGAACATCCATCGCCATATGCAGTTGGGCGAGAACCCGATTCAGGCTGCCCTCAACGGGCGCGGCGAGATCGGCATGGCCGCCATCGCGATCACCATGGCCGACGTCGTCGTGTATACACCAATCGCGTTCGTCAGCGGCATCCTCGGCCAGCTCTTCCGTCAGTACGGTCTGACGATCGTCGTCGCAACCCTGTTTTCGCTGCTGATCTCGTTCACGTTGACCCCCATGCTCGCGTCGCGCTGGCTGCGCCACGATGACGGCGCCAGCAAGGGCCCGGTCGCGCGGTTCGGCCGCTGGTGGGACCACCACTTCGATCGACTTGGGCGCGCCGTCGGCTCGACGGTGCCTACCGCGGTTCGCCTGCGCTGGCTGGTCCTGCTGGCCAGTTTCGCGCTGGTTGCGGCGGTGTTCTCGATGGTGCCGCTGGGCCTGATCCCAACCGAGTACGCGCCAGACGAAGACGACAGCAACTTCTCGATGAACATGCAGACGCCGCCGGGCACGTCGCTGCAAGCGACGAACGAGGCAGCGCTGCAGGTCGAGGCTGGTCTGCAGAACATCCCCGAGGTGCAGTACGTGTTCACGTCGGTCTCGGTCGGAGGTGGCGGCTTCGGCGGGGGTGGAGGCGGTCGCGCGAGCTTTGCCGTCCAGGTGCTGCCCAAGCAGCAGCGCTCGCGCACGGTATTCGAGATCATGGACCAGGCGCGCACGATGGGCCGTGGCGTGCCGGGTGTCAACGTCAACGCGGACATCCAGAACCCGCTCGGCGGCGGCGGAGGCTTCGGCGGCGGCGGAACGAGCAGTATCAACCTGCAATTGGCCGGGCCGGACCTGGATACGCTCAATCAGGTTTCGCAGCAGGTCCAGGTTGCGCTCTCCACGGTGTCTAACCTGACCGATATTCGCAACACCAGCGAACAGGGCACGCCCGAGCTGCACATCGTGCTCGATCGTGTGCGTATGTCGCAGTTGAACGTCACCTCACAACAGGTCGCGACCGCGCTGCGCACCTCGCTCAGCGGTTCGCAGCCAACCGTGCTGCGGCCCGACGGTCAAACCCAGAAGGACATTACGCTCATCGCCAGCGATGCGGATCGACTGAATCTGGTCAATCTGTCGGCGATTCCAGTCGGTGGCGCCGCTGGCGGCGCGGCCGCCAACGCCACCGGCGCAGCTGCCCCGAGCGGCGTGGTCACGCTCGGCCAGATCGCCACGATCGAGCGCGGGACGGGCCCGATTCGCATTCAGCGGGTCGACCGCAACCGCACCATGACCCTGACCGGTACGGCCTCGGGCCGCGCGCTGGGCGACGTGGCCAAGGACGTTCAGACCGTCGTTAAAGAGCTCGAGCTGCCCGCTGGCTACACGGTCCAGGTGCGCGGTGGTGTGCAGCAGCTGAACAACTCGTTCGCCACGCTCGGCCAGGCGCTGGTGCTGTCGATCATCCTCGAATACATGCTCCTGGTCGCGCTGTACGAGTCGTGGTTCTACCCGATCGTGCTCATCCTGGGCGTGCCGCTGGGCATCGTGGGGGCGCTGCTCGCGTTGTTCGTGACGCACAACACGCTGAATATCTTCTCGATCATTGGTCTGATCATGGCCGTCGGCCTGGTGGCCAAGACAGGCATTCTGCTGGTCGACTACACGAACACGTTGAGAAAGCGCGGCATGGGCCGCACTCAGGCGCTGGCCGAAGCGGCGCGCGTCCGCTTGCGGCCGATCCTGATGACCACGGCCACGATGAGTTTTGGCATGCTGCCGCTGGCACTCAAGCTCGAGCCGGGCGCCGAGTCGCGTGCGCCGATGGCTGTCGTCGTGATCGGTGGCTTGTTGTCGTCGACACTGCTCGCGATTCTGGTCACGCCGTCGCTGTATACGCTGCTCGACGATCTGCAGAGCAAGGTAATGCGCCAGAAGCGCATCCCCGAGATGCAGCTCGAGCACGTGCCGGCGCCGCAGCCCGAAGGCCCAGTGGCGGTGCCCGTCGCCGCGGGCGTGGCGACTCACGCTGGCTCGTCCGCCGCGGGCAACGGCCACAATGGCGCCAACGGTGCGCACGCGGCGAGCGAGCCAGCCTGGCTGCGCCGCCTGCGCAGCGGGGATTTCGCCGGGGACTAGCGAATACGGGCTCCGGTCAGGCGCAACACGGTGCCAGCCGCGAGCCCGGCCAGCCCGGCCAGCGCGAACCACAGACCGGAGCCGACTGGCCCATCACCCGTGCGCGGCAGCTGGGACGGCGCGGCGCCAGCGCCGCCGACCTGGAACGATACTGACGGCGCAACCGGCGGCTGGAACGCGGCATGGCTCGAATACCCGAGCAGCACCGTGACGCGATGCGCGCCTGCCGCGACGCCGCTGAACGTGTTCGACAGTGCCGCCGTATGAATGATGTTCGGGTTGCCCATGGGCACCGGGGTGACACCACTCAGATACGGACCCGCATCGGTGTCGAGCATGTAGTGGACATGCAGGTCTTCTAAACGGGTCGCTTCGGGACCCGGCACGAGCGTCGTGCCCGTGACGGCGATGGTGATCGTGACATCCGGTCCGGCGACGGTCGCGCCGTTGGCTGGGGACGTGATGCGCACCTCCTGGGCGGCCGCGGTCGAAACCAGAGCCAGCGCGAACATACCGCCGAGTAGGCTGGTCAAGCGGAGCATGGGCAGTCTCCTTAACACAGAGAGTGCATTGATGTTAGTGAGCATGTGGGACATCACCCGGCCGATCCATGAACACATGCCGGCGTGGCCCGGCACCCCCGCACCACGCCAGCGCTGGCTCGAGCGCATGCAGCACGGTCACGTTGCTGACGTCAGCGAGTGGACGCTCAATGCCCACGCTGGCACCCATCTCGATGCGCCAGCCCACTTCCTTGTCGATGCACCTGATCTCGAAACCGTCGGCCTGGCTGCGCTGGTCGGCCCATGCACCGTGCTGTCGTATCACGCCCTCGGCGGCTCTGCCGCGAACCGTGTACTCGTCAAGCTGCGGCCAGGCCGAGGCCTCACCACCGCGGATGCACAGACGCTGGTACAGCGTGGCTCCCGGCTGGTCGGCGTCGACGCCCTATCCGTCGAGCCCGAGGCCTCGGTCAACGAGGGAGCGCCCGTGCACCGATTGCTGCTGGCCAATGGCGTGGCGATCCTCGAAGACCTTGATCTGACGCAAGTGCCCGATGGCGAGTACACACTGGTAGCCCTGCCGCTCCGGCTGCAGCATGCCGAGGCAAGCCCCGTCCGCGCTATTCTGCTGCCGCCACTCGCATTCTCGGAATCGTGGCCCGGTTCCACCTCTCCCTAAACCCTCTGGAACAGAAAAAATCCATTCTCATGCGAGCGCGGGTGATGACGGCGGCGGCGTGCACCCCGACGGTCCAATCGCAAGTTCATGAACTTTTCAGGTGCAGGTGCGCCATCTTTGGGCGGCTTACCTTGACGAGCCGCCAATCGTCGGGCACATTGGGGACCTGCTCGTGCGCCTGCGAACCAAACTGCTGCTTGCCTTGCTCTCCACCTTGCTGCTCGGCGACGTGCTCGGAACCTGGGTCGTCCAGGACCGACTCCAGAACGGCGTCCAACGCGAAGCCGTAGCTCAAGCCCGCGCGCGCGCACGTCAGGTCCAGTCGTTGTACACCGAACGCGCCGCCACGCTCGAAGCCGCGGGCGAAGCGACATCGCTCTATCCCGCCGTCATCCAAGCCCTGGTCGACGGTAACCCTGCCCCGTTCAAGCGCTGGTCCAGCCAGGTCGCCAACCTGCAGGGCACCAGCGTCACCGTCGTCGACGCAGCCGGCAAAGTCGTTGCGCGCGGCCATGCGCCGGAGAGCGTCGGCGACGACCTCGCGTCATCTCTCGATGGCCTGCGGCTCGCCCTGGAAGGCGACAAGCTGTCCGCGACCGAAGACGGCGACGAGCTGGGCCTGGCCTTACGGGGCTACGTGCCCGTGCGACGCGACGGGATCAGCGGCGCCATTGTCGGCGCAGTGATGATGGCCGAGCCGCTCGACGTGCGCTTCATGAGTCACCTGGGCGGCGGCGAGCCGCCGGTGGTGCAGATGCACCTGATTAGCGGGCCGCCCCCGTCGGCTGAGCTGTGCCCGACGCCGACCACCCTCGTGGCGACGTGCGGCATACCACTGTTCGCATCAGATGGTCGACAGCTCGATCAATACCTTACGTTCGACGTGCCACTGCCCGACCTGGAGCGCGCGCAGACCGATGCGCAGCATGGCTTGTGGCTGGCAAGTGCCCTGGTCCTGCTCGTCGGTGCGATCGGCGCGTGGTTCCTGGCCGGTTCCTTGACCCGACCGCTCGCCCAGCTCACGTCGGCCGCGCGGCGGATCGCCGACGGCGACCTGCTCCAGCCGGTCAGCGTACGCTCCAACGACGAGATCGGCACCCTGGCCACTGCCTTCGAGCAGATGCGCGGTCGGGTCGCCGACATGACCGGCACGCTGCGCGACGAACGCGACGTCCTCGACGCGGTGCTCGAGTCGGCGGGCGACGGCATCCTCATGGTCGACGAGCACGGCCAGACCGTTGTGTCCAACTACGCCTGGACGTTCCTCACCGGTGGCGACGGCCTGGCCGCCGCGGGTGCGCTCCGGCGCGCCGACGCGGGTGGCGAGATCGACACCTTCGCCGACGCCGCTCGGCGTTGGCTCACGGATTCGGAGTACGTGGCCGTCTCGGACTTCGAACATTTCGAGCCATACCAGCGCTTCAGGGTCTACTCAGCGCCCGTGCGCCATCACGGCGGCGCCATCATCGGCCGTATTGTGGTGCTGCGCGAAGTCACCAAGGAGACTGAGGCCGAGCGCATGCGCTCCGCGCTGATCGCGACGGTCTCGCATGAGCTGCGCTCGCCGCTGACCGCGATCACCGGCTACACGGACACTCTGCTGCACGATGGGCCGTGGGATCACGACACCCAGCGCGAATTCCTCGAGGTCGTCTCCGTCTCGGCGGGCCGCCTTTCGGGGCTGGTCGACAATCTGCTCGACGCGGCCACGCTCGACTCGGGCGGGCTGCGACTGCAGCGCGAGCCAGTTCGACTCGAACGTGTCGCCGAGCACGTGCTCGCCGCGCGGCGGCTGCTCGCGGGCACGTGCTCGCTCCATCTCGAAACCCGGCCTGGGCTGCCGCTCGCGGACGCGGATCCGATTCGCGTCGAGCAGGTGCTGGCGAACCTGATCGATAACGCCATCAAGTATTCGCCGCACGGCGGCGCGATCAAGGTGCGCATCAGCGCCGATCCGGACGGCATGCTCAGTGTGAGCGTCGCCGACCACGGCATGGGTATTCCGCCCGAACACCTCGAGCATCTGTTCGAGCGCTTCTACCGCGTCGAGTCTGGCGGACGGTCCGTCCGCGGCGTCGGCCTGGGACTCTATATCTGCCGCAGCCTGGTCGAATCGCACGGCGGGCGCATCTGGGTCGACAGTCAGCCGGGCCTGGGCAGCACCTTTACCTTCACCTTGCCCGCGCTGACCGAGTTTCCGGATGAGATACCCCATGAACGTGATCTGGTAAGTGCTGGGACTGGCGGTCGCCGATGACCGAGCGGCAGCGCGTCCTCGTTGCCGACGACGATCCGTTGATTCAGCGCCTGGTGCGAACGCACCTGGACCGCGCTGGCTTTCGCGTGTTGTCGGCTGGTGATGGCGAGGAGGCGCTGGACCTCGCCGCTGCAGAACAGCCTGATCTGATTGTGCTGGACCTGATGCTGCCCAAATTGGATGGCTTCGAGGTGTGTCGCCGGATTCGGGAGTTCTCATTGGTGCCGGTCGTGATGCTGACCGCGCGTGGTGAGCAGGTCGACAAGCTGCGCGGCTTCGAGGCCGGCGCCGATGACTACCTGACCAAGCCATTCGCTCCGCCCGAATTGTTGGCGCGCGTGCGCGCCGTGCTGCGTCGGACGCAGCAAGCCAGTCCAACGTCCGCGCCGTCGGTTGTGCGCTGCGGTGCGCTGACGATCGACTTCGTGCGCCGTCGGGTGATGGTCAACGAAGAGGTGGTCAAGCTCACGCCGACCGAGTTCCAGTTGTTACAGCAACTTGCTCTGAACGCGGGCAAAGTCCTATCGCACACCGAGCTGCTCACAAAAGTGTGGGGCCCCGAATACCGCGACGATCGCGACTACCTGTGGGCCTACGTCCGCCACCTGCGGCGCAAGCTGGAGCCCGACCCCGAACGCCCCAGACACATCCTGAGCGAACCCGGCTACGGCTACGTCCTGGACTGCCCCTCCGCCGACGCCTGAGCCCCGGCTAAATCCCGAGCGGTCGCCGCCGTCACCCCACCCGCCAGCGCGATGTTTTCCAAAGGGAATTGAGGCTCAGGCCAGGCGTCGGCAGCGGCGCCTGCCACCCCGTGCGCTAGGACCGTCATCGGCCGCAAGCGACGGCTTTCAGCGTTTTTTCGGTACCGATACGTGGATCTTCGGCGGATGCGTAGGCCGCTCGCCGTAGTGTGGACCGATCAAGAGATCAGAGCCGCCGGTGGCCTACCCACCCCAAAGACCACGGCGGCTAACGAGACGGCCAGGCCAGCGGACTTACCGCAGCGCCTGGCGTTTCGTTCTCAAGTGCGCTTCCCGAGCGCGCAGGACGCGTTTGTACAGGCGGCGGCAGTTGGTGCGCATATCGGCCGAGATGGGCGTGCCGTCACGCCAGCGCGTCATCCGCCCCTCGCCTATCGCGAGCCAGCTGTAATACGTACTCCGATTCAGTCCGTACTCCTGAAGGACCGAGCTGATCGTCACTCCGTCGCCGATGGCGCGCTCCAGGTCCTGGATGAATCCCTCGGACAAATAGGTCCAGCCGCTCTCTTGCACGGCGCTTTGCACGTCACAGTGTAACTTTCGAAGATCGAGATCATCGCCATCGACTGGTCGGGCGCGCGGATTGGCGCGCACCGCAAGATCTGGCTCGCCCAAGCCGAAGCCCCCGATGGTTCGCCCAAGCTCACCGGAGACCTCAGCCGCGCCCAAATTCTGGAGGCTCTGGCGGTATGCACGCGGGACACTGTCATCGGCCTGGACTTCGCGTTCTCCTTCCCGCGTTGGTATCTCGACCAGCTCGGCATCGACAGTGCGCCGGCGCTGTGGGCGCACGTCGCGCAGGATGGCGAGCGTTGGCTCCAGGAGTGCGCGGCACCGTTCTGGGGCCGCCCTGGCCACAAGCGGCCGCCTCACCTCGAGCACTTTAGGCGCACGGAGCAAGCGCTGCGCAAACGCGGACTGTCGCCGAAGTCGGCATTTCAGATCGGCGGTGCCGGATCGGTGGGCACCGGCTCCGTGCGCGGGATGCCGCTGCTGCATGCGCTGCGCGAGCGTGGCGCCTCGATCTGGCCGTTCGATCCACCTGGCTGGCCGCGCGTCGTCGAGATCTACCCGCGCCTGCTCACCGGGCCGGTCGTAAAGTCGAACGCTGCGGCGCGCCGCGCGTATCTCGAGCGGCGCTACCCGGGCCTCGAGTGCTCTACAGAAGACGCGTTCGACGCCGCCGTCTCAGCCCTGACCATGGCCCGCCACGCCGACGATCTGGCGACGCTGCCGTGTGAGCCCGACCCGGAGCTGCGGCGCGAAGGCCGCGTCTGGTACCCCAACTGGCGAACGGACGTCACTTGACGACTTGACTGCAACTGGCGCGCTGGTGACACTCGATTGGTGGCTGTCGCCGCGCCGGTGCGCACGCTGACCCTCATCGAAGCAGTGCGCGAAGCGCTGCTCGAAGAGATGGAGCGCGACGAGCGCGTCGTCGTCCTGGGCGAGGACATCGGACCACTGGGCGGCGTCTTCCGCGCCACCGACGGGCTACTGGCCAGATTTGGTCCCGAGCGTGTCATCGACACGCCGATGATGGAGCTCGGTATCGCCGGCCTGGCTGTCGGCATGGCCATGCGCGGGTTGCGGCCGGTCGCCGAGATTCAATTTGCCGACTTCATGCACGCGGCCGCCGATCACATCATTTCGGACGCGGCGCGGATGCGCTATCGGACCGCCGGCGATTGGGAGACGCCGCTGGTCGTGCGGACCGCCTACGGGGGTGGCCTGCGCGGCGGGCCGTATCACTCGCAAAGCGTCGAGGCCTATTACTGCCACGTCCCGGGCCTCCGCGTGATCGCGGCGAGCTTTCCTGGCGACGCAAAGGGTCTGCTGACGGCGGCCATACGCCACCCCGACCCGGTGCTGTTCCTCGAGCACAAACGCACCTACCGCGCCATTCGCGGCGAAGTGCCTTCAGGCGAGTACCTCTTGTCGCTGGACCGCGCCAGCGTGGTCCGACCGGGCGAGCACGCCACCGTCGTCGCCTGGGGCTGGGTGCTGCACGAGGCGTTGGCTGCCGCCGCCGTCTTAGCCGAGGAGGGCGTGCTGGTGGAGGTGATCGATCCGCGCACGTTGAACCCTCTAGATACGGAGACACTGCTGGAGTCGGTGCGCCGCACGGGGCGGCTGTGTGTGGTTCACGAGGACACGCGCACGATGGGCCTCGGCGCAGAGCTGGCTGCCCTCGCCTCGGAGCTCGCACTGGACGACCTGCGCGCGCCCGTCCAACGTATCGCCATGGCTGACGTCGCGGGCATTCCGGCCAGCGGCCCGATGGAGGACTACCTGATCCCTGACCGTGAGCGCATCGCCGCTGCGCTGCGCCAGATGGTACGGGTCGATCGTGCGCCGCGCTCCTCGCTCGCGGTTAACGGCGCCACGTCGGGCTTGGGATCAATCGGTCCGGGCTCCGGGCTGCTTGGCCAGGTCAAGGCAGATGCTGCGCTTGCCCAGGCCAGCGTGAACGAAGTGCCGCAAGCGGCGAGCGTCGTGGAGGTCGACCTGAGCCGCGTGATGCGTCACCTGGACGCGAACCGATCTGCCTGGATGCAGCGCGGCATCGAGCCCGAGCTCACGGGCTACTTCGCCGAGGCGCTGCTCAGCGCGCTGCGTGGCGTGCCCTTGGCCAATGCCGCGTTTGACTCGGCCGCCAGCGCGATTCTGCGCTATCCCGCGGTGCATCTTGGACTCAGTGTGGTTGGCACCGATGGCACCGCCGCACGCCACGCCATCGTGCGCGATGCCGATACCCGCAACCTGCTGGGTCTGGCGCTCGAGGTCAGCGCAGTGCGCCGCTCTGGCTCGGGCGACGCCTCTTGCCTGGCCGAGGCGACCATTACGCTCGCCGACTACGGCGCCGGCTCCGCGCTGTTCGCCGTGCCGCTGGTGCTACCCGGCCAGTCCGTGGCCGTGCGCGTCGGAGCGGTCGAAGAGCGCCTGGTCACCCGTGACCGAGGCATAGCCATCGTACCCACGGCCTACGTATGCGTCGCGATCGACCATCGCGTGCTCGACGGCATGGACGCCGGCACGCTGCTGGCCGAAACGAAGCGCTTCCTCGAGCACTACCCCACCGAGCCGTGACTGACACGCTCGTTCGGATGCCGAAGCTGGCGGACACGCTTGTTGAGGGCACGGTCGCGCGCTGGCTCAAGCAGCTTGGCGACAGCGTGGCTGCCGGCGAGCCGCTGGCGGCCATCGAGACGGACAAGGTCACCACCGAGCTGACCTCGCCCGCCGCGGGGTCGGTGCTGGAGCTGCTCGTCGCCGAGGGCGCCACAGTGCCGGTCGAGACGGCGATCGCGCGCATCGGCGCAGCAGGCTCGCCGTCAACCGTCACAGATGCGCCGGAAAGCGTCACGCGAACCGTCACGGATGGCCCGGAAAGCGTCACGCGAACCGTCACGCCTGTGACTCCAACCGTCACGCCGGTCACTGGCGTCCCGGCGAAGGCCACGCCGGTCGCGCAGCGGCTGCTTGCTGAGCATGGCCTCGCGCCCGACGACATTAGCGCCGGCAAGCGCGTCACCAAGGCCGACGTGCTGCGCTTCCTCGAACGCCCTGAGCGAGGTCCGCGCCAGGAGGCACGGCCACCGGGCGAGGAGCCACAGTCGCCGCGCCGGGCGCAAACGTCGCCGCACCAAGCGCCACCGGCGCAAACGCCACCGGCGGCGCGCCAGGAGGAACAGGCGACACGCCACGAGGGTTGGGCGCAACCTCGGGAGCACACGGCGGCGCGCCGGGCGCCACAGGCGGACCTCGTGCCGCTGACGAGCATGCGCAAGGCGATTGCCGAGCACATGGTCCGCGCCAGCCAGACCATCCCGCACGGCCAAACGGTCATGCAGGCAGACCTCACCGCGCTCGCCGCCTGGCGCGACCAACACAAGGCGGGCTTCGAGGCGGAGTTCGGGGCCCCGCTGACCTTCACGGTATTGTTCGTACACGCGCTCGCCCGGGCGCTCGCGGTGCGTCAGCGCCCGGTTGACGTGGGCGTCGCCGTGGCGCTGGATCTGGGCCTGATCGTGCCCGTCATTCGCTTCGCCGACGGTCTGACGCTCGGTGAAACGGCGCGCGCGCTGGTCGACCTTGCCAGTCGCGCGCGCAGCAGCACATTGCAGCCGGCCGAGACGCAGGGCGCTTTGATGACCGTGACCAACGTTGGCTCCTTCGGCAATCTGTTCGCCTCGCCGATCGTGCCGCTGCAGCAGATCGGCATCCTCGGCCCGGGCCTGGTCGAGCACCGACCCTTACCGGCCGCGGACGGCGGCATCCGCATCGGCTCGAGTTGTTGGCTCACGCTGATGTTCGATCGACGAGCGTTCGACGATCTCGGCGCCGACCGGCTGCTGCGCTCAGTGGTCGAATACCTCGTCAGCGTCGCGCAGCCGCAGTCGTCGGAGTCGCCGGGCCCGTCGCAGTCGCCGTAGCAGCCAGAGTCGTCGGAGCCGTCGGCGTCGCCGCAGCCGCCAGGGTCGTCGCAGTCGCCGCAGCAGCCAGAGTCGTCGGAGCCGTGGGCGTCGCCACCGCCGCCGCAGCCGCCAGGGTGTCGCAGTCGCCGCAGCAGGCAGAGTCGTCGGAGCCACCACAGCCGCTACAGCCGACGCAGCCGCCTAAGCTACCATAGCCGTCACAGCCGCTACGGCCGCCAGGGTCGCCGGACCCGTCGCAGCCGTCGGAGCCGTCGCAGCGGTCGGAGCCGACGGAGCGACAGGAGCCAAGGGAGCCGTCGCAGCGGTCAGAGCCGACGGAGCGACAGGAGCCAAGGGAGTGGAGGGAGCGGCGTTAGCTTTTGCCGAGCTGGGCCTCGAGCTGGCCGAGCATGCGCATCGCCGGCAGGACGTCGGCCACGCTCGACTTGGGCGCGCGTTGCTCCTGAATGGCCGCGAAGAACTCGCGATCCTCGAGCTCGATGCCGTTCATCGACACGTCGACCTGTGATACATCAATGGGTTTGTCGTTGCCGTCGACCAGGTCGTCGTACAACGCCTTGTACGTGCCGTTGTCACAGATGTAGCGAAAGAACGACCCAAACGGCCCGTTGTTGTTGAACGACAGCGACAACGTGAGAATCGCACCCGAAGGTAGTTTGAGCTGAATGCTCATGTCCATCGCGATGCCCAGCTCAGGGTACATCGGACCCTGAATGGCGTTCGCAATAACGGGTTGTTCGCCCGTTTGATGCATGAACAGGTCGACCGTGTGACACGCGTGATGCCACAGCAAGTGGTCGGTCCACGAGCGCGGCTGGCCCGCGGCGTTCATATTCGTGCGGCGAAAGAAGTAGGTCTGCACGTCCATCTGCTGGATCGTCAGCTCACCCGATGTGATGCGCTTGTGGACCCACTGATGGCTCGGATTGAAGCGACGCACGTGGCCGGCCATGGCGACGACGCCGGTCTCCTTCTGGACGGCGACGATGCGCTCGGAGTCGGCGACTGAGTCGGCGATCGGAATCTCGATCAGCACGTGCTTGCCGGCGCGCATGACCTGTTCGGCCTGGGCGGCATGGACCTGGGTAGGACTCGCCAGAATGACCGCGTCGAGGCCGGGCTGGGCAAGCGTTTCGTCGAGGTCCGACGTCCAGTGCGGAACATTGAATTTCCTGGCAATTTCCTCAGTGCTGGCGGGTCGCCCGCCCGTGAGCGAGATGACCTCGATACCCGGGATGTTGCGAACGGCCTCGAGGTGGCGCTGGCCAAAGGCGCCTTGTCCAGCCAGAGCGATCTTCATTGGCGCCTATTCTGGCCAATGTCATCCCGAGCTTGCGAGGGATCTCGCGTGCATGTCGCTCGCCTTTGTGCGACGTTCAGACAGGCGAGATTCCTCGGCTTCGCTCGGAACGACCGGGGGCTCGGAATGACCGGGCGCTCGGAACGACCGGGCGCTCGGAGCGACAGCGCGCGCCGACGACGATGGCGTCGTACTTCATCAGTTAGGGCAATCTCTTCGTTGAATGGGTCGCCCACGTCTACGGCGCCACGCGCTTGGCGGATCAATATTCAGTTGACGACACACTCGTGGCGCAGCCGCGCTACGTCGTCACTCCCGCGGCGGATGCCTCGGCGCCCGCGGCTGAGGCTTCAGCCCGTTCCTGTTCCACCAGCACCCGGCGCAGGATCTTGCCGGCGGCCGACTTTGGAATGGCGTCGATGAATTGCAGCTTGCGGATCTTCTTGTGCGGCGCCACGCGCTCGGCGACGAAGGCCATGATGTCTTCGGCCGAAACGGGCGTCTTCGCCACCACGAACGCTTTGGGGATCTCGCCGGCCTCTTCGTCGGGGCTCGGAATCACCGCGGCATCGGCCACGGCAGGATGCCCGAGCAGGATGGCCTCGAGCTCAGCAGGCGCGACTTGCATGCCCTTGAACTTGATCAGCTCCTTGACGCGATCGACGATGAACACGTCGCCGTCGTCATCCACATAGCCGATGTCACCAGTGTGCAGCCAGCCATCGCGATCGATCGTCGCCGCGGTCGCGTCGGGCTTGTTCAGGTAACCCAGCATGTTGAGCGGACCGCGCACCCAGATCTCGCCCTGCGCGTTGCGTCCGACTGCCTCGCCACTCGCGGGATCGACCACCACACACTCGGTATTCGGCAGCAGCGTGCCGCCGGAGGTCGGCTTGAGCGCACCCGGCTCGCACGAGCCAACGTGCGTCGCGCCCGAAACTTCGGTCATGCCGTACGCCTGGAACAACTTGGTGCCGAGTCGTGCCGTGAATGCCTCGGCCACAGGCCCGCCGAGCGGCGCAGCCGCGGACAGCGCCCATTGCGCTGACGAGATGTCGTATTTGTCGACGAGCGGATGCTTCGCCAAGGCCAGCGCAACCGGCGGCACGAGGTGCAGGTACGTGACGCGGAAGCGCTGAATCATCTCCAGGTACTGCTCGAGGTCGAAACGGGCCATGGTCACGACCGTTGCCCCGCGCCACAGCGCGAAGTCGAGGAACATGACAATCCCGTAGATGTGGAAGAAGGGCAGGAATGCGAGCAGCGTGTCGTTCTCGGTCGGGAACGCGAGGTCGGTTCGGGCGCCGGCGAGGCTGAGCTCGGCCACCAGGTTGCGATGCGTGAGCATGACACCCTTGGGCAGTCCGGTCGTGCCGCTCGAGTAGGGCAGTGTGACGAGGTCCGTCGTCGGATCGATGTGCACCGCGGGCGGCTCGGCGCCGCTCGCCAACAGGCTGGCGAAGGGCGTGGCGCCCTCGGCTTCCCCGAAGATGATCAGCTCTTGCACCGTTGAAACGTGCTCGGCCGCGGCGCGCGCCTTGTCGAGCAGCGGACCGACCGTCAGCAGATACTTGGCACTGCAGTCGCGCATTTGCTGGGCGAGCTCGTCAGCCGTATAGAGCGGATTGACCGTGGTCGTGATGCCGCCGAGCGTGGCCACGGCGTGGAACGCGACGGCATACTCGGGCACGTTGGGCGCGTAAATCGCCAGAACGTCGCCCTTGGTGAAGCCTTTGGCGGCGAGACCGGCCGCACACCGCTTGATGGCACCGATGAGTTGGACATAGCTGATGGTGCGCCCGCTGGCGCCGTCGACGAGGGCCGCCTTGTCGCCAAGCTCGGCGGCCCTGGCATTGTGGTTGGCCCCCTCCCCCATTGGAATGTCGACGGTTGGCCTAGTATGCCGGCCCGTGTCAAGGCCGACGCTGCTCAATATCCTGAGCGCTCAACATATTGAGCAGTTGCTCAGGATAATGAGCGAATGTGCTCAGTGGGCCAGCTCCTGGCTGTGCTGGTACGCCTGCCGAAATTGAGCAGTTCGCGAGTGCAGCTGGGACGTCCAGTGGCTGCGCGGGCGTATTGCCGCCGCCCCCGCCGCGGCGGCGTCGGGCGCGATGCCCAGACGCACCAGCGCGCCAGGGTTGCCGGACTGCAGCGCCTCAACTTCATCCGAGCTCAGCGCGTACTGCCGACACAGCTCGTCGGGCCACTCGAGCACGAGGCGATATAACCGGCCATCGGCCTGCAAACGCGCCACGACTACCTCGAGATCGGCCAGCACGGATCGTTCAGTCGGCGGTGATGCCGTCCATGCGGGCCAGAACGTTGAGCATGATCTCATCCGTGCCGCCGCCGATCGACAGCAGGCGGCTATCGCGGAAGAAGCGACTCGTCCACGTCTCGTCCATGTAGCCGATCCCACCGTGAAACTGCAGGCACGTGTCGGCCACCTTGCGCACCAGGCGTCCCGCGGTCAACTTGGCCACGGTGGCGAAGCGGGTGGCGTCCTGGCCGGCGACGATGGCTTCGGCGGCGGCGTAGTTGTAGTGCCGCAGCAGGTCGAGCTCGGCGCTCAATTCGGCCATGTGGAACTGGATCCACTGGTGCTCGACCAGTGGCTTGCCAAAGGCTTTTCGCTGGCGCAGGTAGTCGAGCGTGCGCTGGATCGCGACCTCACACTGCCCGACCGCCATGTAACTGGCGATCAGTCGCTCGTTCTGAAACTGCTGCATCTGCTGCTGAAAACCGCGGCCAATCTCGCCAATGACATTCGTGATGGGCACGCGCGCATTCACAAACGACAGCTCGGCGGTATCCGAAGAGTGATTGCCCAGCTTGCGCAGTGTGCGACTGACATGGAAACCGGGCGTATCGGTCGGAAAGATGACCTGCGACATGCCGCGGTAGCCGCGCTCGTCGCCGGTCCGCACCAGCAGACACAGCCAATCGGCCTGGGCGCCGTTGGTGATGTACAGCTTGCTGCCGTTGATCACCAAGTGATCGCCGTCGCGCACGGCCCGCGTCTGGATCGCCGCGACATCCGACCCGGCGTCGGGCTCGGTGACCGCGACCGCCGCGACGTGCTCGCCGCGCAGCGCGGGTGCCAGGTAACGTGCCTTGAGCTCGGCCGAGCCGTAGCGCGCGAGCGATGGC
>WNFV01004237.1_pt1 | contig 17910 bp, 12 predicted proteins | sample 5400101 | NCBI WGS metagenome assembly WNFV01 (sample SAMN13153361, study PRJNA577476) | soil metagenome | isolation source: 115 cm soil or saprolite under grassland replicate 1 | place: USA:California | collected 2016-06-15
AGTTGGGATTCAGTAAGAGCGTCTTCGATTTCTCGACTCGGACTCTTGAGAGGTAATCGATGAAATTCATGCCGGTCGCTTTCTTGAACATCTTGCAAAAGTAATGCCTGCTGATGTTAGCCGCCTGGGCTACGCGCCCCAGCGATAGCGGCTCCGCCTGATGCGTTTCGATGAATTGCCGCGTTCGCGTCATGCTTACGGACTCTTCCTTCTCGCGCCGTACCACCAGTTGATTCGACAAGATCGAAAGGTGTTGCGCAAAAATACTCAGGAGCCGCAGCATCGCGCGATAACGGTCCGGCGATAAAACGCACGTCCGAAAATAAGCCCGCTCGAGTTGTTTCCAATCCGTCTTGTAGCCCCACGCGCGGAGCTGCCGGGTAATGGTCGAGAAGTGTTTCTTTGTCGGGTTCTTGAGCATCACTTCGCCCGTCTCGAGAAAACCAAGAATATGGTCCCCTACGTACACCGGCACTGCACTTTCGGAGAGTCCCGCAAACCAGGTAACGGTGCGCCTTGTCGAGTTCGGTTCTCGAGACGCGTCGGTTTGGGCCCTTAAGCATGCGGCACGCGCCTTGTTGAAACGAGCCAGAATTGACGCGAGTGAATCGCGATCCTCTTTTCCATGGTGTGCCGGCGACCAGGATTCGTGTCCTCGGATATTGAGCGGCAAACCCATCGCTTCGCTGAAAGCCCGTTCGTAATCTTTGAAAATCTGCGAGCGCGAAAGATGTCGCATGACTTCCCGGTCAGAGGATCGGGCCGCGTCTCGTTTACTCATTACGCCTTTCGAAGCTTTGCGTCGAACCGCGTGTCGTATCATCGCGCGCATACTAAGACGCGAAACCTCTCAGCACCAGTTGTCCTGATTGAAGCCCTTGCGCAATGTATCCACTGCCGAACGTCTGCTGCTTAACATCGCGAGTCTGATTTGCAGGTAAAGCGCGAAGCTGCCGGAAAAGCGCAGCTCGATATTTAGAGCCTTTATGTCGGTTGAAATAAATCGCGCTGCTTTGTTGGACTGTTGGCTTCATATTTGGTTGCGAGGCTTTCATACGGACGGCGCTTGTCTCGCGGGCTTCCTTTCTGGCCGCTTCGGAGTGAGATTGGCGAGAACACGCAGTTGATCACGACATTCCATTACGCAGTGATCATTCGCGAAATTTGCCCGCAGCCCGTCGGACAGGGGCGTTGTGAGCTAGTTGTTTGCGTTGCTTCGGAGAAGAACTTTTCGATCGCGACGTATCCCGCTTTGGAATCGAGCGACTGCCACCGAAGTCATGCTTGTGTTTTTGTTTGGGCATATCTGAAGATCGATTTTGCGAAGCGCAAATATTCTAAAGAGAGGGCAGATCAATCTTGAGGAATCTGCCGGTGGTGATTTGAGCCACATTGGCAGCCCGCGGCACGCCACATGCGATCAAGGCTTTGGTCGTGTCTTCCGCAGTCAGGTGGTGTTTGAGCACGATAGGATGAACCGCATACGCGACTTCAGCATCTCGCATTATTTCGCGGAATTGGATCAGATGCATGTGGCGTTAACCTTGGTAGCAGAATGCCTTCAGCGTGCCTCGCGCCGGACCGGTGGTGGCGTCTTCCTTCCGATCATCACACAATAACTGTTGAAGTTGCCCCGGATTTCGCCCTTCGCTTTCCCAACGTCGCTCTGCCGAAAAATCGCTTTCTTCGTTCTGTGACCTTGCGAAAGTCAGGGGATCCATGATGGCAGTGGATGAAGCCGCTCAGCGACCGTTGTCCTGATGAAGTCGTTTTGCGATGAATAAGTCGCCGGAGGCCAGCTGTCGCCGAACATCCGGGCCCCGCTTGCCGGCTGCAATGCTCAGCCGCCGGAAAAGCGCGGCGCGACGTTTTGAGACTTTATGCGCGAAATAAAGCGCGCTGTTTTGCGTAATCGTTGGTTCCATATCGTTTTCCTCTAGGTGTTTTTAATTTAAATGCGCCAATCGGATTTTGATCTCGGACTCGTTGTCGTGCCTCACACTCTCTCGATGCGACTGCGCATCGTCGTGCACCTGTCTTTCAAATTGGTGATCCGAGCGTGCAATAAGCCGACGCCGGCGCCCCGAAACCGCAATATTGCTGGACAAGAAGTCAGCGAGCCATGTTTGCAGCGCGTCCTTGTTCGTATGAATGAAGACTGCCATAGAGATGATTCTGCAGTGTTTGGTTGGTGCAGAGGGAAAGGGCCGCACCCACGGTCGATTGACGCTGCGATTGTTGACTGGCGAATATATGGCCGCGAGTGCCGATTACCTAATGGTATTTACCGCCACAATTTCCCACGCCGGGCATCTATTCAGCGCTGCGCGTAATGTTCCGCGCCAAGAAAATGCAGCGACACATATGGCTCATCGCCTACGACCCAACTGTCGTGGCCCGGGCCGATGTAAAACAAATCTCCGGCCCGCATTTCGTAGTAGCGTCCGTCCTTCATCCGGCAGGCGGCGCAACCGGACACAACCAGGCCGACATGTTCCACTTCGCAAAACTTCGCGCCGGTCGCTGCGCCCACGTGCGCGGACCATTTCCACCCCGGTTCGTAGCTCGCGCGACCGATTGTCATCGATCCGATCTTGACCGTTTCGAATTTCCCTTTTTCGAATGTGCGCACCTCATCCGGCTGCTCGAAGCGCTTGATCAAGAAATCATCGTACTTCGGTAACATTCCTGAAACTAATCGAAGGATCGAGTCGTGTCGCAGGTGGTCGGAAATTGGCATGATCTCGAGTGGGAGACATGGGTCCTGCGGTAAAAGGTTGCGGCCATCAGCCGAATCTCCTACAGAATACCAAAATGACCGAGATCTTTACTGTTGGATACGAGGGGCTGACGCCAAGACAATTCTTTGGCTTAATCGGAAGCTCTAAAATTCGGAAGTTGATTGACGTGCGCGAGTTGCCACTTAGCCGAAAAAAAGGATTTTCTAAAACTGCACTCGCTGGTGCTTGTAAACGCCGTGGAATTTCCTACCGCCACATGCCTGAGTTAGGATGCCCGCGTCATATCCGGCATGAATATCGAGAAGAAGGAAATTGGACGACGTACACCATCCAGTTTAAGACGCATCTTTCGAGTCAGGGTAAGGCACTCGCCGAACTCGCGAAGCTCGCAGCAGATGAAAAAGCTTGCCTGCTCTGCTTTGAACGAGACTTCAATTTCTGTCACAGAACATATGTCGCGCAGGCCATGCGGCATTATGCGCCGCGCGGGCTTCGCGTAGCACATCTCACGGGTCCAAGCGAAGGTCGAGTTGTCGTGATGGGGCGGCGCCTTGCGGCTTAGGCGGATAGACAACGCCAACTAACAGCCACCGATGCGGGTGGAAACGCATCGTGCCGAGCAAGAACAGCATGCGTCTCGAGGAGAAGAAGTCGCGTTCTACCTTATCTCGAAACGCCGATTCCCAGCCTTTAGGCCCATGGCGATTCATGCAGTTCCAGTAAAGCGCACCAAACTCCCAATCCGTGACTTTATGGCGGAATTCTTTCCGGCCGCGTAGCGTTTCGCATTCGTAGCGGTAATGGAAATCAAACGGCAGCTTGCGTAACAACGTGCGAGAGCGCGCTTCAGCCGTATCAAAGAGACCTTCCGAACGTAGCTTTTCAACTTCCGCCGCAGTCCATTCTGGATTTCCCACGGGGGCAATCTCCAAACTGATGCAGCGGACCGGCTCAATAAAGCCGAGCGTCTCACCGGTTGCCTTACGGCGCTCCTCCAAGGCGTCCGGATCAGAGATCTTATGTTGTTCGATTAGCTCTAGGCGCTTGGTCCAATCACCTGATGTGTCTACGAAGTCACCGCGTCGAACAATTGAATCAATCTCAATCTTGCGGCTTTCTGGTCGCACATCTGAAGTTTTCCGAGACAGTTTCATTCGCACCCATTCCCAACGCTTGAAACGATCATCACCAGCAAGCAACCGAAATGGAATTGGAAATAGGCGCCTTAACTCACCCTCCTGTGTAAGCGCTGCTACACAGGTTGTCTCACGGTACTGGTGGCTTGGCGTGGGGTACGTCTTCGTGAGAATTAGTAAATCCTCCGTCGTAAACCCCGTTTGCTTTCCAGGACTCATTGCATCTGAATGGCGATTATCGTGTGCTAGCTGAGAAGACCAGCTATGAGCTCTCCGACTCTGTGAGCGGCTTCGCTCAGCGTGACTATTGTTGCAAGTCCTTCTAGTGACTTCCAGGCGGTGGCAATTATTTCCTTATTCGGTTCCTGTTTCACAATTTGCGTCCGAATTGTCGAAAGGTCCGCTGCAGCATCGAGTTTCTGCGTATCGTTCAGTTCTCCTGATTTAGCGATCGCTTGATCGAGTTCGTCGATCGCCCGCGAGAGGTCTGTGAACTGCGTGTTCACGATGTTGCCATCGCCAACAACCGTAACTCCTTTGATATTTGTGATGTTCATGCTTTTGAAGCTATCTACGCGCTTAAATACCGTGCCCGCCTCTAAATGGTTGATACCCACATCAGAGATTTTGTATTTGATTTGTTCTTGGCTCAGCTCCATCCCGCCTGCAGTCTTAAAACTTCTTTCTTTGACCACATCTTTGACCCAGCCCACTTGAATCAAATAATCGAGATTTGAGGAAACTTCGGGTTGCTTGAGCCGATACATTTGTTTCATCGCGCTCTGCAGATCACGAATTCCAATCGGGATCTTGGTGATTCCCTTAGATTTTTTGTGCCGCTCGTACAGGAATCGCAGAATCTTGTCTCTGATGTCATCGTCGGGATTCATGACGACAAGCAAAACAGCCGGGCCTCCTTCGAAGCCCGGCTGCTGTAATTCATCTTTTGTCTCGGCCTAGCCCCGAAAGTTATCCGGGGTTAATACCGAATTTTCTTCGGCATCAATAATCCATGCCGCCCATGCCGCCCATGCCGCCACCTGGCATCGGAGGAGTTTTTTCCTTTTCAGGAATCTCCGTCACGAGCGCTTCGGTGGTGAGCAACAGACCGGAGATCGACGCGGCGTTTTGCAACGCGGTGCGCGCGACCTTGGTTGGATCGACAATTCCCGCCTTCACCAGGTCGGTGTATTCGTCGGCGGAGACGTCGTAGCCTTCGTTGCCTTTGCGCTTCTTCACTTCCTCGACGACGAGCGCGCCTTCTTTGCCCGCGTTATCGGCGAGCTGACGCGTCGGCTCTTCAATGGCGCGGCGCACAATGGCGACTCCCACTTTCTCGTCGGCTTCGAGGCCCCTGATGTTGTCGAGCGCTTTCTGCGCGCGCAGGTATGCGACACCGCCGCCTGCGACGATGCCTTCCTCAACCGCGGCGCGAGTGGCGTGCAACGCATCTTCGACGCGCGCTTTCTTCTCCTTCATCTCGGTCTCGGTCGCCGCGCCGACATTAATGACGGCCACGCCGCCCGCGAGTTTCGCGAGACGTTCCTGGAGTTTTTCGCGATCGTAATCGCTCGTCGTTTCCTCTATCTGACGACGGATTTGCGCAATGCGGCCCTTAATATCGACCTGCTTGCCTTCGCCTTCGACAATCGTGGTATTCTCCTTGTCGATGGTGGCGCGCTTGGTGCGGCCGAGGTCTTCAAGTTTGATGTTCTCAAGCTTGATCCCGAGGTCTTCGCTGATCAGACGCCCACCGGTGAGCACCGCGATGTCTTCCAGCATCGCCTTGCGACGATCGCCGAAGCCGGGCGCCTTCACCGCGCAGACTTGCAATGTGCCGCGTAATTTGTTCACGACCAAAGTAGCGAGCGCTTCGCCTTCCACGTCCTCAGCAATGATGAGGAGCGGCCGGCCAGCTTTCGCGACTTTCTCGAGCAATGGGAGCATGTCCTTGAGGCTCGAGATTTTCTTCTCGTAAATCAGGATGTAAGGATTTTCGAGCACGGCCTCCATCGCCTCCGCGTTCGTGACGAAGTAGGGCGACAAATAACCTTTGTCGAACTGCATGCCCTCGACGACTTCGAGCGTGGTCTCGATCGATTTCGCTTCCTCGACCGTGATCGTGCCGTCCTTGCCCACCTTGTCCATGGCGTCGGCGATGATTTCGCCGATCGTCTTGTCCCAGTTGGCCGAAACAGTCGCGACCTGCGCGATCTCGGTGCGGTCACCGACTTTCTTGGAGATCTTCTTCAGCTCCTCGACGATTGCCTCGACGGCTTTCATGATGCCGCGCTGCAATGAGGTCGGGTTCGCGCCCGCAGTGACGTTGCGCAGTCCTTCTTTATAGATGGACTCCGCCAGAACGGTCGCCGTGGTAGTGCCGTCGCCCGCGATGTCCGAAGTTTTCGACGCGACTTCGCGGACGAGCTGTGCACCCATATTTTCATACGGATCTTCCAGCTCGATTTCTTTTGCGACCGTCACACCGTCCTTGGTGATCGTTGGGCTGCCGAATTTCTTGTCGAGAATCACGTTGCGACCGCTCGGTCCGAGCGTTGCCTTAACGGCCTTCGCCAGTTTCTCGACGCCGCGCAGCAACGCGTGCCGCGCATTTTCATCGAATTGTAATTGTTTAGCTGCCATAATGTTAGTTCTTGGTTTGTTAGTTGAGAGTTGAGAGCTAACCGATGATGCCGAGGATGTCGTCCTCGCGCATGATCAGGTAGGTTTCGTTGTCGATTTTGATTTCAGTGCCGCCATATTTCGAGATCAGCACCTTGTCGCCTTTCTTCACGGTGAAATCGACTTTCTTGCCGTTGTCGTCGATTTTACCGGTGCCAAGAGCGACGACTTTGCCCTCCTGCGGTTTTTCCTTTGCGGTATCGGGAATAATGATCCCGCCTTTTTTTACTTCTTGCTCTTCAATCGGTTGCACCAGCACCCGGTCTCCGAGCGGTTTAACGTTAACTGTTGCCATAGGTTGATGTTCTTACTCCTTTTGGTTTTGTTGGTTGTGCCGACCGCTGTCGATCTTGCGACAGTAGTCGGCAGATTCTTACCTGTTAATCAAAGTCGCGGCGCGATGTGATCTGGGTAGCGCACGCGTCTCGCGTGTTGGTTGCGGCGTCGCGCCGCCACAAGCTTTCCTTGACACGTTGCTCCAGCGCGAAGCTCCAATCAACCGGGAAAGTTCGCGACGGCGAGACACCGTCGCCAGCACTCGGGACGAGTGCGCTACCCCAAAATATATCGCTGCGCGCCATCATTTTTTCTTGTCTTCGTCCACGACTTCGAACTCCGCATCGACAACATCGCCGTCGCCGCCGCGTTTGCCTGCGCCCTCTTCGGCGCCCGGGCGTGCGCCCGCTTCAGGTCCGGGTTGCGGACCAGCTTGGGCGCCTGTGCCAGGTTGCGCTGAGGCTTGCTTGTAAAGCTCGGCGCTGACTTCCTGGAACTTGTTCTGCAACTCGTCGTAGGTGCGCTTCATCGCGTCGGTGTCGTTGCGATTGATGGCGTCGCGCACGGCGGCGATGGCGTCTTCAACCGATTTCTTTTTGTCGCCGGAAATCTTGTCGCCCAGCTCGTTCAACTGCTTCTCGCACTGATACGCGAGCATGTCGGCGTTGTTCTTGATCTCGATCGCTTCCTTCGCCTTCTTGTCCTCTTCTGCGTGCACTTCGGCTTCGCGCTGCATCTTCTCGACTTCCTCTTTCGAGAGTCCAGAGCTGCCGGTAATGGAAATCTTCTGTTCCTTACCGGTGCCGAGGTCTTTCGCCGAGACGTGCAGGATACCGTTCGCGTCAATGTCGAAGGTAACTTCGATCTGCGGGACACCGCGCGGCGCCGGCGGGATTCCATCGAGATGGAACGTGCCGAGATTCTTGTTGTCGCGTGAAAGCGGCCGCTCGCCTTGCAAGACTTTGATTTCCACACCCGGCTGGTTGTCGCTGTAAGTCGAAAAGATCTGCGACTTCCGGGTCGGGATGGTGGTGTTGCGCGGAATCATCGGCGTCGCCACGCCGCCCGCGGTTTCAATCGCCAGTGTCAACGGCGTCACGTCGAGAAGGAGAACGTCTTTCACGTCGCCCTTAAGCACGCCGCCCTGAATCGCCGCGCCAACCGCGACGACTTCGTCTGGATTTACGCCTTTGTGCGGCTGTTTGCCAATCAGGCTGCGGGCTGTTTCAACCACTTTCGGCATGCGCGTCATACCGCCGACGAGAACCAGCTCGTTTACGTCGCGTTCGGAAATCTTCGCGTCGCCCAAGCATGCCTTCACCGGCGGAACAGTCCGTTGAACGAGATCATCCGTCAGTTGCTCCAGCTTGGCCCGCGTCAATTTCTTCTGAATATGCTTCGGTCCGCTCGCGTCCGCCGTGATGAACGGCAGATTGATTTCGTATTCCTGCGAGCTTGAGAGCGCGATCTTTGCTTTCTCAGCTTCTTCCTTGATTCGCTGGATCGCGTCCGGATGCTTCGTCAGGTCGATGCCGGTGTCCTTCTTAAATTCGCTGACGATCCAATCCATGATCTTGGCGTCCCAATCGTCCCCGCCGAGATGCGTATCGCCGTTGGTCGCTTTCACTTCGAAAACGCCATCGCCAATTTCGAGAACCGAGATGTCGAACGTGCCGCCACCCAAATCGTATACAGCAATCTTTTCGTCCTTCTTCTTATCGAGACCGTAGGCGAGCGACGCGGCTGTCGGCTCGTTGATGATGCGCAATACTTCAAGGCCGGCGATTTTGCCCGCGTCCTTGGTAGCGTTGCGCTGTGAGTCGTTGAAATACGCCGGGACCGTGATGACCGCCTGCGTGATTTTTTCGCCGAGCTTCGCTTCCGCGTCGGCTTTCATTTTCGACAAGATCATTGCCGAAATTTCCGGCGGTGAAAAAGCCTTGCGCTGACCGTTCACTTCGACTTGGACATGGGCATCGCCGTTTGCCGCCTTCACGATCTTGTACGGAACGCGATGCTCTTCCTCATGTACCTCGTCGAACTTGCGGCCCATGAACCGCTTGATCGAGAAAACCGTGTTTTGCGGATTAGTCACCGCCTGCCGCTTCGCAGCCTGGCCGACCAGCCGCTCACCCGTTTTCGTAAACGCGACGATCGACGGCGTGGTGCGCGCGCCTTCGCTATTTTCCAAAACTACCGGGTCGCCACCCTCCATTACGGCCATGCAAGAGTTGGTGGTCCCCAAATCGATACCTAAAACTTTAGCCATAGAATAAAAAAGATCCTTTCTGGGTCGAGACCACCGACGGATGGATTCGCCGTGGCGAAAGTCCGACCTAGCACGTCTTCAGCAACCGCCGAGCCAACCTGGGGATAGCCGACATAAGCCATTCTTTATGAGGATGTAATACCAAAGTCATGCTGGGTTTCCATAAGCCAGCATGCGACAAATCGGCGCGATGTTACTCCCTCACGGAAGATTCGTGCGCCAATGCGACGCTTCCCATACGATCTTTGGCACGGGGCGCGGTTTGAAAGATTCGAAGCTCGTTCGTGTTGATCGCCGAAGAAGTCGCCGCAAACGCGAGCGCGCGAACCGTGTGCTGGTACTTGACCACATCGTTTCGCGAAACGCGAGTGGTAGACAAGAACGTTTTCGCGAATAAACCAGAGTGCGATGTCGTCAAAACTGCCACCCAAAGCAGCTTATACGACCGGAAACAATGCCATCCGAGATTGCCCTCGTTCAAAGCCCGACAAGTTCTTGCAATCTCGAGAGCTTGCCAATCTCCTCAGCGCTTCCTAGTCATAAGATGATGAGTCGCACGTGGTGGTTGGTCAGGCCTTTACTCGCGGGATTAGTCCTGACCGTGCTGCAACTGACGATGGCAGTGGGTCTGCTGGCGCCGGAAGGCCCCGCTTCCTATCGTTATTCAACGCTCATCCAGCACGACAGCTATTGGTTTATGAACATCGTCGATCGCGGCTACCAGACGATTGTTCCGCCCATAAATCAAAAGATGATGGAGGTGTCCAATGTCGCATTTTTCCCCGCCTATCCTGCGATTGCCGCCTTGCTTCGCCGCGGATTCAACATCGACACCGGCAACGCCCTGCTGATCACCGCCCAACTCGCAGCCTGGGGTTTCTGGAGTTATTTCTTTCTCCTTTGCAGGCGTTGGCGCATTTCGCCTGTGCACCAAGTTTGTGGCGCGTTGTTGACTGTCGCGCATCCGGCCGCCTTCTTTCTGATCGCCGGCTACTCAGAGTCGCTCTTTCTGATGGCATTGCTCGGTTTCATCTATTGGAGCAGCGCGCAGGGGCGGGCCGCGAAAATTTGTGCTGCCTTGCATGGTATCGTGATGTCCGCCACACGGATTGTCGGAATTGTGTGCGCGGCTTTTCCGGTTGTGCACGCGATCTGCGCCAAAGGATGGAAGGGCTTGCGTGAGCCGCGGACGTGGTTTCGCCAATATGGCCCGGCGATCGGCCTGATGATTGTAGCAATGCTAGGGGTGCTCGGATTCTTTCTTTACTGCCAACTACGCTGGGGTCGCTGGGACATGTATATGCTTACGCAGGCGGCCGGCTGGGGGATAGTTCCCGATTATTTGGCGGTGTTTAAACCATCCAGCTATCGATGGCTTATTCCGGCACTGAATAATCCGATAGAAGCAAGCCAAATGTCGATGACGTTGGGCGCCTTGCTCTTTGTCGGTATCGCGCTTTGCGAATTGCTTCCACCTATTCGACGGCGGACCGGATTACCCACGCGCCTCGCCATCTATTTCTGCGCCGCGGCAATCTATTACATTTCAGTCAGCGGGGTGGCCTGCGTGGCTATGGAAAGCATGCTCCGCTACGAATTTTGCGCGCATGCGCTGATCGTGCTGGCGCTTTTGAATTATCTGCGCCAATTTCCTACGCCGCCGATGTTCGTGCGAGTGTTGGGCATCGCGGCAGTCGCGCTAGTCAGCGCCGCAGGGTTAAGCGTACAGGGCTGGTACGTCTGGAATTTCACCCGGGGCAATTGGGTTGCGTAGAAGAAGATGAAAACAAAAGTCGCCATTATCGGTGCCGGACCAGCGGGTCTGACGGCGGGTTACCTCCTGTCGAAGGAGGAAGTCGACGTGATCGTCTTGGAAGCCGATCCGGTTTATGTCGGCGGGATTTCGCGCACGACTACTTACAAAGGTTTTTACTTCGACATTGGCGGACACCGTTTCTTTTCCAAATCGAAAGCCGTGGAAGACCTGTGGACTGAGATTTTGCCGGACGACATGCTGGTGCGCCCGCGTTCCTCGCGTATTTTTTACGGCGGCAAATTTTTCTCTTATCCGCTGAAACCGTTCGAAGCGCTGCTCAAGCTTGGCATCTTCAAATCAATTCTCTGCATCCTTTCCTGGCTAAAAGCGCGGCTATTTCCAGTGCGGCACCCGAGCAATTTCGAAGAGTGGGTAACCAATCAATTCGGCAAACGGCTCTTCAATACATTCTTCAAAAGCTATACCGAAAAGGTTTGGGGAATGAGCTGCAAAGAAATTTCTGCTGACTGGGCGGCGCAACGCATCAAGGGGCTTTCGCTCGGCAGCGCGATCAAGAATGCGCTCTTTCCGCAGCGCTACAATGGTGATCGAACGAAAGTAATTAAGACGCTCATCAATTCATTCCGCTATCCGCGAAAAGGTCCAGGGATGATGTGGCAGGCGTGCGCGGAAAAGATGAAGGCGATGGGAGGGAAACTCGAGATGGGTTGTAGAGTGACTCGTTGCTTCTACGACGAAGCGTCCGGCAGTTGGACTGTCGAATATAAAGATCGACAGGATAATCTGCTGACAATCGAAGCCGAACACGTCATCTCTTCCGCACCAATGCGGGAACTGATGTGTGGATTGTTGCCGCCTGTGAGCGACCGAACGAAACGCGCGGCTCAAAGCCTCAAGTATCGCGACTTTCTCACGGTCATGCTGATCTTGAAAGACCGACAGATGTTTGATGACAATTGGATCTACATTCACGATCCAAGCGTCAAAGTCGGGCGCGTCCAAAATTTTCGTTCCTGGTCGCCGGAGATGGTGCCTGATCTCGACAAGGTCTGTTACGGTTTGGAATATTTCTGCTTCGAGCACGATGGGCTTTGGGATTCGAACAACAGCGACTTGATCGAACTCGCCCGGCGCGAGCTGATTCAGATTGGATTGGCAAAGGAAGGCGACCTGATCGACGGCTGCGTTGTTCGCCAGAAGAAAGCGTATCCCGTTTACGACGACGATTATGCGCGTCACGTGGACATCATCCGTCAGGAATTGGACGATCGTTATCCGAACCTGCATCTCGTTGGACGCAACGGCATGCATAAATACAACAATCAGGATCACGCCATGATGACCGCGATGTTGTGTGTCGAAAATATTCTGGCCGACACGAAGCTTTACGATCTCTGGCAAGTTAACGGAGACGCCGAATATCACGAGGCAGGTCCCGCGGCGGCTGAGGAAACTATTGGCACTGGCCTGCGCCTTGTCCCAACACGCGTTGTCGCGACTCCCGAACTGGCACCCGAAAGCTAGGTCTTCTGTAGCGGCGGTCTATGACCGGCGCACTTTTTCGGCCGGGAGTGAGTGAGCCAACCTCTTGCTCTTAAAACAGGAACAGTAAGAGATGTCTCGACTCCGCTCGACATGACAGATGAAAAGGTTAAGGGTGTGGCGGAACGCTGACCCGTCTCCTTTTCTTCGACCGATGGCGCTCCTCTTTTGTCATTCCGAGCGGAGTCGAGGAATCTCTAATCACTCTTTTTCGAATTCTTCGATCGGCGGGCAGGAGCAGAAGAGATTTCTGTCGCCATAGACATTGTCGATCCGCGCTACCGCCGGCCAGAATTTGTGTTGGCGCGTCCACGGCGCAGGGAAAGCTGCTTGTTCGCGCGAATAGGGCCGATCCCACTTCTCGGAAGCGATTTGCCGCGCGGTGTGCGGCGCGTTTTTCAAAGGATTGTTTTCCCGATCGATCTTTCCGTGCGCGACCGCTTCGATCTCAGCGTGAATTGAAATCATTGCATCGCAAAAACGGTCGAGCTCGTGCTTTGGTTCGCTCTCGGTGGGCTCGACCATCATCGTCCCGGCCACCGGCCAGGAAACCGTCGGTGCGTGAAATCCGTAATCCATCAACCGTTTCGCCACGTCTTCCACCTCAATTCCCGCACTCTTCGATTGTCGAAGATCGAGAATACATTCGTGCGCCACGAGCCCGCGCTTGCCTTTGAAAAGCACCGGGAAATAGCGGTCGAGCCGCTTCGCGATGTAATTCGCATTCAAGATCGCGACCTCGCTTGCCCGTTTCAATCCCTCCGCGCCCATCATCCGGATATACATCCACGTGATCGTAAGGATGCTTGCGCTGCCGAACGGCGCGGCGGCAACGTTGCCGGCTTTTCCGCCGCCGTGACGATAGTTTGATCCATTACCAGCTGGCGGACGCTTCCCGTGTTCGGCGTCGCCAAAAATAATTTCGCCAGTTTCCGAGTTGAGAATGAATTCCCGCGGCAAAAACGCGGCAAGATGTTTGGCCACGCCGATTGGTCCCACGCCGGGCCCGCCGCCGCCGTGTGGAATGCAAAAGGTCTTGTGCAAATTCAGATGGCAAACGTCCGCGCCGTAATCACCCGGGCGGCAAAGTCCGACCTGGGCATTCATGTTCGCGCCATCCATATAGACCTGACCGCCGTGCGCGTGCACGATGTCGCAGATTTCGCGGATCGTAGGTTCAAACACGCCGTGCGTGGAGGGATAGGTCACCATCAGCGCGGCGAGATCGCGGGCGTGCTGGTCGGCTTTGGCGCGCAGATCGGCAAGATCGATATCTCCATCTTTTAAACATGCGACCGGCACAACCTTAAAGCCGGCCATGACTGCGCTGGCTGGATTTGTCCCGTGCGCGGAAGTCGGTATCAGACAAACGCTGCGATGCGCTTCCCCGCGAGACGCGTGATACTCGCGGATCGCGAGCAGCCCTGCGTATTCTCCCTGCGATCCGGCATTGGGCTGCAATGAAACCGCGTCGAACCCAGTGATTTCAGCAAGCCATTCTTCGAGCTGCCTGCAAATCTCCATGTATCCCACGGCTTGCTCGCCAGGCGCGAACGGATGCAGCTTGGAAATTTCCGGCCACGAAATAGGAAACATTTCCGCGGTGGCATTCAATTTCATCGTGCACGAACCGAGCGGAATCATCGAAGTCGTCAGCGAAAGATCGCGCGATTCGAGCTTTTTCAGATAACGCACCATTTCCGTCTCAGTATCATGCGTGTTGAAGATGGGATGGGTGAGAAAATCAGAATTGCGGATCGCCGATTGCGGAATGCGGACGGGCGGCTTGCCGAGATTGTCATCGGCAAAATCGCGGACATGCGTGCCGCGGAAGATCGACATCAGCAGTTCGATGTCGCGCGGCGTTGTCGTTTCGTCGAATGAAATGCAGACTGCGCGCGAGTCGAGCGCGCGTAAATTGCAGCCAGCTTTTTCGGCATGCTCCAAAAGGACTGCGCTCGATTCAACATCGACGCGAATCGTGTCGAAGAAATTTTCGTGTGCGATCTTCAGACCAAGCGCGCGCAGACCATCGGCAAACTGGCTGGTCAGACGATGCACGCGTTCCGCGATTGCGCGCAGACCGCACGGGCCGTGATAAACCGCGTACATCGAGGCGATGACAGCGAGAAGAACCTGCGCCGTACAAATATTGCTCGTGGCTTTATCACGACGGATGTGTTGCTCGCGCGTTTGCAGCGCGAGTCGAAAGGCAGGCCGTCCTTCGGCATCGTGCGAAACGCCGACAAGGCGGCCGGGCATGTGGCGTTTGTATTGATCACGCGTGGCGAAATAGGCCGCGTGCGGTCCCCCAAACCCGAGCGGAACGCCGAAGCGCTGCGTATTACCGACTGCAACGTCGGCGCCAAATTCTCCGGGCGGTTTCAGTAATGTCAGCGCAAGAATATCGGCCGCGACGACAACAAGAGCGCCGGCGTTGTGCCCTTCCTTAATAAAGTCGCTGTAATCGTAAATTGCGCCGTCGGTGGTGGGGTACTGGACGAGCGCGCCAAAAACAGTGTCGTCGAATTTGAAACGCGAGTAATTGTCGATCTTGATCTCGATCCCAAGCGACTTCGCACGCGTCTGGATGACAGCAATGGTCTGTGGATGACAATTATCGGCGACGAAAAACGTCTTTCGATCTGGAACGACTGCGTGACAAAGCGACATCGCTTCGGCGGCTGCGGTGGCTTCATCGAGCAACGACGCATTGGCGATGTCGAACGCGGTCAGGTCCGTAATCATTGTTTGGAAATTGAGCAGTGCTTCCAACCGGCCTTGCGCGATTTCGGCCTGGTAAGGCGTGTAGGCAGTGTACCAGCCAGGATTTTCGAGAATGTTTCGCTGGATAACTGGGGGCGTGATGCAGTCGTGATAACCGGCGCCGATGAATGAGCGCACGACTTTGTTTTTTTTCGAAATCGCCCGCAGTTCGGCCAGCGCTTCAATCTCCGATTTTGCTTCCGGCAGGTTCAGTTGTCGATCTAACCGGATATTTCGCGGAACGGCAGCATCGATCAGGGCGTCGAGATTCTCGAAACCGACTTTGCCCAACATCGCATCGATCTCTTCCTGGTTCGGACCGATGTGGCGGCGCACGAATGAATCGAATTCAGTCGTGCGTTCGCGCGATTTCATTTGAAGAGACTACGGAAGGCGAATCGCGCTTCAAGTCTGTGTAGCCACGGCGCTCGGTCGCCGTGTTAATGTGAACATGCAAAAATCGCCCCGACAGAGCGGGGCGGCTACAGCTATTTGGAGTCGTAGGTTTTGACGCCGCGACTTTTTAACAGCGCGCGAAGCTCGGCAAGATGTTGATGGTTTCGGGTCTCGACCGTGCAGAGAACGTTGACGGCAGAAACATCTGGGCTGGCAAAGGCGCGATCGTGCACCACCTGCTTGATGCTCGCGCCAGTCGAAGCAATTTGCGCTGCCAAATCGGCCAGCCCGCCGGGGCGGTCGCTAATGACCGCGGTAAAGCGGCCAAGCCGGCCATCCGCAACCAAGCCTCGTTCAATTACGCGACTGAGCACGTTGGGGTCGATGTTGCCGCCGCAAAGAAGCAACACGACTCGCTTGCCAGCGTGTTCTTTTAGTTTTCCTGCCATGCACGCGGCCAGCGGTGTTGCTGCCGCACCTTCGACGACACTTTTTTCCAATTCGACCAGACGCAGGATCGCCAGGGCGATCTGTTCTTCGGTCACAGTGACAGCAAGATCGACAAGTGGCTTTGCGATTTGAAATGCATTCGAACCGACCTGTGGAATCGCGAGGCCGTCCGCTAGCGTTGGATATATCGCAATCCTTGTTGGTTTTCCTGCTTCAAGCGCGGATGAGAAGCTAGCCACATTCTCTGCTTCAACCGCGATAACTTTTGCGTTCGGTCGCAGGGTTTTGACGGCCAAAGAAACGCCCGCAATTAAACCCGCGCCGCCGACGGGAATAACCACTGCCTCCAGATCAGGAGTTTGCTCGACAATTTCGAGGCCCATGGTTCCCTGCCCGGCAATGATCGCGGGATCATCGTAACCGTCGATGTAGGCGAGGCTTTTCTCCTTTGCGATCTCGTGCGCGCGCGCTTTCGCTTCGCTGAAATCTCTCCCATGCAACACCACCGTCGCCCCGAGTTTCTGGCAATTGCTCACTTTCACCAGCGGCGCAAATTTCGGCATCACGACTGTCGCTGGAATACCAAGCAACTTGCCCTGATAGGCGAGGGCCTGAGCGTGATTGCCAGCGGAGGCGGCGATGACACCGCGCTTTTGCTGGTCGGCGGAGAGTTGCGCGAGCGAATTACGCGCGCCGCGCTCCTTAAAACTTCCCGTCTGCTGCAAGTTGTCGAACTTGCAGAAAATTTCCATGCCCGTGATTTCGCTGAGTGGGATGGAGGGCCGACAAGGCGAATAATAAACGGCATCAGCAATGCGCTCGCGCGCCGCTTCGATGTCCTGAAAAGTGACCACGAATTTAGCTCTCGAACGCTGCCTGCGCGGGTATCCCAATTCCAGAAAATCAGGCGAACTCAAATACCGGCGATTTGATGTAATGCTTGGGAGGAGTGGAACCTCGAACCAACGACTGCAGACGCTCGACAGTTTCCAATGAAAACAATTTTTCGCCCGTCTCCACACAAACACGCGCGGGAACGTTTCTGACAACAACAAGGTTGCCATCGACTTCTACTGTGTATGTAATCTTTTCCTCGCGAAATGTCTCCCTCACGGGTGGACGTTAACTTTTTCTGATACGAAAATCAATCCATGACTCCGATTCTGGTTCGTAAATCGTAATGATTTTAAGCAGCGAGCGGGATGGATAACTGCATTGGATATGAAGCGGGCGGCCACTCGCGGTAAAGCCAAGCAGAAGGCAGCTTGGCCCATATTTGTCATCGGGATAGTTTTCGATGATTTCTGCCTCCTTCACGGCTTCGAAAAGTTCCCCGAGTCGTAATATGGCGAACGATGCTTCGATCCAGCGCGTGCTTTGAAAACTCAAGCTCGCGCCGTGCGAACTTCGCTTTGATCTCAGCAAGCACAGGAATGGCGGCTCCGACTGTAAGGCGATCAATCGATTGCCGCCTGGGCTGCTGCCAATCGCGCAATCGGAATCCGGAACGGGCTACAGCTTACATAGTCCAAACCGAGTCGGTCACAGAATTTGACGCTCGTCGGCTCGCCGCCGTGTTCGCCGCAAATCCCAAGCTTGATGTTCGGCCGGGTTTTGCGTCCCAAGTCGCGGGTGATCTCCATCAAGCGTCCGACGCCTTTCTGATCGATCGATGCGAACGGATTTGTATCGACGATGTCGAGTTCGGCGTAAGCCGGGAGGAAACTGCCAGAGTCATCCCGGCTCATTCCGAGAGTCGTCTGGGTAAGATCGTTTGTGCCGAAACTGAAGAACTCGGCATCCTGCGCAATCTGATCTGCGACCAACGCGGCGCGCGGGATTTCGATCATCGTCCCGACGAGATAATTGAATTTC
>WNFV01004238.1_pt1 | contig 17906 bp, 17 predicted proteins | sample 5400101 | NCBI WGS metagenome assembly WNFV01 (sample SAMN13153361, study PRJNA577476) | soil metagenome | isolation source: 115 cm soil or saprolite under grassland replicate 1 | place: USA:California | collected 2016-06-15
GGACCCACACCGTGCCGGACTTCGCCGACGCCGTCCGGCGCCACCAGGTCATCGCCGCCATCGAGAGGTCCGCGGCATCAGGGGAACGCGTGAACGCATAGCCCGCTGCGCCGAGCGGAGGGTCATTGATCTTCTGCTCTCGGTGGTCGCGGGCAATGGATCTTGGGCCGAGTGGCCTCCAACGGGGTCATGTCGCTCGACAACCAGTTGTGCTGGATGACCAAGGAGAAGGGACATGACCGCGACCATGCGTGCCGTCGTGCTGGACGCCCCGGGCCCGCCCGAGGCACTTGGGATCCGCGAGCTGCCGGTCCCCGAGCCGCGCCCAGGCTGGGTGCTCATCGGGGTCAAGGCGTTTGGCCCTGGGTGACTCCGAGGGTGGCTGCCGCTCAGACCTGAACGATCTGGATGGTCCTGAGGTCGTCGCCGGGGAACACGTCACCCCCCTCGGTGACCGAGGCGGAGGCCAAGGCCTGGGCGCTTCCCACCCGGAAGGGGCCCTCCGGCGACGCCACCCGGACCGAGACGGTGTGGGCCAGCGTGTCGCAGGGCGTGGACCCAAAGGTTCCCGTGCCCGCCACCACGCCGTCGTAGATCGTCACCGACCCGCCCTGTCCCACGGCGCTCATCGGGCAGGTCACCGTGACGTCGATCCGCGCGGCCCCGTCGCCCTCCAGCACCGCCTGGTCGGCCAGGAGCACCGACACCTCGGGCCGAACCCGAAGGGCAGCGGAGTCCTGGGCGCGCTTCGTTGGGCCCTGCTGCACGACCAGGACCGCGGTGGCGTTGGCCGATCCGGTCTGGAACCTGCCGCTGGTGGCCGGCACCGTGACCCGGACCACGTAGGGAATCCGACCGCAGTTGGGGGTGAAGGAGCCCGCCCCTGAGGCCTGCGGCTGGCTCACGCTGACGCTGGCCTCCACGATCGTCCACGTGCGGTCGCACACGGTGGAGAGGTCGAATGTCATCGACCCGCCGTCGGGTGCCAGCGAGGCCTGCTCGGAGACGATCTCGACCGACAGCGCGGTGCGGTGCGCGGCGGCGCCCTGGGCCCCGCCCGCCACCAAGAGACCGACCAGACTGGTGATGATGAGGAGCCGACGTGCCGCGACGCTGCTTTTCATGGCGACCACCCCCATGAGGACCGTCTTCATCGTGTGATTCTAGTTCGGGCCGGGTTCGGGTCGCGTGTCGGCGGCGACAGACCTAGCGGTCTCGGCCTGTCCTGATCCTCGACCGCTCGTTACTATCGGGCATTCAAATAGGGGGTGCTGGGACGACGTGGTCGACGGGATTCGCTGAGCGTTAGGAGGGTGACCGGGGCGCGCGAGTGCCCCGGTCCCGATCCTCAACCGACGGTCGCCGTCGTCCGCATCCAGGGATGGATGAGGCACTCGTAGCGGTGGATTCCCGGCGAAAGCGGTGAGGTCGTCACCGTGCCGTCGGGCGCAACCGCTGTCGCTCCAAAGGCCCCGCCGGGGAACCCCGCGCACTCCGGCACCGGGGTCAGCCCCAGCAGGTCGTTGAGGGCTTGGATGCAGCCGCCGCCGAAGTTGGCGACCTCGGTGAAGGTGTGGACCTCGCCGCCGCGGTTGCGTGCCTGTAGCGTGCCGCCGGCGTCGAGGCTGAGCTGGCCGGGGGCGAAGCGCCAGGCGGGGGCGCGGCCCTGGGCCAGGAGCTGGGCGATGAACTCCGAGAACGTCGTCCCTCCCTCCTTCACGCAGGTGCCCGGGCCGATGGCGGCGTTGAAGGTCGCCGGGTCGCAGTCGTCGAGCATCTGGACCTGCCTGGTGGCGCTGGCGGCCGAGGAGCCCGCCGCGGGCGCCAGCACCAGCAGCGCGACCAGCCCGGCCATCGTGGCAAAACGTCGCTGAAGGGTTCTTCGTCGGGATTGCATCCTGTCTCCCTTCTCCGAACAGTGAGCGGTTGGAGCCGCCAGCCCGCAGGGTGCGAGCTGGTAGGGAGCTGCCTCAGACGCCTTGCCTTCCTTGCCCACTCCGCGCGGCTCTGTTGACCGCGACACCCATGACTCCCACCTGGTCCCTTGCGCTCGCTTGCCGCCGGTCGAGCCCTGTTCCCGCCGCCTTGCCGATGCGTGCTACCGGACCTGGCCGCGGATCTCCCCGCCGGGGAAGTCCCCCGGGCCGGTGTTGGGCGGCGCCACCCCGTCGTTGGTGTGCACGTTGACGTAGGTGGCACCGCTGCCCATCGCCGCCAGCACCGCCGCCAGGTCGACCCAGCCGCACCCGTTGCCGGGATCCGGAGCGGTGATGGTTCCCTCCGCCAGCGTCCCGTTCACGCGGCCGCCTGCGGGAGCCCCCATGAACAGGGTCACGCCAACCGGGCCGTTGACGCCGACGGCACCGCAGTGGATGTGAGCAGCGAAGACGTTGTCGAGGTTGGCGACGTTGACCTTGAACTCCAGCGCCGCGCCGTCCTCGCGGAGCTTGAACGTGGCCACCCCCACCGCCTGGGTGTCGCGCGGTGGGACCTCCTGGCCGCCCGACAGCGTGGCCACGAAGTTGCCGCCGGCCACCGCCGCTGGCGCCAACGCCAGCAGCCCCAGCGCCAGCATGACCACCAGCACGATCGTCCTGCGCATCCTTGCCTCCTTCTCCGCCCTGGCGGAGGGCGCCAACGGCACCCTCGGGCACGATGGCTCTGACCTGCAGCTGCCGCCTGGCGTTGCCCACGGCCCTCTGATGGGGGAACGCGCAGGAGCCCAGCGGCGTTTCGGCGGGTCCACGGTTGGCGCGGCCGAGGACAGCCCCCTGCACAGCTCCAACCCGCCGCAGATCGACCCCTTAGCTCCCGGACGCGATGGGTGCCACGCCGTGGCCGTCTGGTCGTCGTCGGCTCCGACAACGAGCCGCACCACCGGGTTCAGCCCTGACGACATGGCACAGCCGCGGCCGCTCACGGCGAAGGCAGCGGCCGGCATGGCGACCTCCTGGAGGCCGGAGAGGCAGCACCTCAACCGGGGACAGAGACCCGACACACTGTCAACGATCGGACCGATCGCCCGATTCCCCATCGGCGTGCCAGACCCGGTCATCAGATGCCGCTCTGGCGTCACCTGCCCATCGCCACCAGGCCAGCGCAGTCCAAGCCGACTTTGTGCAACACGTTGTAAGCGGTCAAATGGTCACTGGAGGCCGGGCAGTTCGCTGCGCCGCCAGCAGCCGATGACCGCGCGGGTGACCTGCTGCAGGTCGACCCCGAGGGCGGGCTTCGTCCCGGGGCCAGGCGCGCAGCTATTCAGTCAAATCAGCCGGGGAAGCCCAGCTCGGCGGGTTGCCGGTTCGGGTTGCCGGTGGCCAGCTCATAGACCAGGCTGCCGGCTGGCTGGGGACGGCCGGGTGCAGCAGCCAGCGCGGCGCGACGACCAGCATCTCCCTACGCCACCGTCGTCCTCGTCGGGGCCAGGGGCAAGCCGAGGTAGCAGTCGACCCGGCCGGCGCAGCAGCAAGCCCTGGCGTCCAGGTCGACTCTGGCCATCCCCGAGTGTCCGTCGGAACCTCACGGCGTCTGCCAAGCGTCCCCACAATTACCGGATCAGGCTTGAAGTTCAAGCCGCGGACGCCAATCTGAACGGATTGCGGAAACGCGGCATCGTGCTCGAAAATCATGATGCTGCCGCGCCAACCGTTTCCATGTGGGCTACATGGACGATTTTCTCTATGTCGTGTGCATGATTGCCACCACTAGCGCTGCCAGCAGTTGTTTGCGGCTGCTAGAGTTCCCCCACTTTCGACTCCGGGGGGATCATGCGCCGTCTTCGCCTGCTTGTCTTTGCCGTCATCACGCTGGTCGGCCTGCTCGGGCTTGCACCGACCGCCGCGTTGGCCGCCACCTACCAACGGGCCTGTTACAGCACTGGGTATGCATGCGATCCCACCGGCTACGCCGGTCAGGCCACCTGGGGCTTTGCGGGGCCGCACAATTGCACCACCTACGCCGCATGGCGCCAGGCCCGCAACGGTGTGCCTTACCCGGGCTATAACCTTGGGAACGCTGCCACTTGGGCGGAGCGGGCAAGGGCACACGGCGTGCGGGTTGACCGCACGCCGGCAGTCGGCGCCGTCGCCCAGTGGAATGCCTACACGGCACACGCCCCTCATCAGTTTGGGCACGTCGGCTATGTGCAGCAGGTCGGCCCGGGCTACATCGTTGTCGTCTCTGACAACTTCCCGGTCACCGACGTCGGCCATATGGACACCTACAGGATTCCGGTCGGCCACCCTCACTGGCCCAGCAACTTCATCCACTTCAGGGACGTCAGCAACGTCGCGTTCGTCAAGACCCGCAACACGGGCTCCAGTCGCGTGGAGTTGCACACCGCCACCGCCGCCAGCGGCTACCAGCAGGGCACCCATGCCGCGACCTGGTTCTCCACCGCCGATCAGTCCAACGGCTGGTTCAGCGTGACCGACGCCGACGGTGACGGCCGGCCCGATGTCGCGTTCGTCAAGACCCGCAACACCGGCTCCGGACGCGTGGAGTTGCACACCGCCACCGCCGCCAGCGGCTACCAGCAGGGCACCCATGCCGCGACCTGGTTCTCCACCGCCGATCAGTCCAACGGCTGGTTCAGCGTCGTGAACGGTTCCCTTGATGTGGCGTTCGTCAAGACCCGCAACACCGGCTCCGGTCGCGTGGAGTTGCACACCGCGACGACTGCCAGCGGCTACCAGAGCGGTACTCATGCCGCGACCTGGTTCTCCACCGCCGATCAGTCCAACGGCTGGTTCAGCGTGCCGGATATGGGCTGACAAGCCGCACCACCATAGAAGCCTCATGTGTGCTGCTGCTCCAGATCGTCGTCCCTGTGCTCGGGCGGGACGGACGTCGGTCCATTGGCCAGTCCACCCAGCAAGCTCGCGCTTCCGGCTATACCCACCGGGCTACCGGCTTTCCGCTGACCGGTCGGAATAACATGCGGCACGTCGCTGACCAGGCCGGGGGGCCGGTCGCCATGCTGTATCTGCAGGGTCATGGCCACCTTGCCGCGACCCTGACGGCCGACGTTGAAGACCTCGTGCGTGAGCGCCTTGAGCGGGACCGAGAATGACTCAACGCAGGTGAGGCCTTTCCGCCGGCAGCAGCCCAGCTCAGGCCCGGGCGCCGAATCGGCGGTAGAAGCGGCTTATTGGTGGTGTCACCGCTCTGGCGTCGGTCGCCCGCCAGAACAGCGACCCAGGATCGCGGTCGCGACGACCGCTGACCTGACGGCTAACCGCAGCAGCAGGCCCCGGCACAAGGCCGGGGCCTGCTGCTGTCCGGCCACGAGCGGATGGTCACAAACCCACGCAGTGAGAGGGATGGTTCGTCACGTCAGGCTGCGTGATCAACCGATCGTCACGCTGCCCATGGAGCGTCCGGTGAGTCAAACGCTCCAATCGTCGTCGCCGCGCACGCTACGGGCGGCTGGTGGCTCCTCGCTTGGGATCAAGGCCGCCGGGCTGCTGCGGACGTAGGGGGCGGAGATGACCACCCTTGTGATCGGGTCCGCCTCCGGCGCGTAAGAGGATGGCACGTCGACCCGGACAGTCTGAGTCACCACGTGGGCGCTCCGGGCGCTGTCCAGCATCATGCGGGCAGCAGACAGGTCCAGCAGCTTGGTAATCGCCCAGCCCAGCAGCACTGACGAGTCCCGGGAACCGGTCTCCGCAAGGGCCCGGCCCGCTTGGACGATCTCCGTGATGGCCAACTCAAGGTCGGCCCGTACGTCGGCCTCTGGGGGATCGAGCTGGTGGTCAAGCTCAGCGAGTCGGGCCAACGCGGTACTGGTTGCACCGTCGCTGTGCGGGTGGCGGGCGGAACTCGCCTCGGCCCACGCCAGGATCGCGTCGACCATGACCCCCTGCAGGGTCACCGGGAGTATCAATCCCAGGCCGAGTCGGGCTAGGTCGCTCAGATCGGCGAGCAGCGTCTCAGCGCGCTCACGGGCGGCACCTGCATCGTCCCGCCCAACGCCGACGTCACGTTCGAATGGCATGGCACTTATCCCCGGTGAGAGTGACCCTTCACTCCTCGCAAGATTACTCTGTCCGCGACTCGGACGGACAGGAGGGTCACCGGACACCCACGCGGAAGCAAGTGGACACCCGCTGCCGGCAGTCCACCGTCGGCCACGGCCGCAGTGGCCGCTGGGACGCTGCCGCAGCCCGCGGGTGTCGGCGGCGGACGGACGCGCTCGGCTGCCGCTGTCCGGAAGCCTGCGGCGTTGGCCGCCGTCCGGTCGTCGCGGCCTGCCGCAGACCGGAACCCGGGTGTCCGCCCGAGCCGGACACTGCGGCAGTGTCCGCGGTGCTTCCGGAACTGCGGCCAGGTGGCGGTGCCGTCCGGACGGTCGAGCATCGGCAGATAGCTGTCTATCAGGACAGGTACGCTGAAATCGCCGAGCTGGCTAGCTGCGCGTCCCTCTTGCCAGTGTCCAGCTGACACGGCCGACTCGGGCATCGTCAGGCGGCTGGGCGGAGGCTGGTCCAGGTGGTAGCGGCGAGCAGCTCCACGTCGGCGTCCGACAGCGCCCGGTCATAGCCGAGCGCGCTGCGGAGCAGGTGGGCGGGGACGATCGCCACGCCTTGGGCGTGCAGGCCGCCGCCGTGGACATGGGCGCCGTGGACGCACAGCAGCACGTGGATGCGGGTGCCAAGCAGCCGGCCGAGCGTCTCAGCCTCCCAGCGGACCGTCTCCAAGGTGCGATCCAGGCGGTAGTGGTTGTGCCAGGCCAGCCCGTCGCCGCCCTGCTGGACGCTGCCGGTCCACTGCTTGGAGTCGATGACGAACACGCCGCTGGGGCCGATCACCAGGTGATCGACATTCGCGGGCGAGTCAGGCACCGCTAGGTCGTGGAAGACCACGTAGCCGTCGCGGGTGAGCCGGTCCAGCAGGCGGGCGGTCTGCCGCTCGCCTGCGGCGCCGCGCTGCCAGGTGCGGGCCTGCTCGGAGACGCGGAACCGCAGCCGCCAGGCTACCAGCGCGGCGGCCACCAGCCCGACCAGCCCGCCGTAGGGCAGCCCGGCCTGGGTGGTGAGCACGTCGCCGGCGAGGCCGGCGGCGGCGACCAGCGGCGCCCGCCAGGCCAGGCTGCGGGTCCAGCAGGCCAGCTCCTCGGCGCGGCGGCGCCGGTAGGCGGCCAGGGCCGAGCGGCCGGGGCTCCCGTGGCTGCCGGTGACCGGCTGAGCCGGCACCGCTGCCAGCAGGCCGGGGGGCTCACGTCCAGCCCCCGGTAGGGTCCGGGGAACCCCGAGGGGCTGCCCCGGTGGGTCCAGGGCGGCCCAGCCGCTGCCCAGCAGCTGGGCGGGCTGGCCGGCGTGGGCGTCCAGGAACCGCTGGAGCTCCTCGGCGGTCAGGGCCCGCACCGACAGGCCGCTGCCTTGGTAGACCGGCGTGCCGAGTTCCTCCAGGTCCTCCTCGTCCTCGTAGTCGTTCGGGTCGGGGTGCTGGCGCATGTACTGCTCCCTTCTGCCAGCTAGCGGCCGTCGCGTTCCCGGTGGCCGAGGTCGCGGCCGGGTCGGTCACGGTTGGGGTGCCGCTGGTCGCGGTGGTCGCGGTGGCGGCCCCAGCTGGCCAGGTGCTCCAGCGCGGCCCGGGCGGTGCGCCAGTCGCGCCGGCGGCCGGGGGTGTCGCGGCGCGGTTCGGCACCAAGCAGCCGCTCCGGGTCGGCCCGGCGCCCACGGTCGGCCATGGCCGGCCGCCGCCCGAGGTCGCCTCGGCGATGGGTGCGCTGGCCACGGCCGCGGCTTCCGGCCCGCTCGCCGGTCCCGTCGGCCCGCTCGGCAGCGGTGGGGGCCGTGGCCGGTAAAGCCGCCCGCCCGTCCCGGGCCACCCTGCCCCCAACATGCTCGGCCGGCCTGTCGTGGTTCAGGCCGTAGGCGCGCCGGTAGGCGTCCAGCTCGGCGGCAGCCACGCGCCACACCGCGCGCTCCTGGGGGTCGGTGGGCACGGGGCCGAGTTCGGCCAGCAACCAGCCCGGCGGGTCCAGCGCCAAGGCGCGCTGGTCGACCCGACCTCGCCAGCCAAGCTCGCGAGTGAGCGCCCGCTCTTGGACGCGCAGCTCTTCGTCGTGGGCTTCCATCCAGCCCAGGTGCCGCTGCTGCGCCCGCCGCAGGATGCCCAGGCGCTCAGTCGCCTGGTCGGCCTGCCCGGTCGTAGTTCGCACGGCGTGGTCGGCGAGCGCCAGCCGGTCCCTGGCGCCGGAGAGGTCCTGGCGGCGCAACAGCCGGCCCTGGAGCGCGTCGACCTGGTCGACGGCGGCCTCCCGGTCCCGGAGGGCCTGCTGGCGGGCCTGCTCGGCCTCAGCGGCCCGCTGGGCGGCCAGGCGCAGCTCCCGCGACCGATCCGGCGGACACTCGGCCCGCAGTTGGGCGAGCCGGTCGCGTTCGGCACGCAGCTCTCGGGTGGACAGCCGCCGCACATCCGGCACGTCGGGGGTGTCGGTGGCAAGGGCCTTGCTGCCGTCACGAGACAGCACCCGCGCCAGCAGCTCCTCCGGCGCCCGCGCCTCCCTGCCCGGATGCGGCCGCTCCTCGTCGGCGGCGAGCGGCTCGGGGCCGACCGTCAGGTACAGGTCGGTGCGCTCTTTGCTGCGGGTCAGCTGCACATACCCGCCCTGCATGTCCTCGGCGCCGTCCACCGCCAGCAGCGCCCGCCGCTCGGTCCGGCCCTGGGAGCGCATGTCGGTCCGGGCGTAGGCGAGATCCACCCGGCGGGACTGCCCGGGGCGGACCGCGGCGTCCAGGTACCAGCGGGGCAACCTGACCGTTCGCGGCGGCTCGGCTTCGAGGGTGCGGACGGTCATGGCCCGGCCGGGTATGTCCAGTGCCTGGATGACGGCGGTGGTGCCGTTGACCACGCTCAGGCGGTCCTTGGCGTTGGCGCCCAGCACCACCACATCCCCGACCGCGAATAAGCGATCCCCGACGGCCAGCCGCTCGCTGCCGAGCTGGCCCGTCTCGGCGCGCAGCCGCTGGCAGACGCTGTTGAGCTGGTCGACCTGGGCTCTCCGGTGGGCGTAGATCACCGGCTGTTCCCCGGCCTGGTGCGCCTGCCACCAGTCCGAGACCAGGGCGCGGTCGCGGTCGTCTTTGGCCTCGAAGGCGCGGATGCGGTCGTGCTCGGCGTAGGCGGCGATGGCCCGCTCGAGGTTGCCGGCCCGGATGTCGTCGATGGCGCGCTGCTCCCAGGCTTCGACCTGGCGGCGGTTGACGGTCAGCTCGCTTGCGCCGAGGCGCAGGCGCAGGGCGCGGAAGCCGCCGCCGGCCTGGATGGAGGCGAACTGGCGGTCGTCGCCGACCAGCACCACCTTGGCGCCCGCCCGCTCCGCATGCTGCAGCAAGGGGGTGAGCTTTCTGGTGGCGACCATGGCGGCCTCGTCCACCACCAGCACCGTCCGCGCATCCAGCTCGGTTCGCCTCTTGCCGAGGTCCAGCAGCAGCCGGTCGATGGTGCGGGCGTCGGTGAAGCCTTCATCAGCGAGGCCGACGGTGGCGATCCCGGTGGGGGCGGTGCCGAGGACCTGGTAACCGGCCAGCTCGAACGCCTCCCGGGCCAGTCCCAGCGCCCAGGTCTTGCCGGAACCGGCCCGCCCGACCACCAGCGCCACGCCATCGCCGCCTTGGGTGAGGTCGCGGACCATGGCGGCCTGGTCGTCGCCGGCGGTGGTATGGCGGTCCAGGACTTGGCGGACGATCTCTGGGCGGACGACGGCACAGCCCTGGTCAGCGCGGTCCACAGCGCCGTCCACGAGTTGCCGTTCGATCGTCAGCAGCTCCGGCGTCGAGAACCGCTCGACCCCAAGCCGCCGATCACGGCCGACTCGGACGGCCCGCTCGGCAAGGAACCGGTCGGCGGCCTCCTCGGCCTGGGTGAGCGCCTGGTGAGCGGATCGGGCGACCGGGAGGCGCTTGGCGAGCGCGTCCACCACGTCGGTGCGGGTGAACGTGCTCACCTCCACCGTGAGCCCGTCCGGGCCGGCCAGCGCGGTGAGCGCCGCATCCAGCTCCGTCCGGGTGGCCGGTCGGCCCCGCTCACCCCGATAGACCTCGGCGAGCTCCCGCTCGCCCACCCCCTGCTCAGCAAGTTCGCGCGTCCAGCGCTGGTAGACGCTCCGCTCACTCTCGCTGTGGTCCTTGGGCGCCCGCGTCGCCACCGCCGCCGCGCTGCTGGCCTTGATCCCCGACAGGCCCTGCTCGGCCAGCCAGTGGTCGATCTGCTCTGAGCGCTTGCTGAACCGCTCGATCAATCCCCGATCATCCAACCCGACGATCTCCGCGGCACCCGAGCGCGCATCCACGGGTCCCCAGCGGACCCCTAGCCGCTCGGTGAGCGCCGCCCGCTCGGCCGCCAGGTACAGGTGATCGGCCGTCATCAGGTGGGCGTACAGCCGGTCGCTGTCCAGCGCCGTCCACCGCCCGTCCGGGCCTTGGGCAGCGTTCTGCACGAGCACATGGGTGTGGGCGTTGGGGTCGCCGGCGCGGCTGAGGCGGTGCTCGAACGCCACCGCCACCAGCCCGCCTCTGACCTGGTGGCGGTCGGTGCCGTTGTGGTCGCGGCGGACCCCGATCCCGTGGCGCTCCAGGTAGTCGATGCCGACCTGGAGGGCTTCTGCCCTTGCTTCGGCCATCTGCCGGCGGATCTGCTCGCCGCCGCCGGCGGCCAGCAGCGACACGCTCTTGGGGGTGCTGAAGCAGTGGTCGAAGGCCTGCACCCGCTCGTTGACCCGCTTGCCGCGGTGCTGCCAGGCCCGCTCGAATCCCTCCCCGTACAGCTCGCACGGATCGACCTTGAGGACCTTTCGGCACAGGCGCTCGACAGTCTCCACCTTCACCCGCCTGGTCCCACCAGCCCGACAGGCGGCCGCTACCGAGCGCACGTCGCCCTTGAGCGCCTTGGAGGCGGCGAGGTGCTCCAAGTCCTCAACACCCTGCTCGGCGGCGAGGGTCTTGAGGGCGTCCAGCAACGGGCCGGCGGCCAGCTTGGAGCGCGGGTCGGCGCGCCACAGCGGCGCACAGCGGACCTCACCCGTGGCGGGGTCCAGGCCCTGGAACATCGCCCGCACCTGCTCCGCACTGGCCACGCCTTCGAGGCCGCTGGCCTGGGCGGCGCTGCCGACGAACCGGCCTGGGGACTCGCCGCGGCCGGAGAAGTACTCCTCGCGGTTGCGGGCGATCTGGTCCAGCCAGTAGGCCTCCTGGCCTGCCTTCAGCGCCTTCACCGGCAGCGCCACCAGCCCGACCTCCCGCCCGCACCACGCGGGCAGCCGTGCATCGCAGATGCGGATGTGTAGATGGCTTGGAATTGTGTTGAGGATAGCACGAGAGTGAGGCAGCAATGTGGGATAGATGGAGGTATTACGATTCATGAGGGCTTGGTGAAGAGGACAGTGAGAGTGAGGCGAAAGGCTTGGGGGACAAGGAGTCTGAAGACCGGGAGGGGATAAAGTAATGGGACGAGATTGTGGAAAGAATAAGAGAGTAGAAGAGGAAGGATGGTCCTGTTATTGGAGGCCGGGAGGAGTTGAGGGTCGGCTGTGGGGATGGAGGCAGAGCAACCGCAGACGACGCCTTGTTAGCGGCTCATGTGGTAGTGGCGCTCTATGATCAACTGTTGGCTCAGGACGAGCCGCACACTCCGGACAGGCAGCCAGAAGGACGCTGGAGACGATGACCCAGCCCCCAGACGACCGGTCTGATGACGGGCTGACCGCCGAGCTGAGGGCGCAGCTCGAGGAGGGCGCTGAGGAGGCCGGCAGGTTCGCGGCCGTCCTGGAGCACCAGCGCGCCGCCCGTCAGCTGGTCTCGGCCCACCAAGCCGGCCGGGCAGCCTGCCCCGAGGGCTACGCGGTGGTGGCGGCCGCGGTGGACTGGGCGCATGCTGGGATCGGGCGGGCACGACCCCACCGGCCGATCAGCCCGGCCGCCCTGCGCACCCTGTTTGGCCGCCACCTAGAACAGCTTCGACCCGGACAGCCGGTCACCGAGGCGGACTGGGAGCGCGGGCTTGCCTGGGCGCTGGCTGAGCGGGTCCCGCGTGAGCCGATCTTCGGGATCGACCGGCGGCTGCTAGATCCGGGTGGGCCGGCCGGGCTGGCGCTGCTCACCCGCTGCCGCTGGAACGGCCAGGAGGGGTTCGACCCGTCGGCCGCCCTGGTCGACCACGCCCGCGGCACCGGCTACAAGCTCTCCTCGGCGACCTGGCGGTTCATCCTCGAGCAGCTGCGGCCCGACGAGGCGTTGGAGGTCGGCCACGCCGCCCTCGAACAAGGCAACCTGGACGTGGCGCGGACCGCGTGGACGATCGTGATGCAGGCAAGCGACGCCGACGTCCACACCCGGCGGGTCCGCCCTCCCGCCTCAAGCTACGACCAGCTCGCCGAGCACGACCCCGAATTGGCCCAGGCGCTGCGGGAGCGGCAGACCTCCTGGCCGCTGCGCGGCCTCTACTATCCCGACCATCGCTCGCAGGCCGCCTACAACCTGGCGGTCCTCCGCGCCCAGGCCGGCGAGCTGGACGCCGCCGAGGCGCTGTACCGCTGGGTGGTCGACCGTGGCCATCTCGACTCGGGTCCGGCGGCCATGATCGCCCTGGGCCGGCTGTGCGCCCAGCAGGGCCGCCTCGAGGAGGCGCGGGTCTGGCTCGACTATGCGGTGGGGACTCAGCATCCCGAGTACGCGCCAGCGGCAGCGGCGGAGCTGGCCAGCCTGCTGGCCGAGCATGGCGGCCAGCCGGCGGCCAGGGCGGCCCTGGAGCGGCTGCGCACGGCCAGCAACCCGAGGCTGGCGGCCCGGGCGGCCTTCCTGCTGGGCGCGTTGCTGTTGGAGTGGGGCGGCGATGAGGCCGAGGTGCGGGCCGCGCTGGAGCAGGCGGCAGCCTCAGGGGTTGCCACCGCGGCGCCGGCGGCCATGGTCAACCTCGGGGTGCTGCTGGCCCGCCAGGACGATCCCGGCCAGGTCGCCTGGTTCACCCGGGCGGTCGACACCAACGACAGCGAGATCGCCCCACTCGCCGCCCTGTATCTGGCCTCCTGGTATCAGGAGCAGGGCGACCTTGAGCACACCGTGGCGGCCTACCAGCAGGCGATCGCCCATGAGCATCCCGACGCCTCGCCGCGGGCCGCCTACCTGCTGGGCCGCCTGCAGCATGCCCACGGCCAGGTCGAGGAGGCGTGGGCGGCGTGGCAGCAAGCCCTGGACGCGCGCCACCCGCGCTATTCGCTGCTGGCCGCGATCCAGCTTGGCGACATGCTCATGCGCAGGGGGAACTGGCAGCACGCCAAGGCGGCCTGGCAGCAGGCCTGCCAGCAGCCGACCCTGGACCCCCTGGCGGCCGTGCAGCTCGCCCAAGTCTGTGCCGACTGGGGTCAGCCGGAGCTTGCCGAGGGGATCTACCAGCGGGTACTCACCACTGGGGACACTGAGGGCGGCCCGGTTGCCGCGTTGGGTCTTGCGTTCCTGTACGAGTCACGGCGCGCCAAGGGCAACGTGGCTCGTACCCGCGCCCTGTACCAGCGGGTGATCGACGCCCAGCACCCAACCGCCAGCCCCATCGCCGCACGCCGCCTTTCCAGCCTCAACCACCGCACCGGATTCGGCCAGCCCCGACGACCTCGATCGACCATCAGCGGCCAAGGTCACCGGTGACCTCGCCTGGCCGCCCGTCGAGCAGGTCATCAGAGCAGGCTAGGAGGCTGAGTACCCGGGCCAGGCTGGTCAAGCAAGGTCGTTGGATCATGTGGTGCATGGGCACACGGTCGAGAGGAGTCTGTGGCCAGTGAGGGCGTCGACAACATCGTCAGGCTTGGTCAGCATCAACAACCACCTCTGGTCGACGTGGATGAAGACCGCGATCGAGCAGGCACAGCGTGCCCGTCAGGCTCGGGGTAGGCTCGCGAGCTACCCTTGGTCCCCGGAGCAATCTCCATCTGCCGAGTGGATCGCCATGCTTGAGCAGGAGTTCCAGGCGTCACTGGTCGCCGTCACAGCGTCGGCGCTTGCGCTCGACGCTCTCTACGGCGCCGCAATCAGTGAGCAGCTGCGAGGGTCTGGGTCGAGGAGGGGCCGGCGGGTTGGCAAAATCAACGAAGCGCTGAAGCACGCGTTCGAGACTGGCCCTGTCAACAAGCACTGGGCCGACGAGTTCAACTGGCTGTTCGCCCGGCGCGACGCAGGCGTCCATCCTGAGGAGAAGCTGCAGCCTTCCGCTCGGCATCCGCTTGGGATGAACCTCAGTCCGGAGTACGTGCAATACTCAGTCGAGGCGGCACAGCGCGCGGTCGCCTTTGTGCTGTCGGTGCTACGACGTTGTGTCGACTTCCCCCGAAGAGGCAACCAGGAGGCGGCAGCATGGGCTCTCCGGGCGCGCTCCAAGGTCGAGGAGCTTGAGCAAATGCACGCGAAGGGCGGCCGGAGGCCGCCCGCAGGGCCGGCCTTGAAGTCGTAGAGAACCTTCTTACGACTCCTTGGATGCTAGGAACAGGTAGCGGTTCAGGCTGAAGAAGTACTGGCGTTTCCAGCCGAGCCGTTGCAGGTCCTGGATCCAAGATTGAGCCTCATCTCGAGTCATCGCGTGTTGGGCGACGGCGAAGTCGGCCATGATCTCGCCGTTGGCCACGCTGAAGGTATCAGGGTCGTACTCCGGGTTGAACAGCACCAGGACGTCGCGGTGTAGCACCTGCAGACCGGCATCCTGGAGTCGCCGAGTGAGCGTGCGGGGGAGGTGGGGGTCGGCAAAGCGTTTCGTCCAGGCGGTCAGGAGCCGTTGCATGCGCTCCTGGTCGATGGCGTTCCAGACGATGGAGTCCCAGTCGGTGTCGATGATGAGCGCTCGGCCGCCGGGGCGGAGGACTCGGTGGAGTTCGGCGAACGCGGCCTTGAGGTCGGCCACGTACTCGTAGACCTGGGTAGAGACCGCCGCGTCGAAGGTGCCATCCGGGAAGGGGAGGGCGACCGCATCCGCCTTCACGAAGCCCACTCGGTCACGGATAGAGGGATCGGCGCATCGGCGTCGGCCGAGGGCGAGCATGCTGTCGCTGATCTCCAGCCCCGTCACGCGACCGGACTGGCCGACCGCCTCGGCCATCTCAGCAACCAGCAGGCCCGGGCCTGAGCCAATATCAAGGACCCGCTCGCCTGGTTGGAGCGCGAGCGCGCGCAGCGTCTCGCGCCGCTGCGCCACCACATCCGGGGTCAGGTAGGCCGCTTCCAGCTTTCGGGAGGCGTCGTCGTCGAAGACCGATCCACCGCTCATGGGCGCGTCCTATCGCTGGTCGCCGGAGCGTCCGGGCCACCGGCGAGCTCGTCGTCTTCATCCTCTCCTGGAGGGCCCTCGTAGGTCTCAAAGACGATGACGTTGCCGGTGGCCGGCCGGATGCTGACGACGGCCTCAAGCGGCTCGTCGCCAACGCCGTAGGTGGCATGGGTGATCTCGATGACCACCCGGTTGGCCAGCGGCTGCAGGGCCGGGTCGGAGCCGAACATCCGCAGCTCCTCGTCGGTGGCCAGCCGGGCGCGGGCCTCGTTGTAGGTCCGCAGGACCCGATATCCGGCGTCCTCAAGCACCCGCACGACGCCGCCTGGAGGGAAGTCACCCGGTGTGGTTAGGAGAGTGCCCTCGGCTACCTCGGCCGGGAAGTAACTCACGCTGAGCTCGGCGACCCGCCGGTCGATCAGGAGCTGGCGAGCCCGAGCCCAGATGCGATCGCCAGGGTTCATGCGGAGCAAAGGCGCAACTGAGCTGGGGGCCGGGACCCATCCAGTGTGGGTGGTCTGCTTGGTGACCTCGCGGCCTAGCATGTCGCCGCCGAATACCAGGCCGCGGGCCTCGCGGGCGCGGGCGTAGCGGCGATGCATTGGCCAGCGGTCAGGGCGTTGCGCTCGCGGGACCACCACGGGCCGCAGTCCAGGTCGGCCCACGACGAGTCCTTCGGCGATGAGCTGTTGGACGGCGCGGGCGGCGGTCTTGTCGCTGACGCCGTACTTGGCGCCAAGTTCGACGGCCCCTGGCAGCTCGTTGCGGGTGGGGTCCTCCTCGGTGGGCTCGTAGTCGCCGGCAAGGATCGCCGCGCGGAGGGCGTCGGCGATCTGCCCGTAGGCAGTCTGCCTCGAGAGGGACAAGAGGTTGCCTCCAGGCACGTCGAGCCGTCCGTCTGACCGCGGCAGGATGCTACAGAGCGGCGGTGTGGGAAGTGGACAGGAACGTAGGAACGTAGTACCGTACTCCACCATACCTCTCCCGAAAGGGCAAGCGGAGTGGGGTCGTCGGAACGCTCCGGCCGGGTACGGCCGTCTCGGGTCAACGCGGACTCTGTGGCCGCCGAAATGACCCTTGAGGTGGCTGAACTCCCACCGACGATCAGCGTCGAGCACGCTGCCAAGTTGCTCGGCGTGAGCCGCAGCGTGGCCTACCGGGCCGCTGCGAGCGGCGAGCTGCCGACGATAACGTTCGGCCGTCGCCTGCTCGTGCCGACCTATCGGCTGCTCGAGATGCTCGGCCTCCCGGTCGAGGGGGAGCGCTGATGCGGGGCAGCATCCGCAGGCGGGGGAGCACCTACACCTGGTACATCAGCGTGCCAGACCCCATGACGGGCGAGCGCCGGCAGCGCAGCAAGGGTGGCTTCCGGACCAAGCGGGAGTGTCAGGAGGCCCTCAACGAGGCGCTTGCCCGGCTGCGTGAAGGTACGTTCGTCCGGTCGTCGCCGCGTGGGCTGGGTGTCTTCCTCGTGGAGGAGTGGTTACCTGCCGTGCGGCCGCCGCGGGTCCGGCCTTCAACCTGGGACAGCTATCGCATGGCGGTGGAGCGGCACATCGTCCCGGCACTTGGTGGCGTGGTCCTGCAAGGGCTCACGCCGGCCCACTTGACGGCGTTCTACCGCGCGCTGCTGAACGACGGCCGCCGGGACGGGCGTGGTGGACTGGCCCCGAAGACGGTCCGCAACGTCCATGGCGTGCTCCATGCGGCACTTCGAGACGCCGTGCGCTGGGGGACTATCTCCCCCGCAACGTGGCTGCCGTGGCCGACCTGCCTGGGGGCATGACGCCGGAGATGCGAGTCTGGAGCCCCAAGCAGCTCCGCGCCTTCCTTCAGCACGTGCGCCGCGACCCGCTGTATGCGGCCTGGCTGCTGCTGGCCACCACGGGCATGCGGCGCGGCGAGGTCGCTGGGCTGCGCTGGGTCGACGTCGACCTGGACGCCGGCCGCGTCTCACCCCGCCGGCCCCGGGTGGTTGTCAATTACGAGGTCGTCATCTCCGAACCGAAGACCGCAAAGGGCCGCCGCTCGCTCGCGCTCGATCCGGCGACGGCGGCTGCGCTCCGCGAGCACCGTACCCGGCAGCTCGAGCAGCGGCTGGCGGTCGGCCCGCGGTGGGATGACTCCGGGCTGGTGTTCACCTGGCCGGACGGTCGCCCCATCCATCCCCACCGGTTCTCGAAGTGGTTCGAGCAGCACGCGCGCGCGGCCGGCCTGCCCAAGATCCGGCTGCACGACGTCCGCCACAGCTACGCAACCGCGGCGCTGGCCGCTGGCGTGCCCGCCAAGGTCGTCAGCGAGCGGCTCGGGCACGCCAACATCGCGATCACCATGGACACCTACAGCCACGTGCTGCCCGGCCTGGACGCCCAGGCGGCCGGCACCGTGGCTCGGCTGATCCTGGGCGACGCCGAGAAAGAGCCGGCGCGTCCCGTTGACAAGCCGTTGACAACCGGCCGGAAGGCCCCCAGGTAGGGGAGGGGAGGTGAAGGGCGAACGCCCTGGTCAGGAGGGTGTGCGAGCGGGGGGATTCGAACCCCCACGTCCGAGGACACCGGGACCTAAACCCGGCGCGTCTGCCGGTTCCGCCACGCTCGCCCACTGCATCTTAGCTGGCCGGGAACCTACCGGGTCGCGCTCACGAGGTCTCGATC
>WNFV01004239.1_pt1 | contig 17905 bp, 15 predicted proteins | sample 5400101 | NCBI WGS metagenome assembly WNFV01 (sample SAMN13153361, study PRJNA577476) | soil metagenome | isolation source: 115 cm soil or saprolite under grassland replicate 1 | place: USA:California | collected 2016-06-15
GATGAGCCCGGCTGACCTACCGGGTCCTATCGCCATCCCCGTAGGGCCTGTCGATTTCCTACCGGTGGGCGTGACAGGGCTCGAACCTGTGACCTCGTCGTTGTAAGCGACGCGCTCTGACCACCTGAGCTACACGCCCTGGTCGAGTGTTGTTGCTGGTAGTGAGGTTGGTAGTGAGCCTCCGTGTGAGTGTAGCGATGTTCTCTGGGGCCTCCTCATCAGCAAGCCATCAGCAACTCGTCAGCACTGCAGGTCGCAACTCATCAGCCGATCTGCGACACGGAGGCATCCTACATGGCCTGGATCGTGCCCCTCCCACCCTCCCCGCGGCACCCGTACGAGCGCTACCAGGTCTGCTACCGGGACGGCAGGCGGCAGCGTTCGGCCGGCATCTTCCCCACCAAGCGCCGCGCGCTGGCCGAGAAGCGGGCGCTCGACCGTGGCGACCGCGACCAACCCCAACCGGTGGCCGACCTCGACCCGGAGAAGGCGCAGACGCTCTTCGGTGAGTACGTGACCACCAAGTGGTGGCCGGCGTGGAAGGACCAGCACCCAAGCTCGGAGTACGGCACCAGAAAGAAGGTCGAAAAGCGCATCCTGCCGACCTTTGGCGACATCCCACTCGGCGACCTGGACGCCAGCACGATCGGGGCGTGGAAGGCCGCGATGGTCGCCGAGGAGCTCGCGGCTCGCACCGTTAACACCTACCTGTCGCTGCTTGGGACGATCCTCAACGCCGCCGTCGACGACGACTACCTGGCCCGCTCGCCGCTGCTGCGGAAGAGCGGTGTGGGGCGTCCCGCCGCCATCCGCAACCAGCCGGTGCGCCGCCGCGAGGTCTGGCTGACCCGCTCCCAGCTCGACCGGCTGGTCGAGGCGATCGACGAGCGTTATCGGGCGCTGGTGCTGGTCGCCGCGCTGACGGGGATGCGCTGGGGGGAGCTGGCGGTGTTGCGGTGGGATGAGCCGCGCTTCAGTGCGCCGTTGCACGACGGTGCGGTCGGCGGCCCTGGGCGGCTACGAATCGCCCGTGCCCTCAGCGATCCACGGCGGTCGGGCCGTGGCGTGGAGAAGGGACCCAAGACTGAGGCGGGGATCCGCACGATCGCGCTGGACCAGGAGACGATCGATGCGCTGCTCGCGCATCGGGAGCTGGTTGACGGTGGCGCCTTCGCGCGGATCTTCACCAGCCCGGGCGGCTCCCGCGGTGCTGGCGGCACGCTGTCGAGCAACAACTTCGCCCGGGTGTGGAAGCGAGCGCTCCGCGACGCCGAGCTGGCGCACCTGTGGCCGGAGTATGACGGGTTGCGGTTCCACGACCTGCGCCACACCCACGCGACCTGGCTGATCGCGCAGCGAGTGCCGATGATCGCTGTGGCCGGCCGCCTCGGGCACGCCAACGCGGTGGTGACGATGATGGTGTACGCGCACGTCGACAAGCTGGTCGACCGGGGGCTGCTGACCGCCGATGAGCTGGGCCTCCCCGGGCGTTGGCAGCTCGAGGACGACTAGCCAAGGCGCCACTGCCGGCGGGCTGGCGTTGGCCCGGTCCGTGGACCGCGGTCGGCGTCAGCCCGTGGTGGCTTGGCCGGTGCGGCTGGTTGGGCCAGCCGCGCTGGGAGCTCCTGTTCAGGGAAGCGCCACAGCCGGTCGCCGAGCCGCACGCCGCCAAGCAACTCTTTGTGCCGGTAGACCCAGCTCACCGAGACCCGGAGTGTCTCGGCCACCTCCTCCACCGTTAGGTACCGGCTCACCGGGCAGTCCCAGAGACAATGAGCAGGCGACCCCGGGGGTGGGCGTGGATGGCGGGGGCCGCGGGAGATCGCACTATGGTCCACAGCAGCCGCTCGGCGACCTCCTCGCTGCGCACTTCTGAGGCGTCCAGTTGCTCGAGCACGCTGGCGAGCATCGAGGCGTCGAGGTCAGTGGTGCTGCCTGCGTGACCCGCCGTGGTGGCGGCCGGCTGCACCAGGCCGGGTAGCAGGACGCCGACCAGGCCAACGACCCACGCCCCGCGATGCCGTCGGGCCCTTCGGACCAGTTCCACGAGCACGGCACGTTGCACGCTGGCGCTGGCCGCTGGGTGGAACACCATGGCCCGCAGGTCCCGAAGCCCGATGGGCCCGGCCCGCAGGCCGACCGCGGAACGGTCCAGGGCAAGCGGGTGCGGGCCGGTAGCGAGGAGACGAAACGTCGTCTCCAGTATGTCGAGCGGCGAGGGGCTGGAGTGGCACATGGCGGCTCCTCGATCCCGTGCGGGTAGTGCCGCCGTTATCGAGGCAGACGCCACTCACTAACCAGCTGACACCGCCACGACGATTGGGGGGCCGGGGCTCACTCACTGCCGGTTCGGCGAGCCGATGGCCAAGGGCGACCGTGGCCATCTCGGCGGCCTGGATCGGCACTGGAGACCTGGCCTGCCGGGGCGCAGGCCTGGCAGGCCGACGGCCGAGTGTGGTGGCATCCGCGCGACTCAGCCGCTCTGCACCGGGGGCTTGGCGGCGCGCCGTGCGGGTGGCCACAGCGGTGTGAGAGCTTGCACAGTCGCCGGGCGATCTCCCGCTCCCCGGACCAGAACCTGACCTGACGCAGCGCCCCGCACAGCTTCAGCGCGCCATAGGAGGCGCTGGCGCGCCTGCCGTGGCATGGCGCTGAGAGAGAGCGCAGAAGCAATCGCTCGCCGGTGGCCGGCACACGACGCGGGGCACTTTGATCTGTGGTGCACCCGACGATCTTCTGGCGTCTGTCCCAAGCGGTCGCATCCGTCGGGATCTTCACCATGAACTACGACGTGCCGGCTATTGTCGGGTGAGAAGGTCATCACTTCTCTCGGTGACTTCCGGTCGCGCGTTGCCTCGTAGCTCTCTCTGTGCTGGTCAGGTGGCACGGGCAGGGCTGATCAGTGTGCACCACAGGTGTCGCGCACTGACCGGCCGAGGTGAGGACGAGCGGATCGCGGCGCGGCCGGTGCCGCCGATCAGCCGGCGCGCCGAGGCTCGCCCATGGCAGGCAGTCACTTCTCGATGACGTCCCTGGCGAGCTGCGCGCCCGTCGCAGCGAGCCCGATCATCGCGGCGGAGGGCGTCAGCAGCACCACCAGCAGGGTGGCGTCGAGCGTGGCGTTCCCGCTTCTGGGAATGCCCATCCAGACCCGGACGCTCATCCAGACCATGATGGGGCCCGTGACCAGCGCGGCGGCGCTCGACCAGCCGCGCCGCCGGTCGACGACGTCGGGGACGATGCGGGCGAGCTGCGCCCCACGAACGCGCCGACCACCGGCAGCGCCACCGGCAGGTTGTGCGTCCAGCGGTGCGCCGTGATGGCGTTGACCACGAACACGCCCGCGGCGACCGCCAGGATCCCCAGGCGATCGTGACGAGCATGGTGCTCAAGAAGGCGTGGTGGCGCGCGAAGCCGCCGAGGTCGGAGAACCGCTTCACTTCGCAAGGCTCTTTTGAGGATTCGGTCGAACCTCTCGACCAGCGCAGTATCGCGGCCGGCCCCGACAACCGATCTGCGCCATCCTCACTGGCAGCCAGGCCGCAGGCATCATCGCACCTGGCGCGAACGAATGTTCGACACGGCGGTCGGGTCGCGCTGGGGTCCAGGTGGCCTGGAGAGACACTACAGTGATGACCCGATGGACGAGATCGGATCAAGGTTCCCTACAGAGCGTTGTTGAGCGAACGCCCTTGAGGCTGGCCGCCCATTTCTGACGCTTCCGGCACCGCGTAAGGCCAGGTGGCAATCGATGCTGTTGACCAGGATCCAAGCTTGGGACTTCCTGTCGTTCGACCAGCTCGACATGGAGGTTGGCCCCGCCCTGACCGTCGTCACGGGTCCAAACGGTGTGGGCAAGACGAATCTGGGCCGGTGCATCGACGTGGTCCGCGTGGTCCTTACGCATAACGCCAATACGACCGAAGGTGGTCGCCTTGAGGTGTATCAGAGTGCCGGCCGCCATGGCTCGGGTTCGTTTCGCGTGGCGCTGGGTCTGACGCTCGATCAGCAGTGGGAACGCGATCTGGTGCGGTCCTTCATACAAGCCGCGTTCGCCTGCAGCCGCCCACCCTCGAACGATCCCTCCCCGATGACGCCGGCTGCCCTCGACACCCTGGTCCGGACCCTGCTCATCGACGACTCGCTGGCGCCGCTGTGGTCGGGAACCTTGCAGCTGCACTACGACGCCGGGTGGCGTAACCCCTGGTTTGCGGCCTGGGAGTTTCAGCACGACCGCCACACGTGGCACGTCTGCCTGGTGGGCTCCGGTGCCGGCCAGCTACGGGCCGGCCAAGCCGACCCGGTGATGATTCCGGCGGGCACAGTGCTCGACCTCACCCAGCGGCTGGCCCCAATAGCACAGGACCCCAACGCGCAGGCCTCGCTGCCGACCGATGCGCCAGCGCCCGAGGAGATGGATCTGCGTACTGCTCTGCCTGGTCCGGGCGAGGCGATGAGCGTACGGATCTCCTCGCCCACCGATATGTCCAGCCCTGTGCCGGCCAGCTTGCGTGAACTGGCTACAGGTCTAGACGTGCTGGAATCCGACAATCGCAGCTTCGAGTTCGTCCATGTCATGTGGGAGGTGGTCCGCCGGGGAGTTGTGCTGACTGACAATCGCCGGGTTCCCTTCGAGCGCAGGTTTACCCCCGCCGACCTCGATCGGCCGCTGGACCTGCGCGATGGCGGCAATGTTCCTGCCAAGTTGTATCTGCTCAGGAACGGCTCCGCGCCCGAACAGCGCCGCTACGACGAGATCGCCGACACCTTCCAACGACTGACCGGACAGAGACTCGGCCTGCGTGCACGCCACGAGCCGCCCCACGTGTCCAAGGACGGGGCGATCATCATCGAGCCGACCGTGGTGTCCCACCGGGGGGAACACCTCGTGGAGTTCTCCGGCGCGGGTGTGCAGGAGGCGCTGGTGTTGAGCACGCTCCTGCCGGGCGAGCCCGGCCGCCTCTTCGTGCTCGACGAACCCGCGGTCAATCTCGCACCCACCGTGCAACGCCGCCTGACCGCCACCCTTCGTGGTGCCGGCCAGTGCCTGGTGATCACCCACAGCCCTGATCTGGTCCCTATCGACCAGCCGCACGATTTGGGCAACATCGTGCGCCTGGCCCCAACCATCGAAGGCCCAAGCGTGCTACGGGTGGGCACCCTGGACCGCAAAGCCTGGAGCCGATGGGTGAAGCTCCTCGAGCCCACCCACGTCCGGGCGCTGCTGTTCGCCGAGAAAGTGATCTTGTGCGAGGGATCGACCGAGGTCGGCGCGCTCCAACGATGGTGGAGCCACACCGCCAGCCTCGGCCTGCCGAGTCTGGAAGAGGCCAACATTCCGCTCATCGGTGTCGGCGGCGATAAGGGCTTCGGCGCGTACATCGAATACCTTGAGGCTTTCGGCGTGCCCTGGGCAATCGTGACCGATGGACCCGCGTTGCGTTGGACCAGCACGCTCGCCAAGCAGTTACGAAACCGCAAGCTTCTGCCGGCACCCGAGCCGAACTCGGAGGACGACTTCGAGCAGTGGCGAACCTATTGGCAGTCGGCGGGCGCGTTCACCTTCGCAGACCAGTTCGGCGATGACGGCAGTAAGGCCGGTGAGTTTGAAGCACTCCTCGAGCGCGTTGACGCGGCTCTGCTCGCCGAGGTGCAGGATGTGACTGGCACGGGAAAGAAGCCGCAGGTCGGCGCGCTCTTCGCCGCCGACCACCCGACTCCACCCTCCGAGGTCTTTGCCCTATATGAATCCATCATTGGGTGGTTCGGGGATCAGCCCCCTTCCCAGCAGCCAACGGCTGCGCCGCCGTCTACCTAGATCTGCCTGCGCCGCCTATGTCGCCAACAAGCTCCCGACGATCACCGACCGGCCGTCCCAGTGGCTGGGTCCAAATCCCCTACCCCGGGCAGGTCCGAACACAACCGAAAGAACTGGCTCAGTTCTGCGGATGGAAGATCCGAAAACGGGCAGGCGAGTGGGAGGTATACACCACCGAGCGTTACCAACATCAGCCAGCCAGCCTGCTTCGCTCCGCTCGCCTGACCAATGCCTCTACCGCCGACCGGCGGTCGGCCTACAAGCCTGTGACTGGCTGGCGCCGCCAGGACGAGCTTGCCCCCGACTTCGGGCCGATGGTCCGAGATGAGTTACAGCGGTTGGAGGAGCTGGGCAGGCGGGAGGCCTTCTGGGCGGCGTTCCAGCTGGACATCATGACCACCCCCAGCAGCCACATCGAGCCGGCCCTCCAGGGCTGGTATCAGCAGATCGCCGCACAGATGCAGGAATCCTCGCCATGGGCGATCGAGCTGCATCCGTGGTTGCTGTCGCGCCAGTCGGTCATCCGCACACTATTCTCCGCCGCCGAGGCACCGGAGCTGCTAAATCGGCCGATGGAAGAGTTCGACGGCTTCAAGTCAGCCTGAGGGCTGATGGACACCAGCGGCGTGGGGGCATCGGCACGTTCATCGAGATCCCCCTGACCGTCATGGCCCCTTGGCTGCTCGGCATCGCCGCCCGCCGGGTTGGCGGTCTCGTGGTGGTGTTGTTCGGGCACCTCGAGGACGGCCACGGCCCTGGCCCGGCTGACGACATGCTGCAGCTGTACCGCCCGCGCCTCCTGGCCATGGCGACCCGGGAGGCGCTGCCCCGGCCGGAGGCGACCGCAGCTCAAGCCGAATCGTTGTTGCGCTGGTGGGTGCAGCGGCTCAACGAGTTCTTCGAGGTGGTGCTGGACCCCGCGAACTATCGGATTCAAGCTGACTGGTCCTATGACCCGCGTTCGCATCTCGGCACGCTGCTGACCGTGGACCGCCTACTTGCGTGCGTGCTGGGGGTCCTGGTGGATACCGGTCGGAACGAGTTCATCCGCAAGCTCCTGCTGTTCGACACCCTCGATCTGCTCGATGGGCTGTATCAGGGCGGCTATGATCAGCTCTGCAAGCATTCAGTTGTAGAACAACGGCTCATGCTTCTTACTGAGACGCTGCCGCCCGACATCGGATCGCTTCTATTACCTCGGTGCCAGCGCGCCGCGGACGCGTTGCATTCCTTGCAGGACGGATTCTTCCTTACCGAGCGTCTTGGTTCAACAGGCCTCCAGATGCAACGGCCAAAAGGTGCTGGTCTCCAGACCAGGCCCCTGGAGGGTGCCACCGCTGCCTATCTGAGAGTTGTCCGCAACGCGAGCCATTCCTTCCGGGACATGATCCGGAAGGCTCCCGACGACATCTCCTTGCTGGCAGCCCACGACGGGGAACTGCCCGCAGAACTCGCCGACTTGGCGTTTCTCCATTTCCTCTACCTGCTCGTTGCGCCGACGACCTTGCTGCCCGGGTGGCTGCGAAAGGCGAAATAGAGCCGCCTACCCTCCAGTTGCAGATAAGCCCTAGCATCGCGACGAATTCCCCCGAGAAGGCAACGCCCCATTCGGTTGGCCACCAGGAGTCGGAAGACGGCTCAGCGGTGCGTCTTTCCGATCTCCTTTTTGGCTGACCGGACTGCTGACGGGTATGCGTGAGTACCGGCGGATGGTGCTCCGTCATCAAGACGCGGTGGTCGGTCTCCACTCACCTCGGGGACCCCATGATCGCAGGTCGGATCAACAAAGGTGCCACAGATGAGCTCCAGGATGGCCTGCACGCCGGACCAATCCTGCTCGGCCATTCGCGCATGGTTTCGCCGCGCGGCATCGACCTTCACTCGATATGCGGCATGGAGGGCTTCCTTGTCGACGATCTCGCCCTGGTACTGGCCCATACTTGGGATATAGGCACGCCACTGCACAGGTCGCAGAGCGCCGTCCCGTCCGGTGAGGACGTCGCGGCCAAGATACAGTTCGATCGCTCCAGCCAGGCCGTTCACATCGGCGTTCGCCAGTCGGCCGCTGGGCGCGTCGGCTGTTGGCGGCCCAAACGTCGGGTAGTCCGCAGCGAGGTCGAGCCGCGGGTAGCGGAGGACGCGGATGTTGGCGGGCAACTCAACAATGTCGAGATTGCGCAGGGCATCGGTGGCTGCGGTGTCGTTGTCGAACAGGGCAACGACGCGATTGGCAACACCGGCTGCAGCGAAGGCGCGGACCGTGCGTACCAGCGCTCCGGCGCCACCCTCCGGTCGCTCGGCGTAATCCATGAACCGGATCAAGTCGGCAAGGTGCGGAAACAGCAGGTCAAGCGCAGGTTGCAGGACCTGGATGTCAGTCCTGCCCTCGGTCAACACGATGATCGGTGCATTAGTGGCCGCATCTGCTCGCATGGACGCCAACGCTTCGGAGCACAGCTCGCCCGCTCTGTCGTCGAGCCAGCCGCCCTGGACCAGGTCAGTGAGGTCTAGCCGCACCTCCGCATCAGGCAGCGCAAGCAAGACGGCGCGCAGGACGGTTCGGACCTCCCAATCCTCTATGAGGCTGAGCAGCCAGTCCCGGCTTCCAGGCACGAGCCGGTCGCCGCGGTCGGGATGACCCCAGGCGCTTGCAAGGTCGCAGAGCCAATCCTGCGCCGTGTAGCCGTCAAGGTAGTCAAGGACAGACTGCATGGGAGCTTGCGTATCCGGTGACCTCGCCGAGATGGAGGCGATCGTCGCCCATCGCTTCTCCAGCTCCTTGTCGAGCCACACCAGCGCGAGAGCGCTCGGGAAACCGAATACCTCGAGCCGGTCAGCTATCACCCGCCCTGACGCTACCAGCTCATGAACCTGCACGGACTCGTCCCCCAGCGACGCATCGGAGTAATGGTCTGCGGCCCTCGTCTCGCGGCGGCGCAGCATATTGTCCGTAAACAGGGCGAGCAGTTCGGATGGCATCCCATTCTTGATCGCGCTCACTTCGATGCCGTCCACGCACAGAAAACCGTAGCTACCCACATGATCATCATCTCACAGTGCGGTAGGGCCGCCGCAACGGATCGTCCTCGAGACTGCACCTCGGCCGTAGCGGACACAGTCATGGCATGCGTCGGGCTGTCGGCCATGCTGGGTATATTGAAGCCCATGCCGTACGAGGACTGGTGGCAGGCGGCCGAGCTGCTCGACCAATCTTGGGTGCCTCCCACCAAATGCCAGCTGGAATTGACCGCCCGGCTTAACATGCCGCTGACGGGCGACGAGCCCTTTGCTGTGTGGTCGCAGCGATGCTCGAAGACTGACTATGTCCGACGATTCATGGGAAGACCCGCCACCAGCGATCGACGAACAGACTGAGGGCAGACACGCGGTCCAGGCCGTGCGCCGAAGGACGCCCACGACCTCTCGTTGGTGCAGACCAGTTGGATGGAACTGTCGTCGTGGTTGTCTGCGAGCAGGCGCCGATGGGCGCCGACCACCTACAGCGAGAGAACTCCAGGAAACGTTGATTCCGTACGAATCAGCGGGTAGGGGCTGCTGCTACTCGGGCAGGTCGATCCCCGCCCCCGACCCCTCGTCGTCACCCGGAAACCAATCTCGAGCAAGGTCCGGTTCGTCGCGACTGATGTTGGTAGGTGCAGCCAGCTCCAAAGCCACCCCACCGACGCGCGCCCGCTCCACTCGCCGCGCCTGCTCCTGCCACGCCTGCCTGCCGGCCGGGTCAGGTGGCGGCGCCCCGATCGCCTCGAGCAGGCGCTTGGGGGGATCGCGGAGATACCCATCGAGCAGCTCGTCCTCGCGTCGCTGCAGCTCGTGGGTCGCGGCGACCCCGCGGCTGATCACGGCGCCGTGGCTGGCGTCCCAGGCCTCCAGGGTGGCCTCGTATCGCTGGGTATCACGACGCAGCACGGCGTCGGCCTGGTCGACCTCGGTGTCAAACTGTTCCACGACCTGCGCCCGCTCGGCGATCCGCGCCTGTAGGTCTTTGCGGCGTTGCCGGGCGCCAGGCCACCATCGTGGACCCGCCTGCTCCAACTCCGCCGGAGCCCTTGCAGCACCAGCCGTTCCTCGTCACGAAGGTCTCTGAGGGCGTCTGCCGAGTCTTGCGCACTGTAGACATCCAGGGCTTGTGGCCGCGCTGGCTGTGGCAACTGCGCCTGCCTGACCCACGCCAGGAGATCAGCGGTGCTCGCGGAGTGCGCCTGAGCGACCAGCTCTGCACCCGTTTCGGCCGACCGCGTCGCAGCCAGCACTGAGTCAACGTTAGAGGGTAGCCATGGCGTTGCGGCTTCGCTGATCTCAGCCCCGCCCACCTTCGCGACCGCCAGGCTGCTGTCCAGCCCCAACTGCTGCAACTCGTTGCGTCCGATGGTGAGCACCCATTGGGTGTTCGGGGTGTTGAAGAGGGTCGCGGCAAGCTGAGGATTCTTTAGCGCAGCGGCTGCCCGGATTGCCGGGTCCTCGCGGTCCAGCATCCACGAGCCAAATTCCACCGTGAGCAGCCCGTCAACATCAACCTGGGCAGCACCGTAGGGGATGGCCTTCTGCCCGGCGGCTTCCAGTGCCCGTAAGCCGCGCGCGGTGAGCCAAAGGCTATATTGATAGAGTTCGGCGTAGTGCTCCTCGTCGGTGCCGCTTGGGCCGATGTCATAGGCCGGCTCCTGGCCGCTGCCCCAGTCGTCACCGAACACGCCGATGTAGTGGTCGTCCAACGATGACGCCGGCCCCTGCGTGCGCCGACCATACGCGGCGAACACGCCGTGGGCGACGTACTCCTGGTACGTCGGATGTCCACCCCCAAGGTCTGGAGCACCCGGATCCACGCCAAAGCTCCCACGGGCATAGAGCCACTGTTCAGCCTCTGCTGTCGCGTCAAGCAGCACGCCGAGGTCGTTGGCGATCGAGGCCAACTCCCGATAGCGAGTGCTGCCTGGAACCACGCTGGCACGCAAGACATCGGCGATGGACTGACCCGGTTCGGCGTATGACTCACGGTAGATGGCGAGCTTCTCAATGGCTGAACCCGGAAGCGCCACTCCTTCCTTGCCGATAGCAGGGAAGATCTCAGCCACGGCGGCAACGATATCTGACCGGTCCGAAGCCCCCGCAGCAACCTCGACGGTACGGACCGCGATTTCTCGCAGCAGAAGGCTCTCTTCGGCGAACAGGGCGACGTTGTCCTTCACCCAGCGCTGATGAGCAAAGCTATCCTCGACGGTCTCCTTGTCGGCAGCCGGCAAGGTGGAGGAGAGTCGCTCTCCCAGCTCTTCGTGCCGCCGCCGAAGCCATTTCAGGGTGCGGTGGCGGACCAGGCCAGAGCCCGCCGAATCAGTGGTCACCGGATGGCTCCTTTCTCCTCCTTGCTCTACCGCTCAACTTCAGTCCCGCACGGCACCACGCACCTCGTGTCAGACATCGCCTCGACGGCGCTCGGCTGTTGTGAGGTTGGCGGGGTCATCGCATCACCCTGGCTTCTCGGAGAACTCGCGCCCCGCAGAATGACCAAGCCTGCTCACTGACATCCTTGACAGTGATTAGACATTCGACAGAGGCAGCTTCTTAGCCCTCCGGATGGTGCAATTCCGCGTGGATGACACCTGAATGACACCTGTCGGCGACGTCCCCTCTGAACCTGCGCCTCACGGCGAACCGTGGCGGGATGGAGTCAGCGTCACAGCGTCATACTCGGCATCGGCCGAACTATTGGGTTGAGGCGTCAGGGTGAGCTGTGAGGCTGGCTGTCAGCCGGTTACAGGGCTGTCAGTGAGGTCGGTGTGCTATGGGACGTGCTTGGCTTACTGCGGCGTGGTCGCTATGCGGGTGACCAGCACCTGTGAGCTCCTCATCACGTCATGCGTTGCGTTGAACTCACGACTTGCCCGCGCCCAGTGCGAAGGGCAGGAAGGCCAGTTGGATCTCGCGCGCCGGGTCTCCTTGTGCATGCAGCACGAAGTCGACCCGCTCGTCAGACTCATGACGTCCTCGGCGCTTGTAGGTTGGGCTGGCTTCGATCTCCGCGACGCTCTTCTTGATCGCCTCACTGGGATGACCAGAGCGGATGAAAAGCAAGAGAGTGGCCTTGGTGTCGCGCCAGACGAGGTAACTCAAGAGCTGGTCAAGGGCGTCACGAATGGTCTTGGGGCCCCTCCAGATCTTGCATTCCCCGATAAAGACGTTGCGGTCGCCTTCGCGGATCAGGATGTCGGTCCTGCCCGCCCCGTTGAACACCTCCCCGCCTGCTTTTCCCTGAAACTGGGCGTTGAGGCTGACCAGCAGAAGGTCTCGGATCTGCTCTTCGTTGAGCTTCGCGGTCATGGAGGGCGACCGTTCAAGGGCGTTGCGGGCGTTGCGCAGCACTCTCAGTGCAGCCTCGTAATCAGGGTCGGCGAGCATTGGCTCGGGTTGGAACGGGCCACCCGCCGTCGGCCTTGGAGGCGATGCGGAGGCGATGCGGCGTCTTTGCACGGGCACGGTGTAGTTGGATGCGTCGCTGCGTCGTTGCACCGGGAACCCGATGCCGGCCTCGAGTTCACGGTCGCGTAGGAGCTTGGCTCGTCGCTGGGCCACAAGGCCCGGGGTTGTGGTCCTAATGGTCTGGTTGTGGGTGTCGATATCGCGCTGGCACCAGGAAAGGTGCCGCTCAATTTCGTCGAGTTCGCGGTCGAAGTGGGCGCGAACCGCCGCAGCGTCGGCTTCCTGCCCAAGCCACGTCAGTCGCAATTCGCCGTCGGCAACATTAGCCCTGGGTGGGTTGAAGGAGAACTGGCTGGCTCGCGTCGAGAAGACGACCTTTTCTCCGTCGTAGGGGATGACGAGCGTCAAGCGGGTCATCCGGCGCGTCATGCGATCGCCGAAGGGATCCTCGAGGGTCTGGGTCTGCTCCGAGATCGGCAATATCTGCGCCTCGTCCCTGCGCAGGCTTGGGCACGCGACTGAGTGCGCCGCAACCAGGTGATCGGCGACATCTGCTTCGGGCAGGGCGAGCAACTCATCCGGGCTCCACGCGAGCAGGTCGTCGCGCAGCTTTCGGGCCGTCGCCTCCAGCCCCAGACGGAGGTCATTCTTGCAGAACAGCAACTCATCCATGGGGCTGCCATGCTAGCGCGGTGCTGCGACGGACATGCGCTCGACCGACTACGTAGCCGAAAAGGACCCTGAGTGCCCGTCCATGCCGAGGCGTGCTCTGTGCAGTGCAGGAATCTCACGGGAGGGCGACACGCCGATCTTCCGCGAGCAACAACGCTCGAGTCCGATGCCACCACCGTTCCGGTAGAGATGGCTCGGCACCTGGTTGAGTTGAGCGCTGTGAGCCGGGCGGCGAGCCCGTCAGCAAGTGGTGGAAGTACCGGAGTCTTGGCCCGCCTGGTGGCCACCTGTACATCCGTCGGGTGGTGTGAACGCTGCGGTCGGCATTGTCCGAGAAGCACGCGGCCCGGGCTTCAATGCTTGGGCGTTGCAATGCGGCACGTCCTCCCGGTTGAGGGTGTCAGTGAACCTGGCCCGACATGCTTTCAGAGCGCTGGCTGGTGTGAGAGGAGGAGGACCCGATGGCGGCTGGTCATCGCCGCAGGCCGGCACCGTCCACGCAGCGCCCTGACGAGATCGATGTCAGCACGATTACGGTGCCAACCGACTGGCTCGCCGATCCTCCGGCGTCCGGCGGGTCCTCCGGGCGGCTGGCACTGACCGATGCCGCGCTGAACCGTCTGGTGCGTGCGTTGGTTGGACAGCCCGATGGCGATCTGCCTGAGGATCTGAGCCCGTTTGGCATGGCCGCGCTGCTTGATGCCGCGTGGGTGAAGGAGCAGCCCTGGCGCGATCTGGTCGAGGGCCGGCTGGAAGACCGCGGAGAATCGCATCGAGCGGTCCAGGAACATCTGTCTGCGCTGCAGGTCCAGTGGAACAACGCACGGGTTCGCCGGCACGGCGACGACATGGGCCGACACACCGACGGCGCGGGCGCCGACCAGATGATCGAGGACCGGAAAGTGGGGACGGAGAAAGACGATACCGCGTTTGCGGCGCATGCCGAACCGGGGGTTGAGGAGCGAACGCGGGCTGCGCGCGTGGAAGCGGCCGGTCAGGACAGCAACCCGGGGCTGCGCGACGAAGCTGGCCCAGCCCTGGCGGCGCCCCCGCGTGCGCTCCCGGCCGAACTGGCCGAGGAGATGCGGACCGCCAGCACCGGCGACCTGCTCAGCTGGGTGGAGCAGGCGCGATTTCAGGCGGAGCGTCCTCTAGAGCTTGAGGCCGCAGTCACGCGGACCGCATTCGACCGTGCCAGGAGTCACCGCGACGAGGAAGAGCTGGTACTGCAGGGCCTACAGCGACAGCTGGCGGAGGCGGGGCCGTGGTGGCGGCCGGGCAGCCGGAGGCGACGCTCCGATCTGAAGGCCCGGATTGCAGAGCGACAACAGGTGCTGACCCGCCTCAGCCAGCATCTCTACGAGACTGAGCGGCAGGTCAGCGAGCTACTTCCTACGAGGCAGGCGGCCCTCGAGACCTGGGCGGCCGAACAGCGCCGCGTACTCGACCGAGCGGTAGCAGCCGTTCAAGAACTGGAGCGGCGCGAAAGCGGGCTGCTGGATGGTCATCCTTTCGATCCCCCCGAGCAGCTGGAATCGGCACGTGCCGCAGGTCTGTCCGTCGACGAAATCGTGCCCCAAACCGGTTCAGGCGGTGACTCACCGACGCCAGCCGGTTCGACCCAGGAACGGACCGACGCCCACGCACTGATCGCCACCGCCGATACGGCCCGGGAGTCGGTAGGCCTCGCGCCGCGTCGCCGCTTGATAAGCGCCGGCGTGAACGACGAGTTGTCAATAGCGATCGTCGGCGGATCCATCACCGGACCGGTGCTTTCCTTGCTCCTTCGCCAGGCCGGGTTCAACAACGTGCATGTCTACGAAGGGACCCCGAGTGCCGTGCCGCAGGCCGGAGGCGTCATTGGACTGGACCACACCTCCCTCGGTGTGCTCGACACAATCGGCGTTCCACAGGAGGAGATCGTCCCGTTTCCGAGCCAGCGGATCACCTCCATCAAGGTCGCTGATCGGCGTGAGCTGGGCCGTGTCCTGACCCTGTACCCGGGTCGGAACACCACCTGGACGCTCACACACGACGCGCTCACCCAGCGGCTCTCGGCAGACACCTTGCATATGGGTGCGCGGCTTGTGGGTCTGGAGCCCGGTGGCGACGGCCGCGCGGTCCTTCAGTTCGAGGGTGGTGACCACGCCACGGCCGACCTGGTTGCGTTCGCGGACGGCCGCAGGTCCACCGGCCGCAAACTCCTGGACCCGGACCGCCCGCTCCTCTACGCGGGGTACGTTGCCCACCGCGGACAGCTCGACGACTGCCCGCCGGAGCTGCGCGACTTCTGGCGCTACGAACCGGATGGAACCCAGTTCACCCTCTTCCCGATCCGGCAGCCGGACGGGCGCATCGGGACTGACTGGACGTTCTATCTGAACGCGAGTGCTGAGCGGTTCCGCGCGCACTTCGGCGCGGACCCCACGGTCCGCACGTTCGTGCTGCCCGAGCAGGTCAGCCTGGACGCTCGCGCGTACGTCGACGCCATGGCGGCGAAGCTGCTCACACCCAACGCCGCCGACCTCGTGCGCCGCACCGCCCGACGGATGGCTGTACCGATCCTGGACATCGCCCCGCCGACGCGGATGGTGTACCCCGTCGGGTCGAGCCGTGCAGTGCTGCTCGGGGACGCGCTCGCGCCGGTGCGCCCACACACCGGCCGTGGCGCCAACAACGGCATCGACCAGGCCGCCGCACTGGTGACGGCGCTCGCCGAAGATCGCAGGGATGGGGTCGACCTGGACGTGGCGCTGACCTCGTGGCAGGCCCGCTGCCTGCCGGTGGTCACCGAGTCGCTTGAGCTCGGACCGGAGCTTGGGCGTGCGCTGGGATTGGGACCATGATCGTCACCGGCGTACGTACCGGCCTGCCAGCCATCGATCGGGGTTGGCAGGGCCCGTGTGGACAACGCGGACTGCATCTCCTCTGAGAAGCCTTGCTGCTCGTGTGGCATGACCGGCGGATCCCGAAGCGCCAGTAGTCCTGCAACGAGCGCGCCGGAGCCGGAGCCTGCGCTCACTGACCTCGGACGCCGGTAAGGCGCGGATGAGGCCGTCAGGGCGGTCCCCTACCCTGGCGGGTGATGGCTTCGATGGCGGCGAGCGAACTCACCCGTCTGGACGAGAACCTGGCGCAGGTTGTCATCGGGTGCGGGAACCAACCCGGTCGCCTCGACGGACAACTGAACGGAGATCGTTGCGTGGGTCTTCGGCACCGGGTCGCTCTCCTTGCTCCGGGCGGATCGGTCCCGCTTTCGTGATGATCCGATCAGTACAATTTGTCGCTAACGATCCGCCAATGCCCTACCGCCCAACCCAGCCGACATGCTCGGATGCCCGCTGCGGTCAATCTGGCTCTGCCGGTTCGGGAATGGGACGCCCCGGAGCCGAGGGAGCCGGGCTCCGGGGCGTGATCGTCCGGGACCTTGGCTGTAGCCCTGGGGGAACGGGCCGCCCCGGACGACTCTGCGGCTACAGTGAGCCACCCTGACTCGCACCTACCGGCGTGCTCGCGTGCTGCTCGGTCATGACGGCGCGGAGCCTTTGCTCCCACATCCCCAACGCCTCGGCCACCACTGGATCGTTGCGGAACAGGAAGGGCGGCTCGGCCGGGGTCTCGTGGCCGCGCTCGAACGCCAGCCGGCACAGCTCGGCCATCCCGCGCAGCGCGATGCGCAGCAGCTCGGGGCTGAGCGGCCGAGGCTGCTGGCGCAGGACGGCGGCGGCCTCCGCAAGATGCCGGTGGACCTCGGCCGAAACCGTGATGGGTGTGCCCTGGCCTGGGTCTGGACTGGTGGCGCTGGTAGTGGTCATGGCGACTTCCCTGCTTGGTGGCGGTCAGGCCGGGTGGATGGGCGGGCTCGCGGCCTGAGTAGCTCTCCGGGACAGCGTCAGGGGTCGCGGCGAGCCCGCCCATCCACCCCGGTCGCCTGCATGCGCGGTGCGGATGTTGGTATGCTCATGGTAGGGCTACCATAAGCACACCTAGCGTGTCAAGCCGACAAGCAGGCAGATCCGATAGCCTCACCACAATTCGGTATGACAGGACCACGGCGGCGTCCCCCACGACCAACACCACCGCCCACAAGGAACCACCGATGCCGAGACCACCCACCAAAGCGCAGCGCGTCGCCGACGCCATCGCCGAGCAAATCGACGCCGGCACCCTCGAGGAAGGCGCCTGGCTACCATCCGAGCGCGACCTCGCCACCACCTACCAGGCCGACCGCTCGACCATCCGACGCGCCCTGCGCATCCTCCAAGCCCGCGGCCTGATCGCGCTGCAACGCGGCATCGGCGCGCAGGTCGGCGAGCCCGTTCGCCGCAACGCCGCCGACGTCACCCGCCGCACCGGGAACTGGCGCGGCTTCCACGTCTCGGCCGAGCAAGCCGGCCGACAGCCCTACACCCACACCACCGTCCGCGAGACCGAGCTTGGCTCGGTGGCTGCGCGGTGGCTCGGCGTACCCACCGGCACCCGCGTCCTGGAACGCGCCCGCGTCCAAGGCGTCAACGACGAGCCGCCCGTGCAGCTCTCCACGACATGGTTCGCACCGGAAGTCGCCGACCGACTGCCGATCCTCACCCAGGTCGATACCGGGCCCGGTGGCATGCTGTCCAGAATGGAGGAGATCGGCTACCAGCTCCGCTTCGAGGACACCGTCACCTGCCGCCTACCCTCACCAAGCGAGCGAGAGCAGCTCCAGCTCCGAGCGGACCAGCCGGTCTTGAACGTTTGGCGACGCTGCTACGACCAGCAGGGCCGTATCCTGGAGGTCACCTACCGCGTCGTCGTCGGCGACCGCAACGAACTGATCTACCGCTATGACGCCTCCACCTGAGCCGCGTGAGCTACACCCCTCCGGCCGTGCGGTGCCGGTGATCCAGCAGCTTGCAACGCGCACGGTCTACCGCAACCCGTGGATGACCGTCCGCGAGGACCAGATCCGCCGCCCCGATGGTTCGCACGGAGTCTACGGGG
>WNFV01011454.1_pt1 | contig 17904 bp, 19 predicted proteins | sample 5400101 | NCBI WGS metagenome assembly WNFV01 (sample SAMN13153361, study PRJNA577476) | soil metagenome | isolation source: 115 cm soil or saprolite under grassland replicate 1 | place: USA:California | collected 2016-06-15
AACTTGTTACAACAGGAAAAAACATTGAAACGCGGCATTCAGACCAAGAGGCTGAAGGCCGGTTGGGATCGAAACTATCTGCTTAAAATCCTGGACGTAAAACCATTGAATTCTTGACGTTATAGGGCGATTGCCCTGGTCTTTGGCCGCATCATCCGCTGTGTATCGGTCTTTGTACTCGTCAAAAATCTCGAACTCGTTATTGCGCTTGTAGCGAACCATCACACGGAATGGCCCATCAGGTTGAGTTGGATCGAGTGCGTTGATTTCGCTCATATTGGTTTTATGGTTGATGCGGTGAATTGTTCTTATGCGGGTTGTAATTGAGGCGCTCCGCTTCGATCAGGTCGATGGCGGATTCTATCGCCGCGAGAGTGACCAGCAACTCGTGATTGACGTTCTCCGCGCCGACCCGCTTAACGAGAGCCTGCCCGTCGGCCAGCTGGCGCTGGAGATAGGAGACGGTCATTCGACCCGTTGCCACGGACGCAAGAAATCCGGCGATCAGAGCTTTACCTTCGGTCATAGTTGCCTACCTTCCTGGGCCGAATATGTCATCGAGGTTTATCGGTTCTGGATATGCCATCAGTTAATCTCCGTGTCGGTTAGTCGTCGTCGGCCACCCTGTTGCCAGACGTCGCTGTCTGGCTTCGTAGTGGTTGGTAATGACACCGTTCGGGCAAAGGCCGCTGTCTGTGTAAAGATCTTCGGCCGGCCAAAAGTCATTACACTGGGGGCAGCGGGACATCTCGCTAGGTTCGATCTCGGAGCTTTCAACTACATTCGCCGCAGCGTCACGAATGGGGCGTCTGCTTACAGAGACGCGCAGGTTGTGATTTGCCGGCATCCAGACTTCAAGTCCGGCGACCATTGTCCTGGCCCGCTCTATGGTGATCATCTCTATGCCGACATCACCAATGAAAATTGACCGGCGGAGAGAGAGTAGGGGGGGCACTATTGTGAGCTTGCGGCGCCCCGGTTTGACAGATTGCTCGTCAAACCGGGGCGCCGCAAGTTCACGTTGAATGAGTGGTCCTACTTGCCGGTCACTGGCGCGTGAGGCGCACGCTGCTGAGCATGAGCGGTTAGGCCATGGGGGTGTTGGCGATATTTCAAGCGCAGATCTCCTGACAGCTTACTCATTCCTTCGTTTCCATCGCTGCCACCAAGTCTGTGTATCCGTTGCGAAAGAACCCAGCGCTAGATCATCGCGCCATTTTTTCACCCACTCGCGCCAAGCTTTCCCGCTTGCGGCGGACCGCAAAGCTGCCAAGCAAGCTTGTGCCGCATCCGAAGTGGCGTTAGGTCCACACAATTTCGCCGGGGAAGCTGCTGCCAACAAAGCATCCGCTAATGGCCGCGACGATGATAACTTTCGCAGGAACTCAACCGTTAGCCTCACATCACCTAATAACGCCTGAACCACTTTCTCCCCCGCACGCTCCCACAGCGCCGCGCACGCCTTTGTTCCTATAGGCAAGGCATCCTTTCCGGCCTCGTCACGCCCATTTCTTACCCCATCCAAAAAGGCATTGAGAACACCAATTTCTTCCCATCGCCTCGAATGAAGACAATCCGCCAACCAGCCCGCGTAGGCGCTTGCGGGCGAGATGCGGGGAAACTCGCCATCGCCGAGATCGAAGACCAAGTAATTCTCCCGCCGTGAGGGCACTTCCTCTCGCGACCGAACCGTGGCTAACGTGAAAAAAGATCGAAGGTGGTGTGATTCGTAGAAGTGTGTGGCAAACGTCAGCCGCAGCCGCTCCTCTGTCGCCATCGACGCATATACTCCCCGCAATACGCCTTCCGCCAGCGTCTCATCGCCAATGAGCAGCACCGTCTTCTCCCCGCCATCAACCGCCGCCGCGGTCAGGTTCGCCAAAAGCTCCGGTTTGATTCCTTCGAAGCCGTGGAAGTCTATTCCAGAAGGCGCGATCTCAACCGCGAGCGGCGGCAGAGCGCGCGGCGACATATCAAAGCTTCCTTCGGCCATCTTCTCGCCCAATCGGGCGGCTTCGAGAATAGCAAACGGATCGGCTCCCGCCGTCAGCAAGTCGTCACGGCTGAAGACGAGGTGATAAGTAAGATAATTCCCCTCGCGCCCCAATGAATCCGTTCCCCAGTCAACAGTTCGTCCAAGGGCGAATCTGCCCGACGGCAAGCGGAAGATTGTCTGTTTGACGGGAAAGTCCCTGGCCGCGCGCCGTTCGCGGCTGAGAGCATAAAACGCGGCGTCCTCCAATGCCCGCAGATCTTCCGTCCCGGTCAGCTCCTCGGTCACTCCGACGGTCTGAAACCCGCCCTTTCGCCGGGGGTCGTAACCGCGTTCGACGCTGCTGAAAAGATGTTGAAGCGCTTTGATAATTGGCATACCTACATCACTCCTGCCGCGCGGAAAATCCAAAAGAGCGGATCACGGACGCGGAACGGTTCGGGGTCCCGCGTCAGGCGCAAGCTACCGTCAACCTGAATCGGCGGATGTCCCAGCGAAGACAGGGCGCAGAAGCGCGTATTGTCGGGAAGCGCGTTGACAAGGTTATGCGCCTGACGAGCCGGGTCTGTCCACCAATTTCGCAACATCGTGGCAAGGCTGTCCATCTGCTCAAGGTACCTGGGGAGTTCCAAGTGCGACGGCGTCTCATCGGGCCAGAGATCGTTAATTATCCCGGCCCACCAATCGTCACGATTGCGCAGCTCATCCATTTTGGTGAGCGTGATGATGATGTTTTTCTTCCTGCCGCCCCGCGCGATGCGATAAACCAGATCAACCAACTCCGCCGCCGACAAGGCATTGAAGTCCGGATGGGTCGGATCGAAAAGGAAGATCAGGTCGTGAGCGGTGGTCACATACGGCGCATATTCGGACGTCAGTCTGTCATCATTGAAAACCTCACCTGCGACATCATAAAAAATAAGCCGGATGCTCCGTCGCCTTTGACGATTGGCGTGAGGGATTCCCTTGAATTCCAAAATTGCAGGCTCGGGCTTGTTACGCGGGTTGGCAGTCGGCAGCGCACCTCCATGAAGGATCTTCGCATTGCCGTAAAAGAGTTTGCTGGCCTCTTCGTTCAGCGCCCGGACGGAGTAGGGCTGCCCTCCATCCCGAAAGCTTCTGGAGAGGGCAAAGAAGCTGTCCCAAAACAAGCCCGCCAGAAAGGTGCTTTTCCCATGGCCCGGATACCCGATCGTGGCGATGGTTCGTTCTTTGGCTTCTTTTGGTGTGAAAAAGGGCATAGGCTTGTATCATTTGGCATCTAAGCGGCGAAGAGCATCGCAAAACTCGCAATGGTAGCTTTCGTGATACTTACGATCAGCGTCCTCCAGCGGAGGTACGCCAGATTGATCGCCGATTTCTCCCAATGCTGCCGCCGCCAGTCGGCGGACACGCAAACGGCGGTGCTTGAGCGCAGCGATCAATCCGGGCAACGCAGGCGTACCGACCTTGACCAGCGCTCGTGTCGCGGCTTTGATCACGTCGGGATCATCGTCCTCAAGCGCGGCGATGAGCGCAGGCATAGCAGAGGCATCGCCGATTTCACCCAACCCGATTGCTGCCGCTTCGCGGACGTATGAAATACTGACGCTCGGCGAAGGGCCGTCCAATCCTCTGAATGCTCCAAAGGGCTTATGAAATTCGCTGTCTTCTCCATAGAATCCATGGACATCAAGGTTGTTACGTACATCAAGGTGGATAACCTTGCCCAAGAACGCTGCCAGCCGTTCTTGGGCAAGGTTATCCACCTTGCCCAAGAACGCTGCCAGCCGTTCCTTCATACTCGAACGATCATTGTTAAGCGCGGCGATCATTGCGGGCACGGCAGATTTGTCGCCAATTTTCCCCAACGCCTTCGCCGTCTGCTCGCGTACCTTCCACTGTGGGTCATTGAGTACGGCAATCAGCGCGGGCGTGGCCGATGAATCGCCGATCTCACCCAGAGCCTTTGCGGCCTGCCATCGCACCATCGGATCGCCGTCTTTGAGCGCGGCAATCAGCGCGGGCACAGCAGGCCTGCCAATGTCGATCAAAGTTTCCGCCTCACCGAGGTTGATCACAACACTCGCCACCGAGCCGCTCTCCCCGAGGGCAGTAATCAGCATAGCAAGAGCGGGCTGACCGATCCTGACCAACGCCGCCGCCGCACAAAAGCGACTGCCCACATCGCGACCTTTCAATACGGCAATCAGAGCGGGCACAGCAGGTTTACCAATCCTGACCAAAACCTCTGCCGCTTCATCACGTGTGGTTTCGTTTAGAAGCGCTGCAATCAGCGCGGGCACAGCCCGGTCATAACCGATATTTCCCAACCCCTCTGTGGCTTCTTTTCGCTCGTTCGGATCGTTCTCCTTGAGCGCGGAAATCAGCGCTCCAATCGGGGGAGAGGCAATTTCCCTCACGGCCACCGCCTTTGTCTGCGCTCGCTGAAAGAGGAACTCCGCTTCCGCAACCCCTGATCTGACTCCGCCAAATCGTGCGTCCAGAACGGCCTTCACTACAGAGTTCGCCTCAGCTTGCCGAACACAAACGTTGATCTTCCGTCGTTGCGCCTCTGTCAGTTTTGTTTGATTGATGAAGCGGTCGGCGGCTTCCCCCCACTCCAACGCAAGTCCCTTCGGTTCACTTGCCGTCTGGTCCAGCCAGATGGATTCCATTTCCCACAAGGCATGCGTACGCGAGGGCCGCAGTGCCTCGCCCCTGAAAGTACTCAGGTTCAAGACAAAGGCCAACTGCGCGCCGTCGTCGTAAACATAGCCCTTGCCACCGAGTGATCGGGACTCCTGACCACGGATGGCCCGGCACAGCAGTTCGGAATCGGCGGATCGTAAGGTGGCCAGCACGCGGACTCGCCGCTGGTGGTAAATCGCGGGATCACAGTTCCCTTGGCATTGTTTGCAATACGCTCTCAACCCACCTGCATCGGCAGATAGCACTGACTGCCGGCAATGTGGGCATGTTTGAGTCTGATTCCCAATGGTGTAGCGGGGGATTTCTGCCCAACATTCGCCGCAAGCAAAATCGAAGTCTCCAAAGTGCAGACAGTTAGGACAAAGGAAGCGATTGTTGAGCGGCCACCCCCTTTTCAACAGAGAGGATCTCGCTCGGTTCCTAAACAATGTTAACCTTGTGCTGGTCGGAGTCATTAAAATACCCTCTATCATCAAATCCAGCTTCGTTTGTATTGACGCCTGCTATCTGCGATTTCCCCTCATTATTGTCCAAAGTTTGTCACAAAGCAGCCATCCAAAGATCAGTCTAAAGAGGAGCAATCCATATATCGTATTATGGAGACAATCAGGTATAAGCGACAACTACAAGCCGGATTGTTGAGCGGATCAGCCTCGATCCGCAGTCAGTACCAGCCAATCCGGCCAGAGGTCAAGCCGCAGAATGTCGTCTTCAGTGATCAGAAACGCATTGTAAATACTCCGGAAAGTAAGTATTTGTGAGTTTGACTCGCCGCGGAGGCGCGGTGAAATGAGCAAGAAATTACGGTCCGGCCTTTGCTGATCAAGCAATCTCGCATAGGATCAGCAGTAATGCCCAAATCTGATCCTATCCCCAAAACAGATCCAGCAGAAATTGAACGGCTGATCGAACGGCTCCGGCAGTCCAACCTTGAGCAGCGTGATTTGGAGTTAGTAGAACGATTGCTGCAAACGGTGCTTTCTCTGGTGCGGTTACTTCAACAGAAAAATGCCTCACTCAAGCGGCTTAAGCGATTGATCTTCGGGCCAGGCTCGGACCGGCGGATCGGAACGAGAAGCGATTCTGCGAGTTCACCAGAAGATAAGAAAAGGGATTCCCAGACCGATTCGAATCCACAGCCAGGCCCCGATGCCAGTTCGCAAACTTTACAATTGTCATCAAATCAGAAATCGAAACGCCGTGGACACGGGCGAATGGCGTCATCTGTATACACAGGTGCGAAGATCGTGATTTGTCCGCATCCCACCCTCAAGGCGAGCGACAGCTGCCCTGATCCCTATTGCCAGGGGCGTCTTTACGATACAAAAGAGCCGGCAATTTTCATTCAGCTCACAGGCCAGGCACTGGTAGGTGCGACCAAGTACGAACAAGAAGTCCTCCGATGTACGAGCTGTCAGGAACGTTTCACGGCATCGTTGCCGGCAGATGTCGCGAGAGAGAAGTACGATGCGACCTGCGATGTATCGCTCGCAATAAAAAGGGGGGGCCCTCAACCAACTTCGCCAAGACCTTCGAGATTGACCGGGATTCCGTCAGTCGGTGCCCAAAGGCCAGGAAGTGGCAGCGTGGCTTCGGCTAAAGCGTGTCCCTTCGGCAGAATGGCGTCGGCACAGGTTTTGTCATGGCCGACGCCATTCTGCCGAAGGGACACGAGGAAGCGGACTACTTGATCCGGACGCCTAACCACTGCTGTGGGGAATCACGCCGCCAAAGGATGAATCAAAGTCATTGCGGCGGTAACCAAGTTTCTGGCGGAGCCATTCCCAAGCGGTAACGAGAAAAATGGGCGCCCAAGCGCTGCATGTGCAAGACGACCCGCAAAATGTCCGAGTTGGTTTTGGATGTGGGCTGAACCAGGATTACTCTCGAAATTCGATGACGCCGGAGATAGTCCACACTCGGAAAGTCGGACGCTGTAACGAAAGAGCGATTGTCGAACCAGCCCGGTTCACCGGGGAACCCGCGGCGATTCGCATCGAGCACAAAGACCGGCGGGGCCTCTTCGGATAACGGGAGCGAAGCCAGTTCCTTAGTTGTAGCGCAAATTGCAGTGAGGATCGAGGACATATCGACCACCACGGGTGGGCTGCCGGAGTCGGTACGCCATTGTGGGCCGAACTCTGACATCTCGCGGTAGTCCGCATTCGGGCAGGCATTGTACACTAACACGGGCCGATAACCAGCGCGCGCCATGGCGATACCGGCCGATACGCCTTCAGCACCCGGCAGATCGACGATGATCGCCGCGTCGGCGCATAGCGGGATTCGCCAATCTTGAATCACATAATCGTCACGCTCGTGAGCCGGGGGCCTGAGAAAGGGAAACACGACCGGTTTCACCCACTGTGTCCAAGGCGAATTGTCCGGGCGCCAGATCTCATAGATGGAATCATTCGTCATGAGCAGCGCTCAGTTCGGTCGATGAGAAGCGGCGCTTCAAGAGCAGCGCCGTCGGTTACTTGGTGGGCAGATAGGCGGACGTAAGCGCCGGCTGCCCGTCCCCTGACTACAAATACTCCGACGCACGGGAACACTGGGCCGCGGCTTGTTTCCAATGGTATGGTAGTGAACCTCCGCTGTGCAACCCACTCAGATGCCCTGCGCTGGGCAGTCCGGATTGCCTGTTCCCGCTCTTTGCGCGGCAGATCGCCCACTATGAGCACACGGTCACCGGTGTTGGAGTAGCAGGCCTTGAGCACCCAGGAATCCCAGCCTGAAGAGATTTCACGCGGGTCGCGGCACTCGGGCACGAGGGCATGCCATGTCGGGCAGATTTTTGAATCACTAAGTAGCAGTGGAAAGCGCTTGCTCTCTGATATGGCCGAAATAGTCGGATTGAACACTGGAACGTCCCGGCTCTCCAGAAGACGGCGCCATCGGGTATGGGATGAAAGCGCGCACAGCCACTCGATCTGATAGAAACGAATAATCGCAGAAACGGCAACACCCGACCCGGATAACCTACAGCCGCCTGTCTGAGTCCACTCGAGTGCGGCAGGGGTCTGGATCAAGCTCGATGCGATTCTACGGGCTGCGAGTTCAGTGCGAAAAGTGCGGAGCACCTGCTGATCTTCGAGGTAGCCGGGCGCGCTCAGAAGAGCGACGTGTCCCCTCGCCGTGATCGATTCGATAGCCCGGCCCCAAGCTTCCAAAGGCGAATCCGGGCAGTCCAGGCTGCTGTAGAGGGGGCGATATAGCTGGGGTAATGAGGCGCCCTCTCGCCATCCGCCTGGCACATCGGAATTGACTTCGGACACGCGCCAGCCAGACTCTGTGTAGTGAAAATCGAATCGCATTACTCGCAGATTTGAGGTTGCAGAACCGGCAGAGCGTCTAAGGATTTCACGGAGCTTTCGAGGGACGCCGATTTCTGACAAGTCGCGCGAGCTATCCAGAGTGCGGGCTTCCATTTGCTTAGTCTCGGCTGCCAAGGCTTCTGCGGCGGCGCAGATGCGATCCCATTCGCTGCCCCGCATCACTAGCGGATGCTCGCAGAGGACACTGACATCCCCGACTTGCGTATCCCATTTGTTAAAGCGCAGGTGTAGTTGACGCTCGATGGCGCGCAGAGCGCCGGGCTCAAGCGGCGGGGCGAAGGTGACGGGCAAGGCGCCGTCGGTGGCGCAACTGGCGGAATCAGTCAACATTACTTTGTACTTCAATTCCTGTGTCGGAAGGAAGTATTCTCCGCCAGGCCGGGCTAAGCGAGCAAGGCCTTACGGTTCTTGCTACAGATTCGAGCCCAATACAAGTACTGGGCGCTGCAACAATTTGCGATCCTCTACGAAGATCGCTTACCGTTAGAGGCGCTAGGCGTCTCTAAAACTTAATCGTGATGAATTCCGATTACACAAAAATTCTGACACGCTCGAACCAGGTATTGTGGCAAGAACTGAAGCGCAGGATCAGCGGGCCATACACTGCTTGAATCTCGTTGTTACAGTATTCGCATACCACTCTGTAGTGCGTTTTTGGGATAACTTGTCGCTTTGAAGTTGTATATCCGGTATACTCGCCTTAACTACATTATTATATTTGGATGAGTACAACTGGCAGATTGTCTTGTAAGTTGATGTCTCAATGAATGATTCCTCTTTTCCTTGTTTAAAATCGTCAAGGATCTGATCTTTATCGAGCTGTTTCGCAAGCGTCGCGCAGGCTGCTTCATAGCTCTTTGAGGAATTGATCGAACCGCTGCGATATATCAACAAGTCGCCATCAAGCGATAATTGCCGCCCGGAAAGTCTGGCTAGCATCTCTTGAAATCCGGCATTGCGGCTGGCGTATTGACCTGCGTTGTAGTCGGCGAATCTATATATCAAGTCGGGATATTCCGCTTTGTAATCCAGGAGATGTGCGGTCCCGAAGAATACCCCCCCCTCCCTTGAGTATAGGTATTCCCTTAGGTTTTCTTTCTCAATGTCTTTCTTTTCGGCATATTCCCTTGCATAAAATATAGACACCTGCATTGATCCCAATGTGGATATCAAATGGTCAATATCCTGGCCGACAATCTGGAGAACCGAATCGCCACCCCATTCTTCGAGAATAAACTCCTGAAACCATCTCTCGAGATCTCTTTCTGTTCTTATTGAGTTTATATTTCGTCGAAATGTTTGATTATTGGAGGCGCGCATACCGAGTCTTATTTTTATCAACTGACCTATCACTAGCTTGCTCGTTGCTTTGTCAAGCCGTTTCTTTAATATGCTGGTAATGCCTGGAACCACGGGGTCCGGATTAAAAGAGCTTTCTTGTTCTATGATAGAAATTACGGCGCAAACATTACTCTTACTTACATCCAACTTGAGTCGCTCTAGTGATGAATGGATCTCCCTTGCCCAGAGATCGCTTTCCGAATCATTCTTAGTGGACAGCTTTATCAATGCGGAAATATCTTGAACGCTCAGGGGGATAGGCATTTCTTTCTTTCCGCAAGCCATCAACCAAAGCAGGGCTACACACATAGCGAAACTCATGATTTGAGGCAAACGTGATTGATGACGCATATCTCTCTACGGGACAAAAAATGATCTTGAATGTGGTCATAGCTGATTGGACCATCGCGCGATTAAACTTTCGGTTGACCAAAACTGAAAGGAGATCGCACGATAACTTAATCGGCATAACGTCAGGCTTTAGCCGCAGCGGCTCAGACTGCCACCAGCCGCTGTCGGCTGCAAGGCGTGCTAGACCGGCCTCATAGGAATGAGACGTTCACCGCACTTTGCAGACGAAGTTTGCCGCGTCGTTCGTGCTGCCGACGCCAGTGTACTGCGCGACTTGTGGATAGGGACAGACTGGCCGTGTCATGTTTACGCGGTTGTCGCCGACTCGTGATGCGATCAACCGATCGGGTGCGATTCCGGATTCGCGCCAACGCTCCATCGCGGCCATCCAGTTCACCTGGTTCGGGCCCGGCCCACCCCCGCAATGCGCCATACCAGGCGCCATGAAGAGTCGCAGCCAATCCTCTTGCTTCGGGCCCATCCGCGCCAACACGCTCGAGTAATAGTTGACGCTGTTCTGCGGCGAGATCGCCCCACCCGAGCCGCCGTCATTCCAACCGTGGTAGATGAGAAGTTTTCCACCGCGAGCTCGAAAGCCCGAAAGATCCGCATTCACGGCGTCAATGAAGCCCGCTTTCTTGTCGATCAGGGAGGTGTCACGATCCAGGTCGAACGTGCGCCAGTCCCACGCCGGGTCTTCGTGGGCCACGTACCTGAACATGCCCACGTCGATCCCTCCAGGTTCCGGGTTGGCGGCTGTCAGCATGGCCCACCCCATCTCGCCGCCAGGCACTAACCCGGGGTAAATCAACTCCCCCGTCTTTCGTTTGGCGGGGGCGTAGCCCATCTTCACGGCTTCTACCTGTGGCGCCGTCAGGCAATCGTCCTTGTCGACCCCGCGGCACAGGAGTGATGCGGGATCAAAACGGCATTGGTATGGATCTGTCAGGAGGCCGTCCGTCACTCCGTCGAGTGCGTCGCAAGCGGCGAGCACAGCCCTATTGACGAAGGCGAGTTTGGTGCGGGGGACAACACTCGCCGGCTCCTGAAGGATCCTCGCTTCCACGGCGATCCGCCAGGCGCACAACTGCGTCTGATTGTTCGCAGGAGCGCCGGCGACAATCCCATCGAAATCTTCCGGATAGCGCTGAGCCGCCATCAAGCCCTGTCGCCCGCCTGTGGAGCAACCCGTCCAGTACGAGAACCGTGGCGCGCGATCGTAGAACGCGGCGATAACGGCCTTCGATTTCACCGCCAGCTCGTGGATGGCGCGATACGCGAAATCTACGACCTTCTCCGGATGTCCAAGCGCGAACGTCGCAGTCCCACCGACGTGTCCCGTGTCCGTCGATGCCGTCGCGTACCCCTCCTGCAGAGCGGAGGCCATCGCGGCATAGCTGATGGTTCCCGCCCAGCCGCCGTTGCCAACGGCCTGGAACTTGCGATTCCACGCCTGGGCCGGCAGCCAGATTTCAATCTTGATGTCAGAGTCCGAAGAAGGCGTAAGCGTGGCCGCCACACGGCAAAACGCCGGCAATTGGCTGAATTGCTGCACCGCCGTCGGGCCCGTCCCAGGCAGACTGAATCCTCCGGCGGGGACCATCTGGGCCATGGTAATCGAAGTGTTCGGGAGCGCCAGGGACGACAAGCTCTCGCACGACGCCGCGTCGTTGAGCGCGTGTCCGTCCATCATGAGTATCAGTGCGAGGAGAACCGCGCACGATCCGCCAGTTACTGTTTTCATCGCACTGTCCTCCGCAGGTCTGACGCGAAGGCAACCGTACCGGACCCGTCGCGCAAGAGTTCCTGTTCTGTTGTCGTCTAACGCCTGAATTAAGCCGCGCCCCGACGGGGCGTCGGCTTGAATGAATTGTTAGGCCGCTTTACCGATCTAGCCGTTCTTCAATAGATCGACTAATAGCGCCTTCTTCAGTAGCGCAATCTGTCCAGCATGATAAAGATTGTGTTGCGTTATACCAATGAACTGTGTATAGGCAGTGTACGGAGCTTCGGGGACCAAAGGTTGGTCCAGATCCTCTGCAGGAAAGCTACTTATTGCCTCTCTGAGGTCTTCGTTCAACTGTTTCAGCACACGGACTGAATCACTCCAGTTTTCAGCACGCGCCTCTGGAACAGAAGGCCAGTCCTCAGACTCTGTCAGTTGTCTCCCATCACCGCCTAGTCGCCGTAGGACCAAATCATACGTGCCGCAAAGATGTAGAACCAATTCCCAAATACTGTGCGCGCCGGCGATAGGATGCGCTGCTGCCTGTTCCACAGTGACGCCTTCAAGGGTCTCGAGAACGGACGGGCCATGCCACGCATCACCCTCAAGTGCTTTCCCCAACTGCGCGTTCAGCCTATTTAGCTCAGCGTGCATGCATCATTCCTCTGTGTTACCTATGTCCACGGTCCTTCACCTTTGCGGCCTAACACACAAACTGAGCGGCGGCCCTCAGGTACTGAGCCGTGCATGAGCGCCGAGCCTGCGCTGTGGGCCTTCCGCTCCAGTGCCGTGTTAGGCGCCATGCCCGTCACTTTCGCTTGCTCCTAGATTGCGACCCGACAGCTTCCATGTAGGCACGCACCACGTCGAAATCGCGCCAGGCCTCCTGAAGGCTCGTACGCCAATGGGCCACATGATCGTCTCGTTTGAGGCGGAAATAGACCGCGCGGCGGGTCACACTGGATATGTTGCAGCCAATGTTATGACCGAGCAAGTAATGCGCGAGGAGGAGATCGCCCGCCTGCCCAACGATCTGGATCGGCTCCGGCGACGCGATGTCAGGGTACCCCCCCGAGGCCATCAGCCTGTCGGGACCTTGTTCCCGGAAGAGGGCCGCGTGGGTCAGGTGCGTCCCCGGCCACACCCAAAGATTGCCCATGTCCTGGCGTGGCTGGTCTGTGATCAGTACCCCAGCGAGCAACGTGAACGTGCCGGGACGTCCATCGGGTTCGGTAACGGACACACCGTCCAGATGGTGCCCCCCAGGGCGATGCGGGTGGGGAGGAATGTTCAATGCAACCTGGGCTTGCCTGGGGATGGTCAGTCTGCCGGCGCCCACGAGTGACTCCGCGAGCGCAAAGGCCGAACTACGCAGCAGCAGTGGCAGAAAGGTCTTCAAATTGGTCACGCGTGGAAAGTAGTGTCCCCGAGTTCCCATTGGCGGAGGCTGCTGGGCAAGAAGGTCGTCGATGCTGCGCGAGGCGTCATCGATCAAGTGGCGCGGGACAACTCCATGTAGCAAGAGATATCCGCGCTCGGCGAACTCGCAAAGCTTCGCTTCATCGATCCCTTCCATATCTTCATGTTCCCTCATGACTTTGGAACTCTAACGGACAACGAGTTCAGCTGCGAAGGCCCGTTGAGCTCGCCGGACAGCACAGCAGCGCCATCGAAGGAATCCGCATCGAGTAGTTGAGCTAGGGGGAAGAGCCAGCGACGGAGCCAGCGAAGCCGCCCAAACCGGGCCATGGACTTCGACCGGCATCAGATTATATCGGGGCGAAGGTCGTCCGATCGAATCATCCGTCTTTATCTCCGGACGACGCCTGTCCGGACCTGGCTGCAAAGGGCGTCTCCACCGGCTGAAGTATCCACCCGCCATGTTCCCCCTTGCGCTTCCGGGGTGCACGCTCAACCGCGACGAGCCGCCTCGATTGCAGCGATGTCTATCTTTTTCATCCGCATCATCGCATCGAAAGCGCGTTTGGCGGCAGCGGAATCCTGATCGGTTATCGCTTTGGTCAGAGCGACCGGCGTAATTTGCCAGGACAACCCCCATTTGTCCTTGCACCAGCCGCACGCACTCTCTTCGCCGCCGTTGCCGACGATTGCGTTCCAGTAACGATCCGTTTCGGCCTGGTCAGCGGTTGCAACCTGAAATGAGAATGCTTCGTTGTGTTTGAATTCAGGTCCGCCATTGAGCCCCAGGCAGGGTATCCCCATTACGGTAAACTCGACCGTCAGCACATCCCCTTGCTTGCCGGACGGAAAGTCTCCCGGAGCGCGGTGCACCGCGCCGACTGATGAATCGGGGAATGTCTTGGCGTAAAATCTCGCCGCTTCCTCGGCGTCTCCGTCATACCACAGACAAATCGTGTTTTTTGCTATCTCTACCATGTCACTTTCCTTCGTAATGAGTCACCTGAAGCGGAGGAACCGATGCGCCCACAGACGAAGGGCGCCGGCTCAACCGACATTTTCCGCGTCAATGCGCCGCAAACTCCGCACTATCCCGGTGCGGGTTTGAATTGGAGGGATAACAGTGATTATACCGCACTCGGTCCGACGCATCGGCCTGATAAATCCCCTACGAATAGATGTGAACTCGTGACGTGTTAGCGCTGCGGAATATTGATCTGTGAGGGACTGGAGGTGAAATCCCCCCGGTCTACTCGACTCCAAGTCCCGCAATTTCAACGGCTTCCAATCGGGGTATCCAGGCGGGACTACTAAATGAACTGCCCGCAGTATAGAGTCCGGCGGATAGATACGCGATGTAAAATTCGACTCCGTTTCTGAGAGGTATTGATGTGACTAAAACCCTTTTCCGCCTGTGTCCTTCCCGAGCGAACAGCATGCGTCGCACGAACGGCTTTCCCTGAAGGCAGCCTGTGTATTCGCATCTTTGATGAACTGGAAACGATTTTCCAGGATCAAGATTTTGCCGATCTGTATTCACAATATGGGCAAGCAGGCCAGTCGCCGTTTCGTCTAGCCCTGGCGCCGGTTTTGCAGTTTATTGAAGGATTGTCGTATCGTGACGCGGCCGATGCGGTCCGTGGGCGTATCGATCGGAAGTATTTGTTATGTCTTGAGCTGGATGATCCGAGTTTTGACCATTCAGTCTTATGCGAATTTCGCGCTCGGCTACTTGAAGGCGGAGCGGAACGAATCCTGTTCGACAAAATATTATCGGCGCTGCGTCCACTAAAGTGAGACCATCTCACATATATGTACACAATGGATCCCGACATTTGGCGCCAAAACTGAGAACTTCGAAATTGTCGGGAGGTTATTTTAACCAGCGGTCGAACCAGTCGAGCGTCGCCGCGCGCATCTGCGGCGTGTAAGTATGCCCGGTTTCGGGGTAGAGAACGCTTTTGAATTTTTCCGGCGCTCCGAGCGCTGAATAAACCTGACCGGCTTTCGTTTCAATCATCCTGACGCCGTCGGCTGGGGAGCCTGCGTCAAGCTCTCCGGTTAGCGCCAGGTAAGGGCGCGGCGCGATGAGCGCGACCACTCCCTCGCTGTCGAAATGACGGAGAAGCCCATTCACGAAGTAATAAACGCCATGCTGCCGAAGTTCGCCGTGACGGATCAGGTTTTCGTAGCGCGTCAGACACGCGACGCCGACGACCGCCGCGACGCGTTCATCCAGCGCGGCCAGCCACCACGCGCGCGTACTGCCCATACTCATTCCGGTAGCGCCAATACGCCGCCGATCCACTTCCGGCCGGCTCAAAAGGTAATCGAGCGCGATCTGGTCGTCGCGCACAAACATCCCCCACAGCGTGCGGCCCATCCACAAGTGGAACTTGAATAGACTCTCGTGCTCGGCTCTGGTGGATTCAGCCGCGCCTGACGGCCCCGCGCCCGCGCGGTCGCCGTGCCAGTAAGCGTCGGGCGACATCACTAGATAACCTTTCCGCACGAGAGTTTCGCCAAGCGCCTCGGCGCCGCCGTTGGTGTTCGGCGTGATGATTTGCGTTTTGTCAGGAGTCGAGGAGTGCAGCCAGAGGACGGCCGGGGCCGGCCCCTGCAACCGCTCGGGGATGAGTAACAGAGCCGATATTTCGCCGTCTATGCCGTTGTCAATCGCTATCTTTTCGAGCAAGTAGCCGTCACGAATCTCTCGCGTGATCCGCCGCACACGCTGCGGCGAAGGGCGCGAAGGGAGATCGCCGAGCGATTCGCGAACGATCCGTAACACCTCAGGCCGGCGGCTCCGCCATTCCCCCTCGCTGGATGGCGCGCGAAATTCCGGGACATTGATTCGATAATTTGGCGGAACCAGCGCGTCACGTTCAACTTCAGCTTTGCGATAAGCTTCCGCGGCTTCGGCCCCCGAGGGGGGCGTAGGCAACGGTTTATACCGAAGCACGCTCAACTGCCGCAGGATGCAATCGGCGACGGCTTCGGCCAGACGTTCATAACCGGCTGGCGTATAATGCGTGCCGTCTTTGTCGAGCAGTTGTTCAGCGCCACCCTGCTCGACAACCCAGTGCAGATCGTGCGCGACAACGCCGGCACGTTTCATCACGGCGAAAGCGGCGTCGTTGTAACGCTTCACGTCGGCTTCAAAGCGATCAAATTCCGCCCCGCGTTTGGCGTGCCGGTCATCGAGGATCGGTGTCGTGCTGGCGAATACAATGCTCGCCGATGTCTCCCGCCTGAGCCGCTCAACAATACGTCTCAGATTGACCTCGTACTGGTCCAGTGGAATCTGATGCTGTCCCGAAGCTTTCCCTAGCTTCAGATCATGTAACCCGCAGTTGAAATGGACGAGAATCGGCTTTTCGCCGATCACCCATTCGTCCAAGTTGCGGAGCACGTTAGAGCTGTCGCCGCCATTGGCCGCCGGGCTGATGACGCGCGCGCGCCCGGCCAGCCGTTTCGCCACCAGCGGCGCGTAACCCAGGCGGATCGAATCGCCGATCAGTGCGACTTTCGGCAATTCAACCTCGGCAGCGGGGGTCTGAGCCTGCGCCGGATAGGCCGACGGCAGGACGATGAGCAGCGCAAGCGCAACCAATTCAGCAATGAGGCGTCGTTTCTTCATGGCTTGTAGATAAGCTCCTCCGAATGGTTTTTAGATAAGCTCCTCCGAAAAAAGCCTCGTAGTAATGAATTATGGTCTTTGGAAAATCAATGCAACAACCATCTTCCATAGAATTCTCCGGCATTCCAGCCGTCTTCACGAAGAATCTCCTCTCACCGGCCAGCACTCCGTAAGAGATATTGCCTGAGTCTTGTGTCCGTTCATCAAATACTGCAAACACCTGGCCGGTAGATCTGAGAAAGTCGCCCGGGGGGGGAGCGATCATTTGAATCTCTATAGAAAGTGATCCATCGGGACGACTGGTGAAATGATCCGATTACTATGGAAAAGGCCAATGCGGTATAGCTAATTCGAAAAATTTTTTCGGGGCGAATGTGTAACTCAATGTGTAACACAATGAAAACGGGCACCTGATTGGTGCCCGTAAATTCTTGATTCTAAAAGTCGGGACGGCGGGATTCGAACCCACGGCCTCTTGCACCCCAAGCAAGACCCCACAGTTTCCTCAATTATCCCAATTATGCAAACCATTGAAAAATATAGCCTCTGGTGTGCTATGCTGCGCCCTCTTGCTCCCTGATATTCACTCGAATATGTCTCTGCAATATGTCTCTGTACGGAAACCACAGGATCTGTGATCTCCATTTGCGGATGGATCGTAATTGATTGTGAATTGATTGTGAAGAAAGGAACCCTATGAAATCAGCGACTGGCTATGTTTTTTACGACGAGAAAAGGAAGCGGTGGATTGCCAGATTGGCGCCCGTTGATAAGGACACCGGAAAACAGAAAGAGTTCAAGCGGTATTGTCTGACTAAGACCGATGCTCGCAAGAAACTGCAAGAGCTCAAGAACAAGTTTGAGAAGGGCGGGGTGAAGTCCATCAACGCTGATAAATCCACCTTCGCCCACCTTGCTGAGAAATTCAAAAAGGAAAAGCTTGTAGATGCGGTGTACGTTGGTGAAAGAAAGCTCGCCGGTCGCCGTGACTTGAGCGCCCCTGACGCATGGCTAAAACAACTTCTCTTCTACTTTGGGTCGGCAAAGCTGAATGAGATCACGAAGGGCAGGATCGAGCAGTTCAAACTTTGGCTCTCGCAACTGCCGACGAGAAGCCGGATTCTGGGGAAAGAGGATGGAGAGTTGGAAGTTATTCCGAACCCGAAAGGCAAACAGCGAAGCATCGAAGGAATCAACCGGCCTGTGGAAATGCTGCGTGTCATGCTCAATTACGCCGTTGATGAGCGGATGATCTCCCCGGATCAGAATCCCTTCTCACAAAAGTCGGCCAGAACACTCATCGAAAGAGCCGTCGAAACGAGCCGCGAACGATTCCCGACCTTTGGTGAGGAATTGGCCTTGATCAACTATTGTAATAAGCCCGGCCCTCGTGGAAACGCTCATC
>WNFV01004240.1_pt1 | contig 17903 bp, 19 predicted proteins | sample 5400101 | NCBI WGS metagenome assembly WNFV01 (sample SAMN13153361, study PRJNA577476) | soil metagenome | isolation source: 115 cm soil or saprolite under grassland replicate 1 | place: USA:California | collected 2016-06-15
CAACGTGGCTTGTGTTTGCGTCCGCGTTCAGCACAGTGCGACTGGTGTTGTGGTTCCTCGCGCAGCGCCTGGCGCTCGTCCCGAGCCACGCCCGCACCGAGCAGCCCGACGTCCTGCTGTCCCTGGCGCTGGCGCCCATCGGCCTGCTGCCATTGCTCGCCGGGGAGCGCCTGGGCGACGGCGCGCTGCTGCTGGTGATGGCGGCGCTACTGGCACTGCTGTTCGTGGTCCGCGAAGCGGCCAACCTGGCAACGCTGCGCGCCGAGACCGAAGCCGAGCGCGATCGGCTCATGCGCGCCAACGACCTGCAGGACGACCTGATCAACATGATCACCCACGAGCTGCGGAATCCGCTGACGCTGGTGATGTCGTACGCGCAGATGACGCGTCGCTCGGCGGTCGACGGCAATGTCGAGGCCATCCCGAGCTACATCGGCAACGTCGAGCGCGCCGGTCGCTCGATCCAGCGCCTCATGGAGAACCTGCTGCAGCTGACCAAGCTCGAACGCTCAGACTCACTGCCGGAGGCTGAGCCCGTGCAGTTGGCGTCGATCGTCAACCAGGTCGTGGTCGACCTGGCACCGCTCGCCAAGCAGAAGGAACAGACGCTGGTCGTCAACCCGCTCCAGCACGTCGAGCCCGCGCTGGGTGTGCCGCTGCTGCTGCGCGACGCGCTTAGCAACCTGCTGAGCAACGCGGTCAAGTACACGCCCGAGGGTGGTGAGATTACCGTGTGGGCCGAGCGCGGCAAGGCACCTGGCACGGTGCTGCTCGGCGTCCGCGACACGGGCATCGGGCTGAGCCAAGATGACCTGCAGCGGCTGTTCACCAAGTTCTTCCGCAGCTCGGATGCACGGGTGCAGCGTGAGCGAGGCTCCGGCCTTGGCCTGGCACTGACGCACACCATGGTGCGCCGCATGGGCGGCTCGATCAACGTCGAAAGCACGGTTGGCGAGGGCACCACCTTCCGACTGACGCTGCCTGCCGCGAGGACTGCGTGAACTTTTCGGTCCCTGCCGGGCTGAATTCGGCCATGCGCGCGCCGCTGCACGTGGCACTGATGACGTACGTCGGCGCGGCCGGCCTGGCCGGCGTCGCCCTGGTCGGCGGCGTAATGGTCACGCCAGCGCGCGAGGTCGTGCAGCAGGCCATGGAGCCCGCGGTGGAGCTCGTCCAGAGCGTTGTCGTTTCGATGCCGCGCACGCCGATGTTCGTCGCCGAGCCGACCGCGACTGCTGCGCCAACCGTCGCGCCCACCGCGGTGCCGACCGCCCAACCCGTTGTCCAGGAACCAACGCTCGCTCCGACCGAGGAACCTGTGGCCACGGCCACGCCGGAGCCTCGGCTGAGCCAGCCCACCGTTGTCACGCGCTCGGCGGCACCGGGCGTCGGCGAGCCCGCGCCGGTCGTTGAGGCGCCAGCCGCGCCGGTCATTGAGGCGCCAGCCGCGCCTGAGCCGATGCTGCCGCGTGCGCCGGTTGTCATGCCACCCGCCGCGCCGGTTGTTGCACCTGTGCAGGTGCAGCCCGTGGTCGAGGCGCCTCGGCAGGCGGTTGTTGCGCAGCCGACGCCGGCGCCGAGGATTGCACCGCGCACGGTTGTCGAGGCGCCCAAGGTCGTCGTGACGGAGCCCGAGCCCGAAGAGCAGCAGGCCGCTGCCGCGTCGACGCCCGAGCCCGTGCCGACCGCCGGACCGCAGCCGACGACAAATAGTCGACCAGCCATTCAACCGACAGCTGCGCCGCAGCCGACGCAAGCGCCGGCTGTCGCGCCGACCGAGCCGCCGAAGGCCACGGCAACTCCCAATCCGACGAACACACCGGTGCCGGCGACCGCGATTCCGCACGCGACTGCGACGCCACGGCCGACGAACACGCCGGTGCCGCCAAGGGCGACCCCCAAGGTCCCGGTCAAGCCGACCAAGACGCCCGTGCCGCCGACCGCGACCCCGAAACCGAAGAATACGGCCGTGCCGCCGACGGCGACGCCGCGTGCGACGAGCACGCGAAGCGGCGCGGCCGCCAAGCTGACGCCGGTGCCGTTGTCGCCCCCGATGACCTACACACCCATCCGCAACTGACACACCTACGGGGCCTCCTGGCGTTCCAAGCGGTCCGGAGGGGGGCCAGTGGGATTCTGCCCAAACCTGTTGCCGCGCACACGCGCGCGAAGCGCGGGGAGCTCGAGGCGGTCGGCGTCCGACGCAGGACGAGAGTTCTTGCCGTGGCGACGCGGCGGCCGCGGTACCGTAGGGCAATTCGTGGGCGGAGTCGACGTGCCCTGAACGTGGCGGCGCTGGCGGTCGTCCTGGTCGTGACCGTCGCGATGAGCGTCACCAGCCCGCGCGAGCGGGCGGTCGTGCGGCAGCTGGGACTTTGGGATGCGTGGCGCTGCTTGCACACGGCGACCTATGTGTATGAGCCACGGTGGAACTGGCTACACGGTGCGCTGCTGGCTGAGGCGCCCGAAGCGGGGCTGCCCGACGTCCAGAATGTGGAGGTCAGTCTTCATTCAGGCGAGGCCATTGCTCGGGCGAAAGGCCACGTCTACGTGCTTCAGCCTGGGCAACTGACGGTCGTTACAGACCCTCAGGGCACCGAGCCACGACCGCTGTGCGTCACGCACCTCGGAAAGTGGCAAATCGTCGGCGAGCACGCGCTTGGCTAGGTAGACTCCCGTGACCACAATGTCTCGGGGGACCAGCTCGCTGCCGCCAGCCGACGCGCCGTACTACCGCTACGACCCGCATCTCGGCAATCCGCGCGATAAATACCGTCGGGTCGACTTTGTGCGTACGCTGTCGCACCAACCCGAGCAGCCCGGACGGTTTGCCGCCGTCGTGGAAGGCGAGACCTTCATGGGCAGTATGTGGGGCCGCCGCGTGGTCAAGTGGCGCGCCGAGCCGGGGACGCCGTGTCTCATCCTTGGCTACTGGGCAGACGGCACGGTGCACATAAAATGGCCAGCGATTGGCAATCACTACATGGTGGACGGACGCTTTCCGGCCTGGGTCGTCGAAGAGGACCCCACGGCCGTGGTCGCCGGCGGCGGGTTTATGCTGCTCGCCAATGAGCTGCTGCCGGGGCCGAAAGGCACGTCGGGGCGGCTCAGCCTGCTACTCATCTTGCTCGGCGTCGTGATTCTGCTGCTGCTCGTGCCAGCGACGCGTGACGCGCTCGAAAGCCTGCTGCGTCTGGGCCGCTGAGTGGCGTCCGATCAGATACTGGACACCATCGAGCGCTACAACGACGCGCGGCTCAGGGGTCAGGTGGCTCGCCACGACCTGCATGCCCGACACGGGTGAGTGAGGCATCGCCGCGGGCGCGGCTCGAACGATTCGGCTTCTCGCTGCCTGGCGGGCCGGTGGTGGCCAGGGGCGAGGCCTTTTCCGCCGATCCGCGGACGGGTCGGCGCGACCTGACCGTCATCGGATCGCCACCCCACGTGGTGATTGAAACTCGGATCGTCGGACCACTCCTCAGGCACGTTGGCGCACGTGTGCTCACCGATGACCAGTACCAGGCGCTGGCGCGGCTCGTACAACGGGTTGAGTGGGCGCTCGGCGAAGGCCAGGACCCGCACGAAGTCGAGTGGGCATTTGATGGGCAGCGGTTCTGGATCGTCCAGGCACGGCCGATCGTCGGGCTGCCGCATCTCACGATCGAGCTGGCGGTCCAACAGCCCGTGTTGTGGTCGAACAGCAATCTCAAGGACGCGGTCGCGGGCGTGCCGACGACGGCGACGTGGAGCTTCGTTAGCCCCTACCTGAGCGAGATCTTCTTCGCGCCCATCGAGCGCGCGGGCTATGCCGTGCCGCGTGGCATGGAGACATTGCGTCGCTTCGACGGACGCGCCTACCTCGACCTGAGCACCATCCAGGCGGTGTATTTCGATGCGCTCGGGTCACCACCGGCCGAAGCCGGGCGAGCTATGGGCGGACCCCAAGCGGAGATTGCCTTGCCACCCCCGACGAGCGCGCAGCGCGCCCGCTGGCGGCGCACGCGATTGCGTCTGGCGTCCCTGCTGCTGCGGCAGGCGCGCGCGTATTCGCGCGCGATCGAGCGCATGCGCCGTGCAGCCCGGGCGCTCGACGTCGATTTCGCCGCGCGCTCGAACGTCGAGCTCATGTTGATCGCCGAACACATCGGCCGGCTGCAGGCCGAGTTCGGGCCGACATTCCAATTGGGCAACATGGACGGCGGCGCCTGGACCGAACCGTTGCGGCAGACGATCGAGCGTTGGCGACCAGGCCATGGCGAGCGGTTGGCATCAGCGCTGATGGCCGATGGCGGCGACGTGGTGAGCGCCGAGCACGGCTATCGCCTCGTCGGGCTGGCGGCGCTCGCCCGACGCGAGGGTGTCGATCCATACGCCTGGCGCTCGCTGCCCGTCGATTCACCGTTCCGACAGGCCGTCGAGGGGTTTCTACGCGAATTCGGCCACCGAGGCGTCTACGAGGCCGAGTTGGCCAACCCTCGTTGGATCGAGGACCCCAGCTTCGTGCTGGACCAGGTCGCACGCTTGCTGGTCGAGGATTCATTCGAGCCACCGCGCGTGCTGGCCAGGCAGCGCCGCCAAGCTGCTGAGCAAGAGGCGCGGGCGCTGCCGCTCGTGCCGCGGCTCGTCGTCCGCTGGCTCGCCCATCAGGCGCGCAGCGCGGCGGCGCGACGCGAGGCGGGTAAATCCGCGCTCATCGCGATGGCGCTGCCTGTGCGACGGCTGCTGCTCGAGTTCGGGCGACGGATGGTGCGCGATGGCCTGCTCGACGAGGTCGACGACGTATTTCACCTCGCGCGGTGCGATCACGAGGCACTCGTGCGAAGTGAATGGGACGGGCGCGGCGCCCGCGCGCTTGTCGCCGAGCGCAAGGCGATGCGCCTGGCGAGATTAGCCGCGCCGCCGCCGCCCGACCTGATCGTCATCCACGAGGGCGAACGCGCACCAGCGATTACCCCCGCGAGCATCAAAGACGACGCCGTGTTGGGCGGGCTGGCGGCCGCGGCCGGCCAGGCCAGCGGCCCAGCGCGGATCATCCGTCACCCTGAGGAAGGCGCGCGGCTGCAACGTGGCGACATCCTGGTCGCTCCGTCGACCGATCCGGGCTGGACGCCACTCTTCTTACGTTGTGCTGGATTGGTCACGGAAGTTGGCGGATATCTATCGCACGGCGCGATCGTTGCCCGCGAGTTGGGCCTGCCCGCCGTCGTGAACGTGACCAACGTGCTCGATCGAGTCCAGGACGGCGAGATCATCACCGTCGACGGAAATGCCGGGGTAGTGTGGTTGCGTCGTGCCGGACATGTGACGCCCGAAACGGTTCGTGGAAGGCCGTAGAATAGGCTGATGCCAGGGCAACCAGGCCAACCAGGCCCGCGTCCGGCGCGCACCAGGGGGACGACACCACGCCGCGCGCGGCGTCAAACGCCCGCGGGCCCACCGCCGAAGGGCGCCACGGGTGTGCGGGAACGCCTACGACGCGACCCGTTTCTCTTCGTGTTGTGCCTGGCCGGGATCGCCTTCCTGACCTGGGCATTCGCGATGACCTGGTGGGTCACTGGCGTCTCCGCATCGCTCGCGCTGGCGCTGGTGTCAGTGGCGCCCGCCTTCTACCTGTTCTATTTGCGCGACGCCTGACGGCTTCGGCTTCAAGCGCGGGATCGATTCCAGCAGCAGCCGCGTGTAGGGATGCTGTGGCGTGCGGAACACGTCACGAGTAGCCCCGTCTTCAACTACGCGACCGTTCTGCATCACCAGCACCCGATCGGTCATGTGCCGCACCACTGAGAGGTCGTGGGACACCAGTACCAGTGTCAGTTGGAAACCAACTCGGAGGTCTTCCAGCAGGTTCAGGATTTGAGCGCGGACCGATACGTCCAGCGCGCTCACCGGCTCGTCGCCGATGAGCACGCGTGGGTGGGGCGCCAGGGCGCGGGCGATGGCGATGCGTTGGCGCTGGCCGCCCGAGAACTCGTGCGGGTAGCGGCGCGCCGATGCCGCGGGTAGACCAACCGCATCCAGTAACTCGCGCATGCGCGCACGGCGGTCGCCGCCGATACCGAGCACGCGCAGTGGCTCGAGGATGATGTCGTCGACGCGCATGCGCGGGTCCAGTGCGCTGCCCGGATCCTGAAACACGACCTGCACCTCACGCCGCAGCGACTGCCCGGTGTAGATCACGCTGCCGCCATCGGGCGGCTCGAGGCCCAGCAGCAGCTTCATCAACGTCGTCTTGCCCGAGCCTGACTCGCCGACGATGCCAAGCGTCTCTTCGCGGGCGAGGACAAAGCTCACGTTGTCTACGGCCGTCAATGTGGCCCGCGGCCCAAAGAGCCTGGTGCGTGGCAGCGCATAGCTGCGACTAACGTGCTCGACGCGAAAGAGCACGTCGTGCATTACGCGAGTGGATGCCAGCACGCCGCGGCATGATCAATTCCTGCCAGCGGCGGCATCGTGACACATGCCTGATCGGCACGTGGACAGCGATTGCGAAACGGGCAGCCGGGCGGAAATTCGCCTAAACCAGGGACCGAGCCAGGGATGGCGGCCAGTTTGCGCGATGGCAGCTCTTCGTCCAATGGCGGAATAGCGTCCAGCAGCGCGCGCGTATAGGGATGGCGCGGGGCGGAGAATACCTCGTCGACCTGGCCTTGTTCGACGATCCGCCCGCCGTAGAGCACGATCACGTACTGACACACGTTCGCAACGACGGGCAGGTCATGCGTGATCAGCAGCAGTGTCGCCCCCTGCTCGTCGACGAGACCGCTCAACAAGCTCAGGATCTGCGCTTGGACCGTCACGTCGAGCGCGGTTGTCGGCTCATCGGCAATCAGGATGGACGGCGAGCAAGCCATGGCCATCGCGATCATGGCGCGCTGGCGCTGACCGCCTGAAAGCTGGTGCGGATAGGCCTCCATTTTCTCGGCTGCGTTCGGGATGCGTACGTGCTCGAGCATGCGCAGCGCTCGTGTGCTTGCCTCACGGCGCGAGATGCCGCGATGGACGCGCAAGGGCTCGGCAACCTGGTGGCCAATCTTCATAACCGGATTGAGCGCAGTCATGGGCTCCTGGAAGACCATCGCCAGACGGTCGCCACGCAGCGCGCACAACTGCTGCTCGGACAGCGCGAGCAGGTTGGACGACTCATAGAGCACGCGGCCGCTGGCCGACAGGCCGTCCGGCAGCAGTCCGATGAGCGCCAACGCAGTCAGCGTCTTGCCCGAGCCGGATTCGCCGATCAGGCCAGTGCGACGACCCGCCTCGAGCGCGAAGCTGATGCCATGCACGGCCGGTACCGACCCCACACGGACCGTGAGGTCCTCGACAATCAGGGCGGCGGTCATGCTTGGGCGGGCACGCGCTCGACCAGCTTCGGGTCGAGCAGATCGCGCAGGCCGTCGCCCAGGAGGTTGAACCCGAGGACCGACAGGGCGATCGAGAGTCCTGGCCAGAGCGCGAGCAATGGCGCCTGACTGAGGAAGCTCTGGGCCTCGCTGAGCATCCTGCCCCACGACGGCGTAGGCGGCGGTGTACCCAGGCCCAGATAGCTGAGCGCCGCCTCGGCCAGAATGGCGATGGCGAAGGCGACCGTCGCCTGGACGATGAGCACGGAGCTCACATTGGGCAGCAAGTGGCGCGCGAAGATCGACAGCTTGCCGCTGCCGTAGGTGCGCGCGACGGTCACATAGTCCTGCTGCATGACCTGCAGACCTGCGCCGCGCACGACGCGCGCGAAGACCGGGACGAGCGCGATGCCGATCGCGGCCATCGCGGTGAGGGTGCTCGGCCTGAACACGGCGGCGAAGAGCACCGCCAGCAGGATCGCCGGGAAGGCCAGCAGCACGTCACTCAGCCGCATCGTCACTTGCTCGAATGGGCCGCCGTACAGCGCCGCAATGCCGCCGATCGGAACGCCCAGGCCGAGCGCGATCAGCACCGTAACGATGCCGATGAGTAGCGTGTTCTTGGCGCCGGCCATGAGGCGGCTCAGCACGTCCCGCCCGAGGTTGTCCGTGCCTAACAAGGCGGGTTGACCAGGCGACTGGAAACGTTGGCTCACTTCAACGTGCGTGGGATCGACGGGCGTCCATATGGTGGACACCAGGGCGGTGAGCACGACGGCGCCAACCAGCACGCCGCCGGCGATCAGCGAGGGGGGCAGCCGGGTCACGCCTGGCCCTGGCGAATGCGGGGATCGATCAAGCGGTAGCTCAAATCGATCAGGAAATTCACGATCAACACCGCCGCGGTGAGCAACATGACCAGGTCCTGGACGACGATCAGGTCGCGGTTGCCGACCGACTGGAAAAGCAGGCGACCCAGGCCCGGCAACACGAAGACGTTCTCGATGACGATCGCTCCGACGAGCAGTGAGGTGAGCTGAATGCCGAGGATGGTGATGACCGGGATGGCGGCGTAGCGGAAGCCGTGGTTTCGCAGCGCCTGCCAACGGGTTAGCCCTTTGGCCCGGGCAGTCCGAATGAAGTCTTCTTTCTGCACATCGACAATTGCTGATCTGACGTAACGCGTGAGGACTGCACCCTGGACGAGGCCGAGGGCCAGCGCTGGCAGGATGAGGCTTTTCAGCGCGGCGATGGGATCTGACGTCCAGTCGACGAAGCCGCCCGCTGGGAGAAGTTTGAGCTCAATTGAAAAGACCGTCGCCAGCAGTAGCCCGGCCCAGAAGGCTGGCACGGCGATGCCGATGAGGCTCAGGGCCGAAATGGCTGCGCCGGTGAGCGTGCGGTAGTGGACGCCGGCCAGGACGCCGAGCGGCAGTGCCAACGCTAGAGCGATGACTGCCGACGCCAGGGCCAGTGGTCCGCTGACGCTCAGCTTCTGGACGATCAGCGTGCCGACTTCGCTGTGGCTGAGCTGCGAGATGCCAAAATCCCCGCGCAGCATGCCCGCCGCCCAGTCAACGTAACGAAGCCACGCTGGCTGATTGAGGCCCAACTGCTCGCGCAGCGCCTGGACGTTCTCGTCCGTCGCCGCCGTACCGAGGATCACCACCGCTACGTCGCCGGGCAGGACGTTGACGACGGTGAACACCAGGATCGAGGCCAGGAGCAGACTGGCCACGAGCCACAGCAGCCTGGTCACGACGTGAACTGCCATTATTGCTACGCCGCCGTCACTGCACGCGCCGCGCGGGAATTGACTTTCTTCTCTAAAAACAAGCAGGTGGCAGGGTGGAGCAGGTGGGCGCACAGCGCGAACGCCATCGTCACTGCGCGCGCCGCACGGGCGGTCACGGGTGCATCCATCGGTGCCCGCCGCCAGGCGAAACGCTTATGCGAAATAGGCATCGCCGAGGAACAGCGACGGCGAGATGCCCTGGATCTGATAGCCCTTCAGGTTCGCCTTCAAGACGGCGAGCTGGTTGGGGGCGTAGATCCACAGGTTGGCGGCATCGTCAGCCAGCTGCTGCTGAATCTTGGTGTACAGGTCTTTGCGCTTCGCGGCATCGGGCTGCGCATCGGCTTCTTTGAGCCACCCGGCGACCTGGGCATTGTCGTAGTGCCAGTAGTACTTGGGATTGCTGTAGTTGCCGATGTCGCGCTCTTCGACGTGGAGGATGATCGTCAGGTCATAGTCCTGCTTGTTCAGGAACACTTCCTGGAGCCAGCGTGGGAACTCCATCGGCTGGACATCCAGTGACACGCCGATAGCCGCGAACTGACTGGTCAGGATGTCGGTGCCGCGCACGGCATACGGGAACGCGCTGATCTGCGCCAACCGAAGTTTGAGCCCACTCTGGCCAGCCTCCTCGAGGAGCCGCTTGGCCTTGGTGACATCGAACGTGTTCACCCTGGTCATGTCGGCGTAGTAGGGCTCGCCATCGTTCGGCGTGGCGTGGCTACCGATTGGCTCGCCGTAGCCGGCCGCGATACCGTCGATCCACGCTTTGCGATCGATCGCCGCGTACAGCGCCTGGCGTACCTTCTTATCGGCCAGCGGCCCGCCGGTGTTGTTCATCGACACCTGCAGCTTGCCGGCCGCCGCGCCCTTGATGACCGCGAAGTTCTTGTCCTGCTCGAACTGCTTGATCTGCTCGGGCCCGCCGACCTGACCGATCGCGTCGATATCGCCCGCCTTGAGCGCATTGTTCATCGCATCGGCGTCGCTGATGAAGCGAAACTCGACATCACTCAGCTTGGCTTTTTGGCCCCAGTACTCGTCGTTGCGCTTGAGCGTCAGCGATGCGCCGCGATTCCAGGCGCCAAACTTGAACGGACCGGTGCCGATAGGATTGGTCTTGTTGTTGTCGGCAGTCTTACTGGAGACAATGCACGCCGAGCCAGCCGCCATGTGGAACAGCCAGTTGTCGCTGTAGCTGCTCAGCGTGATTTTGACGGTGTTGTCGTCGACAGCGTCGACCTTACTGACTGGCGCCCAGTAGTCCCTGTGCGGGTTGGGCGGCTTGGTATCAGCAGATGCCGCGCGCTCATACGCGAACTTGACGTCCTGCGCGGTAAACGGTGCGCCGTCGTGCCATTTGATTCCGCTGTTCAGATTGAACGTGATCGCGGTTCCGTCAGGGCTGACATCCCACGACTTGGCTAGCGAGGGCAGGATCTTGCCCGCGCCATCCAGGCGCACCAGGCCCTGATACAGGTTGTCGAGCAGCGTCGTGGCGATCGACGCGGTCGCATCGGCGGTCGGGTCGAGCGAGGTTGGCTCCTGAACGAGCCCGACGATCATCTTGGGCTTCGTCGAGGCCTGGCCGGCCGCGGCGGAAGCCGCGGTCGGGGTCGGCGCGGCTGCCGCGGGCGCCGTGGTTGGCTTGGCCGCCGCGGGCGCGCTCGTTGCCGCCGCGGGTGCTGTCGTAGGCGCCGCGACGGGGGCGGTGGTCGGCTTGGCCGCGGCTGGGGGTGCGCTGGTCGGCGCAGCCGCCGGTGCGCTGCACGCTGCGAGGACCGCCGCGACCATCGGCAATCCAAGACCGAGCGTGCCGACGCGACGCAGCGCTTGGCGTCGAGTGTATCGCTGTGCAGTCATGCGGTAGAGGCCCCCTGGCTCGCGGAATTGCCTGGTATCCTACCCGCCCGGGAGATCACGGACGGCTCGTTTTATCCTGCTGACGCTCCTGGCGCTGGTGCTGGTCGTGCTGTACTGGCACCCCGCCCGCGTCGCCGCTCAGGCGCTTGTCCTGCTCCCCGCGCTGTTCCCCAGCGCACCCATCGACCCGCTCGTGCTGGCGACGGACCGCCCGATACACACCGAGCGCAACTTCACCTATGCCGCGGGCAGCATCCAGGCGGACATCTACCACCCCACCGATGGTGAGCGGCACGGCGCCATCATTCTGTCGCTCGGCGCAGGCGACCTGCCGCGCTCCGACCTCGCGGTCCGGTTCGCCGAGGCAATGGCGCGGCTGGGTGTCGTGGTCATGCTGCCAAACTCGACGGGCATGCTCGCCGAGCGCTTGACCTTTGACGAGGTCGACGGCTTACGGGCGTCATATCAGGTGCTTGCGTCGGAGCCGGATGTCGATCCGAACCACGTAGGCTTCATTGGCCTGTCGGCGGCGGGCGGGTTGAGCATCGTTGCCGCGGGGCAGCCTGACTTGCGTGACCGCATTCGCTTCGTGAACAGCTTCGGCAGCTACTACGACGCTTCGCAGTTGCTACTGGACGTCGCCAGCCGGTCGATCGAGGTTGACGGCCAGGTTCGGCCCTGGCGGCCGGAAGGCCGTACGGAGGATGTTGTCGCCATCGCCCTGCGCAGCGCGCCTGCCGAAGGCGTCGAGGAACTTCTCGCCGGCACCACGCGCGACCGCGCCCGAACGCTGATCGCCACGCTGCCGGCCGCGACGCGCCAGCAGTTGGATCAGATGTCGCCATCGGCCTATATGTCGCAGCTAAAGGCGCATCTGTACTTGATGCACGACCTGGACGACACGTTCATTCCGTTCACGCAGAGTCGTGCGCTCAATGCCGCTGCGCCCGCCGGCGTCGTCCAGCGCTACACCGAGTTTTCGATCTTCGCGCATGTAATTCCCGATCGGCCGGTGCCGTGGCAAACGTTCCTGCCGGATCTGTGGAGGCTGTATTGGCACGTCCACGCCGTTCTGCTGGAAGTGATCTAACCCGCGCTACACTTGAAGCGCGCCTATGCGCAGTGTGGTGGCGGTCATCCTCGCGGGTGGCCAGGGAGAACGCCTGAGCGTCCTGTCGGCGCAGCGAGCCAAGCCCGCGGTGCCATTCGCCGGCAAGTACCGCATCATCGACTTCACCCTTTCGAACTGTGTCAACTCCGGCATTTACCGCGTCGCCGTGCTGACGCAGTATCGCCCCCACAGCCTGAATGACCACATCGGCATCGGTCGTCCGTGGGACCTCGACCGCATGCGCGGCGGCGTGCGCATGCTCCAGCCGTACCTCGGCCGGCGTGGCTCGGACTGGTACAAGGGCACCGCCGACGCCGTCTTCCAGAACCTGGCCGCCTGGGCCGACTGGAAGGCCGACACGCTGCTGATCCTGTCGGGCGACCACGTCTACAAGCAGGACTACAACGCGATGCTCGCGTTCCACGAGGAGCGCAAGGCGGACGTGACCGTGGCCGTGCAGCAGGTGCCCATGGATGAGGCGCATCGATTTGGCACCATGGTCACCGACACAGAAGGTCGCGTCGTCCGCTTCGAGGAGAAGCCGCCCGAGCCCAAGAGCAACCTGATCAGCATGGGCATCTATGTGTTCGAGCGCGATGTCCTGGTGCGTCGGCTCGAAGAAGACGCGCGACTGGCGAGCTCGAAGCGTGACTTCGGCCGCGACGTGGTACCGCGGATGGTCGAGAACGACCGTGTCTTTGCCTATCCATTCCGCGGCTATTGGCGCGACGTGGGCACGATTCACAGCTATTGGGAGTCGAATATGGGCCTGCTCAACGAGCCGCCTGACTTCGACCTGTACGACACGGACTGGGTGATCCATACCCGCTCGGAGGAGCGGCCGCCGGCGCGCGTGACCGAGCGCGGCAGCATCCAAACCAGCCTCATCTCGCACGGCTGCATCATCAACGGCACGATCGAGCACTCGGTGCTCTCGCCGGGCGTGTTCGTGGCCGAAGGCGCCGTGGTCCGTGAGAGCATCCTGTTTCCGGACTGCATCGTCGGCCCCGGCAGCGTGCTCGATCGCGTCATCCTCGATAAGAACGTCGTGGTCGGCGCCGATGTGCGCCTGGGCGACGGCGAGGATGTCCGGCCGAATCGCACGCAGCCGCGCAATCTGCAGTCCGGGATTACGGTCGTCGGCAAAGGTGCGCGCATTCCGTCGGGCGTGCGCATCGGACGCAACTGTCTGATCGCCGCCGACGTGATGGAGCGCGACTTCCACCGCTTCCTCTCGGCGAATGGGCACGTGAGTGCTCAGTTGGCCAGCGGCGAAACTGTCGATACCGCGGGACGTGAGGCAAGTCCTCGATAAGGTCCTCGCGGTCGCTCTGGCCGCGGTCGAGCCCGGCCAGGCGGTGCGCAACGCCGTCGCGTTTGAGACCGACAGCATCGTGGTCGGCGAGCATCGCTATCACCTGGGAATGTATCGGCGGGCGTTGATTGTCGGCGCCGGGAAGGCATCAGCGCCGATGGCGGCTGCCGTTGAAGAGATACTCGGCGGCTGCATTCCAGTGGAGGGCAGTGTGACGGTGCGCTACGGCCACGCGGCGCCGACGCGCGATGTCACGATCCGCGAGGCCGGCCATCCCATGCCCGATCAGGCCGGCGTCAACGCCACGCGCGCGATCGTGCGCCTGCTCGACGGCGCGAACGCTGACGATCTGGTGCTGTGCGTGATCTCCGGCGGCGGCTCCGCCCTGCTGACCCTGCCCTACGATGGCATATCGCTCGACGACATGCGGCAAACGACGGACGCGCTGCTGCGGTGCGGGGCGACCATTAACGAGATCAACGTCGTGCGCAAGCACCTCGATCAGGTCAAAGGCGGCGGTCTGGCTCGCCTGGCCGCGCCCGCAACGGTCGTCACGCTCGTGCTGAGCGACGTGGTCGGCAATCCATTGGATGCCATCGCTTCTGGCCCGACCGTGCCCGACACCTCGACCTGGATGGACGCCCGAGCCGTCGTCGACCAATTTGGCCTGTGGGACCAGGTTCCGGCCAGCGTTGCCGACCGCTTGCAGGCAGACCTCCCTGATACGCCCAAGCCTGGTGACCCACTCTTCGAGCGCACGCAGACCGTCGTAGTCGGCAGCAACCTGCTGGCCTGCCAGGCAGCGGCGGTGGAAGCCGAACGCCTCGGGTACCACAGCTTGGTCCTGACCAGCTTTGTTGAGGGGGAGGCCCGCGAAGTCGGCCGCGTGCTGGCCGGGCTGCTGCGCGAGGTCGACGCCAGTGGCCACCCGCTGGCCCGGCCGTGCTGCCTCATTGCTGGCGGCGAGACGACGGTCACTATGCGTGGCCAGGGGTCGGGCGGTCGTAACCAGGAAGTTGCATTGGCCGCCGCGCTGGCGTTACGGGGCGTGCGTGGAGTGTTGCTCGCCAGTATCGGCACCGACGGCAATGACGGGCCAACCGACGCCGCTGGTGCGTGGGTCGACGGCGGCACTGCTGCTCGCGCCGCCGAGCGGGGGCTCGTGCCTGGGCAATACCTGGCCGAAAACGACAGCTACCACTTCTTCGAGAAGCTCGATCAGTTGATCAAGACGGGCCCGACCAACACCAATGTCAATGACATCTACGTCTTGCTGGCCACCTGAGCATAGGCATCGGCAACGATATCTTCGATCTCGGCCCAATCAACGTTGGGCACGTCGAGATAGACGCCTAGCCAGCCACGCACGCCGTAATAGGGCGGCCTGAAGAAGCGTTCAGGGTCTGCTGTGACCATTGCATCCCGGGCACCCGCGGGCGCGGCGCACCAGAAGGCAAGGCGATCGTCGTGGTGGTGATTCGCGTACGTGACGAACGTCTTCTTGCCGCGCACGAACCAGGTCGGTTCGCCGTGACTCAGGCGCTCGGTCACGTCCGGCAGCGCCAGGCAGATGGCGCGCAACTGATCCAGCGGATCCACTGCGCGCGTGCTCACCTCAGGCGTTTCCATCGTAACCAGGTTCCCCGAAGGGGTCCTCCTGGGCCGGAGGCGCGCGAAGCGCGAGGACTTACTCAGGTGACCAGGCGCGGCCAGCCGAGCGCGTAGCGTGCAGCACTAAGCTGTGGCGTGTTTGCCGCTGCGCAGCACCAGCACGCCCTGACCGCGCCTGCAGCTGGGGCAGTGCTCGGGTTGGTCCTGGATACCGCGCAAGCGGTTGAGTTCTTGTTCGCCAGCCGAAAAGACGAACCCGTCGCCGCACGTGGCGCAGAGCAGGTCTTTGTCGGCCAATTCACGATTGGTCATCTGCCGATCCTAACAAAAGGTATCGGCAGATCACGGTCTAAACCTTCGGCCTGTAACGCGTTTTGTGACGCGCTGGAACTCTTTTCGGCCAGCTATGCCGGCACGGCGACTTGCAGATCCACCCGAATGGCTGAAAGCGCGGCATCCATGGCCGCCTGGCTCTTGGAGTCGATCGGCACCAGCGGCAGGCGCGTTCCGCCGACCTGCATGCCGACTTTGTTGAGCGCGTACTTCAACGGAATCGGGCTCGATGTGACGAACAACGCGTCGACCAGCGGCATGAGCCGGTGGTGAATTTCCGCGGCGCGCTTCGTCTCTCCCTCGAGGAACGCCTGCATCATGTCGGCGATCTGCTGCCCGACCAGGTGAGCCGCAACCGAAACCACGCCATAGCCACCGAGCGCCATGATGGTCAAGATGTCCGCGTCGTTGCCACTCCATACGTTGAAGTCATCGGGCGCGTCGCGAATGATCTCGCCGATCTGCTTGAAGTTGGCGCTGGCTTCCTTGACGCCGACGATGTTCGGCACCTCGCGCGCCAGGCGCAGGGTCGTGGCGGTCTCCATGTTGCGCGGTGAGCGCGCGGGGATGTTGTACAGAATGACCGGCAGATCGACCGCCGCGGCGATCGTGCGGAAGTGCTGGAACAGGCCTTCCTGGGGTGGATTGTTGTAATAGGGCACTGTGCCCAAAATCCCGTCGACGCCCATTTGCTGCGCCTCGTGCGACAGCTCAACGCTTTCAGCCGTGTTGTACGTCGTCGTGCCCGCGATGACGTGCGCGCCGCGCGCGTGGGCGACGTCGACCGTGGCCTCGAACAACGCGAGTTTCTCATGATTGCTGAGTGTCGGCGATTCGCCGGTCGTGCCCGACACGACCAGCCCCTCGGTGCCCGAGTCCAACAGCGCTGACGCCAGACGCTTAGCTTGCTGCAGGTCGAGCGCGCCCGTCTGTGGATCGAACGGGGTCGCCATCGCCGTGAGCAGCCGTCCAAAGCGTGTCATGCGTGCACCTCCTGGCGGAACGCTGGAGTTCGCCAGCCCTTGCGCGCGACCAGCTCGAAGACCTGGATCGCGTTCAGGGCCGCGCCCTTGCGCAGGTTATCACCGACCACCCACAGCGCGAGACCCCGCGGATGCGATGGGTCTTTCCTGATGCGCCCGACGAACACTGGATCCTCACCTGCCGCCTGCAGCGGCATCGGATAACCCGAGTGTTGTGGATCGTCAATGACTTCGACACCCGGGGCATGGCCTAGAATCTCGCGCGCTTCGTCTGGCGTCATCGCTCGCTGGAGCTCGACGTGGATGGCTTCGGAGTGGCCTACGGTGACGGGTACGCGGACACACGTCGCCGAGATGGCCAGGCTCGGCGCGTGGAAGATCTTGCGTGTCTCGTCGATCATCTTCCGTTCTTCGCTGTACAAACCGTCGCCTATGTAGCCGCCGATCTCGGGAATCAGATTGGCGTGGATCCGGTGCGGATAGACCGTATGGCCTGGCTCCTGGTTGGCCACGTAGGCCTTTGTCTGGTCTTCCAGCTCGTCCACGGCCCGCCAGCCCGTGCCAGACACGGCCTGGTAGGTGTCGACGATGATGCGTTCAATGGGATTGACCTGGTGCAGTGGCCAGAGCGCGACGACCATCTGCGTGGTCGAGCAGTTCGGCCCGGCGATGATGCCTTTGTGCTTTTTTGCGTCCAACGGGTTGACCTCGGGCACGACCAGCGGCACGGTCGGGTCCATGCGCCACGCGTTGGACTTGTCGACGTTGACGGCACCGGCCTTGGCGATGACTGGCGAGTAGGTCTTGGCTTCGGCGTCGCCGATGGCACTCAGGACAAAGTCCAGGCCCTCGAAGAGGCCCGGCTCTGGTTCGGCGCGCTCCACGACGACATCCTGGCCGCGGACCGCGATGCGCTTACCGGCACTGCGCTCCGACGCGAACAGTCGCACCTGCCGGATCGCCAGATCGGGCCGTTCACCCTCGTCCAGAATGCGCAGAAACTCGCGTCCAACCTGTCCCGTCGCGCCGAGGACACCGATGGCATAGCTCATGGTTTTCGCCAGAGTCTACAAGCAGGCCGGCCGCGATTTCCGCCTAACAACCGCGGCGCCTGGGCGGCGGGCCTGACCGGGTTAGCGCGTTCCTCAGGTGAGGCCCATCAGGGCGTCCAGGCCGCGGGTGAGGCCAATTAGCTTTGGGACTTGCTGGACGGCCAGGGCAACGCCGGGTACGTAAGCTTCGCGGCCGAGGGCATCGTGGCGGATGGTCAGTAGCTGGCCCAATGAGCCGAACAGCACTTCCTGGTGGGCGTTCAGACCGGGCAGGCGCACGCTGTGGATGCGCACCCCACCCTCGACGGCACCGCGCGAGCCTTCCAGCGTCCAGCGTTCGACCTGCGGGTCGGGCAGGTCGGATCCGTGGGCGGCGCGGATGTCGCGCGCCGTTTGGACACCAGTGCCCGAGGGCGCGTCGACCTTGCCCGAGTGGTGTAGTTCGATGACCTCGGCGCCGTCCATGAAGCGCGCGGCTACCCGTGCAAAGTGCATCATCA
>WNFV01004397.1_pt1 | contig 17901 bp, 15 predicted proteins | sample 5400101 | NCBI WGS metagenome assembly WNFV01 (sample SAMN13153361, study PRJNA577476) | soil metagenome | isolation source: 115 cm soil or saprolite under grassland replicate 1 | place: USA:California | collected 2016-06-15
AATGGGTGCTGAACTACGCACGCAAGCTCAAGGAGCAGGACCCAGTTTGGGTTCGTGGCAACACGCGGGCGCTTACCGCCATTTCAGTGGGCGAATACGCCATGCATCAACTTACCAATTATCACTCCTGCGTGCGGGCCACCTGGAAAGACAAAAGTAAATCTCTCGTCTGCAAGGTGATCGAGCCGGTCTCCATCAGAATTCAAGAACCGGACTTTGTCCTCAAGAATGCGGCCAACCCTTATGCCGCGCTGCTTTTCATAGAGCATCAGGCAAGCCCGGAGGGGCAGAAGATCCTCGACGAGAGCGAACCGATCAAGTCGAGCCTGTTTAGCCAGGGTGAAGTCAGCAAAATTCTCAAAGGCAAGAAAGTTTCGGTCAACGACTTTCGTTCCTATCATAAGACTCCTAACTGGATGAAAATGGTCGTCGAGGCTTACGGATTTCCCAAGGCGGAGATCCGCTAGAGCGGTGTTCCCGATAGACGCAGAGTTTTAAGATTTTTCGCGAGGCGATCGAGATGGTCAAAATTAAAAGCGCTGCCTTTCGATCCATCATTGGATTTTTTTGCGCGCTACCGTTTTGGTCGCTTAGCCTTGCCTTGGGCGCCGCTCCGGCTCCCGCGCTGCTGAAGGCAAAACAGGAGGCGGAAGCCAAAGGCTATATATTTGAAGGCAACCGCGATGAAATTGTCGCCAAAGCCAAAAAAGAGGGCCGGATGCGCGCTTTGAGCTCCCTTGAAGGGCCGACGATTAAAGCGATGGCCGAGGGCTTCAGGTCCGAGTATCCGTTCTTGAATGTTTATGTCGAAGAGCTTACTGGCACCGACGCCAATCAACGGTTTGTGTTGGAGATGAAATCGGGCAGGACGCCAAATTGGGATGTCGCTCACCTGGCTACCGACCTTTACAATGATTACCCGCCCTATCTAAAAAAGTTTGACCTTTTGGCGATGGCGCAGCAGGGCGTCCTGCGTATTCCGAGACAAATCATCGATCCGTCAAACCGCAATATCATTGCTTCTACCAGCACGCTGCAGGTCGTCGTCTTCAATAAGAAGCTTCTCGCGCCGGAAAAAGTCCCGGCAAACTGGGAAGATTTTCTCAAGCCTGAGCTCAAAGGCCAAAAGTTTGTCGCCGACATTCGACCGACGGAAATCGCTTCGCTGGTTCCCGCCTGGGGACTCGAAAAGACGGTTGAGTTTGCGCGCAGACTGGGCGCTCAACAGCCGGTGTGGGTGCGCGGTGCCACGCGCATCATTACCGCGATCACGCTCGGCGAGCACGCGCTCTTTATTGGCCCCAACTACCATACGGTAAAGCGCGCTCAAACCAAAGATCCGACCGGGGCTCTAGAGCTTAGAATCATTGAACCGGTTCCGACGCGGCTCAGCGATGCGGCGTCGGTTCTATCGACCGCGCCAAATCCCTATGCGGGCTTGCTTTGGTTGGAATTTCTCGGGTCGCCAAAAGGGCAAAAAATTGCCGACGATTTCGAACCTTTCGGCGCCTCGGTATTTATCGCCGGCTTGGCCCAAGAACAAGCCACCCGCGGCAAGAAACTTTCGGTGGTAGATTGGAATCACTTTTCGAAGATGCCGGAGTATCAAGCCAAGGTCGTCGAAGCATACGGTTTTCCCAAGGCGGAAACAAAATAGCTCGGTTCATTATGGCTAAGACACAAGCAGAAATTCCTGCGGGAACATTCGCCTGGCCTGTAGCGAAACTCGGCCGGGCGCTGAAGAAACATTTTTTTGCTATGGGTATCGCGTTTCTGCTTCTCTGGGTGGTCGCCGCGCCCATCGCGATGCTTGTAATTTCTAGTCTCCGGGAAGGCAACTTCATCACCCCCGGGGCTTTTACACTGGCTAACTATCGAACCGTTTACCTGAGCCCCCTCACCTATCCCGCGCTGCTAAACACCTTGATCTACGCTGTGGCGGTGAGCTTCATCAGCCTTACATTGGCAACGCTCTTCGCCTGGCTGGTCGAGCGGACCGACATGCCCGGCGCGAACCTGGCGTGGGCGATGATGCTTCTACCGCTGGCGATGCCGGGCATCCTGCGCTCCATGTCGTGGATCCTATTGCTAAGCCCAAGGAGCGGCATCATCAATGTTTACTTGCGCGAGCTTTTGGAATTGTTCGGCATGAAATTGGATCAGGGGCCGTTCAATATCTTTACTTTGCCCGGAATGATCTTCATCGAGGGGATGAGCGGCAGCACGACCTTGTTTTTGATGATGGTCGGCGCGTTTCGATTGATGGATCCATCCATGGAGGAGGCCGCCCGGATGTCCGGCGCCGGGACTTTGACGACGCTGCGGCGAGTGACGTTGGGCCTGATGTTGCCGGCGGTGCTGGCGGCGGCGATGTACGCGATCCTCGGAAATCTCGACGACTTTGAAACTCCTCTGCTGATCGGTTTGCAGGCGGGAATTTACCTCTTGCCGACGCTGATCTACTTCACAGCTTACGTCAGCCCGAGCTACGGATTGGCTACTGCTTACTCATCGATCTTTATCATCGTGACCGTCGTGATGGTTTGGATCTACTACCGGGTGATCATCCAGCGCGCCGATCGCTATGCCGCCATCACCGGCAAGGGCTACCGCCCGCGCCGTCTTTCTCTCGGGCGCTGGCGCTGGCTGGGTCTCGGTGTGTTTATCGTGTTTTTCACACTGAACATCATCATGCCTTTTTTCACTCTTTTGTGGGCGTCGTTGCTGCCAAGCTATATGGTGCCGTCGCGCGCGGCTCTCCAATACTTGACTCTCGGCAACTTCGCCACGCTGGTAAATGAGCCGTCCATCGTTAACAGCACGATCAATACTTTGATTCTCGGCGTTGTCACCGCCACCGGCGCCATGGGACTCGCCTATCTGGTCTCGTGGATTATTGTGCGTTTGAAAATCAAAGGCGGAATGATCCTCGACGGCTTGGCCTTTGTGCCGCACGCGATCCCAACCGTCTCCATCGCGCTGGCATTGATCGTTTTATATCTGCACCCGCTCCTGCGCTGGCTGCCGATCTACGGCACCCTGTGGATGATGATGCTGGCGCTCATGACGCGTTATATCGCCTTCGCCACGCGGACGTCCAATTCGGCGATGACGCAACTTCACAGTGAGTTGGAGGAAGCCGCGCGTACCAGCGGGGCCACCCGCTTTACCACCCTTTTAAGAATCACTTTCCCGCTCTTGCTTCCGCCTTTTATCGGCGGCTGGGTTTGGGTGTTTGCCCATACGATTCGGAGCTTCAGCATTCCTCTCATGCTGGCAACGCCGGGGAACGAAACCATTGCCGTGGTGATGTACCATTTTTGGGAACGCAAGGCGGACTTTTCGCTCGCCTCGACGTTAGGCGTAGCGATGCTCGTGTTCATCGGCATCCTGACGTTTTTCTCACGTAAATTTATCGCTCAAGGTTTTACCCGCAACCAATGAGCTACGCCACATCTCGTTGTCACTTGGAATCGAGCCATTCTTCAGCGTAAGAAAATCCCACTGTCACTTTACCCGCAGAAATGGTTCTCGGAACTGACTATCCTCGGCGCATCACCGAGGAGTGCGGGTGTCCTTGACGATAACAGGAGATTGCTAGTAGAAGCGATGATTCGGCCGCTAGAAATGCTGCACGGCAGATCTTCGGCGAAAGTTTGATTAACAGTGCCGACGTGTAGTTCTTTCGTTCGAACGGATATCAACGATTCATGATAGAGCGAGGGAAAAACTTTTTACAAGGAGAAGTTCTCGCGGGGTTGCTTTTAGCGGGTTTGGGAATTTACATCCTCTTTCAAGCGTTGGGACTGGAATATACCAGCGATTTTGGTCCAGGTCCCGGTTTTCTTCCGTTTTGGCTTGGCGTGATCATCATCAGCTTGTCCAGCCTTATCATATTGGTAGCTCTTCGTAAGCCGGTCACTCGAGCAATTGTGAGAGGTGCGGAGACGATACAGCCAATTAGATCTCTGTTAAGCTGGTTTACGTTGATGCTTGGCATCGCTCTGCTGCCGTGGTTAGGATTTTATATCAGCTTCGCGATGCTCACCGCCTTTCTCGTTCTTGCCATGGAAAGGCGTTCTGTGACGGTTGCGATCGCCATTGGCGTTGGAACCGCTCTCGGCTTTTACCTGATACTCTCGCTAGCGCTCGGTGTCCCGCTACCTTCAGGCCCATGGGGTCTTTAAGAAGAACGTGGTCGCTTTCAACAATCTTCTCTTTGGTTTTTCTATAGCCCTCGCACCTGTCAATCTATTTTGGTGCTTCGTTGGAACATTTCTTGGCACCGTAGTAGGCGTTCTGCCGGGAATCGGTCCGGCCGGGACCGTGGCCATCCTGCTGCCGCTGACTTTTCATATGCAGCCCACGACCGCGCTCATCATGCTGCTGGGGATCTACTATGGAGCAAAATATGGAGGCTCGACCACCTCCATCTTGCTAAACATCCCGGGGGAATCCTCATCCGTGGTGACCTGCCTTGACGGCTATCAAATGGCCCGAAAGGGTCGGGCCGGGCCGGCACTCGGGATCAGCGCGATTGCCTCGTTCATCGCCGGGACCTTCGGCGTTGTCGGGTTGATGGTGGCAGCGCCACCGCTGGCCGAGTTCGCTCTGCGCTTCGCGCCTCCGGAATACTTCGCCCTGATGTTTCTGGGGATGAGCATGGTTGCATATTTGACGGGAGAATCGGTGCTAAAAAGTTTACTGTCCGCGTCCATCGGTGTTTGGCTCGGCATCATCGGCACCGATTTATTCTCTGCCCAATCTCGTTTCACTTTTGGTCGGCCGGAGCTCCTTGACGGGCTTGATTTCATCGTCGTGAGCATCGGTCTGTTTTCGATCGCCGAAGTTCTTATCAATCTCGAATCCAATGTGAAGCCCGATCTTTTTCCCGTTCCCAAGGGCATTAAAAACCTGCTTCCGAATATGCAAGACCTGAAAGATTGCCGATTTGCCTTCGTCAACGGCTCCCTCGTCGGTTTTTTCGTCGGCATGCTTCCGGGCGCGGGAGCCACCATAGCCTCTTTTATCTCCTATGGAATTGAAAAGGCGTTCTCGCGTCATCCGGAAAAATTCGGCACCGGTGTCATCGAGGGAGTGGCCGCTCCCGAAGGGGCGAATAACTCGGATGCCGGCGGCGCCTTGGTCCCTCTGCTCACGCTTGGTATCCCCGGTTCGAATGTCGGTGCGATTTTACTTGCTGCTTTGTTTCTCTGGGGGCTTAGGCCGGGACCGCTTCTCATCCAGGAACATCCGGAAATATTCTGGGGCGTTGTGGCGAGCATGTACGTGGGAAATCTCATGCTCCTTATCTTAAATCTCCCTCTGGTTCCGCTTTTTGCTCAGTTTCTTCGCGTGCCCTATTATCTTCTCTATCCGGTCATTTTCGGGATCTCCATTGTTGGAGTTTACAGCGTCAACCAAAGCTTGTTTGATGTATCGCTCATGGGCGTCTTCGGTATAATCGGCTACTTCATGCGCAAGCTCGACTTCCCCGTTGCTCCTTTGGTTTTGGGGATGGTCTTGGGGACGCCTCTCGAGCGAGCTTTGCGCCAGTCGTTGCTGATGTCTCAGGGTAGCTTGACGATCTTTGTCAAGCGTCCGATCTCTGCAGTCTTGCTCTTGTTCTCGATCGTCGTGCTGCTCATTCCAATCTTGCAGGCGTTTCGCTCTGCAAAGTCGCTGCAGCGAGAGGCGAACTTGGCCTAAATATCTCCCAGGGAGGAATAGCAATGAATTGTCTAATTTTTGTCGCTCTCGTAATACTCGCGGCGGTCGTGCCCGTGGCTGAAGCTTTTGAGCCGACCAAGCCGGTTGAAATAATAGTTCACTCGGCGCCGGGTGGTGGATCAGATCTCTTTGCTCGCGCCATCGTCGAAATGTTGCAAAAAGACAACCTTTATCACCAGCCTATGCATGTCATAAACAAGAGCGGTGGATCGGGTGCCGTGGCGATGTCCTATATTGCGGGAAAAAAAGGTGAGACCCACACAATCGGTCTTTTTACTTCGGCGGTGATCTTTGCTTCCTTGACCCAAAAAGAGGCGCAACACACGATTCAGGATCTGACTCCCGTAGTTCATTTGGTTTTGGAGCCCAGCGTCGCGGCGGTAAAGGCGGATACGCCTTACAAGACAATGAAAGACTTTGTCGAGGCAGCAAAGAAAAACCCGGGCCAGCTGAAGCAGGCCGGGGGAGTAGTAACCTCCGTCGATAATATGTTTCGTTTGCTGATCCAGAAAGCGACCGGGGCGCAATGGACTTATATCAACCTTCCGAGCGGCGCCGAGAGAATCGCCAACCTACTCGGAGGACATATGGATCTCATGCTGGAAAATCCCGACAAAGTCACCGAGTACGTTCGCGCGGGAAAAATGCGTATCATCGCCGCACTGACAGAAAAACGTCTCTCTGCGCTTCCGGATGTGCCGACGATCAAGGAGCAGGGGATCTCGATACCGATTCTGACTCAGTCCAGAGGCGTGATAGCGCCGCCCGGCATACCGAGCGACGCGGTGGCCTACTGGGAGAATCTCTTTGGGCGCCTGGTGAAAACGCAAACGTGGAAAAAGTACGTCGAAGATAATCAACAGGAGACCTACTTTCTCAAGAGCCGCGAGCTCGCAGATTTTCTCGAGGGACAAACCAAACTGCTCCGTGGGGTTCTTAAAGAGGCGGGAGTGAAGGCGGTTCGTTAGCCTGGGCAGTTGGTGCGTGCGAGGAGTGGGCCTTTCGCCCACGGTTCAATGTTCAAAGTTCAACGTTCAAAGTCGGCCCTCGCCACCTTGAACCTTGAACCCGGAACTTTGAACGCATAGAGCAACAACTGGTTGCAGGGACCGTTCAATTTTTGAAAGGTGCGATGTATGCCTGGCGAAACTGTGACTGAGAAATTGGCGGAGTGGCTATGCTCGGTTCGATACGACCAGCTTCCGGTCCCGGTCCGCAATAAAACCCTCGATGTAGTTTTCGATTCGTTGGGATGTATGGTTGCTTGCTCCCAACTCCCCGAAGTGAGAGCGATCGTTGAATTAGTTGAAGAGATGTCCGACCGTCCGGAATGTACAATCATCAATCACAAGGTCCGCAGCAGTATGATCGGTGCCGCCATGGCCAATGGTGCGATGGCTCATGGCGACGAAGTAGACCCGGTTCACTTGAGCTCTTCCGGCGGGCACGTGGCTGCGGGAACGGTGCCCACCGCTCTCACGGTCGGCGAGTGGGTCGATGTGACCGGGAGCGATTTTCTTCGCGCCGTTGCTTTGGGCTATGAACTCGGGGGACGATTGATGACGGTCCTTTACCGGGAGCGCGATTACATCACCCGCCGTTTTTATCATACTTCAGTAGCCGGAACTCTCGCTTCTGGCGCAACTGCGGCGCTACTTTTGGATCTCGATCGCGAATCGATTCAAAGAACCCTTGGTCTCGCCGCATACCAGGCGGCCGGACCGGACAACATGACCAAAGATCCAGGACATATGGGAAAGACATTCCAAGTAGCCGCGGCCAACAGAAACGGAGTGACGGCTGCGGTGCTGGCGCGCAAAGGCTGCTTTGTCCCAGTCGATATTCTAGACGGCAAGTTTGGCTTTTTCGACGCGTTCCTCGGCATCACGGACGTCGTTACGGAAATGATCCGGGACCTTGGGCATTATTATGCCATTACTGATGTCATGCATAAGCGCTATCCGGTGGGAAGCCCGAATCAGACTTACTTGCAGGGACTGTTTGCGATAATCGAGCAGAATCGAATCCAGGCTGAAGACGTCGGTGCAATCGAAATTCACATTCCTAAACGCAGCGTCCAGCGGATACCGACCACCCGACACGCGTCTATTTCGGGAGAAATGGTCTGCGCAATCGCAGCGGCGCAGGGCAGGCTAGATTTCTATAGTCTTCATGATGGCAGCGCCATCAGGGACCCTGCCGTTGAAAAGATGCGAGAACGGATCCGGTTTGTCGGAAGAGAGGACTGGCAGGACCTGGAGCACGGACGCCATGCGATCATTATCGTGACCACCAAAGAAGGTAGGGTTCTGCAGCAAGAGGTTTGGCACGAGCCGATGAAAGGGGACGAGATCGAGCAGAAGTTCGATGGGCTCGTTACTCCGAAATGGGGTAAAGAAAAAGCGCTCCGGTTGAAGGAACGGATCCGGGAATTGGAGAGCGCGAAGAGCATTCGGCCATTGATGAAGGAACTACAGAGCTAACTAAGAGCATTTCCCCGTTTCAATCACTGCGGGTTTGATTCCCCGCAGCTTGCTGTGTAAAGAGCCACCCAGACCTATTAGAGTCCGTCATTCCCGAATTCTTCTATCGGGAATCCAGGCGAGACCGGAACTGGTAGACCCCAGATTAAAACATTCGGGGGTGACGCCTTTGGGATAAATTCTCATCGCCATGTTCTGATACATCGTCAGCTTGCTCCGGGGTAGTTCATTTTTTTTGTCTAATTATTTTGGTCACGACTTTTTTGCTGAACGCTGTGGGCACGAACTGGGAGTGAATTCCCTGGCCGCCCGCTACCACGATCGTGATATCTTCCGGACGATCGGCGATGCCTATGCGCTCGTGATCGCCAACCAGTTCGAACCAGCGCGAGCGACGTTCAAGAATTCCCCGTTTGGTCCCATGTGAAAAGCGCGATAGCGGAATGCGGGCATTGTCGAAGAGGAACTGTTTGACATTTTTTTTGCTGAAACCATCTCGCGCAAGCACGCCGGCATGTTCCGGACCTACAACAAGGAGCGGGCCGGTAGGAAAAATAATGTTGTTGTGGCCGAGTCCACAAAGCGTGCCAACGAAAGTTGCGAGAATTTCTTTCGCATCGCGACATCCATAAGTAAAAATATTTTGCGGCCCGCCGGCGCCGATCAAAGATACGGTGCTCTGGTCGTTCGGGTATCCCTGCTCCACGCTCAAGGGCTCCCAAGGGCTTTCGTCTGCAGCCTCGGCTATGCAAAACGTGTATTTCCCCGGCTGGCCGTGGGTCGAGGGATCAGAAACGCCGGGAATTTCACCGCCGATGTTCAGCAGTGTCAATCGGATGGCGCGTCCAATCGTCGCGTTTGCGCGGTTTCCCGGGCCGAAGACGTTTGCTCCAGAATTAAGACACAGCGTTTTCGCCAGCGGGCCATTGACGATGAGAAGCGGCGCTGTTGCATTGGTCGCCGTCTGCATACTGTAGAGAGAAAGATTTTCATCGAGCAATCCCTCCACCGCCGCCAGAATTACCGGAAAAAAGTCAGGCGCGCATCCCGCCATCACAGCATTGACCGCTAGCTTCCGTGCCGTGACGGGAACCATGGAAGGGGGCAACAATCCGAGTTCCTCATCGGCCGAAAATGGGGAATGGGATAGCATGGCACGGACATTTTCGTCGGTGGGCGGGATGATGGGTAGGCCGTCGGTCCATCCCTGTTCATGGAACAGCTCGTTGACTTCATCGACGCCACCTTCGACTTCCACTCGGTCTTCCGCGCTGTCGTTGAGTCCAGATCGAGTCTGCTCTTGTGGCGCACTGGAACTTTGCAGGGCCTCACGAATCTGAGAGAGGGCTTCTTCGACCTGTTTGTCGATAGCTTCGCTGGAAGCCGTCGCCATGGGATGGAGAATTTTCACGAAGGGGATCGAAGGCATTCCGGAGTTCTGGGCTTGAGATCGGCCCAATTTTAGAAAGGGAGCGCTGCAGATTGTTACGGTTGGGATCCCCCTGCGTTCCAGGTCTTTGGCGTCCTGGACACTCCAGGACAGAGAGGTGCCTCAATCGCCGAAGCAAAAAATTACAAAACCGCACTTTTCCAAAACTCCGATTTGCTCTGGAGCTAATGGAAAACCAGGAGCTTCTTTTCGGACCACGACAAAATCTTTGGGACGATGGAACTTCTTGATCGCTGCCTGCAATTTTTCGATAAAGCGGTCGGCATTGACTTTACTGGTGTCGACAAAGCCCCAAATCTGTCCGTCCAAGCTGCGCTCGCGCGCGGCTATGGGAAAAGATTTACCGCGCCTTGAAACAACGGGTGAAAAGACTCTCATATCCTTCTCCGTTAAATGATCGGTTTGAATGGGACGGTGTTTGTTCTCACAGCCGATAGAGCTTCGCGGCATTACGCCACAGCACCTTCTCCCGCGTTTCCGCCGAAACGCCTTGGAAGCACCGATCGATGGTTTCGCGCGTTCGCGGCCAGGTGGACGTCGCGGACGGGAAATTCGTGGACCATAGAATGTGGTCTGCGCCGAGATAGGGTTCGAAAGGCGCGATCTGGTCGAACCACGCGTTCAAATAGCACTGCCGGCGAAACATTTCAGACGGCTTCAGCTCATATCCTTCACGGGCAAGGCCGTCATGGTCAAACTGGTGATCGGCCCATTCCAAATAAAGCATGCCCCAGCTCAGCGCGCTTTCCGCCAGTACCACCCGCAATTTTGGATGCCTTAGCAATACGCGGGAGAAGAGATAGAGGCCGAGGACGAACACGCTCGACACCGGCTTGGTCACCGCGTTCAGCGCTTCCGCCAGCGTGGGCGTCAAGCCGGGGTAGGGCGCATACTGCAACTTAGGCGAGGCGCCGGCATGGAGACAGAGCGGCACGTTTAAGTTCGCGCAGGTCTCCCATACGGGATCATATTCCGGTTCCGCGACATGCGGGACATCTCTCAGGTCCATCGGCACGGCGGGAAAAATAACTCCGCGATGACCCTTCGTAACGGCGCGCTGGATCTCAGCCACGGTCGCCTCGGGCGGCCAGACGGGCACAATGCACTGCGGGATGAATCGCTCGCTGGCGCCGGACCATTCTTCGATCAGCCAGTCGTTGTAAGCCTGCACGCAAGCGAGCTCCAGGTCAGGATCTTTCAGCCGCGCGAAATTTTGTCCCGCCGAACCTGCCACCGTCGGGTAAAGCACCGAATAGTCTATGCCCGCAGCGTCCATGGCTTTAAGCCGTTCCGTCGGGCGATAGGCAGCCGGCGGGACCTCCTCCCAACGGCTGGGCTCATGATTGCGATCCGCCATCAACGCCGCCGCGCGCGCGGGGCCGCCGTCGAGGAGCACCTGCCCATCGACTACCCAACGCTCGGCGCCGTCGGCGGCGCGCTCGACATGCGGGATGCGACCATCCCAGCGGCTCTTCGATAGCCGGTTGGTCCAAAGGTCCGGCGGTTCCTGGATGTGGTCATCGACGCTGATCAAGCCGTGATTCAATTGCATGAAAGCTCGCTTTCGCTCGCGCCCCCACCTCTTTCCTCTCCCGCGTACGGGGGAGGATAAAGGAAGGGGTAGTTGCGGTTATACCGCGCTCGGCGGTCTCGTGGCTTCGATATCGTAGACGCGCAGCGCGTTCTCGTAGAGGAGCTTGCGGCGGTCATCCGGAGACACGCCTTCCAGGACGCGTTCGATGGCGTCCCAGGAGCGCGGGTAGTAGGAGGCCACGTGCGGGAAATCCGCCTCCCACATCAGGTTGTCGATGCCGATTTCTTCGCGGAGCTTGATGCCTTCGGCTTCGAACCAGAAGTTGACATACATCTGGCGGCGCACGGTCTCACTCGGGCGCGTGGAAATGCCTTCGGTCCAGAGATGGCGGCATTCCCACTCGTGGTCGCAGGCCGCCAGCACGTAGTTGAGTCCGCCGATTCCGGCCTCAGCAAAAACCAGCTTGAGCCGCGGAAATTGTTCCGTGATGCCGGAGAAAATAAAATGAGGAATGATTTGCGCCGGCGTGACCGAAGAGGTGCTGGTCGATGCCGAATGGGCTTGCCGGGGTGAATAGCCGCTCCATTTTTTTGCCGACGCGGCGGTATCGAGTCCCGCCGAACCATGAAAATGGATGGGCACGTTCAATTGCTGGCAAACATCCCAAACCGGAGACCAATGGGGGGCAGCAAGGTGGGGAAGTCCCTTGGGCATTTTGCCGGCGACGTTCACGCCGCGATGGCCGTTGATCACAGCGCGCTCGATCTCGCGCGCAATGATCTTCGGGTCGCTTAAATAGGAAAGGATCACGAGTGGCAGATAGCGGTCGCTTACGCGCCGCCAATCCGCTAACGCGTCGTTGTAGGCCTGGACGACGGCGAATTCAAACTCGACGTCGCCGAATTCGTAAAACGAGCCACCGGGTGGATTGGGAAAGAGCACCTCGGCATCGACGCGGTCAATGTCCAACGCCTTCAGCCGCTCCTTCGGATCATACGCCATCCGCGGCACTTCTTCCCAGAGCGTCGGCCAGGTAGGAAAGGGGTCGCCCATTACCGCCGGGCAATTGCACACGCTGCCGCGAGGCGGCTGGCCATAAATGCTCCAACCATCGCTTGGTTTTCCGTTGCCTTGTGTCGCAGCCACATGCGGAATGCGGTCGCCCCATTTGCTTGTCGACATGCGGGAGGTGAAGGTGTCTCGGTCGAATGCCGCGTGGGAGTCCGCGCTGATCAGTCCGTATTTAATTTCCATGTGGCCTACCCTATCCAGGACTCGAAGATCTGGCAAGTGCGTTGAAACAATACCTCGGAACACTCTACATTGACGCGGCCTTGCATGATTTGATAGTCATCGGTCGATGTCCAAAAATTCGGTAGTGATTCAGTTAGCGTGCGCTACGAATCTTGATGTGGAGAAAGATTCCTCGCGGAGTTTATCCTGAGTCCTCCGAAGGACTCGGAATGACAACAAACTAATTGAACTGTCATCTCGAACCCTTCGATCGTACTCAGGGTAGACTCCGTGAGAGATCTTGAGCTAACTAAACCACTACCAAAAATTTTTGTGTCGTCTAGCCCCAGATCTCTCGCGATGATAAACCCGGGGAACGAGAAGTAACCACAAAGAGGAGATTCCATGACTAAAAACGTCAGGTTGCTCAAGCTATCGATGGTTTTGACGAGCGTCCTCGTTGGCATTTTGATTTTCTCCGGGCGGGCGGTTTCCCAGTCGGTCGGCATCGGCAAAACCTTCGACGAAGTTGTGAAGTTGGCCGCCAAAGAGGGCAAGGTGCGCGTCGGCAGCGGGTTGACAGTGGAGGAAGCTCCTTTGGTTCTCAAGGGTTTCAATCAGAAGTACCCGATGATCAAAGTCGATCTCACGCCGGTGAGCGGCGTCGCCCGAGCGGAAAAACTTTTCAATGAAGTGTTGGCGGGCGTGGTGGAATATGACCTCTATGACGTCCCGGCCGCGATGCAGAATAGGTTTGTCAAAGCAGGAGTGCTGACGGGTCCAATCGAGTGGCGCAAGCTATTCCCCAACGTGCCCGAGATCCACCTCAGTCCTGATGGATATTTCAATGCGTCGGGCTTTAACTTGCGCATTATCGGTTATAATCCTTCCTTGGTTCCAGCTAACCGGATCCCCAAAGATTGGTCGGATTGTCTCGATCCCTATTGGAAGGGAAAGATTGCCGTGGATACGCACCCGCGATTTTTGAGCGGGCTTTACAAGTCTTGGGGAGAAGCAAAAATTCTCGAATATGCGGCCCAGTTTAAAAACAACCAACCGATCTGGAAGAACGGCCAAACAGAGGCTGTCGCACAAGTCGCCGTAGGCGAATATCCGATTATGTGTGGCGCTCATTACGCGACGATCTTCTCGCTGTTGAGAAGCGATCCCAAAGCGAAATTGGCGATGGCTTTGCCGAAGGAAGTGCCTGTCAGCCTGGGAGAAATAATGGCGATCACTAAAGGCTCGCCGAATCCGAACGCGGCTCTGCTCCTGGCCGGCTGGCTGGCTTCTCCTGACGGACAAAAAGCCTACGACCGAGTCGGCAGGGGCTCGCCCTACATCAAAGAGAGCGATAAGTGGAGGCTAATTCAGAAATGGGGGTCTAAGACTATCTTCGAGGGATGGGATCGCCCCGAATACGAGCCCGGCATAATAAAAAAAATCGCCGCCACCTGGGGCTTTCCCGGCGCTAAGTAAGAACAACTTTGGGGGAGAACTATGTTAGACGGCAAACTGCGCATCGCTCCGACATGTTATCATGTGCTTCATCTCCTGCCGGTGATGTCGGCCCATGAGATGAACTTTTTTTACGACGAGGGTCTCAAAACCGGCGATGGATCCCTCGCCTATCAGGTCCTGCGCGATCCGATGGTTCCATTCGGTCTGGAAAAGCTGGGAATCTCCCAGGCGATGAAGGAGAAGTCAGTTGATATCGCTCTCGATGTTCAGTCCCGGACAATTTTTTTTCAACGCTCGCGGGGCGCGGACGTATACATCATCGCCGGTTGGAGAAACCAGCACACCGCTGCCTGGGTCGGGCCGCCGCACATCAAGTCGCTGCAGGATCTCAAGGGAAAGCGCGTCGGCATCAGTGACTTCAACAGCATTCGTCACTGGGGCATACAGATCCAGTTGCGCAAGGCGGGGTTGGATATCGAGCGAGACGTGGAATGGGTGAGATGCGGCGTCTCCACTCATCTGCTCGTCGAGGCTCTGAGGAGCGGTAAAGTAGAGTGCGCTCCGGTGTCAGGCTGGATGGCGGAAACGCTCAAGAAAGAGGGCTGCAACGTTCTCGTGGTGCCAAAAGACCAGTATCCCAATGGACGCCCCGAGCGGATTATCGCTGCGACGGGACGGATACTCGAGGAGCGCCCGGATCTGGTCAAGAGTTTTCTCAAAGGGCTGATCCGTTCTTACTGGTTTGTCCGCGATATGCCGAAAAATTTCGAGTATCTCTATAACCTCGACAAAAGGCTCCGCCTGCAGACGCCGGACCCGGAAGAGCGGATACACAACGCTTCCCGCTACACCCCACGAGGTTTGGAATCGATGCCATTTCCGCTCGATGGTCTAGCGACGGGATTCGAGGACATGCTCCGCGAGGAAAAGCTGATTGGTGGGCTGGAGTACGAAGTTCCCGCTATCGCGGACGTGTGCGCCCAGGACTTGGTCACAGAGGCCTACAAGGAATTGAGGGGAAGGAGGGAATTGGCGGAGGAGTACCAGCGAGTTCAGGCGGTAGCAGAACGTTGTGGCTACTAGCGCGCAAAGATGAAAGTCGGTGGGGAAAAGCGCCTGTCGGGCGCATAAATAGCACGAAGCGCGTGTGAGAGGATGGCACCACAGCAGCCGCACAACGTGCCTCTGATGGCTAATGCCGCAACATTATCAGGATAAATTTCAACCGAGGTACGATTCGATATCGCCGGCTAAAATTCCGCCTGGACCCAAGACGATCGTTGATCCCCATTGCGAGTCCTGAGTCATGCCGCTGAGGACTTCTCTCCCGTCACGAACCATATCCTGAGGAGGTGCATATGAAAATCGATCCGTGCACACGAGCCCTGTTGTTTCTTCTCCTGGGAAGTTTCGTGCTTACTACGAATGGTTCGGCCGCCGAGTCCAACGCAGCTTTGTTGAAGGCGAAAAAAGACGCAGAAGCCAAGGGCTTCATTTTCGAAACCAGCCGCGATGCGATTGTCGCCAAAGCGAAGCAGGAAGGGGCCGTTAAAGTTTTGAGCGGATTGGATCCGAGCATCTATTCGAGCATCATGGAGGGCTTCAAGAAAAAATATCCCTTCTTGAAAATCGAGATACTCGAGATCACCGGTCCCGATTCCGCGCAACGTTTCATTATGGAATTAAAGTCCGGGAGCAGGAATGACTTTGACGTCAGCCACGCCTCGACGGAATTCTATCCGGAGTACATTCCCTTTGCGAAAAAATTCGATCTCCTGGGAATGGCCCAAACCGGCGTGCTGCGCATACCGCCTAAGATGATCGATCCCAAGCATCGCGCGCTCGCAGCGCTCGGCAGCGCGCTGTCGGTGGTCGCCTACAACAAGAACTTGATGCCGCCCGATAAGGTTCCTAACCGGTGGGAGGATTTTCTCAAGCCGGAGTTCAAAGGAAGAAAATTCTTAGTGGACATGCGCCCTCATCCGTTTGCCGCCTATCCGGCCTGCCCGCAAGAGGGCCTTGGTTTGGAGTGGATGTTGAAGTACGCAAGGGGCTTGCGCGACCAAAACCCGATCTGGTCGCGCGGCCACAGCAGGGCTTTGAGCTCCATACAGGCGGGCGAATATGCCATTCACTCTGGAACGCATTATCAATCCGTCACGAGAGCGATGGCCAAGGACCCGACAGGCACGCTCCAGCTCAAGATGGTCGAGCCCGTGCCCGTGCGGCTCACAGCGTTGGAGCTCGTGCTCGCCTCGGCACAACATCCATATGCTGCGATGTTGTTTATCGAGCATGAAGCCAGTCCCGAGGGTCAAGATGTCATTGACAAGCAAGACTTCATCGGTTCCATTTTCTACCCGGGAAGCAACATGTCAAAAACGATCCAAGGGAAAAAACTCTGTATCAACGGTTTCGCCGACTTTCATAATTCCGACAAGTGGATGGCCATGGCGGTTGAAGCTTTTGGCTTTCCCAAAGAAAGTACGAAGTAGAAAGGAAATGAAACATGCGCACCGGCGTCAAAGTTTTTGATTGCGACACCCATCTCCGCCCGACGGTAGAAACCATCATTCCCTATCTCGATCCCGACCGGCGCGAGCAAGCGCCGCAATGGGGCAAGGTCCCCGTGCGCATCGGCATGGCGGGAGAACGCTACGAAGCGCCGCACCGCCATTACTTTCGCTTTCGCACCCGAAACGAAGGCTGGAACAAAGAGTCGATGCGCATGCTCGGCCAAGCCGCCGCACCAGAAAAGGGAGAGCGCACGTTTCAGCGCTTCATGGGGGAAAAATTTCCGCGCTACGGCGGCGGCGATTTCGATGTCGAGGCGCGCATTCGCGACATGGACGAGGAAGGAGTTGACGTCCACATGATGGTGCCCGGAGGAATCCCCAGCACTGACGACGCCGATTTGGAGATGGCCTTCATTCGGGCCCAGCATCGGTACCTGAACGATTTCACCAGCAAAGATCCTCATCGCCTCAAATCACTGATCATCGCCAGCGGTCTTCGCGTCGAAGATTCGGTCAAAGAGATCAAAAAATGGAGCCGCAGCGGCTGGGCGGTGGGCGTAGAGCCCCGGCTCGCGCTCGACCAGCCGCTGGACCATCCGGACCTCGAGCCGATCTGGAAAGCTGCGGACGAAGAAGGTCTCGCTATCGTTCATCACAGTTTTTCTTTTGGCTTCCCCGGTTATCGGGACCTTTGGGACAATCGATTCATCGGCCGGCTGGCATCCCATCCCTGGGGCGCGATGCGAGCCGTGCCGTCGTTCTTCGGCTGCGGTATCCTGGATCGCTACCCGAATATTCGTTTTGGCATTCTCGAATCCGGGTTCGGCTGGCTGCCCTTTTGGGCGAGCCGGATGGATGATCAAGCGATTTACATAGGAGAGGGCGCGATTCCCGAAAATATCCAGCACAAGTTCAGCGACTACATGGTCGGCGGCCGCTTCTTTGCGGGCATCGTCATTCACGAGGGTGAGAAGATGGCCAAGATGGTCACCGACTTTCTCGGCGACCACGTGCTGATGTACGCCTCGGATTACCCTCATGCCGAATCCAGATTTCCCCAATCAATCGACAAGGTCCTGTCGTGGAATAGCCTGGGTGGTGAGCGGAGTGGAGGTCAGTAGCTAGTGTGGTGACCCAGAAAATCGCGATATATTCCTGCGCCGTTCCGCCAAAAATCTCCCCTTTCCGCTCTTTTCCAAAGAGGGATTTAAGTCCCACGGAAGAAATTTCCCCTTTGAAAAAGGGGGATTCAGGAGGATTTGAGTGCGGCCTTCAGCCGCTGGCATCGTTTGCAGTTTTTCAACGAACTTCTGGGACACCACACTACAAGCTGCTGAAAAAAGCCTCTTGCAGCTTGCTAATCAACAATCCCGGCGGCGTGGAGTTGAATCAAGTTTGTGCCGGGTAAACCTAGAGCCATCTCGTGACACGCCGGGCGTTTGTTCTTGTCAGGGAAAGTTTCCAGAAGATTTTGCATGACGGTGCTGTGAGCGC
>WNFV01004939.1_pt1 | contig 17898 bp, 16 predicted proteins | sample 5400101 | NCBI WGS metagenome assembly WNFV01 (sample SAMN13153361, study PRJNA577476) | soil metagenome | isolation source: 115 cm soil or saprolite under grassland replicate 1 | place: USA:California | collected 2016-06-15
GCCACGTCCTGAACCGTGGTGAATTCGCCGTCGACCGTGCCCTTCAACATCACGTTCTTGATGACGTCGGCCTCTGAAATGCCGAGCTCCTTGGCCTGTTCGGGGATCTGCTTGTCGACCAGCGGGGTGCGCACGAAGCCGGGGCAAATGACGTTGGCGCGCACGCCATGCTTGGCCCCTTCTTTCGCCACCACCTTGGCGAGCCCGATCAGTCCGTGCTTGGCGGTCACGTAGGGCGCCTTCAAAAGCGATGCCTCCTTCGAGTGCACCGATCCCATATAGATGATGCTTCCGCCGGTGCCCTGCTTGTACATGCGCTGCAGGACGGCGCGGGTGGTGAGAAACGCACCGTCGAGATGGATGCTCAAAAGCTTTTTCCAGTCCGCGAACTTGAATTCATCGAGCGGAGCGACGATCTGGATGCCGGCATTGCTCACGAGCACGTCGATCTTTCCGAACTGCTCCACGGTGCGGGCCACGCCCGCCTCCACCTGCTGTTCGTTCGTCACGTCCATGACGACGCCGAGCGCCTTGCGCGTATCGCCGAGTTCGCCAGCGGCCGCATCGGCGGCCTTTTGATTCAAATCGGCGATCACCACGCGCGCCCCCTCGCGCACGAAGGTCTTGGCGATCTCTTTGCCGATGCCTCTGGCCGCGCCGGTCACGATGGCGACCTTGTCCTGGAGACGCATGTCACGCCACTCCCGCGGTGGCGGGCTTGGGCGCCGCCTCCCGCTTCGCAGAAGGCTGGAGATAGTCGTGGACGACCTTGCCGAGCCCGAGCGTGAGATCGCAAACGAGATGGACTGCGGAGACGACCTCGAGCACAGGTAGCTCCGCGACAGGCGCAAGCGCATGCGGGGTGAGCGAAATCGCCGCCGGGCCGGTCCACGCGCCCTTGAGCGTCACGTCCTCGAGATAATATTCGACGAGCTCGCAGATGCGCGGGCTGCCGTCGACGTGGGGAATGATCTTGAGCAGAAAATTCGGCGCCGCAAGCGAAGCGCGGATCGCAGCCGCGTCGGCGGCTTTGTGCTTGTATCCCATGGTGGCGGTGACGACCCGAACCGGGCCGTAGTCGAGCGTGCCGACCAACTGATCGATCTCGACGTGGAGCGTCGGATCGGCCAATTTTTTCGGAAATCCCCACAGCTCGCGTCCGCCTGCGATCGGCGGCTCGTCGTTGAGGAACATGCAATGGCTGTAGCCGCCCCTGCGGCCGCGGAAGCGCACCGGAATGACTTGTCCGGTTTCGGTGTAGTCGCCGAATCCGGTGGAATCCGGCATGCGGATGAATTCGTATTTGACGAGCGGCTCGTCCACCTCGAGCGGCTCCGGTACGACCGCGCGCAATTTGTCAGGATCCGTTCGATAGGTGATGATCATGAATTCCCGGTTGACGAAACGATAAGGGCCCGGCGGGTAAGCCGGGCTTGTCAGCGGCATGGCGAACGCGCGTGCCTTGACCTCTGCTTCCTTCATCTTGTGCTCCTTGTGATTTGCTAGATGTCGAGCGCGCCGCCTCATTCGCGGCCGTCGATGACGACGTCGAACGTGGCGACGCCGGGGCCATTCACCGGTCGCTCATTTCAATTACCTTGCCGGCCGCCACCCAAGGACTTTTCCATCTGCGCCGCGTCGCGCCCCATCTGCAGGCACACGAGCACTTCGACGTAGCTGGGATTGCCGCCGGTTTCCGTGGTGGCAACACAGCGCTCGCGAAGGGCCGGGGAAAACTGCGTCCACTGTTTTTCGAGTTCGTCACGCGCGCTTTTCTCGTCCGCCAGGCATTGCCGCAAGCTCGTATCCAAGCTCAAGCTGTCGCCCATCTTCGCCGCCGCGCGACAGCCGGATTCGACGTTGAGCGCGGGAACGCCGTCGGCGACCAGCAGCGTGCCGCCGAGCGTGAGAACTAACGCTGACGGAAACATTTGCATCCTCCACAGCCGTCGCGCGCCTGCGGCGCGACCGAGCTGTGTGCCGGATAGCTCGGGGCTCGGGGGCGGTCAACGGCTTGTTCGAATCCGGTGCTATTGTGCCGTTGCCGCAGAGGGCGGGTTGAGCTTGCAGTTGTTGAGCACGGCGTAAAAGCCCTTCTCGCCCTTCTGAAAGCTTACCGCGGCGGTGAACACGTAGGATCCGCGCTTGGGCTCCTTGAGTTCGTACACCCACCAATTCGTCACTTGCCCAGGGCGATTGGAATACTGGGCGCACGTTCCATCGGGTCCGTCGACGAGCGGAACGCTTTGCATTTCGTAGCGATAATCCTTGGCATTGGGCCAGGCGACGCCGATGGCGAATGTCGGCCGCTCGTAGTCCAGAGGAAACGGTTGCGACAGATTGTTCGGGTCTCCGCAATTCGGGAACACAGTGACGTATTCCGCCCGGCCGGTGCAGATCATGACCGGAGCGCCATTGCTCCAGTCGACTCCTCCGGGCAAAGCGCCCCAATGGGTCCGGCAGCACGTCTCGATGGGGACCGCCGGCCATTCTGGCGGGGTCTGGAACGATGTGCTCTGGCTGCTGATGCAGTAATTGGTGGTGCAGGTGTATTGCGCCGACGCCGGCGCCGCAGCCGATAAGGCGAGAAAACCCAGCGCCAGAAAATATCGCAAGGCATTCATGGCCGGATATCCAACGGACACTCTCGTAGGCATCGTTTCGTCCTCATGCCGACCTCTGCCGCCTCGCCACGCTCATGTACACTACCACGTCGAATGCGCAAACGATCGAGCGCCGTTATCTGCAGTCGTTCGGTCAGTTCAACCTGACGTCAGCCTCCGCGTGGCTCGGGTCGCGATGCTGGCTCGAGTGCCCACCTTTTGCCGCGGCTAAACTATTGGCTGGCGCCAAAACAGCAACACGTCGTAACCTGCCCGCAACGCGCGGCAAGGGTAATCTTTGGTCATGTTGACTGGACAGTGGCGGCTACCGGTAGAGGTGGCGGAGACGACGAAGATGAGAGGCGTCGTCAAAGGCCCGTGGCGCGCGGCTGGAGCTCGGCTGCCGGCCGTCGCGTGCGTGGCGGTGCTGCTGACGGCATGCGGTCAAGAAAATCGCTACATCGCTCCCCCGCCGCCGAAGGTGATCGTCCAACTGCCCCTGCAGCAGATGGTCACTCCTTATTTGGAGGCGACCGGCAACGCCGCGTCGATCAATGCCGTCAAGCTGGTCGCGCGCGTGCAAGGCTACGTGCAGGAGATCAAGTACCAGGACGGCACCGCCGTAAAAAAGGGCACGCCGTTATTCGTAATCGAGCCGGAGCCCTACAAGGTTCAGCTCGAACAGGCGCAAGCCGCGGAAGAGGGCGCCAAGGCGACGCTGGTCAATGCCGAAGCCGAATTCACGCGTCAGCAGGAACTCCAATCCAAGGACGTGTCCACGCAGGCCAATCTCGACAGAGCACGCGCCGCCCGCGACACCGCCCGCGCGAGCGTGCTGCAGGCGCAGGCCCAGACCCAGACCGCGGAGATCAATCTCGGCTACACCACGGTTTCGGCTCCCTTCGACGGCGTCGTGACCGCGCGCAAGGTTTCGGTCGGCGAGCTGGTCGGCGGCGAGCACACCAGCGAACTCGCGACCATCGTGCAGCTCGACCCGATCTGGGTATGGTTCGTTTTGAGCGAACGTGACGTGCAACGCGTGCGCGCGCAAATGGCGGAGCGCGGCGTCACTATCGCCGAGCTGATCAACAAGGTTGCGGTCGAAGTCGGCCTGCAGACCGAGACCGGCTATCCGCACAAGGGCGTGCTCGATTACGTGTCCCCCGACGTCAACCAATCGACCGGGACGCTGCAGGTGCGCGGGATCTTCGAGAATTCCAAACAGGCGCTCCTACCGGGCTATTTCCTTCGCGTGCGGGTGCCGCTGCGCGCCGAGCAGGCGCTGTTGGTCCCGGAGGTCGCCGTGGGCAGCGATCAGGCGGGCCGCTATGTGCTCGTCGTCAACCCCGATGGGATCGTCGAGCAGCACCGGGTGCAACTCGGCCAGACGACGGGCGAGATGCGCGTGATCGAGAGCGGGCTCAAGCCCGATGAGCGCGTGGTCGTGTCCGGCATCCTCGATGCCGTGCCGGGGCAGAAAGTCGATCCAGAGCTACAGACCCCGAAATCCGCGGCCGCCGAGCCGACCGGATCGAAATAACCCGCGCGTCATGATTTCGAAATTTTTCATCGAGCGGCCCGTTCTGGCGAACGTGCTCGCTGTTCTGATGGTCGTGATCGGCGCCGTGTCGCTGTTGCGCCTCGCGGTCGCGCAATATCCCAACGTGGTGCCGCCGACCATTTCGGTCACCACCCGCTACCCCGGCGCGAGCGCGCGCGCGGTGGTCGACACCGTCGCCTTGCCGATCGAGCAGCAGGTCAATGGCGTGGACGGCATGATCTACATGCAGTCCTACAGCGCCTCCGACGGCAGCTACACGCTGATCGTCACCTTCAAGATCGGAATGGACATCAATTTTGCGCAGGTGCTGGTACAGAACCGGGTCTCCAGCGCGCTCGCGCAGTTGCCACAGGCCGTGCAAGCCCAGGGCGTAACCGTCCAGCAGAAATCGACGGCTATTCTGCAATTCGTCACCTTGAGCTCGCCCGACGAACGCTATGACAGCCTGTTCCTTGCCAATTACGCGACCATCACGCTGCAGCCGGAACTGGCGCGCCTGCCCGGTGTCGGCCAAGTCAATATTTTCGGGGCCGGCCAGTATTCGATGCGCATCTGGCTCGATCCCAACAAGCTCTATGCGCGTTCGCTGTCGAGCGAAGACGTCGTCAACGCGCTCAAGGGCCAGAACCAGCAGGTCACCGCCGGCCAGCTCGGGATGCCGCCGGCGCCGAACACGCAAGCGTTCCAGTACACGCTCGACATCGCCGCCCGCCTCGACGACGTGAGCCAGTTCGAGAACATCGTCGTCAAGACCGAATCGAACGGGCAGATGGTCTACGTGCGCGACGTCGGCCGCGTCGAGCTCGGCGCGCAGACCTATAGCCAGATCTTCACGCTCAACGGGAAGCCTGCGGCGGGCATCGGCATCTTCCAGACGCTGGAGGCGAACGCGCTCGACGTGGCCGGCGAAGTCGCGGCCAAGATGGCGCACCTCGCGAAGAGCTTTCCACCGGGGCTTGCCTACAGCATTCCCTTCGACACCACCACGTTCGTGCGTGAGTCAATCAAGGAAGTATGGAAGACGCTGTTCCAGGCGGCGATCCTGGTGCTGATCGTGATCGTGGTATTTCTGCAGGACTGGCGCGCCATGCTGGTGCCCATGACCACGGTGCCGGTCACCATCATCGGCGCGTTTGCGGCCATGGCGGCGCTCGGCTTCACGATCAATCTCTCGACACTGTTCGCGATCGTGTTGGCGATCGGCATCGTCGTCGACGATGCCATCGTCGTTGTGGAAGGCGCGGCGCATCACATCGAGCGGGGATTGTCGCCGAAGGAAGCGGCCATCCAGGCGATGAACGAGCTGTTCGGTCCGATCGTCGGCATCACGCTCGTGCTGATGTCGGTGTTCCTGCCCGCCGCTTTCATCCCCGGCCTCACCGGCAAGATGTTTGCGCAGTTCGCACTGGTGATCGCGGCGACGGCGTTGCTCAGCGCCATCAACGCCGCCACGCTCAAGCCGACGCAATGCGCGTTGTGGCTGCGGCCGCCGGTTCCGCCGGACAAGCGCAACCTGTTCTTCCGTGCGTTCAATGCCGTCTATGATCCGTTCGAGCGCGCCTATGCGCGGCTGATCGGCGGCATGGTCGCGCGCAGCGGCTTGATGTGCATGATCGCTCTGATCATCATCGGCGGCGCCGGTTATGGCCTCTCGCGGGTCGCGACCGGCTTTCTCCCCATCGAAGATCAGGGCTATGTGCTGGTGACGGTGCAATTGCCGGACGGCGCGTCGCTCCTGCGTACCAAGCGGGTGCTCGATCAGGTGAGCGAGATCGCCGGCAAGAATCCCGCCGTCGCCAACGTGACCGCGATATCCGGTGTTTCGGCGCTCGACAACAATTCGACGCTCGCCAATTCCGGCGTCGCCTACGTCGTGCTCAAGGATTGGAGCGAGCGCGGCAAGGGCGAGGACTTGCGGTCGCTGTTCCAGCAATTCAACCGCGACTTCGCGGCGATCACCGAGGCGCGCATCGTGGTGTTTCCACCGCCGCCGATCCAGGGCATCGGCAATGCCGGCGGCTTTGCCATGCAGCTCGAGCTGCTCGACGGCAGCTTCGATCTCACCAAGTTGCAGACCACGACCAACACCGTGATAAAGGACGCGCAAACGCAAAGCGGCTTGCAGCGGGTGACGAGCTCGTTCCGCTCCACCGTGCCGCAGCTCAAGGTGGACGTCGACCGCGCCAAGGCCGAGACGCTGCAAGTGTCGATCGACGACGTGTTCGCCACGCTCGGAGCCTATCTCGGCTCGAGCTATGTCGATCAGTTCAACAAGTTCGGCCGCGTGTTCCAGGTCTACGTGCAGGCGGATTCGCAGTTCCGCCTGCGTCAGCAGGACATCGAGCAGCTTCCGGTGCGCAACAAGCAGGGCGCCATGATCCCGCTCGGCACCATGGTCCGCATCACGCCGATCGTCGGGCCGTCGTTGCTCAGCCTCTACAACCTCTATCCGTCCTCGACGGTCATGGGGTTGCCCGCCGCCGGCTTCAGTTCCGGTCAGGCGATGACGCTCATGGAGCAGATCGCCACCAAGGCTTCGCCGCCCGGTACCGGTTACGAATGGACTGCGATGTCGTACCAGGAAAAGCTCGTCGGCAAGCAGATCTACTACATCTTCGCGCTCGCGATGCTGCTGGTGTATCTGGTGCTGGCCGGCCAGTACGAGAGCTGGTTCATGCCGGTCGCGGTGCTGCTTGCGGTGCCGCTGTCGCTGGTCGGGCCGGTTTCGGCGCTCACGGGGCTCGGCATCGACAACAACCTCTACACGCAGATCGGTCTCGTGCTGCTGATTGCACTCTCGGCGAAGAACGCGATCCTGATCGTCGAGGTGGCGCGCGAGCGGCGCGTGTTCGACGGCAAGCCGATCGTCGAGGCGGCCACGGAGGCGGCGCGGGCGCGCTTTCGCCCGATCCTGATGACCTCGTTCGCCTTTATCCTGGGCGTGCTGCCGCTGGTGCTCGCAACCGGCGCCGGCGCCAGCTCGCGCAAGTCGATCGGCATTGCGGTGTTCAGCGGCATGCTCGCCTCGACCTGCCTTGCCGTGCTGTTCGTGCCGTCGTTCTTCGTCGTGGTGCGGCGTTTCGAGGAATGGCGCGCGTCGCGCAAGGCCAAGGTCGCGGGAAAAATAGCCCCTGCGGAGTAAGTGGCTTTGGCGCAGCACCCATGAGACGATGCAGAGGATGAAACGGGACCGCCCCTGCGCGTAGGGGCAGGGCGCCGGTAGGAGGCATTCCCAATGACTGAGCTAACGCGGGATGACGTGACTGAAGTCCTTGGTCCGGTGAGCGACGCGGCTGCCGCCGAAATCATCGCGACCGGGATCAGCAAGGAGGAGTTGGTCGCGGCGCGTGATCGGGTCGTCAGGGACCGCAAGGGTCACGACCCCGGGCCTCCGCTTGAGCCGGGGCCGGTTGCCGAGGTCGTCGATATCCTGGAGCGAACGAAGGGGCTCTTGGGCGAAAGCGGCTCTACGCTCACATAGGCCTATGAATGGCTTGTACAGACCGCGCACACACTGACCTGTCATTGCGGGGCGCTGCGGCTCGGCCGGAATGACGAAAGAAAGGGTTTGTCGGCTCGACCTGGCAGACTTCACGTGATGGTGATCACCACGGCCGCAGCCGCCACGAACAGGACGGCGATCACAGCCGTGAGCACCGCGATACCGGTTGCCAATGTTCTCATCAGGCCATCGCGGCGGGCCCGGAAGGCTGCCCGATGGGGCGGCACGGTGGGAATTGCCGGTCGAGACTCCATGACACGCCTTCCTCAACAGGACCGCGAGCCGCTCGGTCCGCCTATTCTGCCGCCCCGGCCAGGAATGCGGCCATGAGCATGACGAAGCCAGCGGCAATCCACAGCAGCTCGGTGGGAATGATCGACAACATGACGACACGCACGGGCGGCTCACGAACGCGCCTACAATTTAGTATGGCGGGCGCCCATTCCGGTTCACGGTTTTTGCCGTGCCAGGGACAAAATTGCTTTTGCGGAGGTCCCCGGCAAAAATTTTACAGGCGCGAAACGGTATAGGTGGGGTAGGGGCCGTCAGCGCGCGGGCCTCCATTCAAACGATGATCTCGACCGGACTGCCGATCGCAAGGCCAAGGTCGCGGTCCGCGCGTCCTTGGTTTACGGCGATCTCGGCGAGTCCGTTCGAATTCTCATACCAGAACGCCGTCCCGGATGGCCGATCGCTGAACGTCCTTGCGCGCTCCAGCACGCAGCCCGCCAGGGCAAGTCTCGTGTTGGGAGGGAGCATGGCCGCCCGCAAGCCGGTCATGGCATTGCCGAAGTGATCGACGTACACGATCTCGGCAAGATCGTCCGGCCAGTCTGCGCGACGCTCCGCGCGCGCCGCGCGCGGACGTCCTGGGGGTGGCTCGCCGCGGGCCAGCATGGCTGCGACCGGCGCGAACAGGTCGCGCCCGTGAAAGCTCGCCGACAGGTGCTGCGGCTTAAAATCGATGTCCCAGCCGCGCGTCTTTGCCGCGCGGCGCTCGATCAACTCGAACAAGCCGTTGCCCGGGCCGACGTACCAGCGACCATCCGCCTCAACAACGACGGGAGGACGCGCCCCGCCGACGCCGGGATCGACGACACAGAGAAACGTGGTGCCCGCGGCAAACCATTGCGCATAGGCCGCCAACAGATAGGCGGACGCCTTGGCATTGCCGGCCGGCGCGTCGGCGAAAAGATCGATGACGGGGACGCCCGGCGCCATTTGATGCAGCACCGCCTTCATCTGCCCCGTATAGGGACCCTGCAGCCCGAAATCCGTGAACAGCACGATCATGCGGAATACTTATATGTCGTCGTCCCGGTGTCCCGGATGCGGTGCAACGCGAAACGAAGTGGAGCGGTGCGCCGCTGATCCGGGACCGCCACGGACCGTGACGATCCACGCAAGTCGGGTTTACCCGACTTGCGCACATTTCAGCGCCGATCTCGGGTAAACCCGAGATCGGGGTCTGCAGCGCACCACTTCGCCGTAGCGCGTCGAAGACGCGCGTAAACGCGCTTATGGCATGTGATGCGCTGCGCCCGGGATACGTCCCTTATCTTAGCGCCCTATACGCTTCGCGGGGACGACGGCACGGAAAGTGGCGCCGCGCGGGATGCTCGCGCGGCGCCGTGCAGAACGGTCGGGCGATGCGGGGCGTTACTCCCGCTCTTTCGGCTTGTCGGCGTCCCTTGCATCGCCGCCTTGCGGAGAGTGGAAAGCCTACCGCGTCACCGCGGCGATCGCCCGAAACTCAATTCGCTTCACTAAAGATAATCAGTGTCGCTCGTGCGCGCGAGCCTCTGGCCAGCCTGGCAAACCGAACCGCGCTCGTTCCTTCATAATGTAGAGCCCCCGGCGGCGATGGGATAGACGACCGGCGCGGCTGGCATCCGGGCGCGTTCCTTAGCGGCGTTGCTGCGCCGGCTGCGGTGCCCGACAGCGCTCGCTTGCCAAGGTCGTGAGGTATTGTTGCCGGGCTTGCAAGGCTACAACCTCTTTGCTCGCTGCGCCCTTGAAATCCATCCCAAACCACAACACCGGGATGAAGACGCCAGCTACGCCCGCGACGACGTTCTGCGCGACCTTGCCGCCTTCTTCGCCGGCGAGTTCGCGCACCTTGATGTTGTTGGCCTCGATCTCGGCGGTGACCATGGCGCAACTTGCGTTGGCATCCGTCGCCTGCACGGTGGCAACCGGCTGCGGATCGCGGCCAGCGCAGGCGGCGCACGCCAAGGCGAGCACCACGATTGCTAATCTCGTCATTTGGGAAAAAAACACCGCCCGGACAAAGGGAGTGCCGAGCAGTGCTTGCTGGTTAGTGCGGACCCCATCCGGGGACTTGTTATTCTGCGCCAAACATTTGTTCGTCGCTGCCATGCTCGCCCATAATGACCAGGGTGCCGCTCATCATTGCGACGTTCGTCTGGCTGCCTGAGTGTTCGATTACCAGCCGCGGCACGGTCGCCGCGCGGTGGCGCGCTAGAGCGGCGCGGGAACTGATATCCGTGGTGAGACGCTTTTCAAGACCGCTGCTGTTACTTCGAAGTGGCGCCAGATGGAATCAGGCCAGCATTTCGAGCTTTGCCTAGTAGGTATGACACGAAAACGGCGCACGCTCCGATCATGAATAGCGCATCATGCTCGTCCACTTCGGGCGCGTCTTTGCGCGCAGCTCTTGCGAGCGAGGCGTCGCCGCCCTTCACTTGCGACGGTAAGTGCTGTCTCGGCCGAGACGGCGCTGTAATTCACTGGCGTATTGGCGTCCTATGTCTTGGCGTGAGGCTCGCACCCAATCGCTGAGCTTGGTCGTGCCGAGCGGGGGTGATTGCACGTAGAGGTTTTCCTGCATTAGGCCCCTAACCTCATCGCGCGTGTTGATCACATCCCCGACGATCCAGCCAAGAACGCGGACAGCTTGGTAAGCGAGCATCGGCGGCATTGGCACGATCAGAGCGGGCGAGCCGATCTCGCGCGCAATCATTTCTACCATTTCGCGGTAGTAGTAGGTTTCAGGCCCGATGGCGTCGATTGTTTCGTTCGCCGGTCCAGCTATGCGGTCGATAGCCGCCACGGCAAGGTCACCGACATGGATTGGCTGCAGCCGATATTGCCCGCCGCCATAAATCCCGAACACGGGCGAACGCCGCAGGGCCCAGGCAATGTTGTTGATCAGGATATCTTCCTTTCCGAACAGCACTGCAGGCCGGAGGATGGCGTATGAAATGCCGGTCTGCTTGAGGTAGTCCTCTAATTCTGCCTTGCCGCGGAAGTAGGGAAGACGCGATTTGCGATCAGGATTAGTAATGCTGATGTGCACGACACGACCGACGCCTGCGCGCTTGGCAGCGTCGAACAAAACTTTCGAATTGGTGAGTGCCTGCGCAAAAGTAAAATGCGGCGGATTGTCGAACCGTATCCAATAGGTGTTTATCAGAGCATCAATGCCGCGCAGCGATTTTTCTAGCTCATGCGGTTCCGAGAAATTGTATGGAAACGCCTTAATGGATCCGCCAAACGGATTGGGTCGCTGCGGTGAATTCGTGAGTGTGATCACCTCGTGTCGTAGCGCGAGCAGGCGCTGGGCAATGTACTTGCCTGAGAAGCCAAAAGCTCCTGTTACCGCGATCCGCACGCTGGCTTCCCATCAGGCTGGAACGTGGCGCGCCGGGTCGAACTTATTCCGGCTTGATGTTGGCCGCCCGGATCACCTTACCCCACTTCTCAGTTTCATCTGCGATCAGCTTGCCGAAATCGGCGGGCGAGCCGGTAAATATTTGACTACCGAGTTCGGCCATCCGTGCCTTCACCGCCGGATCGGCAAGCACCGCGTTGACCTCCCGGTTGAGCCGCTCGACGATCTCGGCCGGGGTGCCCTTGGGGACGCCGATGCCGAGCCAGCCGGTCACCGCGTAGCCCGGGACAACATCGCCGATCGGCCGGATGTCCGGCAGCACCCGCAGATGCGCCGTCGCCGTCACTCCAAGCGCGCGCAATCCACCCGATTGGATATGTGGCAACGCTGAACCAACAGCATCGAACATCGCATGCACGTCGCCTGCCATGAGTGCTGAATGCGCCGCCGGCGTGCCTCGATAGGGCACGTGCACCACCTCGATGCCGGTCATCATCCGGAACAGCTCGCCGGAAAGATGGGTCAGGTTTCCGGTGCCGTTCGAGGCCAGGTTGATCTTGCCGGGATTGGCCTTGGCGTGGGCGATGAACTCGGGGACGGTTTTGGCCGGGAACGATGGATTGACGAGCAAGACGAAGGAATCGTTGTTGATGCTGGCGACCGGGACGATGTCGCGCGTGACGGTGACGGTGCTCTTCTCATAGAGCGTCACGTTGATGACGTGCGGGGTGGCGACAAGAAGGAGCGTGTAGCCGTCGGCAGGAGTGCGCGCGACCGCCTGCAGTGCGAGATTGCCGCCGGCGCCTGGCCGGTTGTCGATGACCACCGACTGGCCGAGCCGCTGCGACAGCGATTGGCCGATCAGGCGCGCAATGATGTCGGGCGTGCCGCCAGCGGGAACGAAGACGATCAAGGTCACCGGCCGCGTCGGATAGGCTTGCGCCAACGCGAAACGCGACACGGCCGGCAGCGCGGCAGCGGCCGCCGCCAGATGGAAGAATTTGCGGCGGGGAAGTTTCATTTTGAACCTCCCTCTCGCTTCACATCATTCAATCACCTCGTCGGCGCGGGCGACGAGCGTCGGCGGGATTTCGAGCCCGATGCGCTTGGCGGTCCTCAGGTTGATCACGAGCTCGAACTTCGTGGAACGCAGCGACGAAGGGCCGTCCTTCCCGGTCGCTCTGAGGATACGCCATCAGAACGCCGATGCGCCGCATCCCTTCGCCCTTCTGTGCGCGCGCCGCGAGCGGCCACGCCGCTGCCGCGCCGCCGAGCAGCGTGACGAACTCGCGCCGATTCAATTGATTGAATTGCATTCGATTTCCCGCCAGCCAGGCAGGATTGTAGAATATCGAACTGGCGGCGAATAGTCAGCGGGTGTTGGAGCGACTGTACAAGCCGTTAGCCATTGGCGAGAGCGGGCAACGTCCGAGAATCGGGTCAAACGCGGAAAAGCTCAGAATGAGCAAATGTTTTCCACTTTGCCCCCGAAAGCGGACTCCAATCTGCGAGTTAATGAGTACACGCCCTAGCACCAGGCCCAACCCGATTGTAGGATTGTGCCCGACGGGTAAGGCTGATCAACCTCGGTCGACGAATTGGGATCAATGCCATGCGCCATCGATTTTTGGCTGCACTAACCGCTTCGGCGAGTTTCGCGATGCTGCTCACATCCGTGCACATTTCGTTGGCGGACGTGATCGACGGTGACTGGTGCAGGGCGGACGGCAAGCGGATGAAGATCCGTGGTCCTGAGATCGTTACGCCGGGCGGGAACCAGACGCGCGGCGACTATACCCGCCACAGCTTTTCATACGTCATTCCAGCAGGAGAGGCAGGCGCGGGCGAAAGCGTCTCGATCATTCTTCTCTCGGAGTACCTGGCCCATGCGCGACAAGGCTCCGACACCGCACCTGTTCAGGTGTGGAACCGTTGTCCGCCGGGCGTGGCCGAATCGAGGCCGGCGCTTGCCGTAGAAAAGAGCGGGTGATCGACTGCCGGCACCCCTAATTTGAGTCCCCAACTGTCCTAATTTGCAAAAATATCACAGTTACCTGTTAGCCGTTGGCGAGGGTGGCCGATGTCTGAAGTGGGTCATCCACGTCGGAGGAGGCCGAAGCCACACGATCGTGCATGTCCGCTTCGCCCCGAAAGCAACCATCGCCAATCACTATTTGAGCGTCGCAATATATGCCGCAAGGTCTGCCGCTTCTGTCCGAGAGAGTGACATGTTTGGCATCTTCGGGTGCGGCTCGAGCAAGAAGAACGCGATTTTTGCGGCATCAAAGTCTGGCCTATTTGCTATAGTCGCAAACGGCGGCGCCTCACTCGTGGCGCCGCGCTGGTTTGATACAACCACATGGCAGGGCGCGCACCATCGACGTGCGAGTCGCTCACCATTGTCTGGGTCGGCGCCAAACGCCACGCCAGACCACGCCGTCGCAGCCATCAAAATAGCCAAGCTCAAGCCACAGCCACGCATCTTGCCTCCTCGTACTGCGGACTCACCCTCTGCGCGCGCGCCGCAAGCGGCCCAGCGACCGCCGCGCCGCAAAGCAGCGTCGGTGATGTCCGCTGCACGACCGCTGTTCCCCCGAAAGCGGACGTCCATCCGCGATCTTGCTATGTCGCATTCGTGCCACAGGCTGACTTCACAGGAACAGCCGCTTCCGGCGGGAAGCGGATTCCGCGCGCTCCGCAATTTCAGCAGTCGATGACTGAGGTGGGTCTTGGACAGGTCGTCCTCACCGTACCGCGAATGGCGCATTATACGGCCGGCCGAACGGCACACCTGCGGCGACCGTCTGCACCGGCTTGAGAGAGACCTTACCGTCGCGCTTGTTGTTGCGAGTGTCGACGAACGACACCGGCCCCTCGACGACCTCCATGATGGCAACGTCGCCCGGCGCCCCGACCTGCAGAGTGCCTAGCTTAGGTGTGCGGTTGATCACCGCCGCAGGTTTGACGGTCGCCATGGTGACCACTTGCTCAAGCGAGAAGCCGAGCCCCATGAACTTGCTCATCACCCAGGTCTGTCCGGCTGGTTTGCCGCACACTCAAGGTATCACGGAGCGGACGGCAGGTCCTTGGGCAACACCTGAAATGTTCTGAATCGAGGCGTGAGCGGCCGTCACGTCGCGTCGCGGTCATGAGGGGCGCTGGAATGGGGCGGGGCGCGCACGGATATTATTGGGCCGATTTGTCAGCTGGAATTAGCGGCCCGCCAGGCAGTCCCCGCGATGTATCCAGAACGAGACGACGCCAGTCGTCATGACCGGACTCATCGACCCACTCGGTGCCGGTCTGATCGTCAGCCAGGCGCGACCGGGAGGCAACACGACTAGCATTTCCAGTAGGGCGCAGGACATGCCCGCCAAGTGGCTGGAATTGCTGTGCACGGTCATCCCGACGGCAAAGAGAATCGTGTCGCTGTGCAACCCGGCCAATCGCAAATCAAAACGGTATAGTGTGTTCACTACACTCCAACCCCTTCCTGGAACTAACCCATGACCGTACGCGATACGCAGGAATCTGCGCTTCCGACGACCCAGAAGCTCGAGTTCAGTGCCGCGGAGATTGGCGCACTCGCCCATCTCTACCGCGGTGAAGTCTACCGTAGCACGGCCTGGCGGACGCGCCTTGACAGCACCACGAACTGGGCGGTGGTTACGACGGGCATTGCGCTGTCCGCGACTTTCAGCAGTGCGGAAGCCTCGCCCTTACCGATGGTGCTCGTTGGTCTGATTGTCAGCGTGTTCCTTCTGTTCGAGGCGCGCCGCTACCGGTATTTCAACGTCTGGCGGGCACGCACGCGTTTACTCGAGACTGATTTCTACGCGCCCATGATTAGGGGTGAAGGCATTCGGTTGGGTACGGGCTGGACCGAGTTGCTGGCGAAGGACTACTGCGATCCGCGCTACCATGTCAGCTTCGCCCGCGCGGTCGGTCGCCGGCTTCGCCGCACATACGCCTGGATCTTTGTGATCCAAGCGGTTGCGTATTACGGCAAGCTCACCATCCACCCGACATCGCTGGCCACCCTCGCCGAGCTTTGGGAACGTGCCGCCATTGGTCCGATCCCAGGTGGCCTGGTCGTTGCTGCGGGAGTGATATTCCATGGCGCATGGGCGGCGTTGGCGCTCGTTACGTATCGCATCGAGATCGCCTCGCGACGCGAGCGGCGGAGCCTGATTGCGATGGGATAGCCGCGCCACCAAGCAGCGATGACGCCGCCGCCGCGCCGCCAATGAGCGTGATTAACTCGCGCCGCGTCACGCGGTGCGATGGACCTAGACCCAGCAAACGCCATCGCGATAAGTACAACCGCGAAGATCGACCCAAAGATGGCATTTGCTTGTAGCCATCGATCGAATGTGCGCTGGTCTTCCGCGGACAGTCTCTTGTAGTAAAACGGCAGATTGCACCTTCCCATGATACACCGAGGCCTGCCCCCGAGGTCCGCGAATGTCCGTGACGACCCGAGCCCGAATGGGCCCGGCACTAGCTGCAGAGTCCAACGACATCGCACCGGCTTGGAAGAGACTGACGGCGCGGCGACGCCCGTCCGGGATTGCGGCGGCACGTGGCGGGTGACTAGCAGCAAGCGAAAAAAGAGGCTTGCAGCCCGGCTCCTATTTCTCTGGAGTTTCCCTGGAGATTTTCTGCAGCCGCCGCCACCCGGCTGCACATTTCTCGGCTCAAGAGCGGCATACCCTCCCGCTGCTGGAATGCATTCGCTTGAGCGCGCGACAATCGCAGTAATGGGTGGAGACCAGAATCACCCGCCCTTTTGGAGAAACACGTAGTCCGCTGCGTAAGGAGCACTATGGAAGGTGCCGGTCTTATCGCACGGACCGGTGTAGACCCCGCCTTGCGTGTTGATCTGCTGCACCGTTGTCACGCCCGAGAGTGTCCCCCGGCCGCGGTGCGCGGTCGCTCTGAGTTTGAGCCACGAAATGTCGTCAGGCCTCTTACCGGGCACATGGGCCAGTACTTTGGCCGTCACGGCGCTGCCGTCCATGTGCTCCCAGCCAGGCGAGCTTGCGATCGCTGCCCGCCTTGCACTCATAAATTTGGGCGCCCTCCGCATGTAGGGTGACGACGATGGCTTCTTCGGGCGTCGCGATCGCCGCTGGCATTTGCGCCATGGCGTTGCCCGCAAGCGTCAAGACTGCAACAAGCGATAGTGCAAGTAGGACCTTTGCGAACGACGGTTCATTGGCAGCCTGCTCGATGTCTGTACGCATGTTTTGATTATGCTACCGCCTCCATAGCTGATTGAATCCAGGATTTTTATGCGGGTTTCGTATGCGACTGAAGGGAATTGTCTTCGATGAGCATGGTGTGATTCGCTCCCGGAGAGCTATGCCACATCGGCGCGTCGTCAACGATTCCAATGCGCGGTACACGCGCCGGCTGCTGCGCGCGCGCCGCAAATGGCCAACTGGCCACCGCACCGCCGAGAAGCGTGATGAACCCGCGTCGTTTCATCGGCTTACCCCCAGGGGCAAGGATCACGGACTAAATATAGCAGGTCAGGGCCGTGCATCGCAGCAAAACCAGCCGCTCATGTCCGCTTAGGGTCATTCACGTCGATTCCGTCATGTCCGCGACATGTCCGTTGTACCCTCAATCGCTGCCATGATCTCGCAGCGCGGCGAACGGTCTCGAAAGGTGCCAGGAGCCGACATGCGGACGAAGCGCGCCCGCCATGTGCGAGCTGCTATTCGATCTTGAGGCCGAGCTTATTGACCAATGCACGCCACTTGCCTTCCTCGCGCTCGATATTGGCGGCGTACTCCGAGGGCGTGCTGGGCACCGGCCCGCCGCCGTCGGAAATCAGGCGCTTTTTCACGTCATCGGAGTTGACGACCTGGCGCAGCTCTTTGTTGAGTCGCTCGATGATCGCGGGCGGCGTGCCGGCCGGCGCGAGCAGTCCGTAATAGAGCACGACGTCGAGCCCAGGCAGGCCTGCTTCGGCCGCGGTCGGCACATCGGGCAGAGCTGCGAGCCGTGTGGGCGCGCACACCGCGATGGCTTTGATCTTGCCCGCCTGGATATTGCTGATCGCCGGCGGCAGCGTGTTGAAGGCGACCATGACGTGGCCGCCGACCAAGTCGTTGGTGAGCGGGCCGGTGCCCTTGTAGGTGACAATCGTCACCTCGGCGCCGGTCAGCGACTTGAACAGCTCGGCGCCAAGATAATTGAGCGGCGGCGGCGGCGGCGTGCCGACCGTGAGCCCGCCGGGCGTCTTTTTGGCCATGGCGACGATATCGCTCAGCGAATTCACCGGCGCCGCCGGATTTGCCTGGACAGTGATCGGGATCGACGCGATCAGTCCGATTGGCGCGAAGTCCGTGATGATGTCGTAGCCCGGATTGGCCGGCACGCCCGCGCCCGTCGTTGCCATTAGGATGGTGTAGCCGTCGGGCGCGGCTTTCGCCGCCGCGCGGATGCCGATCACGGAACCTGCGCCGGCCCGGTTCTCGACGATGACCTGCTGGCCGAGCGCCGCCGTGAGCTTGGCGGCGATGACCCGGCCGATGGTATCGACCCCGCCACCGGCCGGGAACGGGATGATAAGCGTGACCGGACGGGA
>WNFV01004242.1_pt1 | contig 17895 bp, 19 predicted proteins | sample 5400101 | NCBI WGS metagenome assembly WNFV01 (sample SAMN13153361, study PRJNA577476) | soil metagenome | isolation source: 115 cm soil or saprolite under grassland replicate 1 | place: USA:California | collected 2016-06-15
GACGAGCTGAGCGTCTGCCTGGTCGCGGTGGACGTCCAGAACACGTTCTGCACGCCGGGCTTCGAGCTCTTCGTCGGCGGCCGCTCGGGCAGCGGTGCGGTCGACGACAACCGCAGGCTCTGCGAGTTCGTCTATCGAAACCTCGGCTCGATCACACAGATCCTGCCGACGCTCGACACGCACCAAGCGATGCAGATCTTCCACGCAGCGTTTCTGGTCGGCCCCGATGGCGCTCACCCCGAGCCGTACACGCTCGTCTCGGCGGAGGACGTCGAGACCGGCCGCTGGACGGTTAGCGCGGAGGCCTGCGAGACGCTCGGGATCGACCCGGACGACGCGCGGCGGCACCTCGAGGACTACGTGCGGGCTCTCCAGGACGGCGGCAAGTTCGAGCTCACGGTCTGGCCCTACCACGCGATGCTCGGCGGGATCGGCCACGCGCTCGTCTCGGCGGTCGAGGAGGCGATCTTCTTCCACGGGATCGCTCGGTCGAGCCAGGCCGACTTCCAGCTCAAGGGTCGCGAGCCGCTGACGGAGCACTACTCCGTGCTCGGCCCCGAGGCCAGAGGCGAGAAGAACCGCGCGCTGATCGAGAAGCTCGCGACGTTCGACGCGATCCTGATCGCCGGCCAAGCCAAGAGCCACTGCGTCGCCTGGACGGTCGAGGACCTCCTGCGCGAGGCGCCGGAGCTCGCGCCGCGTCTCTACCTACTGGAGGACTGCTCGTCGGCAGTCGTCGTACCCGGCGCCGTCGACTTCACCGACGAGGCCGAGGCGGCCTTCGAACGCTTCGCCGAGGCCGGCGCGAACGTCGTCCGCTCGACCGAGCCGATCGAAAGCTGGGCCGGAGTGCTCGGCGGTCAGGCGACCAGCTCGAGCCGCGGATTCGGCCGGTAGCGACGCCCGACCTTGGCCGCCGGGTGGCCGTCCGCCAGCACGACGTCCGCCGTGAAGTCGTTGTCGCCTCGGAGGAGCGCGGAGCCGACCCCGTACGCGTCGACCGGCACACCCTTCTCCTCGAACGCGCTGATCCGCTCGACGTCGAAGCCGCCCGAGACGACGATCTTGACGTGCTCGAAGCCGTTCCGATCGAGCGCGTCGCGCACCTTCTCGACCAGCCGCTCGTTGACCCCGCGCGGATCGAAGTCGCCCAGCTCGTCCCAGAGCGAGCGGTCGACGAGCTGCCGCGACGTGTCGAGCCGGACGCCCCATAGCCGCCCCCCGAGCGCCCGCGCGACCTCGAGCGAGGTGCGGACCGAGTCGTTCTCGAAGTCGACGAGCACGACCACGTTCATCTCTTCGGGCGCCCAATCGGTGAACTTCGTCGCTGCGAGAACGGTATTGCCGCCGTAGGCCGAGATCAGCGCGTGGGGGACGGTGCCGATTCCGCGGCCGCCCCACCACGACGCCTGCGCATCGGTCGACACGCCGATCGCGCCGGCGATGTGCGCCGCGTAGCCGTCGCCGGTCTGCACGCGGTGGTGGTCGTGCCGCGCCGGGAAGTAGAGGATCGGCTTGCCGCGCGCGGCCTGGACGACCAGGCGGACATTCGTCGAGATCAGCGTCCGCCGCGCGAGCACGCCGAGGTAGCAGGTCTCGAGATGCGCGAAGAGCGTGTAGTCGCCCTCGATCGTCATCACGGTCTCCCACGGCTCGATCTCGTCGCCGTCGTAGAGCGCGTGGACGGTCAGCTCGTCCCAGTCGTGCGAGCAGAGCTTGAGGATCGCGATCGCCTCGTCCACGCCGCCGAGCACTGCGCGGTGCTTCTGGAACACCTGCATGACCACGCGTGGACGCCGGCCGTCCTGCAGGAGCGCCGAGCGCGCGAAGTTGAAGTACGCGTCGGTGTAGTAGCCCTCGCGCATCTTCTCGACCGGCAGGTCGAATACGTCCGGCGGGAGCCGCTTCCGGGTCTCAGTGACCGCCATGCTCGAGCGCTGCGTGTTCCAAATCCAGACACGCGTTCAGCGCGGCCTCGGCGACCTCGAGCTGCTCCGCCGTCGGCTCGGCGGTCGCGATCCGGTGCTGGAGCTCGTGGCCCGGCTTGGCAAGCGCCTGCGCGACGGGGTGGCGCGGATTCCGGACCATCCAGGCGAAGATCTCGGTCGAGGCGGCGAGCGCGCCGACCCCGGCTACCGCGCGGGCAGCCTGGCGGCCGGGCGCGAATCGCGACGCGAGCGCGTTGGCGACAGCCGTCGTCGCGAGCAGCGGCCCGACGAGGTGCGAGCCGCAGCGCTCGTGCTCCTTCGGGGCGCGCCCACCATGCTCGTAGGTGCCGATCGAGATGTGCTCGGCGCCGTGGTACGCCGCGAGGCCCGGCCCCCGGAGGGCCAGCACGGCAGGTGCGAGCGACGCGAGGCCGGAGACGAGCTCCCGAGCCAGCGCGGGCATGCGTGCGCCGCGCACGACGCGGATCGCGACCGCACCGCCGAGCATCGTCGCGATGATCCCCGGCCGCTCGAACGGCAGCGTCGCCTCGGGCAGCCGCCGCTTCACCCGCGGCAGCAGTATCAACATCTCGGCGAACCGCGCTGGGCCACGCAAGAGCGGCTGGTTCACTTCGGAGGCCCGGATCCGCTTGCGCTCGGCCGCCACCTTCAGCTCACCGTTCGGGAGCCGGACCGCACAGGCCCACGCGGTCGGCCCGTGGACGAGCACCCCGTTCGAGAGCGCCATCCCACCCAACCGGACTTTCTGCTCTTCTCCCTCCATCAGCCTGAGAGTACCCGGAGGCCCGCCTGCAGCGCTTCGGCCGCCGGGCCGGGGATGCCGTCGCCGATCGGCCGGCCGTCGACCTGGACGACGGGCATCACCTCGCGGACCGAGGACGAGACGAACGCCTCGTCGGCCCCGAGCAGCCGCTCGAGCGGGTACTCCCCCTGCTCGACCCGGCGCCCGTGCTGCTCGGCAATCTCGAGCAGCGCTGCTCGCGTCACGCCCGCGAGGATGCCGAGCGACAAGTCCGGCGTGACGAGCACGTCTCCTTCTCGCCACCAGACGTTCGCGGTCGTCCCCTCGAGCACCGTGCCACTGGGGGACACGAAGAGGGCGTCGTCGTCGCCCTGGCGCTCCGCGTTCTGGCGCGCAGCCATGTTGAAGGCGTAGCTCGTCGACTTCACTCCGCGCAGGAGCGGATCGAAGTCGATCCGGATCGTGCGCAGCCGCAGGCCGCGGGCGCGCTCGTCGTCGAGCTCCTCGGCCAGCAAGGACGCAGTCGCGACGAGCGTTCTGTGCGTCCGGAAGAAGCGAAGCGCGAGCTCACCGCCGCCGGCCGCTGCGACGGCTTCCCCGGCGAGCACCGCGCACTCGCCCGGATCTACGGGGGGCAGCCCGAGCCGTGAGATCGAGCCGGCCAGTCGCTCCAGGTGCGACTCGAGCCGGAAAGGACGGCCCTTGTAGACGCGAAGGGTCTCGAAAGCTGCGGTGCCGCGGAGGACCGCTTCGTCGTCGGCGTAGAACACGGGCTCGGCCGGATCGACGAGACCGCGGCCGGCGATCGCGACGGCGAGCAGGCTCAAACGGTCGCCGCTCTCCGCTGGATTGGTGCGCCGACAGCGGCGAGCAGCGGCCGCGCCTTCACCCACGACTCCTCGATCTCCGCTTCCGGGTCGGAGTCCCAGACGATCCCGCCGCCGACCCAGAGATGGATCCGCCCTTCTGCGATCGCGAACGTGCGGATCGTGAGCGCCAGCTGGAAGTCGCCGTTCGGCCGGACGGTGCCGAGCGCGCCCATCGAGGCGCCGCGCCCGACCGGCTCGAGCGCGGCGATGTGGTCGACCGCCGAGATCTTCGGAGCGCCTGTGATCGAGCCGCCGGGAAACGTCGCTGCGAGGATCTCGGTGAGCTTCGCGTCCTCGCGCAGCCTGCCCTCGACGGTGGAGACGAGGTGCGTGACGCCGGCGAGCTCACGCTGCGCCATCAGCTCGGGCCACCGTACGGATCCGGCCTCGCAGACGCGCGAGAGGTCGTTGCGCTCGAGGTCGACGATCATCACGTGCTCGGCGGCGTCCTTCTCCGACTCGACGTCCTCCCCTGCCGGGCGCGTCCCCTTGATCGGCATCGTCCACAGCCGGCGGCCTTGACGAGCCAGGAAGAGCTCCGGGGAGGCGGAAACGATCGTCCAGCCGTCGCCGGCCAGTGGGCGCGCGTGGAGCGGCCGCAGCGGCGAGAGCGCGGAGACGAGCCCTGCCGGGTCGCCTTGGAACTCGGCCGCGAGGTGCTGAACGAGGTTGACCTGATAGACGTCGCCACGGGCGATTGCCGCCTTGACCGCCTCGATCGCTGCTGCGTACCCCGACTCGGGCCACGTCGCGCTCCACTCGCCGATCCGGAACGACGTCCAGCCGATCCGCTCGCGCTCCGGCCGGACGCGGCAAGCGAGAAGCGGGAGCGGGCAAGGCTCGGGCGGAGACGGAACCGCCGAGCGTCGCAGCGTCTCGGACAGGCCGTAGCCCAGATAGAGGTCGGCAACGAGACCCTCACGGCCGAGCAGCCGCTCGTCGAGATACGCCTGGAGAAGCTCGAAGGCGTTCGCAGGCTCGTGAAGCTCCAGCACACCGCGAGCGTAGCGGTGCGCATACGCGCGCGATCCGGCGCGGCTCCCTTTCCCGACATTCGCGACGCCCCCGTCCTCGCTGCCTTCAGCGCACTCGGCCGCTCGGGGCACCCCATCCCACCACCCACTGTTAATTCTATTTCGCAAACTGAAACGAGAGTGAGACGGAAGCGAAACAAATTTGCGCCGCCCCGGCGTCGGCGGTGCCGATGCGGCGCTCGTGCCGCCGGAAGCCAGCCCGAACGGGCGTCAGCGACCGGGCGACTGGCCGCAGACCGTCCTCGCCGCGTGCCGGAGGAAGCGGACGCCGAGCTCGAGATCGTCGACCGGGACGCGCTCGTCGGCCGAGTGCACGAGGCGAACGGCGAGCTCGGGATCGAGCGCCCGTGCGGGGAAGAAGCCGTATGCGACCGTCTCGAAGGCGTCGCGAACCCAGTGGCTGTCCGTGAATCCGGCGACGCAGGTCGGAGCAAGCTGCGCGCCGGGCTCGAGCTCCTCGACGAACGACTCGAGCGCTTCCCAGAGTGGCGTCTCGAGCGGCGAGCGCGTCCCGCCCCAGGTCTCGGTGACCTCGAGCTCCCAGTCGCCCGGTCCGAGCAGCTCCTCGACGAGCGCCGTCATCGAGTCGGGCGTCTGACCGGGGAGGAGCCGGCAATCGACCGTCACCTCGCAGAGGCCGGGTATGACGTTCCGCTGGTCCGACGCGTGCACCATCGTGGCGGAGAGCGTGAGGCCGAGCAGCGGCTCGATCAGCTCCGCCGCGAGCGGATGGATCGAGCGGGCGACGGCTAGCGCTTCCCGCGCTGGCGGAACGCGCCCGCCGGTCAGCCGCGCGAGGAATGCTTCCGTCTCGGGGATCAACTGCGGCTCGGGCCGGAATGCGGCGAGCCTCTCGATCAAGCGGGCCGCCTTGACGAGCGCGTTGTCGGCGATGCCCGGCATCGAGGCGTGCCCGCTCCGCCCCCGGACCCGCAGCACGAACGGGGCGGTCATCTTCTCGCCCGCCGCGCACACGTAGAAGACGCGCCCGCCGAGATCGAGCCGATCGCCCGCGCCCTCGTTCAGCGCGTAGTCCGTCCGGACGGCGTCGGGGTGCGCCTCGCAGAGCCAGGCAAGGCCGTGCTCGGTGCCGACCTCCTCGTCCGCGGTTGCGGCGAAGACGAGATCGCCTGCCGGCGCGAATCCCTCCCTGGCGAGCGACGCGATCGCCACGGCGCTGGCCGCCGCCTGGCCCTTCATGTCGAGCGCGCCGCGTCCCCAGACCCAACCCTCGCGAAGCTCGCCCGACCAGGGGTCTACCTGCCACTCGGCCGGGTCGGCGAGCACCGTGTCCGTATGAGACAGGAGCAGCAGGCTCGGCCCGTCGCCGCTGCCAGGGATCCGCGCGACGAGGTTCGCCCGCTCCGGCACGCGGGCGTAGAGCTCGCACGCGACGCCGTTCGCCTCGAGATAGCCGCGCAGCAGCTCGGCCGCGCGCGTCTCGTTGCCGGGCGGATTGACCGTGTCGAGGCGGATCAGCTCCTGGAGAAGTCGCGTGACCTCGTCCCGGAGCGAGAGCGTCGCCATCAGCGGCGAACGGCGAGCTGGTAGTCGATCTCGACCGCTGCGCCCCGACCAGCGGCGAGCTCGGCAACCCGTCCCTTACCGCAAACGAGATCGAGCATTCGTTCGCCCAGCCGCGGATCGATCCGCTCGAAGGGACCACTGCCCCAGACAGCGCCCTGGCGCTGCTTCAGCTCGTCGACACTCATGCTCCCTCCCCCGTCTCGTGACCCGGCGCAGAGGAACCGCCCCGCGGCGTCGCTCACACGGGGCAGCATACTTCTGCCATGGCCGATCTCTTCTCGGACGCGGCCGAGCAGCGGCTGCCGGAGCTGGCACCACTTGCGCAACGCCTGCGGCCCGCGACGCTCGCCGACTTCGTGGGCCAGCGACACGTGCTCGGCGAGCGATCAGCCCTCCGCCTCGCGATCGAGCAGGATCGCGTCGCCTCGACGATCCTGTACGGCCCGCCCGGCAGCGGCAAGACGACGCTCGCGCGGGTGGTGGCCGGCGCGACCGGCGCCGCCTTCGAGGAGCTCTCGGCCGTCTCGGCAAGCGTTGCGGACGTGCGCGCGATCCTCCAGCGGGCCCGCGATCGAATCGGTGGGAGCGGCCAGCGTACGATCCTCTTCCTCGACGAGATCCACCGCTTCAACAAGGCGCAGCAGGACGCGTTGCTCCCGGGCGTCGAGTCGGGCCTCGTGACGCTGATCGGGGCGACCACCGAGAACCCGTACTTCGAGGTGAACTCGGCGCTGCTCTCGCGCTGCCAGGTGATCGAGCTCGAGCCGCTCTCCGAGGAGGACCTGGAGCTGCTAATCCGGCGCGGCGGCGCCGAGCTCGACGCGGGCGTCCCGGACGAGCTCGTGGCCCTGATCGCGCGGCGCGCCGGCGGCGACGCGCGGAACGCCTTCAACATCCTCGAGCTCGCCTGGCAGACAGCGTCCGCCGAGGGAGCGCCGATGACTGGGGGACACGTGGAGGACGCCGCGCGGAAGCGGCCGCTGATCTACGACAAAGGCGGCGACGCCCATTACGACTTCGCGTCGGCATTCATCAAGTCGATGCGCGGCTCCGACGCGGACGCGGCGGTCTATTACCTGACGGCGATGCTCGAGGGCGGCGAGGATCCGCGGTTCGTCGCGCGGCGGATGGTGATCCTCGCGTCGGAGGACGTCGGCAATGCCGACCCGCAGGCGCTCGTCGTCGCAGTGGCTGCGGCACAGGCGCTCGAGCACGTGGGCTTGCCCGAGGCGAAGCTGAACCTCGCGCAGGCCGCGATCTACCTCGCGCGGGCGCCGAAGTCGAACGCCGTGAAGGTGGCGCTCGGGGAGGCGACGCGCGACGTGCGCGAGCACGGCCAAGCGCGGCCGCCCGACGGGCTGCGGGACGCGAGCTACGCCGGCGCGAAGAAGCTCGGCCGCGGAAGGGGCTACGTCTACCCGCACGACGACCCAAGCGGCTTCGGGGTGGACCACCTTCCCGACCCGCTGAAGGGAAAGACCTATTACCGCCCCTCCGGGCACGGCGAAGAGGCGCTCGATACCCCGCCCGACGCGAAGCCGGATGCCGGCGCAGGCGCGGATCGTGGCTCCTCCAGGAACCGCCCCAAGGACCGTCCCTAACCCCCACCCGCCCACGGGGAGAGCCAGGCTACCGGGGTCGCGGTCGAATCCCGTGTGCCAATTCAGGGACAAGTTGTCCCCAGGGCGCCGAGACGCTCAGTCGGAGGCGTAGCGGTAGCGGTGGATCATCATCTGCCCGAACTCCCCTAGCTTCGAGGCAGCCGCCGCCGCGCGCTCGACGTCGTACTCGATGCGGCGGAATGCGAAGTCGCCGTCCCACGAGGCCCAGGCCGCGCGCGTGTCGCCGTCGAGCGGCATCCCGACGCTGCCCGGGCTCACGAGATCCGTGCCGCTCGGGCCCGGTCGGCGGAACTGCAGGTGTCCGTGACCGAAGACGATCGTCCGGTCGCGCACGCCGGCGAGGATCTGCTCGTCGTCGGGGCGAGGCTCGGCGGCGAAGCTCTCGACGTCAGAGAGCGGCGAGCCGTGGACGTAGAGGTTCCCGTCGAGCTCCATTCGTTCCGGCAGCCCGTACAGCCACGCGACGGTCTCCTCGCCGAGCTCCCTCGCCTCTTGCTCGACGAACGGCACTATCTCGGGCCGGTCGGCAGGCGGCTCACGGAGCCAGCGCTCGCCGTTGCCGCGAATCCAGACGGCGTTCTCCAGCGCCTTCAGCACAGCAAGCGTCTCGTGCGGAAACGGCCCGAAGCCGGTGTAGTCGCCGCCGAGGAAGTACCGGTCCGCCCCCTGGGCCCGCGTGTCGGCGAGTACCGCTTCGAGCGCCGGCAGATTCGCGTGGATGTCGTAGAGAACCGCGAGCATCAGAGGATCCGCGCGCCGAGTGCGCTGGCGACGAGCTCGACGGCCAGCTTACCGGTCTCGTTCTCGCGGTCGAGGATCGGATTCACCTCGACGACGTCCATCGAGCCGGCGAGCCCGGACTCCGCGACGAGCTCCATCGCGAGATGGGCCTCACGGTACGAGAGCCCGCCCCGGACAGGTGTACCCACGCCGGGCGCCGCCTCGGGATCGACCGCGTCGAGGTCGAGGCTGATGTGAACGAACGCCGACCCCGCGAGATGCTCGAGCGACTCGCGCACCACGGGCTCGATCCCGAGCCTATCGACGTCGGTCATCGTGAAGACCTTCACGCCGACCGTGCGCAGCAGCTCGCGCTCGCCCTGGTCGACCGACCGCACGGCGACGATCGCCGCACGCTCGACCGCGGGAACCGGCGACCTAACGTCGGCGAACAGCGGCCCGCCGAGTCCGAGCGCAGCGGCCAGCGGCATCCCGTGGACGTTTCCGCTGGGCGACGTCTCGGGCGTGTTCATATCGGCGTGAGCGTCGACCCAGAGCACGGCCCCCGCCCCGTGAGCGCGCGCCATGCCTCCCAGCGTTCCGAGCGCGACGGAGTGGTCGCCGCCAAGCACGAGTGGGAGCCGTCCGGCGGACGCCGACTCCTCAACGAGGTCGGCAACATGCGCACACGTCTCCAGGATCTCCCGGAGGAACCGCGCGCGCTCGTCGCCGTAGGCAACCGCCTCGGGAACCGCGGTGCCGACGTCGCCGAGATCGAGCACCTCGAACCCGAGCGACCGGATCCGCTCCGCGAGCCCCGCGTAGCGAATCGCCGAAGGGCCCATGTCGACGCCACGGCGGCCGGCGCCGAGATCGAGGCCTGCGCCGATGATCGCAACGGTTCGCGCCTCCACCGAGGCGAAGGCTAACCGTCCTGGCGGCGGCCGCACTCTGCGGGACCAATGGCGAGGGCCGGACTTGAACCGGCGACACCACGGTTTTCAGCCGTGTGCTCTACCAGCTGAGCTACCTCGCCGCGCGCGCCCCAGTCTAGCCGAGCGAAAAAGCAGCCTGGCCGAGCGCAAAAAAAGGACGTCCGGGCCGGTGCAACCGCGCCGCGAACGTCCTGGAAGGCTGAGTATCAACGATCTTCGCCCTTGCGCGCAAGCAGCGCCGTCGCCGGTCCGGCGGCGAACTCGGTGAAACCCGAGAATCCGCGCGGCTCAAGCTCCCGCCGAAGCCGCTCGAAGGGAACGAAGATCGGCGTTTCCGAGCCGCGTGAGAACGAGAAGAGCACGAAGCCGCCGGGTGCGACGACTCGGACGAGCTCGTCGAAGAACGGGATCATGTTCGCGAGCGTCACGAGCTCGAAGCCGCCGTCCGGATAGCGGAGACGCGACGCATCCGCGACCTCGAAGCGAAGTCTGCCCGCGAGCTCCGGAGGCGCCTTCCGGCGAGCCTCCTCGATCATGGGCGCGGCGAGATCGGCACCCTCGACCTCGGCCTCGGGAAAGCGCCGCGCGAGGACGACCGCAGCCGCGCCTGTCCCCGTGCCGAGGTCGAGCGCACGGCGCGGCGGCGGGTCGATCGCGTTGAGGGCGGCCTCGAGCGCGGCGAGATGATGTGGGTTCGCAGTGCGGATCTCGTCCCACTGGCCGGCGAGCCTCCCGAACAGGCCACGGAGCGGGCCGCGGAAGAGGCGCCACAGCCCGGGCCGCCGCACGACGACGTTCGTCGTGAGCCGCGAGAACTTCCGACCGAGCTGCTCGCGCACGCTCATTCCGGCGCCGGCCCGATCCGCAGCTCGTCCCCAGGCGTCGCCGAGAGCATCGAGGCTGCGTCGCCCCCGTTGAGCGCCAGCGCGATGTTGCCGTACGAATCCTCGTAGAGGATCAGGTCGCCCGGCCGCGCGTCGGCGAACGTCCGCGCCGCGACGGCGTAGTAGCGCGCGAGCGGGAAGACGAGCTCGACGCGCGTTCCGGGAAGGAACCCGACGGCCTCGAGATGCTCCCGGGCCAGGTTGAGCTGCACGTTGCCGAACCGATCGACGTACAGCACGGTGGCGCGCAGGCGCTGGCGGCCGACTTCGGGCACCGGGAGGTCGAGCCGAACCAGGGTCTCGGGATCGATCGCGGGCCCGAGCTCCTCGAGCTCGACGCCGCGAGCGAGGTGCGCGGCGGCCGGAGCGAAGACGTCGCGCCCGTGGAAGGTGGCCGACACGGAGGGGAGCCGATGCGTCCCGCTCGTGAGCTCGCGCGCGCTCTCGATCCCGCCCTGGCGCTCCGCGGCCGGGACGAGCAGACCGTTGTCGGGGCCCACGTAGAGCCGCCCGTTCGAGTCTCGCAATGCGACGCCGCGACGCCTCGTCCCGACGCCGGGGTCGACGACGGCGAGGTGGATTCCCTCGGGCATGTACGGGATCGTACTGGCGAGGACAAGCGCTCCCTGGAGCACCGACTGGGCCGGGATTCCGTGGGTGATGTCGATGATCTCCGCGTCGGGCGCGATGCGCTTGATGACGCCATGGCACGTGCCGACGAAGTCGTCGGTCAGCCCGAAGTCGCTCAGAAAGGTGATGAACATCAGCTCGACGTTAGCGTCCGCACCGCCGCGACCAGGCCGTCGAGGTCGTGGGTCGTCGCCTCGGCTGCCACCTCGAGCCCAACCGATTCGGCGACGCGGGTCGTCTGGGGTCCGATCGTCACGGCCGGCACGGGGACTCCCAGCGCCGCGAACGAGCGCGCGGCCGACCCGGAGGCGAGCACCACCAGGTCACCCTCGGGTGGCTGAGCCGGACGCACGAGCCGAGTCCGGTAGAGCGCGACGAAGTCGGCCTCGAGCTCCTCGATCGGCCGCCACCGGGAGCCCTCCGCCGCCGCGAACAGGACGCGGCCCGCTGGGCGCGGGAACTCGGCGAGCAGGCCGTCCTGCGACGAGACCCGCGGCACGAAGGCCGGTTCGATCCCGAGCCCGCGCAACGTCTCGGCGGTGCCCGGCCCGACGGCGGCGACCTTCGGAAGCGCACCGTGCGAACGGCGTGCCAGCTCGCGGGCGCCGTTCGGGCTCGTCACGATCACCCAGTCGTAGCCGTCGACGCGGATCGGGTCTTCGAACGGCTCGATCTCGATCAGCGGACACTCCACGACGTCGAGACCGAGCTCCTCGAGACGCTCCACGAGCGGCCCTGCCTGGTCGCGCGGCCGGGTCACGATCACCCGCACTGCGGCACCACCCGCCAGACTCGGTCCCGAGCGCGCTCCTGACTTCCGAGGCTCTCGCCACACGCTCCGCCACTGCCGACCGATCCTCGGGCACGGACGCTCGCCGATCCTCGAGCGCGGACCCTCGCCGATCCTCGAGCAGGGCCCCCTATGGGGGGACGCGGCCTCCCTTTCCAAAACGCTAGCTGCGCCGGGCGCACGAGACTGTGCCGATTTCGTGCCAATAGCGTCACGCGCGGGCGAGCGCTAGGGCGGCCAGCTTGCGTCCCAGCGCGCTCGGGTCGTCGCCGCTGAGCCGCTCGAGCCAGGTTCCGTCCTCGGCCGCCACCAGCGCGCGCAGGACCGCGCCGTCGTGAAAGGCCGCGACAGGGGCGAGGCAGCCCCCGCCCACCGCGGCCAGGCAGGCCCGCTCCGCCTCGACCCGGCGCCGCGTCTCACGGTCGTCGAGCCGGGCCACGTGCTCCTCTTCACCGGCTCGAACCTGGAGGGCCAGAGCCCCCTGACCCGCCTCCGGCAGAAGCTCGTCCGGCTCGAAGCGATGGCCGATCTCGTCCTCGAGCCCGAGGCGGTCGAGTCCCGCGCAGGCGAGCACGATCGCGTCGAGGCCGCGCTCGCGCCGCTTGCGCAGGCGCGTGTCGATGTTTCCCCGCAGCGGCTCGATCGAGAGGTCCGGCTCGAGCGCTAGGAGCTGCGCCCGGCGCCGAACCGACGCCGTCCCGACCCGCATCCCGGGCAGCAGCTCGGACGCGCCGCAGAGCGCGTCACGGGGATCTTCGCGAGCAAGGTACGCGCCGACGGCCAGTCCGGCCGCATCCGTCGATGTCATGTCCTTCGCCGAGTGGACGGCGACGTCGATCCGCCCCTCGAGCAGCGCCTCCTCGAGCTCCTTGACGAAGACGCCGCGGGAGCCGATCTCGCCGAACGGCTTCGAGCGGTCGCGGTCGCCGGCCGTCGTGATCGGCACAATCGCGATCTCGACCCCCGGGCGCTTCAGCCGGCCCGCCGCCAGCTCCGCCTGGGTGAGCGCGAGCCTAGAGCCGCGAGATCCGACGCGTACGAGCACAGCGCCGACCTCCGGGCGGCTTCGGAACGCAGCACACGCGGCGGCCCGCGAGTCGGACCCGGACGAACACCGTCGGCGCCTGTAGCGGCAGCGGCCGGCTCGCGTTGACGATCACAGCTCCGGCTCCTCGAGCCCGAACAGATAACGCACGACGTCCACCGTGGCTCCGCCGTCAGCGGCCGCGGCAGCTTGCTTGAGGCGCACCGTCGGCAGATGGAGGAGCTTGTTGACGAGCTGCGCTGTGACCGACTCGACCGTCTGGCGTTCGTCGTCGGAGAGACGCCCCTCGAGCTTGGCGAGCTCGGCGGCCCGAATCCCCTCCGCGTGCGCGCGCAGCGACTGGATCGCGGGCACGACGTCGAGCGAGGCCTGCCAGGCGCGGAAGCTCGCGACCTCCTCGGCGACGAGCGCCTCGGCGCGCCCCGCCTCGCGTCGCCGTCCGGCCAGCGTCTCGGCGACGACGGCCTCGAGGTCGTCGATGTCGTAGAGGTAGCAGCCGTCGAGCTCGTTGATCGCCGGATCGAGGTCGCGCGGCACGGCGATGTCGATCAGGAAGAGCGGCCGTCCGCGGCGCGCCGGCAGCGCACGCTCGACCTCCTCGCGGGTGACGACGAAGCCCGGCGCGCTCGTCGATGCGACGACGACGTCGGCGCGCACGAGCTCGGCCGCGATCCGGTCGAGTCCCAGCGGCTTGCCGCCAAAGCGATGCGCCACCTCCTCGGCCCGGTCGAGCGTCCTGTTCGCGACGAGCGCGATCTCGGCGCCCCGCGAGGAGAGTGCCTGCGCGGCGAGCTCCCCGATCTTGCCGGCCCCGATCAGCAGCACGTGCCGCCCTTCGAGCTCGCCGAACACCTGCTGGGCGAGCGCCGCCGCGGCCGACGAGACCGACGCCGGGCTCTCGCCGATCGACGTCTCGGTGCGCACGCGCTTGCCGACGTGGAGCGCCTGCCGGAAGACCCGGTCGAGCAACGGCCCGGTCGTGCCGGCCTCGTAGGCAGCTCGCACCTGCCCCAGGATCTCCCCCTCGCCCGGCACGAGCGAGTCGAGGCCGGCCGCGACCCGGAAGAGATGGAGCGCCGCCGCCTCGCCGCTGAGCCGGTACAGCACGTCGTCGAGGTCGCGGCCTGCGATCTCGGCCAGTGACACCGCCGCCACCTCGGGATCGCCCGCGAGGTAGATCTCCGTTCGATTGCATGTCGACAGACATACCGCCTCGGCGCCGGATTCAGCGAACATGCGAGCGAGCGCTGAGGCGGATTCGGCGTCGAGCGCGACCTTCTCCCGGATCTCGACGGGAGCGCTGTGATGCGAGAGGCCGACGAGGGCGAGTCTCATGAGAAGTGCGTCAGCTGGAAGCCGAGTCGGGCCGCGATCACGAGCACGAAGCCGGCGAGCGCCAGGTACGCGGCGCCGCGGCCTCGCCAGCCGTAGCCGTGGCGAAGGACGAGGTAGGTGCCGTAGACGAGCCACGCGAGCAGCGTGATCGCCATCAGCGGGTCGAGCCCGCCGCCGTCGACGACGAGTCGGACGACCCCGGCGGCGATGCCGGCGGTGAAGAGCGCGAGCGCGACCAGGATCGTGCGCGCCGCGAGCTCGTCGAGCGTGACGAGCGCCGGCGGGCGCAGGCGGAGCAGGTCGGCCGCGTGCCGCTTGAGCCGTCGCTCCTGCCAGACGTAGAGCCCGGAGAGGGCGGCGGCGAGCGTGAAGCCGGCGAACGCGGCAAGGACGAAGCCGGCGTGGAGGACGAGGAAGAGGTTCGAGTAGTGGCTGCGCTCACCGAGTCCGGTACCGCCGCCCACACGCGCGAGAACGAACAGCGCAGCGGCGAGCGGCATCACCGTCAGCCCGAGCAGGCGGTAGCGCGCGCGGCAGCCCCAGATCAGGTACGCGCCGACCACGAACCAGACGAAGAGGTTGAGCGAGCTCGCCCAGGTGTCCCAGGGGAAGCCGTCAGCGCGTGCCGCCTGCGTTACGAGCAGCGCCGTCTGCGCCAGCCAGCCGAGCCGGACGCCCCAGGTCGCGATCCGGCCGTACGACGCGTCGCGGAGGCTGCCCGCGTACGCGACCGCGGCCTGTCCGTAGGCCAACACCGCCGGCCAGAACAGAAGCTCAGCCATGGCCCTGCCGGACCTCCTCGAGCGTCTCGGCCTGCTCCCGTTCCCGCGCCCGGTCGACGAGCTCCCCGACGTCGCGCTCGAGCCGCGCGAGCTTCGTCGAGATGATCAGCAGGTAGAGGAGCACGAAGACGAAAACGACGAGATACGCCGCCGCGACGTACTTCTCCTCGGCCGTCATCGGTCCGCTCCGGCGCCGGCAAAGCCGGCACCTCCGCTACTGGGCGGCTCCGTCAAGCCTACGCCGCTGAGGAGCTCCCGAAGCTCGCGCAGCCGCGCGTCGAGCCGCTTTCCGGCCAGCTCGACGTGGTAGAGCGCAGCGAACAGGGCGAGCATCGCCGCGAGCGAGACGCAGAAGGTCAGGAACTGCGACCCGGCCATCTGCGGCCCCTCACGAGTGAAGGCGATCGGGTGGATGTACTCCTTCGCGAGCCGGATCGCGACGAAGCTGACGGGGATCAGCACGACCCCGAACAGCGCATACACCGCGGACAGGTTCGCGCGCGCCTGGCCGGGCTCGACCGAGAAGCGCAGCATGAAGTACGCGGAGTAGAAGAGGAAGAGCACGAGGAAGAGCACGAGCTGATCCTCGCTCCAGAGCCACCAGTGACCCCACCTCACCTTCGCCCAGATCGAGCCGGTGATCAGCGTCATCGAGCCGAAGATCAGCCCGAGGTGGATCGCGACGTAGCTCTCGAGGTCGGCGCGGGGATCGCGCTTCCAGAGATGGAGCAGCGCCTTCCAAGCGCCCCAGCCGAAGCACGCGTACGAGGTCAGTGCGATCGGCACGTGGAAGTAGAAGATCTTCTGGTTCAGCCCATCCTGATCGACGGGCGCGTAGAAGAAGATCATCGCGATCGAGACCGTGACGAGGACCCCGGCGAACGCGGAGACGGCCGGCAAGCGATGTCTGTCGAGGAGCTGAACCACGCGAAATCCAGGGGAGATGATCGCAGAAGCCCGCGGCTGCCCGGTTACTCGACGACGACGTACTCGAACGACGCCCAGGCGAGCAGCGCGAAGACGCCGTCGTAGAGGGCGAGGAAGCCGAGATAGCGCGCGGGCTCTCCCGAGACGCTCGCGCCTACGCCGCCGGCAATCGCCGGAATCGCCAGCGGTAGGAACAGCAGCGGCAGCAGCAGCTCTCGCGCCCGCCCCGCGACCGACATCGCCGCGACGAGGGTGCCGACCGCGCAGATGCCGAGGTCGGCCAGCACGACGGCGCCCACCGTCGCGAGGTCGATGCCCGAGAAGAAGAGCGAGAACGCCGGCAGCGCCACGACCTCCGCAGCGCCGAGAAACGCCAGGACCGCCAGCGTCTTGCCGAGCCAGATCGCGCTCCGGTCGGCCGGCGTGAGTACGAGCGCATCCAGCAGCCCTTGCTCGCGCTCCGCCACGAACGCCCGCGCCAGGCCGAGCAGCGACGTGAAGACGATCGCGACCCAGAGCAGCCCCTTCGCCGCGGTCGCCGACGCCTCGGCCGGCAGCGCGAAGTGGAAGACGACGAGCGCAGTGACGACGAAGAGCAGCATCGCCGGCAGCGTGTCGCGCGCGCGGAGCTCGAGCAGGAGGTCCTTGCGAGCCAGCGCAACGACGTCCCCGAAGTAGCCGCTCAGTCCCCGCTCCGGCGCCGGCGGAGCCGGCACCTCGCTCTTGGGCGGCACCGTCGAGCCTACGCCGCTCATCCCAACGCGATCCTCGTGGTCTGGAGCGGCTCGAGCCGCACGGCATCGTGGGTCGCGACGACGAAGGTGCGCGCCTCGCGCAGCTCGTCGAGCTCGCGCTCAAGCAGCGCCGCACCGTCGGCGTCGAGCGAGGTGAACGGCTCGTCGAGGAGCAGCAGCTCGGGATCGTGCAGGAGCGTGCGGCAGAGCGCGAGCCGCTGGAGCATCCCGCGCGAGAACGTGCCCGAGCGGTCGTGGCGGACGTCCCAGAGCCCGAACCGCTCGAGCAGCATCCCGATCCGCTCCCCGCGTTCGGGAATGCGGTAGAGCCGGCCGAAGAGCTGCAGGTTCTCGATCGGCGTCAGCTCGCGGTAGACGAGCGGCTCGTGCGAGAGGAAGCCGATCCCGCTTCGGCCGACGCCCACTTCGAGATCGCCGCGCGACGGAGCGAGCAGCCCTGCGACGAGCCGCAGCAGCGTTGTCTTTCCCGAGCCGTTCGGACCGGTGACGACGGCGAAGTCGCCGCGCGCGACCTCTAGGTCGATGCCGCGGAGCACGCGCTTCTGCCCGTAGCGCTTCTCGAGCTTCGACGCGCGGATCATGAGACGACGTCCAGTGAGACGAAGACGAAGAAGGCGACGCTGATCACGCCGTTCATCGTGAAGAACGCAGCATCCAGCCGGCGCAGGTCGCCCGGGCGGACAAGCAGATGCTCGTAGACGAGGAGGGCCGCCACAAGCGCCACTCCCAGCCAGTAGAGCGGGCCGACCTCGAGGCCGAGCCCGGCGGCCGCCAAGAGCACGACCGTCAACGCGTGGAACAACCGGGCGCCCGCGAAGACCCCGCGCTCGCCGAAGCGCGTCGCCCACGAGTGCAGGCCTTCCGCCCGGTCGACGTCGACGTCGAAGAGCGCGTAGAAGAGGTCGAATCCCGCGATCCACACCGCGACGGCAGCGCCGAGCGCCCAGGCCTGCCACGGCAGCTCCCCGGTGATCGCGACCCACGCGCCGACCGGCGCGAGCCCGTCGACGGCGCCGAGCCAGAGGTGCGCGAGCCAGGTGAACCGCTTCAGGTACGGGTAGATCACGAAGCCGGCGACGGGGATCGGCCAGAGCCAGCGCACGAGCGGGTCGAGCTGCCACACAGCCACGAGGAAGACGGCGAGCGAGCCGAGCGAGAACGCCCACACCTCTGCGTGCGTCAAGAGGCCGCTCGGCAGCTCGCGCGCGGCCGTTCGCGGATTCCGCGCGTCGATCTGCGCGTCGATCAGCCGGTTGAGCGCCATCGCGAGCGACCGCGCCCCGACCATCGCGACCGTGATCCAGAAGAGATCATGCGCGCTCGGCACGTCGTCGACGGCGAGGAACGCG
>WNFV01004869.1_pt1 | contig 17895 bp, 17 predicted proteins | sample 5400101 | NCBI WGS metagenome assembly WNFV01 (sample SAMN13153361, study PRJNA577476) | soil metagenome | isolation source: 115 cm soil or saprolite under grassland replicate 1 | place: USA:California | collected 2016-06-15
GAGGCCCTTGCGGCCGGCCTCGCGGCGCGCGTCGTAGGCGCCGGCCTTGCGCTTGGGCACGCGGTGCTTCGCCAGCTCGTTCAGCGTGTTCGGCCAGTCGTGCCAGTAGACGAAATCGAAATACGCGTCGCCGGAATGATCGGCGATCGCGCCCCAGTATCTCGCGTGCTTCATGCCGTGGAGGATCGCGCCGTAGCCGCCCGATGATTTTCCGAAGCAGCCGCGATGCTCGCGACTCGCGAGCGTGCGGAACTCGCGGTCGACGAAGGGAATGATCTCGCGCGTGAGATAGTCCGCGTAATCGCCGATCGCGGAGGAGTTCACGTACTGGTTGCCGCCGAGCGCCGTGAAGCAGTCCGGAAAGACGATGATCGCCGCTCCCATTTTTCCCTCGCGGATAAGCCGCGCCGCGCGCTCCGGGACGTTGTCGCCGAACGGCTTCCAGTTCGCGTGCGCGAGACCGGAGCCGGTGAAGCCGACCAGGTCGTAGAGCACCGGGAAGCGTTTGTTTCCGCCGTGGTCGTATTGCGGCGGCAGCCACACGCCGAGCTTGCGCACGTGCGGATCGCCGAGCGGGTTGTCCTTGAGAATCTTCGAAGTGTGCTCGAGCACGACCAGCGTGCCGGCAGGGCCTTTAGGGCGTTTGAGGGCCATGGGCGATCTTACTCAATCAACGAACCACTTCACCAGCTCGAAACGCTTGCCTTTCCCCAGGCGGAATACGCTGAAATTGCGGACATCCACCGTCAGGATGGCGCGGCAACCGGTCTTTTCGGCGAGCCAGACGATGGCGACATCGGCGAAGTCCATGTTGTGGTCGGCGTACTTCAGAATAAGGGCACGGATATCCGCGTAGGCCGATGCCGGGACCTCTGCCACGGCAATGGCACCCCGCTGGATCCATTCGAGCAAACGGGCCTTGCTGCCGGGATCGAGGAAAAAGCAGGTTTCGACGATCACCGGCGTCACGGTGAGGAGCGGATGCCGGTTGTTTCGGAGAAATTCGCGCGCCGGTGCGCGCAGCCTCTCGGCAGGGCGGAAAAGCGGGATGAGAAAACCCGTGTCGACAATGATACCGGTCACTTTGCCGTCTGCGCCTTGGGCCTGTAGCCCTTCTTCCCGCGGAAATGCTCGCGCAGCAGCCGGGTGCTGTGCCGCGCGATGTCCTCGGTGGGCGCCGCGTCGGTGTGCGGCCCGAACAGATCCTTGCCCAGGTCGTAGGCGCTCGGCTTCCCTGCGTTTGCGGAGAGCAGGTCCATGAGCGCCTGCTTCACGGCCTCGCTCTTGGTGATACGGCGCTTGACGCAGTATTCGGCCAGCTCCTGCTCCACGCGATCGGGTAGGCGAACTGTGAGAGTCATGCGCGTTCTCCGCTCGAATGCGCTGCTTTCCTCAAGGTCGGCCGCGTGTGCGTGCTGCGAAAACGGACGCGCAGCGCCGTTTTGATGTTTCCGGAGACGTCGGAGCCGTCGCCTTTGTCCCCGCCGATGAAAGGGTGGCGTGAAGCGTGCGCGCCCGCCTCGGGCGAGCGCAGCAGCGCCTCCAGCGCCAGCTTCACCGCCTCGCTCTTGGTGAGACGACGCTTGACGCAGTATTCGGCCAGCTCCTGCTCGACGCGTTGGGGCAGGCGCACGGTCAGGGTCATGCGGAGTCCCCGGGTGTAATACGACGAAGCCGCCATTGTATTACGAAAGACCCGGGCCGCCAAGCGACGACTGCCCGCTATCTCTGCCGTGCGCACCCGTCTGAGGGACGCGCGTTTCGAAGATCGCTCCGCAGGCGGGCGACGCCTCGATAATCAATAACTTGTGGTGGCGAAGCCTTGGGCCACTATAGGTAGTGGCGAAATCACCCAGTTTTGCTATACTACCCTTGACGCCGGCATACCGGGTGTCAATCGCGGCGTTCGAATCTCAACCAAGGGGGTTCTATGAAGGTGATCGAGAGTATCAAGGCTTGGATCGGAGCCATTACCGACGTCGGGCTGATGTTGCTGGCCCTGGCAATCGTAGCGACCTTGCTCGTGGGAGGTAACCTTCCGTTCTTCGGGGCAGTCGTCTCCAATATCGTTGCGCTGATCAAGGATCTGGGCGCAAACGGCCTCGTAGGACTGATCGTCCTCGGTCTCATCATCTGGCTGTTTTCGAAGCGGTCCGTGTCCTGAGCCGGCCTGAGCGCGCGGCAGGGGGCGGGCATCGCGCCGCCCCCGTCCCCGCGAAAGCCATGATCGAGAAGATCACGAAATTCGGTTGGCTCGCGATCGAGCTGGCGTTCATGCTGGTCGTCTTGTGCGTCCTGTTGAGCCTGGTTCTCGGAAAGGAAAGCGGCGCTTTCATTTCGTCGGTGGCCGCGAACACGCTGGATCTCCTGCAGAAGGTTCCCTCGGGAACCGTTCTCGGCGTTTTCCTGATCCTGGCTCTGTACTGGACGTTCAGGTCGAGGCAGGCACGCTGAAGTCCGCGCCGGGCTGAAGCGGCCCGGCCGCGCCGCGTCTCATCTTTGCCGTTCGGCCGCCTCGCGCGCCGATCGGGCGCCTTCGGCGTCGCCGCGCGCCTCGCGCGCGTGCGCGATAAGGCGCCAATTTTCGGCTCGCAACGCGTTGTCCGCGCCGGCCCAGGAGTTGGAGCGCGCAGCGGTGCTCTCGGCCTGCGCATAGTCGCCCTGCTTGAGGCGCACGCCCGCAAGCTCGTGCCACAGGCGCGGATTGCGCGGTTCGATGCGCAGCGCGCGCTCGAGCGACGCCGCGGCGTTCGCGAGCCGGCCCGCAGCGGTATCGGCGCGCGCGCCGTCCAGCAGGCTGGCAATGGCGATGGTCTCGGTGCGGGCCGCGGACTCCGGCGCGGGGGCGGATGCCGGAGCCGTCCCGGGGGGCGGAGTGTACACGGTCGCGCAGCCGCCGAGGATCGCCGCGAGGGCAAGGATGGTTCTCATCGGACACTTATTTTCCGCTCATTTTCCGCTTATTTTCCAAACAGACGCTGCAGCCAGCTCTTCGCCGCTTGTTGCTTTCCCTGCTCGACGGCAACGCCGACGGCGGTGGTGCGCACCGAGCTACCGTATGAACTTCCCTTGACGGCCGATGATGGTGAGCTCGACATATTGCGAACCGGTTCGCGCCTGCGGGCCGTAGGAGACCACGACGCCTCCGAGGTCGAAGTGTTGCAGGCCCTCCAGCGCCGCGACGAACTTCTCGCGCGTCGGTCGCGGACCCGTTCGCCGCAGCCCCTCCACGAGCACCTTGGCCGAGATGAATCCCTCGAGGGTCGAATATGAAAGCGGCACCTGGGAGTTGGATTTGATGATCCGCTGCAGCTCCCGGCTGACGGGCGTGTCGTAGTTGGTCGGAGCCGGCGTCACCTGCGAGACGACGACACCGTATCCCATCGTGCCCAGGTCTTTGATGAACGAATCGGAGCTCAGGTTCGACAGCGCATACAGCAACACATCGGGTCGCGCTGCCTTCATCTTCTTGATGAATGCGGCCGCATTGTTCGGTTGGGCGACGATCAGCACCGCTTGCGGCTGCGCCGCCGAAAGTTTGGTCACGGCGTCGTCAGCCTGCGTGGCACCGCGGGGAACAATCGCAACGGCGTGCGGGCCGATCCCGTGCTTTTTCATCGCCCCTTCGAATCCGGAAAACCCGTCCTGGCCGAAGGAGCTGTCGTCGCGGATCATCGCGATCTTGGTCACGCCGGTGCGGACGAGCTGATCGACGATCACCTCTGTCTCGGAGTGGTAGCTCGCGCGCACCGGAAACAGGTACCGCTTGGGTGGCGAAAACATCGACTGCGCGCCGGTGGAGGGACCGACCAGCGGAATCTTGAACTCGTCCAGGAACGGGAGAACGGCCTCGACCTGGGGAGTGCCGCGGTATAGAAACAGGCAGAACACCTTCTTTTCCAGCACCAATCGCCTGGTGTTCTCCGCGGTTCGCTTGGCATCCAGCGCGTCATCGAGCGATTCGAGAATCACTTTGCGACCGTGCACGCCGCCCTGCGTGTTGACCCGGTCGAAGTAGGCTTGGGCGCCCGCGGTCAGCTCTTTGACGATCGCCGCTGGGGGGCCGGTGAACGCGGCCGACTGGCCGATGACGATCCGATCCCGAAATACGCCCTGCTGGGCCGATATTGAACCGGAACCGGCCCCGAATAAAAACACGAGCACGAATGTCGTAACGGGGCGCATCTTCTTCTCCTTTTTTCGATTCCAGCCGCGGCCATGCCGAAGGCCGGACGAGGTCGTCTTCCCCTGCGGCGGCCTCGGTACTCCATCAATGGGTCGGCGCGCCGCTGCCCTGTCTTCCGAGTTCGTCGAGCAGCGCCTCAATGCGTGAAACCAGGCGGCCTTTCGCCTTGCCGTATTCGGAGGACACCGGAGCGATGTTGCTCCCTTGAGGGGTCTTTGGAACCACGGGGAGTCTGCGAAATCCCCGCCGAAACGATTCGAAGTTAGGATACCGACCGCGATTTGTCAAGCATCGTCATGACTCCTCGCCGCGATGGCTGCACGCAGCGGATAAGCGGCGATGCCGATGCTGGCGCCTAAATTGACGGTCTTCCTTCGAATACGAATGGAATTTTCCAGGAAGGCAAAGAAAATCTTCATCGGACACTTAGGGAAGCTCTGATTAACGTCGTGCCCGCGAAAGCGGGCATCCAGCAAGCGGCTGAAATTCCTGGATTCCCGCTTGCGCGGGAATGACGAAATCAGGGTTATTCAGAGCTTCCTTAGAACCGGTTTTAAAATAAACCAAGCTGCCGTCCGGTTCTTATCTCCGCTTATTTTCCAAACAGGCGCTGCAGCCAGCTCTTGGCTTGTTGCTTCACCCCCTCGACCGCGGCGCCCACGGCGGACGCGCACGGCGCGCGCTCGACAGGCGCCGAGCCTTGCGCGAACGGCAGCTCGAGGGCCCCGGCGCAGGCAAAGTCGGCGCGCAATCCGCTCTGCGGATCGATCAGCACGCTCTCGATGCCGTCGGGCTTGGGCAGGGCGAGCGGCTCCGGATTGAGCGCAGCCATCATCTCGCCCCACACCGGCAGCGCGGCGCCCGCGCCCGAGAGGCGCGCCGCGCGGTTGTCGTCGTAGCCGATCCACACGACCGCGAGCCGGTCGCCGGTGAATCCCGCGAACCAGGCGTCGCGCTGCTCGTCGGTGGTGCCGGTCTTGCCCGCGACGGCGCTCTCCGGCGGCAGCCAGTTCGCGAGGCCCCGCGCCGTGCCTTCGCGCACCACGCCCTGCATCGCGGCGGTGAGAAGGTACATCGGCTCGGGCGGGAACGCCTGCTCCACCGCGAGCGGATAGCGCTTGAGCGGCCGGCCTTCCTGCGTGGTGACTTCGCGGATCGCGCGCAGCGGCGTGCGGAATCCGCCGCTCGCGATCGTCTGGTACATCTGCGCCACTTCGAGCGGGCTCATCTCCGCGGCGCCGAGCAGAGTGGACGCGAAAGGGTTGAGTGGCCTCTCGATGCCGAGCCGCTTCACGGTCGCGAGCACTTTTTCGACGCCGAGCTCGGTGCCCAGGCGCGCCGTCGCGGCGTTGTAGGACTGCGCGAGCGCCGTGCGCAGAGGCACCATGCCGTGGAACGTCTTGTCGTAGTTCGTCGGCTCCCAGTCCGGCGCGCCGCGGCTCTTCCACACGAAAGGCCCGTCGTCGATCGGCGTGACCAGGGTGTAGCGCGTAGGCTCGGCGAGCGCCGTGAGATAGATCGCGGGCTTGAGCAGCGATCCCACGGGCCGCGCGGCGTCCAGGGCCCGGTTGAAGCCGCGGTAGCGCACGTCGCGCCCGCCGATCAGCGCCTGCACCTCGCCCGTCTGCGTGTCGGTGACCACGACCGCGCCTTCGAGGCCCGGCGCGCCGAAGCGCTTCTCCTTGTCGAATTGCGCGATCCTGCGCTCGAGCGCCCGCTCCGCCGCGCCCTGCACGCGCGGGTCGAGCGTGGTGAACACCCTCAGGCCTTCGGAGCGCAGGTCGGCTTCGTCGTATCCCTGCCGCAGCTGCCGGTGCACGAGCTCGAGGAAGGCCGGGTGCGGCGAGGTACCCATCGAGGCCTTCTGGTTCACCCCGAGGCCCGCCTCCCGCGCGGCCGCGTATTGCTCCATCGTGGCGTAACCCCGCTCCTTCGTCTCGCGAAGCACGACGTTCCTCCGCTCGAGCGCGCGCTCCGGGTGGCGGTAGGGGTCGTAGACGGCCGGGCCCTTCACCATGGCGACGAGGAGCGCGCTCTCGGCGAGCGTGAGATGCTCGACGGTCTTGCCGAAGTAGTAAAGCGAGGCGAGCCCGACGCCGTGGATGGCGCGGTCGCGGTCCTGGCCGAGGTAGATCTCGTTGAGATACGTCTCGAGGATCTCGTCCTTCTCGTAGTGGATCTCCAGCAGCACCGCCATCATCAGCTCGGTGATCTTGCGCTGGAGCGTGCGCTCCGGGCTGAGGAAGAAGTTCTTCACCAGCTGCTGCGTGAGGGTGCTCCCGCCCTGGAGCCCCCTCAAGCGGACGAAGTTCACCGCGGCCCGGGCGATGCCGCGCAGGTCGAAGCCGTGGTGGGAGTAGAAGCTGCGGTCCTCGTTCGCAATGAGCGCCTCGACCAGCGGCTTCGGCACCTCGGCGAGCCGCACGAGCACGCGGTCCTGGTTGTTCGCGGGATAGATGCCGCCGATCGGCAAGGGCTCCAGGCGTGCGAGCGGCAGGTCGCGCCCTTCCGCGTCCTGCACCGCCTTGACCGCGCCGCCGTCGAACGCCACCCGGACGCGCTTCGGGCCTTGAGGCCCGTCCCAGAACACGAACGGCCGCACCGCGACCTCGAGCCAGTCGTTGTCGCGCAAGAACCAGCCCGACTCGCCCTCGCGCGCTCCCTCGCGGTAGCCGGCCTCCTGCAGCTCGCGCGTCACGTCGATCTGAGCGATGCGCAGCCCCGCGTGCAGCTCGAGCGGCCGCGCGTAGATGCGCGCCGGCAGCGCGAAGCGCCGCCCCTCGAACTCGCTGCGCACGCGAAAGTCGAGGTACAGCGTGAACCCGGCCATGAGCAGGGCGACCGTGAGGAGGGCGAAGCGGAGGGTGCGCCAGAATTTTGCGCGATCGAACATCCGGCGGATTTTACTTTGTTACGGGGCGTTGGCGGGCTATCGCGACGGGGTGAAGCAGGGAAAGCGCCGGCCGCGATGCTCGAGTGTCGCTCTGCGGCGACACCGGCGGTGCCGGTCAGACGAGCGGTTGCAGCAGGCGCGCGGCCTCGGCGTGGTTTTCGCCCAGCCATTCGAGGGCGCGGCGGGCGCCGGCGCGGACCTTTGCGCGCATCGGCCTGCCCATCGCGGCTATCGCCTCCTCGAGCAGGAATTCCTGTTCCGGCGCGATCGCCGCGGCAAGCGCGGCGGCGTGGAAGGCGTCCTTGTCGCGTTTGGGATTGTCCGAGCCCGAGCGCAGCGCGTACACCGCAAGCTTGTGGACGCAGTATCGCCCCGCGTGGGGGACCGCGATGGGAACCACGCGGTCGCGCCCGATCAACACCGACTGCGTGGGCTGCTCGAGCAGGAATCCCAGATACGGCAACCCGACCGCGTGCGCCTTCAGCTCCGGGATTCTGACGGAGCGATAGGGCTCGCCCTTCGCCGGCACGAGCAGATCCACCTTGAGGGCCCTGCCGCGGACCTTGTAGGAAGTGGGCGGCGCGCCGCGCTTCAGCTGGGGCACTTCGTGAAACGGCAGACCCGTCTCGCGCAGCAGGCCCAGAAAGCCGTCCTTCGGCAGCGCCGCGACCTCGATCCGCCCCGCGCGCGCGATGTCCACGTCCTCGGTCATCGGATGCGGCACCGTCGCGCCCAGCTCGTTCATCAACGCGCCGAAAGCGTGCGAGCCGACCAGCAGCGCGCCGCCCCGGAATATGCCGGCGTTGAAGAGCCGCGCCACGGTCACGAGCGTCGAGTTGTCCGCGCCGTAGAAGCCGATCTTGCGCAGGTCGCGGCTCGCGCTCGAGAAAGCCGCCGCCGCGCGGATCTCGTCCGACACGGCCTCGAGGCGCGCGTTCGTCTCCCGCTCGCCTTCCGGGCCCAGATAATCGGCGAGGCGCTTCCCGGCCGCGTCGTAGCGGTAGCGGTAGACGAAGCGGGAATTGCCGCGTCGCTCGACCTGGATCGCGCCCGGCGTCGCGAGCGGCACCTCGCGCTGCGCGAGCGCGAGCTCCTTCGCCTGCGCGTAGGCGGTGCGGAACGAAAGGCCGAAGCGCTTCAGACGGATCGTGGCCATGCGGGCCGGGGGTTGTGGAACAGAATCATATTCTATTCCACAAAAGGATTGGGCGCGAGCCCAGGCACTGGCCGCGATGCTCAAGTGTCGCCCTGAGGCGACACCGAAGGATCACGCGCTTCCGGGGATGGGCTGGGTGCCGGATCCGGCCGCGGCGGGGCGCTTCAATCTGAAATAGCACACCCTCTTGACAATATATGTAGATACATGTAAAGTGCACAACATTGACTGAATTGAAACCTCCCAAATGGCCTTGAAGCTCCCCTGCTATTGCGCCTCGTTGAGGCAAGCAACGAGGGCGATTTCTCAGGAATACGATCGAGCGATGCGTCCGCTCAATCTGACGGGCACTCAATTCACCCTTCTGAGAATGCTCAACGAGCTTCCGAGTGCGCGCGTCAATGATCTCGCGGAGGCGCTCGCGATGGACCAGACCACCGTGTCCAGGACACTCGCCCTGATCAAGGACGCCAAGCTGATAGAGCGACAAGCCGGCGAAGACCGTCGCGAAGCGCGATGGGTGCTGACCGCAGCGGGACGAAAGAAGCTGCGAGAAGGCTCGCCGCTTTGGGAGTCGGCTCAGAGGCGCGTCGAGTCGCTCATAGGCGCGGATCAAGCCGAACGACTCAAGGACGCGGCGTTTCGGCTAACTCAAAAACTCGCCCGATAAAATTTTTTCCGCATAACTATGCATATACATATACCTTCTACTATGAATACTTTCTCCGAACCCAAACGAACCGCCGGTCTCGCCGCAGTCTTTGCGCTGTCCTTCTTCCTGGGCATCGGCTCGATGCTCGCCGGCTGCGCGAAAAAGCCCGAGGCATCGGCCAAACCCCGTCCGGTCAAGGCGGTTCGAATTGCAGCGGATGGTGACGCTACCCCGCTGACCTTCTCGGGCGAAGTTAGGGCGCGCTACGAGACGACGCTCGCTTTTCGCATCCCCGGAAAAGTCCTGTCGCGCCATGTGGACGTGGGCAACTCGGTAAAGAAGGGCCAAGTGCTTGCCCGGCTCGATCCGAGCGATTACCGGTTGGCGGCGCAGGCGCTCGCCGCTCAGCTTTCGGCCGCGCGAAAGGACAGGGACTTCGCCAAGGACGACCTCGATCGCTATCGCGATCTCCTCGAGCAGAAGCTCATCAGCCGGGCGGAGTATGACCGGCGGGAAACTTCATTCCATACCGCCAACGACCGGGTTGCCGCGCTCGAAGCGCAACTGAAGCAGGCGGAAGACCAAGTGGAGTACGCCGCTCTGCTTGCCGACCGGGACGCTGTCGTGACGGCCCTCTACATCGAGGCGGGACACGTCGTGACGGCCGGACAGCCGATCGTGGCGCTCGCGCAGCTCAACGAAAAGGAAATCGCAATCAGCGTCCCGGAGCACCAGCTTGCCGGAATCCGGGGTGAAAAAGATGCCACTGCGACTCTCTGGGCCGAGCCCGACAAGCCGCTGCCCGCGAGCGTGCGCGAGGTAGCGCCCAGTGCCGATCCTGCCTCGCGCACCTACGCCGTCCGAGTCCGTCTGAAAGATGCGCCTGCCTGGGTGCAGCTCGGCATGACGGCGTCCGTGTCTTTTAGAGGCACCGCCGCACCCCGCACGACGATACCGCTTCCAGCCTTATTCCAGCCGCAGGACCGCCCGGCCGACAAGCCGCGCGTGTGGGTCGTCAACGAGCAGACGCATACGGTGACCTCCGTACCGGTCCGCGTCGGCGAGATGGTCGGCGAGGAGCGGATCGTCGTCGAGGGCCTCGAGCGCGGGCAGCGTGTCGTCGTTGCAGGCGCAAGCAGGCTGCGCGAGGGGCAGTCGGTACGTATTCTGGACGAGGGCAGCTCGCTGACCTACGCAAGGCGAGGAAAAGGAACCCCGGCCCAGGCGGAAGCCGTCGAGGTGCCCACGCCGCCGCTCCAGCCCACAACCACTCGCGTGGCGCAAGAACGATGAATCGCTTCAACCTCTCCGAATGGGCGTTGCGGCATCAAGCCTTCGTCGGGTTCATGCTCGTGATGCTGATACTGGGCGGCGTCTTCGCGTACCTGCGCCTCGGTCAACGCGAGGATCCCGAATTTACGTTTCGCGTAATGGTAGTGAAGACGCTCTACCCCGGCGCCACCGCAAAAGAGGTCGAGGAGCAGGTGACCGACCGCCTCGAGAAAAAGATCCAGGAGTTGCCCTATCTCGACTATCTCCGGAGCTACTCTCGGCCGGGAGAATCGGAGATCTTCGTCACGCCGCGTCAGGACGTTCCGCCGCGGGAGATTGCGGACCTCTGGTACGAAGTGCGGAAGAAAATAGGAGACATCAAGCATACGCTGCCGCCGGGTGTGGTCGGCCCGTTTTTCAACGACGAGTTCGGCGATACCTACAGCGTCCTCTACGCCTTCTCCGGCGAAGGCTTCGGCTACGCCGAGCTGAAGGACTATGTGGATGAAGCTCGGCAACAGCTGCTTCGCGTTCCGAACGTCGAGAAGTGCGATCTCATCGGAACACAGGACGAGAAGATCTACGTCGAGTTCTCCGACAAGAGGCTTGCGCAACTCGGGCTCGACTCGGTGCAGGTCGGTGCGGCGCTCCAGGCGCAAAACAGCGTCGTGCCCGCGGGCACCGTTATCACGCCTTCGCGCAATGTCCCGCTGCGCGTGTCGGGCAAGTTCAACTCGATCGCCGAGATCGAAGCGCTCCCGCTTTATATAAACGGCAACACGTTTCGCGTCGGCGATGTCGCAAACGTGACTCGGACCTACCAGGACCCGCCCGAGTTCAAGATGCGGTTCAACGGAAAGGAGGTCATCGGGCTCGGCATCAAGATGAACAAGAAAGGCGACGTGCTCGAGCTCGGCAAGAACCTCGAATCGGCGATGGCGCGCGTTCAGGCGGAGCTGCCCGTAGGCATAGACGTTGAGCAGGTCGCAAACCAGCCGCGGGTGGTCAGGACCGCGATCGGCGAGTTCCTCCGCACATTCTCCGAAGCGGTAGCCATCGTCCTGGCGGTGAGCCTCATGAGCCTCGGATGGCGGACCGGGGCGGTCGTCGCGCTCACCGTGCCGGTCGTCCTCGCCGGGACGTTCCTCGTCATGTTGCTTGCGGGGGTCGACTTTCACCGCATTTCGCTCGGCGCGCTGATTCTCGCGCTGGGGCTCCTCGTCGACGACGCCATGATCGCCGTGGAGATGATGGCGAGAAAGCTCGAGGAGGGTCTCGATCGAATCAAGGCCGCGAGCTTCGCTTACGCTTCGACGGCCTTTCCGATGCTGACGGGCACGCTGATTACCGTCGCGGGCTTCCTGCCGGTCGGGCTCGCCCGGTCCTCGGCCGGCGAATATACCGGATCGATCTTCCAAGTGGTCGGGATTGCGCTGATTCTTTCATGGATAGGCGCGGTGATTTTTACGCCCTACCTGGGTTATCGCATCCTCAAGGCGCGATCGCCGGACGCCTCGAGGTCGAGGGACGTGTTCGACACGCCCTTCTACCATCGCCTGCGCCACGCCGTCGATTGGTGCGTCGAGCATCGACGGCTGGTGGTCATTGCGACGCTTGCGCTCTTCATTGCCGGTATCGCCGCATTCAGGTTTGTCCCGAGACAATTCTTCCCGCTCTCCAACCGGCCCGAGCTGATCGTCGACATGTGGCTTCCGGAAGGAGCGCGCTTTGCCGAAACCGAAGCCGCCGCGAAGCGCTTCGAGAAAGTCCTGGCAAAGGACGGGGAGGTGCTGCACTACGCCACCTACATCGGCGGCGGCACGCCCCGGTTCTTTCTTCTCATCTCGCAGCAGCTGGCGCTCACGAACCTCGCCGAGTTTGTCGTGATGACCCAGGACAACGAGGCGCGCGAACGCGTGTTGCATCGGATACGCGCGGCGTTCTCGGACGATTTTCCGGGCATCCGGGGCAGGGCCATGCGGCTCAATGTCGGTCCTCCGTTTGATTATCCGATTCTATTTCGCGTGATGGGCGAGGATCCTGCTGTCGTGCGCCGGATCGCAGGCCAAGTCGCCGATGTCATGCGCGCCAACCCGTCCGTCATGGAAGTCGACAACGATTGGAACGAGCGCATCCCGGTGGTGAATCTCGAGCTCGCGCAGGACAAGGCACGGGCCCTCGGAGTGAGCTCGGCGGCCCTCGGGCAGGCTCTACAAGCGCATTACACGGGCCTCGCCGTGGGGCAATACCGCGACGGCAACAAGCTCGTCGATATCGTCTGGCGCGCGCGCCCGGATGGACGCGGGGCTCTGGATCAGTTGCCGAACGTCGCCGTGCGAACAGCGAACGGACATGCGGTGCCGGTTTCGCAGCTCGTCAAGCTCCAGACCGGATTCGAAGACGGAATGATCTGGAGACGAGACCGTTTCCCGACGATCTCCATGCGCGCCGACATCGTCGACGGCGTTCAACCGCCGGACGTTTCCGCGCAGATCGAAAAACAATTGATCCCGATTCGCGAGGCGCTTCCCGCGGGCTACTTCATCGAGACGGGCGGGCCTTATGAAGACAGCGCCATCGCCCAAAAATCCGTTCTTACCTGGATTCCGCTGGTCGTCGTCGTCACCCTGATCCTTCTGATGGCGCAGCTGCACGATCTGCGGCGCACGCTCCTCGTTTTCATCACGGCGCCCATGGGGATCATCGGCGCGGCGTTCGCTCTATTAGTCACGCGTGCCCCGTTCGGCTTCGTGGCTCTGCTGGGGCTGATCGCGCTTGCCGGAATGATCATGCGCAACTCGGTCATTCTCGTCGACCAGATCGAGCAGGACGAAGCGGCCGGCCGGGACACATGGACCGCGATCGTGGAATCCGCGGTGCGGCGCTTTCGCCCGATCATGCTCACGGCCGCCGCGGCGATCCTGGCGATGATTCCGCTCGCGAGGAGCGACTTCTTCGGCCCGCAAGCGATCACGATCGGCGGCGGCCTGCTGGTGGCGACCATCCTGACGGTGTTCTTCGTGCCGGCCCTGTATGCAGCCTGGTTCGGCGTGAAGCGTCCACGAAATGCCGCATCCGGTGACCTGCCCGAGCCGGTGCCCGCGCTTTCCGCACGTCTCGCAGCGAGGGGATCATGACGCGCTCGCTCGACCTAAGGCAATTTACTCTCGCATCCGCCCTCGCCGCGGCGCTCGCCTCCGCCGGATGCACGGTGACCCGGGTGAACGACGAGGTCGTCCTCCCGGTTCCCGACCGCTGGGAAAACGCAGACGCCTCGGTCCGGCCGATCGGCCGCGAGGATCTCGCGCAATGGTGGACGGGTTTCGGCGATGCCGATCTCGACGAGCTCGTCCGCGCCGCCTTGTCCGCCAACCACGACCTGAAGATCGCGCGCGAACGGGTGCGCGAAGCCCGGGCGGGAGCCGTGGTCGCCCTGTCACAGCTGTTTCCGACCCTAAACCTCGCCGCGAGCGGCAACCGCAGCAAGGACCTTACTCGCCCGGCGCCGATCGTGGATACCGCAAACGTCGGGCTCGTCGCCTCCTGGGAAATCGACCTTTTCGGCGGCAATCGTCTCGAGGCCGAGGCGGCATCGGCTCAGGCGCAGGCCGCGGAGGAGGCGCAGCGGGCGGTGCTCGTCGGCTTGCTCGCGGACCTCGCCCGAAATTACCTCGAGCTTCGCGGCGTGCAGCGGCAGATCGAGATTCTCGATCGGAACATCGCCGTGCAGCAGGAAACCCTCCGCCTCGCTCAGGGACGCTTTCGTTCGGGGTTGGCGACCGATTTTGACGTGACGCGCGCCATCACGCTCCTCGAAACCACGCGATCGAGTCTGCCGGCGCTGCAATCCAGCGCCGCGGCGAAAATCCATCGGCTGGGTGTGCTGACGGGGAAGCAACCCGCGGCGATCGGAAAGGAACTGGCCTCGCCGAAGCCGCTGCCGGCTTCGGTCCCGGCCATTCCGGCGCTGGTGCCCTCCGAGCTGCTCGCGCAGCGCCCCGATCTGAGGCGCGCAAGAGCGCTGGTCTCCGCCGCTGCGGCCGGAGCAGGCGCGGCGAAAGCCGATCTCTTTCCGACGTTTCTTCTTTCGACCAGCGCCGGAAGGCAATCGGCGCAGATCGGGACCCTGCCGAGGCGCACAGGCGGCGTCTTTGCTCTCGGCCTCGGGCTCGTCGAGCCCTTGTTCAACGCCGGGCGGATCCGCGCGGGCATCGACGCCGCCGATGCCCGATTCACCGCGGTCACCGTGGCCTACGAAAAGGCCTTTCTTGAAGCGCTCGAAGACGTGGAAAACGCCTTCGTCCTGAACAGGGCCAGCCTCGAGCGCCGCGAAAGACTCGGCGCGGCAACCGAGTCCGCCAAGCGCGCGGAACGGCTGGCAGGCGTCCTGTACGAAAAGGGCGCGGTCGATTATCTCGCGCTTCTCGATGCCCAGCGCGCCGCGCTCGCAAGCGAGGACGGACTCTCCAGAGCACAGACCGACGTGGCGCTGTCATTGGTCGGGCTTTACCGGGCCTTTGGCGGAGGCTGGGCGATGGAGAACGATCGCGTTTCCGAGGCAGGAACCTATGCCCCGCTCGGTCACGCTCAACCTTTGGAGGGAACTCCGCATGTCCAATAGAGCAACGCTCCTGGAAGGTCCGATCGCCAAACAACTTCTTGCGCTTTCGTGGCCCGTCTTGGTGGTGCTCGCGCTTCAGACGTTCGTAGGCGTGGCCGAAACGTACTTCGTGAGCTTCCTCGGCACCGACGCACTGGCGGGCGTGGCGCTCGTTTTCCCGGTGTTCATGCTGATGACGATGATGTCGAACGGTGGAATCGGTGGCGGTGTCTCCTCCGCCGTCGCTCGGGCGATCGGCGCGGGGCGAAGGCACGACGCCCAAGCTCTGGCCATGCACGCCGTTGTCGTCGGATCTGTCTTCGGCGCGATTTTCACAATTGGCGTTTGGGCAGGGGGTCCCGCCCTATTCACGTTAATGGGGGGTCAAGGCGACACACTTGCCAATGCGCTCCTTTACGCAAACGTGCTCTTCCTCGCCGCGATTCCCGGCTGGATATCCAATCTCCTTGCTTCAGCCCTTCGCGGCGCCGGAGATGTCCGCGTGCCGGCGATCGTCACGGCAGGCGGGGCGGTGATCACCCTCGCGCTTTCTCCGCTCTTTATTTTCGGCTGGGGCTGGGTGCCCAAGATGGGCGTGGCGGGTGCGGGGCTGGCGCTCATTTGTTTCAACGTGGGCTCCGTCTTGGTGCTCGCTCTCTATATGCGCTCCTCGCGCAGCCCGATCCGCCTCGCGCAGGCCCGGCTCGAGTGGCGGCTTTTCAAGGACATCCTGAAAGTCGGACTGCTTTCGGCCATCGGGACCGTCGTCGCGAATTTGACGGTGGTGCTCACCACCGGACTGGTGGGTGCCTATGGGCGGGACGCCATCGCCGGATACGGGCTGGCGTCCCGGCTCGACTACATCCTCATCCCGCTTCTTTTCGCGCTGGGGACGGCGTCGGTCACGATGGTCGGCACCAATGTGGGGGCCGGGCGGCAGGCGCGGGCCCGCAAGATCGCGTGGACGGGCGCGCTCGTTTCTGCCCTGGCGACCGGGGCGATCGGCTTGGCGGCTGCGCTCTTCCCGCAGGCCTGGATCCATCTCTTCAGCCGCGAGGCTCAGGTGGTGGAGTTGGGATCCGCGTACCTCGCGCGCGTGGCGCCGCTCTATGCGTTCTTCGGTGCCGGCATGTCGCTCTATTTCGCAAGTCAGGGCGCAGGGAAAATGGCATGGCCCTTTGCCGCGGGTGTCGTCCGCCTTCTCGTAGTGTTCGCGGCCGGGGGCTATTGGATGAACCCATTGCACGGCTCGTTGAACGGCCTCTACTGGATCGTCGCCGGGAGTTATCTGCTTTTCGGCGCGATCAATCTGTTTGCAATGGTAAGCGGTCTCGGATGGGAACATCGGACTGCGCACCGCGAAAGCTTGGAGCCGGCCCGATGAAATCAGCCCAAATTTCGACGGCAGCCCTGATGCTGATGGTGGTCAACGGCCTCTCCGGCTGCGCAACGCCAAGCCGCGGCGAGCATACGTCTCGATGGAGCTCCGAAGCCCGGACTGAAACCGTCGAGGTGCAAAAAGGGCTCACGCTTCGATATCTTCGGGCCGGTCAGGGGCAGCCCTTGGTGCTGCTGCATACGATCAGAACGCAGCTGGACTACTTCCAGAAGCTCGTGCCGCTTCTGCAGGACCATCACACGGTCTACGTGGTCGACCTTCCCGGGCACGGCCAGTCCACGATTGCGCGCGTCGATTACACGGAAAAGCTGTTTCGAGAAGCGGTCGCTACACGGAAAAGCTGTTTCGAGAAGCGGTCGCGCAGTTCATCGAGAAGCTCGACCTGCGCGACGTGGTGCTCGTGGGCGAATCGATAGGCGGAGTGCTGGCGCTCACCGTGGCGACCGAGGTGCCGGATCGAATTACTCGCGTCATATCGATCAATCCTTACGACTACGGTGAGTCTTTTGGCGGCGGGATTCGCCGAAGCAGCGGCGGCTGGATCGTCGGCTTCTTCTCGATTTTCGGAAGCTACACCATCGAACCGCGCTTCCTCCTCGACACGGTGCTCGAAGGAGGTTTTCACGATCCGGAGAAGTTGCCGGCAGAGCTCGCTCGCGAGCTCTATCGAACCGGACTGCGCGAGGATTACCGCTGGGTCGAGTATTCCGTATTCAAGAACTGGCGCACATGGGTGGATGCGCGCGAGCTGTACCCCAAGATCAAGGCTCCGGTCACTCTCGTGTATTCGCACTACGACTGGTCTACTCCAGCCGAGTGGTTCCGCAACCAAAAAGTGATTCCCAAAGCGGACCTCGTCCAAATACCGGATGCAGGGCACTTCTCGAGTCTGGAAGTCCCGGTCGAAATTGCGAATCTGATCCGGGGTCGTACTGGAAGCGCTCGGTCGACGAGTGACTAACCGAAAGCATATGGCGGCCGTCAGGCGTTGCTGTAAAGCCCCATATCGGCCCGCACCCCCGGTCTAAGGGCCGCAGGCTCGTGTTCAGCACGACGCAGGCCGCGATCTCTTCGGGATGCCGCGATGCCCAGTCGAGGCTCACCATGCCTCCGAGCGAGAGGCCGAGAAGGTGATAAGGTGCCGGAGTGCTCCGGGCGCGGAGCCACTCCCGCGCGCGCTCGACCATGGATTCGACCGTCAGCAGGCTGCGCTGAGCGTAGAACCGCCCGCCGCCGGGCGGATCGAGCTCGACGATTTCCGCATCGGGCATTACGGCGCTGAACTGCGCGGGGAAATCCCCCCAGTGGCGCGCTTCGCGCGCCCACCCGCGGAGAAAAATCCACGTGCTCACGGGGAGCAGCGTCCGGCCGCGGCTTGAAGAAAGCTCAGTGGCCGATGTCCAGCGCGCCGCCGCCGTCCACCAGCAGCGAGACGCCGGTGATGAAGTTGGCCTCGTCGGAAGCAAGGAACAGCGCGGCGTTCGCCACGTCCCACGCGGTGCCCATCTTGCGGCGCAGCGGCACGCGCGCGTCGCGCATCGCGGCGACCTCGGCCCGGCTCTTGCCGGTCTGGCGCGCGCGAGTGTCCACCGCCATCGGCGTGTCCATCAATCCGGGCAGAATCGCGTTGGCGCGCACGCCGTATTCCGCGTTCTGGATCGCCACCTGCTCGGTAAAGGCGATCATCGCCGCCTTGGTCGCCTTGTAGGCGACGTAGGGATACTTCTCGATCGCGGC
>WNFV01004244.1_pt1 | contig 17892 bp, 15 predicted proteins | sample 5400101 | NCBI WGS metagenome assembly WNFV01 (sample SAMN13153361, study PRJNA577476) | soil metagenome | isolation source: 115 cm soil or saprolite under grassland replicate 1 | place: USA:California | collected 2016-06-15
GTCGGGATCGCGCGCGCGCTCATGCAGACCCCCGAGCTGATGCTCGCCGACGAGCCCGTCGCGAGCCTCGACCCGGCGACGAGCCACTCCGTCATGAAGTACCTCGAGGAGATCAACCGCAAGGACGGGATCACGGTGATGTGCTCCCTCCACTTCCTCTCGCTCGCTCGGCGGTACGGGACGCGCGTCGTCGCGCTGAAGGGCGGTCGCGTCGCCTTCGACGGGTTGCCCGCGGAGATCGACGAGCGCCGGTTCAAGGACATCTACGGCGAGGACGCCGTCGAGGTCGAGATCGGCGTCGGCCGGACCGCCGAGGAGCGGCGCGACACGGCCGAGATCGTCCCCGAGGCCGAGAGCCACTGATGGCGGAGTACTTCACCGCCCGCGGCCTGCCGGTGCCGGCGGAGCTGCGGCGCGGGCCGCTCACGGACTGGCGGAAGTGGGGCACCCTCGCGGCCGTCCTCGCCGTGCTCTACGTCGGCGTGCAGCTGCTCGGGATCGACGTCTCACGCTCGAACCCCGAATACGGCCTGAAGCAGGTCCTCCGGCTCCTGCGCTTCGACTTCTCGATCCTCTCGCCGCAGAACGAGTTCGAGACGTTCTGGGACACCGCCGGCGGGCTGATGATCGTCACGATCTTCCTCGGGATCGTCGCGACCGCGATCTCCATCGTCATCGCCCTGCCCCTCGCGTTCCTCGGCGCGCGGAACATCATGACCGGGAACCCGGTCACGTCGGCGGTCTACGCGATCGTCCGCGTCATCTTCACGATCATCCGGTCGATCGACGTGCTGATCGTCGTGATCATCATGACGATCTTCTTCGGCCTGGGCAGCGCCGCCGGGGTGTTCGGGCTGGCGTTCCACAACATCGGCGTCCTCGGCAAGCTGTACTCGGAGGCGGTCGAGGGGATCGACCCCGGACCGGGCGAGGCGATCACGGCCACGGGTGCGAGCCGCCTGCAGGTGGTGTGGACGGCGGTGCTGCCGCAGATCGTCAATCCGTTCATCTCGTTCTCGATCTACCGCCTCGACGCGAACGTCCGGCTCGCGCCGATCCTCGGCTTCGTCGGCGGCGGGGGCATCGGCCAGATGCTGTTCCAGTCGACGCAGCTGCTGCAGTACGAGAAGGCTGGTCTCATCGTGTTCCTGATCATCGTCACCGTCGCGACGATGGACTTCCTGTCCGCGCAGATCCGCAAGCGGCTGGCATGATCCGGCGCGCGCTCGCGCGGATCGCGCTCGCGCTCTTCGCCCTGGCGTCGGCCGGATGCGATCTCGTCCAGCCGTCGGCGTCGACCGCGCCGCCCGGCGCGGTGCAGGCATCGCCGACGCCGCAGCCCACGGCGCGCGTCGGCTCCGCGGACCGGCCGCTCGTCATGGCGTCGCTGCCCTCGCGCGACGCCGCGCGCGTCACCGCGAGCCTCAAGGCGATCACGGCGGGGATCGAGAAGGCGACCGGTCTGCGGTGGGACGTGAAGGTCCCCACGAGCTACGCCGACACGATCGAGGGTCTCTGCAGCGGCCAGCTCGACGTCGCGTGGCTGAGCCCGCTCGCCGCGGTGACGGCGCAGTCGAAGAACTGCTCCGACCCGCTGCTCGGCTCCTTGCGCGACGACCCGATCGCCGCACGCGCGAGCGTGACCTATCCCCTGCAGGTCCTCGCGCGAACCGGCGCTGGCATCTCTTCGCTGAAGGACCTGAAGGGCAAGAAGGTCGCGCTCGCCGACCGTCCGGCGGCGCCGTCAGCGCTCTCGTTCATGGCGCAGATCAAGAAGGACATCGGAGAGGACCCGAAGACCTTCTTCTCCCAGACGGTCTACGTCAGCGACGACGAGAAGGCAGTGCTCGCCGTGTACCAGGGGCAGGTCGACGCGGCCGTGTCCGTCGTCGACGCGCGCGACCGCGTCGAGCGGACGTTCCCGGACGTGAAGCAGCGGACCGCGCGCGTCGCCACGGTCGGGCCCGTCCCGAATGACGGCGTCTCGGTGCGCAAGACGCTGCCCGCGGACGTCAGGGACCAGATCGCGAAGGCGCTCATCGACCAGTCCAAGACGGACGAGGGGAAGACGGCGCTGAAGGCGCTGTACGGCATCGACGGCCTCGACCGGATCGACCCCAGGGCGTACGACCCGCTCATCGAGGCGGCGCGCATCATGGCCATCGATCTCGACCGTGAGGCCGCCGCGACGGCGCGGCCGCTGCCCTCGCCGACGCGGGCGCCGTAGCTCAGCGCGACCAGGAGGGGCGGCTCGACCCGTCGATCCCCTCGCCGCGCGTGAGCTTCACCGCCTCCTTCGGCTTCCCGGTCCCGAGCGCGTCGTCGAGCGCCATCGCGTAGAGATCGATCGTCCCGCCCCGCTCGCGCAGGAACGCGACCCACGCGCCGTCAGGCGAGAGCACGCCCGACCAGCTCTTGCCGTCGTCCGTGAGCGCGACGTCGCGCTTCGTCGCGAGCTCGTACGCGTGGACGTCGTTCTTGTTCCCGTGCCGCAGCGTGTACAGGATCCACTTCCCATCGGGGGAATACGACGGGCGGTAGGGCTCGCCCTCCGGCAGCCCCGCGAGCCGCGTGGCGACGCCGACGCGGTCCGCCGTCCAGAGCAGGATCCCGGGGACGTCCGTGTTGTACGACGTCGTCGCGATCGTCCTCCCGTCGGGCGACCACGCCGGATCGGCGAGGTCGCCGCCCTGTGACAGCGCCGCGGTCGTCGGCCGCGCCGTCGCGCGCGGCGAGCCCGTCGCCGTGGTCGTAGCGGCGAACGTGATGACCTCGAGGTCCGCCGCGCCGTCGCCGTCGTCCTCGAGCACGGCGAGGCGGCGGCCGTCCGATGAGATCGCCGGTCCGAGGTACCACGACACCTGGTGCTGCCCGCTCGCGCTGCGCTGGCGGAGGCCGTTCAGCACGATCTCCTCGGCACCGCCGCCCGCGGGCTTGCGTACGACCGACGCGAACCCGAGACGTGCGTTCACGAGCGCGCCGTCGCTCACGCGCTTGCCGTCGATCTCCTCGCGGCGCGTGAAGTAGAGGGTCTGCCCGTCCGTCGTGAGCGCGGGCTGCGCGTTGCGGCCCTCCGACGTCAGCGGCGCGTAGCGGCCGTCGCGCAGGACGTACACGTCGCCGCGCAGCGTGAACGCGATCGTCCCGGGGACGCGCGGCGCGCCCGTGCGCTCCACGGGTCGGGTAGGCGTCGGTGTCGGGGACGACGCGGCCGGGCCGACGACGGGCGCGGCCTGCGAGACGCCCCACGTATAGAGCGCGACGAGCGCGATGGCGAGGGCGCCGAAGATCAGGTCGCGGCGGACCATCCCGCCCCCAGCTCGCCCGCGACGCGCTCGATCTCCTGCGCCAGACCCGGGCCGTTCCGGATCGTGAGGTACGGCTCCTCCGGCTCCTCGAACCCGCGCTCGCGCATCGCCGCGTAGACGCGCTCGTCGGCGTCCGAGCGATCGTCGGCAGCGCGCGCGCGCCGCCGCGCGGCGAGCCGCGCGAGCGTCTCCGCCTGGTCCGCGACCACGAGCACGTGCGTGAGCGGCACGCCGCGCCGCCGTGCGAGCCCGGCCATGCTCTCGCGCGCCCCGCGCCGCAGGTGCGTCGCGTCGACGATGACGCGATGGCCCTCGCCCAGGAGACGCTCGACGAGGCCATCGACGATCCGGAACACCGCCGCGTTCTCCTCCGGCGCGTACGACGCCGCGACGAACAGCTGCCCGCGCAGGTGATCGCTCGCGACGTGCGCGGCGCCGAGGTGCTCGGCGAGGAGGCGCGCACAGTGCGACTTCCCGACGCCGGGGAATCCCATCATCAGGACGAGCGCCGGTGCGCCATGCGGCGTCGCCGGCGCGGGCACCGCCGCGCGGAGCGTGGCGACGACGTCGGGCACGCGCTCGGCGAGCGCCTGCGTCTGCCGCCGCGTGGCGACGGTCGACGGACGGACGCGGCGGCTCATGCGGCGAATCCGCGGGCGCGGAGCGCGTCGCGGGCGGCACCGACCTCGTCCCACGGCAGCTTCTCCTCACCGACGATGATCGAGGCCTCGTGCCCCTTGCCGCACAGCACGACGGTGTCGCCGGGTCGCGCGCGATCGATCGCCGCGGCGATGGCCTCGGCGCGGTCCTCGACGACGAGGTAGTCGGCGCCGCGGCGCTTGCCCGCGGCGGTCGCGCCGGCCTCGATCTCGCGCAGGATGCCGCTCGGGTCCTCGAGGCGCGGATCCTCCTGCGTGATCACGAACAGGTCCGCGAGACGCGCGGCGACCTCGGCCATCTTCGGCCGCTTCTCGCGGTCGCGCTCCCCGGCGCTCCCGAAGACGGCGATGAGCCGGCCCTCGGTGAGCGGCCGCAGCAGCGAGAGGACCTTCTCGAGCGACGCGGGCGTGTGCGCGTAGTCGACGATGACGCTGAACGGCTGGTCGCCGGCCACGCGCTCCATGCGTCCCGCGACCGGCTTCGCGCGGGCGAGCGCGGTGCGCGCCTGCTCGAGCGTGGCACCGGCGGCGATCCCGGCGGCGCACGCCGCGAGGGCGTTGTGGACGTTGAAGCGGCCGACGAGCGGCAGGTCGAGCTCCGTGCGGGCGCCGAAGGCCTCGATGGTGAACCGGCTCCCCGACGCGTCCGCCGCGAGGACCTCGGCCTGCACGTCCGCGAGCGCGTCGATGCCGTACGTCACGACGCGCGCGGGCTGCGCGCGCGTCGCGAGGTACGTGTGGCGCGGATCGTCGGCGTTCAGGACGGCCGTCTTCGCGACGCCCTTGTCCGATCCGCGCAGCAGCTCCTCGAAGAGGATCGCCTTCGCCTCGAGATAGCTCTGCACCGTGCCGTGGAGATCGAGGTGCTCGGGCGAGAGGTTCGTGAAGACCGCGACATCGACCTCGCAGCCGCGCAGCTTCTTGAGCCCGAGCGCGTGACTAGTCGCTTCGAGGATGCCCCACGTCGCGCCGGCGACGGCGAGCTCGGCGAAGAACTCCTGCACCTCGACCGCTTCCTGCGTCGTCTGGCGCGTCTCGTTCGGCCACACGTGGTCGAGGACCTTGAAGTCGACGGTCGTCGCGAATCCGGTGCGCTCCCCCGCCGCCTCGAGCACGTCGGACACGAGGTGCACGGTCGTCGTCTTCCCGTCCGTCCCGGTCACGCCGACGATCTTCAGGCGCCGCGTCGGATGGTCGTAGAACTCGGCCGCGAGATCCGCGAGCGCCGCCCGGGTGTCCGGGACCAGGGCGACCGGGGCGGCGACCTCGAGCGGCCGCTCGCTCACGACCGCGATCGCGCCGCGCGCCACCGCATCCGCGGCGTGGTCGTGCCCGTCGCGGTGGAAGCCCTTGACGGCGACGAACAGCGATGCCTCGGACACGCGCCGCGAGTCGTACGCGATGTGGCGGACGTCGACGTGCTCCGCGTCGGCCGGCGCCGTCGCGCCCGCCGCGGCGAGCAGCGGGCCGAGCCTCATCTGTTCGAAAGAGCCGCAGGCGCTCGGCGCCCCACGACTTGCAGCGCGCGCGTGTACAGCGGCTCGGCGAGGACGAACGCGCGGTATCGCAGCGCGCTGGGCGCGGTGTCGTGCGCGCCGACGTACGTTCGCATCGTCCCCCCGAAGCCCTTTTTGAAGAGGTACGGCCCGTACATGGGATCGTCCGTGCGCGTCGGATCGCGCGGGATCCCGCCGAGGTCGTAGCGTATGGCGCCGCTCGCGCGCGCGCCGGCGATGCACTCCCACTGGAGCCCGTACGACGCGTAGCACTTCCTTCCTTCCTCGCTGCTCGCGCCGTACATGTAGAGCTCGCGGTCGCCGCACCGCCAGGTCATCGCTCCCGCGACAGGTCGCTCGCCGACGTACGCGAGCCGGAGCGTCGCGAGGCGCGCGTCGATGAGCGTGCGCCACACCAGCCGGTAGTAGTCGAACGTCCGCAGGATGAATCCCGCGCGCCCACCCGTCTCGCGATAGAGGTCATAGAAGGAGCCCAGCGCCGCGTCGTCGGTGGCGGCGCGGATCTCGACGCCGCGCTTCGCCGCCTGACGCACGCTCCAGCGCGTGTCCTTCTCGAGCGCGGCCATGATCGCGTCGGGCTCCGGTGCGAGGTCCATGACGAGCGTCGCGACGACCGGCTGCACCTCGGGGCCCCGCGCGTACCCCGCATGCTCGAGGACGGGTCCGGCCTCGTCGGGCGTGAGCTCGGGGTCGACCTTCAGCAGGACGGCCCGGCGCTCGCGCGCGAGCTCCGCGAGCGCTTCGAGCGCGTGCGCGAGGCCGTCGCGGTCGCCGCGCGCGACGATCGGCCCGCGCGGCACGTACGCCACCCGGCCGAACACCGGGACGTCGCGCCACAGGACGAGCGCGACGGGGAGCGGATCGCCGATGCGGAGATATTCCGCGCGCCACCCCTGGGCCTCGCGGATCCGCGCCCAGGCGCTCGACTGCAGCACGTGCCCGTCTTGTGATCGCGCGGCGGCCTCGTCCCAGCCGTCGGGTGCGGTCATGCGGCGGCGCGCGCGAGGCGGCGCCGGCCGGCGAGCTGCCAGACCGGGAACAGCCAGCGCCGCACCGGGACCTCGAGCGCGCCGATCCACGTCACGACGTCGCCGCCGAACCCGAGCTTGAACTCCGTTACGCCGGCCATCGGGTCGGCCGGGGCGTCGGTCTCCGCCAACCCCCACATGTCGTAGCGGGCGACGCCGAGCTGGCGCATGCGCTGGATGGCGCGCCACTTCAGCAGATAGAACGGACGCTCCTCGGCGTGCGTCCCGCTCCAGCCGCCGTACAGCTCCCAGGCGCGCTCGGCCATCCGCACGAGCATGAGCGCTCCGACGTCCTCGCCGTCGATCCGCGCCATGAGCACGTGCAGGCGCTCGCCGAACCCCGCGCGCAGCCGCTCGAGGTACTCGACCGAATGCACGGCGAAGCGGTCGCGCTCACCCACGATGCGCAGCACGCGGTGGAAGCGCTCGAGGTCGTCGGTCTCCTCGGTCACGACGCCCGCGCGCTCGGCTTTGTGGATGTACTGGCGCGTCTTCTTGCGCATCGCCTTCAGGAGGAGGTCGGGGTCGATCTCGGGGTCGAGGAGGAGCGTGCGGCGCGGCTGCACGAACACGGGCGAGCGGCGCGCGCCACTGCGCGCGACCGCGCGCATGAGGTCGTCCGAGTCGGGCACCTCGGGATCGCACAGGAGCGCCACGCAGCGGTGGCGGGCGAGCGCGCGCCGCAGCGCGGCGATCGCGTCGCCGAGCGCGCCGACGGCGAGCGGCCCGCGCGGGGCGTAGGCCATCGTGAGCCCGAAGCGCAGCGGCTTCAGCAGGACCTGCGCGATGCCGCCGTCGTCGAGCACGTACCGCTCGGCGCGCCAGCCGGTGAGCGCCTTCGCGTCCGCCCACGGCCTCGTTTGCAGGATGTGCGCTCTGTTCGTCGCCAGGACGAGGTCGTCCCAGCGCGCCTCTTCGTCGGCGGTCGCGAGACGGGCGTCCGTCAGGCCGTCGCCGCCTCGACCGGCTCCGCGGGCTTCGCCGGGAGCTCGCGCGCGGTGAAGGTGCACTCGGGATAGCGCTCGCACCCGAAGAAGAAGGAGCGGCCGCGGCCTTTGCGTCGCACGAGCTCGCCCTGCCCGCACTGCGGGCACGTCACGCCGGTCTTCTGCTGCGTCTTCTTGATGTACTTGCAATCGGGATAGCCGCTGCACCCGATGAACGGACCGAAGCGGCCGCGCCGGCGCACGAGCGGCTTGCCGCATTCGGGGCAGATCTCGCCCTCGATGACCTCGAGCTGCGGACCCTGCTCGCCCTCGAGCGGCGCCGAGTAGTCGCAGGACCCGGGCGGCAGCGGCTGACCCTTCTTCCCGCGCACGAATCCGGTGCACGAGTAGAACCGTCCGTAGCGGCCGAGCTTGATGATGACGGGGCGCCCGCACTTCGGGCACGTCTTGTCCGTCGGCTGCTCGATGACGTCCGACCGCTTGACGCTCTCGGTCTTCTCGTTGACGCGCACGATGAACGGCTCGAAGAACTCCCTCACGATCGGCACCCATTCGGTCTCGCCGCGCGCGATCTTGTCGAGGTCCTCCTCGATGCGCGCCGTGAAGCCCGTGTCGACGATGTCGGCGAAGTGCTCTTTCAGGAAGTCGATGACCGTGAAGGCGACGTCCTCCGGGACGAGCGCGCGCTGCTCGCGGCGCACGTACTTGCGGTCGAGCAGCGTCGAGATCGTCGGCGCGTACGTCGACGGACGGCCGATGCCGTGCTCCTCGAGCGTCTTCACGAGCGACGCCTCCGTGAACCGCGGCGGCGGCTGCGTGAAGTGCTGCGTCGCGTCGAGGCCGAGCAGCTTCAGCTCCTCGCCCTCGACGACCTCGGGCAGCGCCGCGACCTCGCGCTCGTCCTCGGCTTGCTCTATCACGCGGCCCTTCGGCCGCGTGAGGCCCTCCTGGTACACGCGGAGGTAGCCGTCGAAGAGCAGGCGGCGGCCGGTCGCGCGAAGGACGTAGCCGTCGGCCTCGACGTCGAGGCGCGTCCCCTCGTAGCGTGCCGCCGGCATCTGCGACGCGAGCGTTCGCTGCCAGATGAGCGAATACAGCTTGGCCTGATCCGGCTTCAGGTGCCTGCGCAGCGCCTGCGGCGCCGCCGACAGGTCCGTCGGGCGGATGGCTTCGTGAGCCTCCTGCGCTCCCTTCGACTTGGTGCGGTAGTGCCGCGGCCTGTCGAGCGCGTACGGCGCGCCGAACTCCTTCGCGAGGACGTCGTGGGCCTGCCGCAGCGCGGTCTCCGCGAGGTGCAGGGAGTCCGTTCGCATGTACGTGATGCGGCCTTCCTCGTACAGCTGCTGCGCGACCACCATCGTCTTCTTCAGCGAGAACCCGAGCTTGCGCGAGGCCTCCTGCTGCAGCGTGGACGTGGTGAACGGCGCGGCGGCGTTGCGCGCGCTCTCGCGCTTCTCGATCTTCGCGACGCGGTAGACCGCGTCGGCGAGCGCAGCGCGATGCCTGTTCGCCTCGGCCTCGTCCTTGACGTGGAGCTTGTGGCCCTTGTGGCTCGCGACCTCCGCCGTGAAGACGTCGCCGGCGTGGTTCGCGAGGAGCGCGTCGAGCGTCCAGTACTCCTCGGCGGTGAACGCCTGGATCTCGCGCTCGCGGTCGACGACGAGCCGCAGCGCGACGGACTGGACGCGGCCCGCGGAGAGCCCGTAGCGGATCTTCTTCCAGAGGAGCGGCGACAGCTTGTAGCCGACGAGGCGGTCGACGACGCGGCGCGCCTGCTGCGCGTTCACGAGGTCCATGTCGATGTCGCGCGGCTTCTTGAACGCCTCCGCGATCGCCGCCGGTGTGATCTCGTGGAACGTGACGCGGCGGAGCTTCCCCTTCGGGGCGGCGATGACGTCGGCGACGTGCCACGCGATGGCCTCGCCCTCGCGGTCGAGGTCCGTCGCGAGCCAGATGTGCGCGGCGGCCTTGGCCTCTTTCCGCAGCTGGCGCGCGACCTTCTCGGAGTCGTCGGGCACGACGTAGTCGGGCTCGAAGGTCTTGAGGTCGATGCCCAGCTTGGACTTCGGCAGGTCGCGGATATGCCCGTAGGACGCCTCGACCACGTACCCGGGGCCGAGCATCCGTTCGAGCGTCCGCGCCTTGCTCGGGCTCTCGACGACCACGAGGTCGCCCTTGCCCGCTGCCGCCTTCTTCGCCAAGCCCAACTCCTTCCTAGACAAGCCAAAGGCGCCCTTCCGGGCGCCCTCCCTTTTTCCAAGATACGCGATGCGTCGAATATGGCCGAATTCCGGCCTTATTCGAGATCCTCCCGCCCGTCCTGGCGCAACCGGTCGACCACCGCCTTGACCTCTTCGCTCCTGTCCTTGGCCGCGACGAGGAGGGCATCGCCGGTGTCCACGACGATAAGATCGTGCACACCGACCAGGGCGACGAGCTTCCCCGGCGCCCACGCGTAGACACCACTCGCGTCGATCGCGACGTGGTCGTCGGGTGACCAGTTCTGGCTCCCGGCCACGACCTCGGCGAGCCGCTGCCACGTCCCGATGTCGTGCCAGCCGATGTCCGCGGGCACGACCGCCACGTCCTTCGCCTTCTCGGCGATCCCGTAGTCGATCGTCGTGCGCTCCGTCTCTTCCCAGACCTCGCTCAGCACCGCCTCGTAGCGCTCGGTGCCGTGGGCGTCCTCGAGGGCGTCGATCGCGCGCGCGGTCCGCGGGAGGTGCTCGCGGTAGGCGTCGAGCACCGTCGCCGCGCGCCACACGAACATGCCCGCGTTCCAGTAGTGGCCGCCGTCGGCCACCATCTTCTCCGCCGCGTCGCGCTTCGGCTTCTCGATGAAGCGCTCGACCGCGAACACCTCGGCCGGCGCCTGGATCGCCAGCCGCTCGCCCGCCTTGATGTAGCCGTAGCCCGTGTCGGCCGACGTCGGCGTGATCCCGAGGGTCACGATGTGACCGGCCTCGGCCGCGGCGGTCGCCGCGATGAGCACGCCGCGGAAGCGCTCGCGCCGCTCGATGAGGTGGTCCGAGGGAAGGACGGCGACGACCGCCTCGGGGTCGAACGCGTGGAGCGATGCCATCGCGAGACCGACCGCGGCGGCGTTCCCGCGCGGGTACGGCTCGACGACGACGTGATCGGTCGGGAGGTCCGGCAGCTGCTCCTGGATCAGCGCGCGGTGCTCGGGCGGCGCGACGACGAAGACCCGCTCGGAGGGGATCGTCTCCTTGATGCGCTCGACCGTGTCCTGCAGCAGCGTGCGGGATCCGATGAGGTCGAGGAACTGCTTCGGTGTGGCGCGGCGCGAGCGCGGCCACAGCCGGGTGCCCGCCCCGCCGGAGAGGATGAGCGCATAGAGGCGGGGCAGATCCGCCCTAGCGGCCGAAGTAATCGAGGCGCATCGCCGCCCGCACCTCGTGGAGCGTTCGCTGAGCCTCGCCCCGTGCGCGCTCACTCCCATCGTGGAGGATCTCATCGACGATCGCCGGCCGCCGCTCGTACTCCGCGCGTCTCTCGCGGATGGGCTCGAGGAACCGTTCGAGCGCAGCGATGAGGCGGTGCTTCACCTCGATGTCGCCCACCCGGCCGGCGCGGTAGCGCTCCTTGAGATCCTCGACCTCGGCGGTGTCGGCGTTGAACGCGTCGTGATACGTGAACACGGGATTCCCCTCGACGCGTCCCGGGTCCGTGGCGCGGATCCGGTTCGGATCGGTGTACATGCCCATGACCTTCGTCTTCACCGTCGCGGAGTCGTCCGCCAGCATGATCGCGTTGCCGAGGCTCTTCCCCATCTTCTCCCGGCCGTCGGTCCCCGGTAGGAGCGGCTGGACCATGGACTCCGGGATGGGAAAGACCGGCGCGAACGTGTCGTTGAACCGGCGCGCGATCTCCCGTGTCAGCTCGACGTGCGACTCCTGGTCCTTGCCGACAGGCACCAGGTCGCCCTTGACGACGAGGATGTCCGCGGCCTGGAGGATCGGATAGCCGAGGAGGCCATACGTCGGCTGCGTGAGCTCGTGGTCGCGCATCTGTTCCTTCAGCGTGGGGATCCGCTGCGCGCGCGGGACCGTCACCAGCATCGAGAAGTACAGATGCAGCTCCGGGATCTCCGGGATGAGGGATTGCAGGAAGTACGTCACCTTCGCGGGATCGACACCCACCGAGAGGTTGTCCAGCACGTCGTCGCGAATGTTCCGTTCGATCTCTTCGAGCCGGTCGAGCCGCGTGGTCAGCATGTGGTGGTCGGCGACGAGCAGGAACGTGTCGTAGCTGTCCTGCAGGCGCGCGCGGTTCCGCAGCGTGCCGACGTAGTTGCCCACATGGAGCTTCCCCGTCGGGCGGTCGCCCGTCAGGATCCGCTTCCGTGTCTTCTTGTCCTCCCGGGGGGACCCGGGCGGAGCGGCGGCGATGCGCGGATGCGTCGCTTCGGTCGTCATGGGATCGCCAATGCTAGTGCGAGATGCTCCATCGCGAGGCGCGCCATCTCCTCGCGCTTGCCGGTGAAGAAGTGGTCGCTGCCAGGGATCGCCACGACGCGCGCCTGCGGGTGTGCGCGCGCGACCTCCGCCGCGGTGCCGAACTGGTCGTGCTCGCCGTTCACCACGAACGCCCCCGCGGGCACCGGCGGCAGGTCCGCGCGCGGCTCGTTCGCCTCCGACCGCAGCGGGAGGCCGAGCAGCACGTAGGCGTCGGGCCGCCCGCCTCGCTCGATCCAGCGCAGCGTCGTGAGCGCACCGAAGCTGAAGCCGATGACCGCGAGGGGCAGCCCGCGCGCGACGGCGCGCGCGTGCTCGACCGCGTCCGCGAGGTCCGCGTGCTCCTCGCGCCCGCCGCTCCATTCGCCGTCGCTCGCGCCGACGCCGCGGAAGTTGAACCGCAGCGCGTACCAGCCGCGCTCCGCCGCGCTCCGCGCGAGGAAGGCCATGAGCGGGTTCCGCATGGAGCCGCCGTGCGTCGGCAGCGGGTGCGCGATGACGACGATGGCTGCCGACTCGGTGGCCGGGATGCGCAGCGTGCCCTCGAGCCGGCCGGCGATGCGCTGCGGCTCCTCCTTCACTCGCGCTCCGACCATCTGACGTCGCGCGGGGCCTTGTCCGTGCGCAGGCCGAGGAACGAGGGCTGGCGCAGCCTCCCGTCGGCGGTCCACTCCGCATACGCGATCTGGGCGACGAGCTGCGGGCGGACCCACGTCGCGTCCTTCACCTTCGGCGGCGGCGTCAACGGGGACGTTGCCGTGACGAGCGGCCGCATCTTCGCCGCGAGATCGCGGAGCGTGTCGGCCGTGAAGCCCGTGCCGACGCGTCCGACGTAGCGGAAGGCGTCGCCGTCGTACATGCCGAGGACGAGCGAGCCGAACGCGGCGCGGCTCCCCTCGGGCAGCGTGAAGCCGCCGATGACGAACTCGGCCTCGTGGCGCACCTTGATCTTCAGCCACGACCGCGTGCGCTTGCCCGGCTCGTACGGCGAGGTCTCGTCCTTCGCGATGATCCCCTCCCACCCGCGCTCGCGCGCCTGTGCGAGCGGGTCGCGCTTGCCGAGCCTGCGCGACCGCATCAGTACGCCGCGCCGCGGCGGGACGATCTCGTCGAGGAGGGCGCGACGGTCGCGCAGCGGGAGGCGCAGGAGCGATCGGCCGTCGAGCTCGAGCACGTCGAAGATCGCGAACGCGAGCGTCCCGCCCATGCCGCGCCGCTGCAGGAGCTGGAAGCGCGAGACGCCGTCGCGGTCGAAGACGACGACCTCCCCGTCGAGGATCGCGTCAGGGATGCGCAGCTCGTCGAGCGCGCGCGTGACCGCGGCGAAGTCCCCCGTGAGGTCCTTCAGCGTGCGCGACCAGAGGCGCACGCTCCCCTCGCGCTTCGCCGCGACCGTGCGGATCCCGTCGTACTTCTCCTCGTAGACCCACGTCTTCCCCTTCGGCATGTCGGCGGAGAGCGTGGCGAGCATCGGCGCGAACGGGATCCTCACGGATCCGCGGTCGCCGCCTTCTCGACGTTGCCTCCCGACGCCTTCGCGATCCCCGCCATGAGCCGCCGCGAGAGCACCGACCGCGGCTTCGTGGCCGCGATGTCGTCGGTCGAGACGTACCGGTCGCGTGACTTGATGAGCAGCCACTTCCGGCCGGCCGTGCGAACGAGGCGCCACGCCCCGTGCAGCTTCTTGCCGCGGAGGACGAAGCGGATCGCCTTGTCGAAGTCGCCTTCGACGGGCTCCCACGTGCCGATGTCCCAGACCATCACGGTCCCGCCGCCGTACTCGCCCTCGGGGATGACGCCCTCGAACGTGGCGTAGTCGAGCGGGTGATCCTCGACCTGCATCGCGAGGCGCTTCTCGGCCGGGTCGAGCGACGGACCCTTCGGCACCGCCCAGGAGCGCAGCACGCCCGCGTCCTCGAGGCGGAAGTCGTAGTGGAGCGCGGTCGCGCGGTGCTTCTGGATGACGAACAGGCGGTCGCGGCGCGCCTTCTCGACGCGGCCCCTCGGCTCGGGCGTCGATGCGAACCGGCGCTTGGCGACGTAGTCCTTCAGGGAACCCATGGCCACTCCATTTGTATGTAGGCTCGGATGACGATGCGTCGGGCGATCCCGCTCGTCCTCGCGCTGGCCGCTTGCCAGCCCGCCGGCGTCGCCCAGCCGTCCCCCGTGGCGCCGACCGCCACCCCGGCGCCCTCCGTGGCGGCCTCACCAGCAACACCCGCGCCGTCGCCGTCGCCGAGCCCCAGCCCCACGCCGACGCCCGTGCCGCAGACCGCGACGTGCGGCCAGAAGATCGATCGGAGCTTCACGCTCGCGAACGATCTCACGTGCGCGGGCGACGCGCTCGTCGTCGTCGCGAACGGCGTCACCATCGACCTCAATGGCAAGCTCCTCAAGGGGCCCGGCATGGGGCCGCAGACGTGGCCGTCGCCGCAGCTCGACAGCGTCGGCGTGCGCGCCGAGGGGCGCGCGGGCATCACGCTCCGCAACGGCCGGATCAGCGACTTCTCGACCGGCGTGTACTTCGTCAAGGTCAGCGGCAGCGTCATCGAGGACGTCGTCTCCGCGAAGAGCCGGTTCGGGTTCTACATCCACGACTCGGACGGCAACACGGTCCGCCGCAGCAAGGCCGAGCAGAACATCTACGGGCTGCACCTGCAGAACGCGAACGACACGCTCGTCGAGCAGAACGACCTCGTGCGCCAGACCTACAACAGCCCCGGCGGCTACGGGATCTACCTCTACGCGAGCCAGCGGAACCGGATCGTGGGCAACACGATCGAGGGGAACGTGAACTGGGGCATCTGGTTCAGCGAGGCGAGCGGCAACCTCATCTTCCACAACAACGTCGTCGGGAACAGCCCGAACGTGAGCGACAGCAACGAGCTGAACCAGTGGTACGACCCCGTGAAGAAGGAAGGGAACTTCTGGAGCGACTACCGCGGGACCGATTCGGACAAGGACCTCATCGGCGATCGGCCGTACGCGATCCTCGGCGCCGGGCAGGTCGTCGACGCGTACCCCTTCGTCGAGCGCGACGGATGGAAGAAGAAGACGAGCACGACGATCGACCACTACCAGCCGCCACTACCCGTCGCGCGACGCGAGGTGCGCATCGCCGCGCTCGCAGGCGGGTCGCTCGTCAGCGCGTCACCCGGCGACGCCAGCGCGACGGCGACCGGCGCGCGCGCCTCCGCGATCGCGATGGCCGCCGACGGCCGCACCGTCTTCGCTCTCGAGGGCCGGACGCTCCGGAGCGTCGACATCGTCACCGGGGCCGTCGGCGAGCCGATGGCCGTCGAGATCGACGCGAACCAGGTCGCAGCCAACCGGGACGGGCGCAGCGCGTTCGTCATCGGCCCAGCGGCGGCGGAGTCGATCGATCTGACCGAGCGCACCCGCGTGCGGTTCACGTACGACGGCGCGCCGACGGCGATCGCCGCGTCGTACAAGCACAACCAGATGTTCGTCGGCACGCGCGACGGCATCGACATGCTCTACATCCAGACCGGACAGACGGGGAACGTGTACTCACGCGGCGGACACGTCCCCTACACCATCCCGCTCGGCGGACCGCCGGCCGCGATGGCGATGAACGGTTCCGGCACGCGGATCTACGCCGCGGTGGACGGCACGGGCGAGATCCAGATCGTCGACACGGAGCAGCTGGTCGTCATCGACCGGATCGCGATCGGGGCCGATGCGCGCGCGCTCGCGGTCGACCGCCGAGAGGGACGGCTCTACGTCGGCACGCCGGACGGGCTCATCGCGCTCGACCTCGTGAAGCGCGAGATCCTCCGGCGCGTGCCGCTCCCGGGGCGTCCCGCGGACGTCGCCGTCTCGCCGAACGGCGACGAGCTGTACGTCGGCCTCGCGTCCGAGCGGCTCGGGATCGCCGTGATCGGCGCGGCGGACCTTACGATCGCGCACGTGATCGACCTCGCCAGCGGCCCGACGCGTCTCCTCGTCGTCGCCTACCAGTAGCGTGCGCGTCGCGCTCGCGCTCAGCGCGTTCATCGTCGGCGCGTGCGCGTCGCCGGCCGCCGTCGCGACGAGCGCGCCGCCGAGCGCCGCAGGGACGAGCGCGGCGACCGCCAGCCCGGCGCGCCCGCCCGCGACGCCGACGCCGAGCCCGACGCCGACCCCCGTCCCCAAGGTCCCCGCGATCACCGACTCACCCGTGCAGACAGGGCTGCGCATCCCGTGGGATCTCGCGTTCGCGCCGGACGGGCGGATGTTCGTCACGGAGCGGATCGGGAACGTGCTCATCTTCGAGAGCGGCGCGACGAACGCGCGCCGCATCGGCCACTACTCGCTGCCCGACGTGCGCGCGCAGGGCGAATCGGGGCTCATGGGCATCGCGCTCGATCCCGACTTCGCGACGAACGGCCTGCTCTACGTGTGCGCGTCGCGCATCGACCAGGGCGAGTGGCGCAACCAGGTCTTGCGCCTGAAGGCGACGGGGAACGAGGTCGCGCTCGACGGCTTCGTCATCCGGACGGGCATGCGCGCCGCGGTCGCGCACGACGGCTGCACGCTGCGCTTCGGGCCCGACCGCAAGCTCTGGGTGAGCATGGGCGAGTCCACCATCGGGAGCCTCGCGCAGAACGTCACATCACTGAACGGCAAGATCCTGCGCGTGAACACCGATGGGTCGATCCCCGCCGACAACCCCGTGCTCCCGGGGCGCAGCGAGCCGAGCGCCATCTGGTCCTATGGCCACCGCAATCCGCAGGGGATCACGTTCCAGCAGGGCACGGGTGCCGTGTTCGAGGTCGAGCACGGCGAGGACATCGAGGACGAGATCAACGTGCTCGAGAAGGGCGCGAACTACGGCTGGCCGATCGTCGAAGGGCCCGACCCTTCGAAGCGGTTCAAGGACCCGGTGTGGAGCTCAGGGCCAGCGACGATCGCGAACTCGGGCGCGACGTTCGTCACCGGGACGATGTGGGGCACGTGGTCGGGATCGCTCTTCATCGCGCAGCTGAAGGAGGCCGACCTCCGCCGGTACGTCGTCCAGGGGACGAAGGTGACGCCGGCCGAGATCCTCCTCAACGGGAAGTACGGCCGGCTGCGATCGCCGGTGCTCGGGCCCGACGGCGCGCTCTACGTCACGACGAGCAACGGGAGCGGCGACCGGATCGTGCGGGTCGCCGCGACGCAGCCGCCCTAGTGAACGCGGGCGAAGCGTCCATCGGGAAGGGCCGTCACGCTGCCCGCGATGACGTGCTCGGCGATGAGCGTCGTCGCCTCGGCGGCCTTCAAACCGAGCGTGGTGGCGATGGTGTCAACGTCCGCGGGTGACCCGGCCAGGAACGCCACGAGCCGGTCGCTGCGAGCGTCGCTCTGCTGGCTTGGGTCCGGGAGCGCAAGCCCGAGGCGGTCGGCGACCTGCTTCGCGCTCGCGAGCAGCGTCCCTCTTCCCTCGGCGATGTAGCGGTTCGACCCGTTCCACGTCGGCGCCCCGAGCGGACCCGGAACGATGAAGATCGGACGGTGGATGTCCTCGTACATGAGGTCCGCGGTGATGAGCGCTCCGGATCCTTCCGGAGCCTCGACCACGACGAGCGCATCGCTCCATGCCGCCAGCGTCAGATTCCGCCGGGGATACGTCCATTCGGTCCCGCGTAGATCGAGGGGCCACTCCGAGACGAGCGCGCCCTGCTTCCGGATGCGCGTCGCGAGCTGTCGCCGGCGTGCCGCGCCATGCTCCTCGTAGTACGCGAGGCCTTCGCCGAGGACGGCGATGGTTCGTCCGGCAGCATCGAGCGCGCCGGCGTGGGCGACGGAGTCGACCCCCTGAGCGAGCCCTGAGACGACCACAGCGCCGGCACGCGCCAGAGCCATCGAGATCTCGTGGGCGATCCGCTTCCCGTACTCGGTCAGCCGACGCGTTCCGACGATCCCGACGGTCGGCGTCCGCTCGTCAGGCAGCGCGCCCCAGACCCAGAGCGGGTC
>WNFV01004245.1_pt1 | contig 17888 bp, 14 predicted proteins | sample 5400101 | NCBI WGS metagenome assembly WNFV01 (sample SAMN13153361, study PRJNA577476) | soil metagenome | isolation source: 115 cm soil or saprolite under grassland replicate 1 | place: USA:California | collected 2016-06-15
AGTAAACGGACCGTCTTTCATTTCAACACGCCGATGTCCCGACAAAAATTCCTCGCCTGAATAAGCCTCTATGCCTAGTCATATTGCCAATCACGGACCGAACGAGCTGGCAGCTATCCAAACAGGGGCCTCTGCAGTCCTTTGAGGATATCGCATTCTTCCTGCCAACGCCGTCTACAGAGTCAGTAGTCAAGAAAAGAATCGAGTTTCTCGAACATCGAATTGAGCAGGTACGCCGACGGCCCGACGACAAATATTTCGATCTCCGGGGCGTCACCCTTTCATTGACTGACTTGGCCGCGTTTGCGAGAACCCTGCAAAGGGTGTTCCTTCAGACCTCACGTGTATCTCGCTGGATTGGCGACCTTGCGAATTACGAGGTTAGGCGTGCGCTTGTGCTCGCGAGGACATTCGCCTCCTCCCCCCACTTTGAAAGTCGAGGACCTGGTAAAAGCCTATGTAACCAGCTCCTCGATTGACCTCCCCATGGGTAGGGCGACGCGCGCGTTGGTCCGAATGAATTATGACGTATATCCAACCGGACAACACAACTACATCCAGAACCTATTCGCCTTAAGCGGAGACCTAGAGACAACTCCGCTCCTCGGAGCACGTATCCTTCGGCTCCTCGCAGATGTTCCACAGGATGAGCACGAAGGACAGCTCATTCAGGTCGACCAGGTAATGGCCTACTTCTCCGGCGCCGGCGTCGAACCTCGCGCGACAAGCATCTGGCTTGACGCAATGCTAAAGACCGGGCTGTGCCTGAGCTATGACCCTTCAATTCTCGACATCGAGGCGACGACCCAAATTGAAATCTCGCCTTCCGGTCGCCTGCATCTCAACTGGGTCACCGGCGGAAACACGGAATATCTTGGCGCCATGGCGGACGTAACGCCAGTTCTGAACGAGGAAACATATCACATGTTGGAGGAGGCCTTTCGCACAAATCGCTGGCGCGAGAAAGTTGTCGCATTTATCGACTACGTCCTCGATGAGGACTCGAAGTATTTTCTACTTCCAGATCACGAGTCATATGACAGCCAGCGCCGGCTCACAAATAATCTCGTTGGTATCCAAAGACGGCTTGCCGAATGGATATCGCCAGGCACGGATACGGCAGCAGGCCAACCAGAATCAGCGCGCGTTCCGCCTCGCAAAGCTGATAGAATGCCGACGCAGCTTGGCAATAAAGCTGGCCCCAATCATGAAGCACCAAATACCAATCAAGGGTTCCCGCCCCGACGCACTCGGACAGGCCGGCAGCCGATTGAGGGCCAGCAGAACATATTCGACTTCTTGTCGCCCGCCACTGAAGCAAGTCCAGAGACTCCCCAGCCGAAGCCGGGGAGATAACTAGTTCGTGGCATGCGCGCAGCCGCGCACCCTTTCAAGTCGTCTTGCGCCTCGGGCACCGCACGGCGACCACACGTCCTGCGCGACAGGCGAACACATCACCAATCGCAGAACGACGACTATACTAAGGAGATCCAAAGTAGCTGGACTGTCCACTGAGGACTCTGATGTTGCGTGACCTGCTCGAACGCCTATCCGAATTTCCTCGGTGTGTCGTCCAACCAGCCTTCGCGGCCTTGGTAAGATCTCATCATGCCTGACGTCTAGAAACACCTGACGGCATTTCTCGTCCTGAGGTCGAGCGGTCGGGTGGCCCCCAGGGACGGGCGCGTCGCCAACGAGGCTTGTACTGCCGAATTGTCCTGTGTAGGTCATCAAGAGCGGCCCGCGTTGCGGGCCGCTACCGCTCGCGCCGGCATGCTGGCAGCGCAAGAGCGCCGGCATCGGCCGCCGCGGCGGCAACGAATCGAAGAGCGTTCCTACTTGCCCGGAGGAAGCTCGCCTCGTGCGCCACGGGGGAGCTTCGCGCGAATCAATGCAGACAGCCGCCCGCGAGAAGGTGCCGCCGGCAGCTCCGACACGGGAAGAAGCTGCGACGTCCGTTTGGACAGGTAATACTGTCGCGGTTTTGGCTGCACCAACGCAGAAACTGTCGGCGGGTCGCCTTCCGAGCCATGGCGGACGCGCCACTTTCCCAGGTCACCATCGACTCTCGTAACCGGGAAGCAGGTCACCTCTAGGTCCCACACATCGACGACTCCGTCGTCATATCGGTCACTGCAAATGACCGAACCGGGAGCGACGCCGCCGGCAGTACCTTGAGCCCTCCACGCGTCCCACTCGTCCGCCCACTGTGCGAGTCGCTGGCTCAGCTCCAGTCGAAACTCGCACTTCTCACCTGGTCGGAGCTGCACGAGTGTCACACCAGGCAACGACCGATGCGGAGCCATCGGAGAGCACAGAACCCTGACGGAGCCAATGAGGCTGACTTCGACGGTGTCGTCACCGTTGTTCGAGATCTCGAACTGAGCCCCGACGACAAGCCCAGCGGAATCGTCCCGGCTGCGTTGCAAAGGAGTGCCGGTTGGCCATTGCTGCGGCTCGCCACCCATCGTTGACTCGGCGTACACCACTTCGTTATTGGTTGGGGCAGCAATCACGTTGAGGCGCGGCGCCCGTGAGTCGAGCCGGGTCTTGACCGCCTCGATCGCCATTACCCGTGATAGATCGGCGCCGCGTTGCCCGGCTTTGACCGCCCGACGTGTTTCGTACGCCTGCCATGCAACGAACAGTGCCGACCCGATCGTTCCGATCGCGGCCGCAACCACCCACGGATCGGTATACATAGTCCGTCCCAGCCTCCACCGAACACCCTCACGACACACGACGCCGGCTGATTCTGTCGCACGCCCGTCGTGGTCCAGACCGCGGCTCCCGCCGCAGCCGCTCGCGGCCTGGCGGCCGCTCCCTCCACCTGGTCGTACACAAAGGCAGGCCGCCCTCTCCACGCGCGCCGCAATTGTCCGGACCGTCCCGGCCGGTGTCAAGGGCACCCTTGCGCCGGGGGCAGAGCCCGACCTGGTCGCTCTCTGTAGCCAACCGGTGTAGCCAGACCGTCCGTGGCGGCCGACATGGCGGGACCTCGGCGGACTGCCGGTCGAGGCTAGCGACATCCCACCGACAAAATGCGGACGATCTCCATCGACTTTGCAAGGCGGTGGTCGGCCGGGCCATCTGCGGGCCACGAGCGGGGGACTGACCGACGTAGTCCAGGCCACTCGGGACCGCTGTGACCAGCGTCATTACTGGCCATAACCGCGATCTTGTGCGATTCCCAAGCTGACAATTCGCAGTCCTGATTCGCCGCGCTCGGCCTGCTGGCGGCGCAGGCGCCGGCATCGGCCGGCGCGGCTGCTCCTGCTTGAAGCCCCACGCGGGGAGGATGAGAACCCAGTTGGACGGCCGGCTCGTTATGCTAGCGGGTCCTTGCCCCTTGCCTTAGCCAGAAGGTCCGCGCCCCTTCGCGCTACCTCACCTTCAGCACCATGCTCCTGCACTGCCACACCCAACTCCGCGAAGAGACCCTTCGCCTCCTCATAGGCGGCCACCGACTGGCCTTCCGTTGGAGGCGCAACTACTACCTCGATCGCAACGTTCGACGGAGCCGATACGGTATGGTCTTCTGTTTGTACAAGCCCGCCGTGATCCTGTAGCTCCTTCACAGTCCACCCCCATGCCTTCACGTCTCTCGCGACGAGGTCTTGGCTAGCCACCTCGAAGGACCACGTTTGAACCAATTGGACAGCGCGACCATTCGCAACTACGAAATCCACCGGATAGGTGTAGTTGCTCGGACCCTGAGCAATGAGTGTTGGCTGGCGTAGGAAGTCGCCTGTGACTAGCCCTGCCGAAATGTAGCTCTTGCCGAGGTCAGATAGCAGCCTCCACTTGGTGAGCGTGCGCCTCGCCCGCTGTTCGGGCTGGACCGTCATTCGCGGAAAGACCGTGTCCATCGCGGCATCTATACTCTCGGCAAGGACGGGGGCGGGCTGGCTGAACTGGACTACGCGATTGCTCAACTCGTGCAAATCGCGCAACCACTTCTCGCTTACCTCCGACGCAAGCGCCACGTCTGGATCGCGCTCCTCCCCGTCCAGTTCCTCCACAAGGAGCGTGTGAAGGTCGATTTGGTATCCCAGACGGGCAAGGACATCGTGAGCGGCGGAGATCGCATCAACGCCGCAGAACTGGCGGGCGCGTCGCTCGTCTGACAACAGACGGAGCGACCATTCACCGGTCTCATCGCTCCCCGCGATGACGGCAAGGTTCACAAACTCTCCGGTAGAAACAGACGGAACGACCCGAACCGCTGAGTACAGGTACCGGCTTTCTGTCATGGCTTCCCCCTCACAACGCCCGCAGCCTTGCCGCAACCAAGGGCGCACGGTGCTCCAAATACCATCCAAGACATTCGAGCTCCGCCCCGGCCACAGGCCAAGAGATCGGTACGTCCATCATGATCTTTTGAAGAGCCTCCCGGGTTACGGCTTCCAGGCCGTCGGCAAGCCTGTCCAAGTGAGTTTTATCCAGTCCCGTTGGCGTCCCCGGCACTGGCCCCGCGACGTCGACAGCCGCCCTCAAGCTTGCCAACGACCAGTCAGGACCTCCGGGCGGCAGGTACCAGCCATGATCGTGGCTGTACAAGGTCCATTGATCTGACGTATGAAGCAACCACTGAAGATCGTCTCCGAAGCACCAATCCACCAAAGCGTAAACACCGCCATGACGACGGGCGTTGTCGTCATCTCCCCTGTGACTCAGCGATCCCCTAATCTCGGTAACCACCCCGGGTAGGTCCCGGGTAGCCGACCCGAAGCCAGTCGGAAGCTGTTGGCCAGGCCTGAACTCCCATGGCAATAGCGAGGTGGGAATCTCGATCACAGCCGTTTCACAGACGGGGGCACCGATCAGCTGCCCAACACGTCCGACGACGTACTCTGTCACAAGTGCCTTTTTCAGCTGTACTTGCGGTGGTTTGACCCACCACTGGTGCCCGTCGGACCCACTGGCCAGGAACGGACTGGACGCCGTCGCCCTACCCTGCTGCAGGCACGCAACGACGCGCAGTTCACCTGCCGGATCCGATCTACCCCGGACCAGCCCCGTCCAATCCGCTTCCGTTGCCACGCTCTCACCAATCACTTTGGGTCTCGTCCAGACCATAGCGGCCTCACCGACGCGCTCGTGACCCACGTCCGTAGGTTTCGTGTCGGAGAGTCCTGCCGCCCCGCCTGTACTCCACCGCCTAAGGCCTCCGTCGTTCGACCCTGCAGGGGTGGGCCGTCCGCCGTCGACCCGGACAGAGAGCCCAGACACAACCTGGCCCCGTGCCAGGTTGTTCGCCCATTTGAGCGCTCCTTCTGGACCGGGGCTAGAACCCGCCTCCAAGGGCGCCCGGGTCGTCGGCAGGCAGTGAGGATGCTATACGCGCGCCGCCGATGTACGAGCGCCGTCGGCACACGGTGGCTGTCGACAGCAACGGTGACAGCAACCGGGTCGGACGAGCCCGGCCGGCGAAGGCCGTCGATGGACATCGGCCGCAGGTCACGCACGCGAGTGGATCGCCCTGGACAGAGTGGATCGAACTTACAAGCGGGGGGTCGCTGGTTCGAACCCAGCCGTGCCCACATAGTTGGCAGTGCGCGAACCGCGTGGTCGCTGTCGGAGAGGGCTGGTCCGTTGAAGGCCAGCTCTTCGTTGTCGCCAGCGATGGGGACGCCGGTGGCCCGGCTGGCCCGCTCCACCCGGATGCTGGCCGGCTCGTCGGCGGCCATCAAAGCCACCCCGGCCCGCTCCAGCAGGTACTCGATGTGCACGCCGAAGTAGGTGCGTTGCACAGGGATTGGGCCGACCGGACATGTAGGCTTGGCCCGGGCCCGATTGCTGGGGGAGGCGGGTCGTGGGCCGCGTTCGACACGCTGCGTCTAGGCCACCGGGCCGGCGGTGTTGACGAGCGCTCGGGCGGCGGCCTTGGCGGCGGCGGGTGTGGCCGGGTCGGCGTCGAGGACGCCGGCGGACAGGCCGCCGTCGAGCAGCAGGGTGAGCTGGCGGGCGAGCAGGTCCGGGTCGGTGGCGTGGGCGCGGCGGGCCAGGTCGGTGACCCAGGCGCGGACGACGGTCTTGTGCTCGACGGTGCGGGCGTGCACGTCGCTTCGCGGGTCGGATTCGGCCGCGGTGTTGATGAAGGCGCAGCCATGGTAGCCGTCGCGCCGGCAGGCGGAGGCGAGGGCGTCGAACATGCCGACCAGCTGGTCGCGGGGGTCCTCGCCGGCGGCCCGGGCGGCGGCCCGTAGCTGGCCGAACCAGGCCTGGTCGACCTTGTCCAGGTAGGCCAGGACGAGGTCGTCCTTGCGTGGGAAGTGCTTGTACAGGGTGGCCTTGGCCACGCCGGACTCGGCGATGACCGTGTCGACCCCGACCCCGCGCGGGCCGTGGGCGTAGAACAGCCGGAACGCGGTGTCCAGGATGCGCTCGCGGGCCGGCTGTGCGGTCTGGCCCATCGGGTCCTCCTTCCGCAGCATGGCGTCGATTCTACAGACAAGTCTGTACGCCAGTCGAGTGTGCTGGCCTAGAAGATAGCGGCATCACAGCGGGCTTGCTGTAGACAGACCTGTCTGCTAGTTTGACCGCATACCGCTCGATGCTTCGAGGAGTGACAACGATGAAGATCGCAGTCTTGGGTACGGGTATGGTCGGTCAGACCCTCGCCGGCCGGCTGGCCGGGTTGGGTCACGAGGTCAGTGTCGGCACCCGCGACGTGGAGGCGACGCTGGCCCGCACGGAGCCCGACGGCATGGGCAACCCGCCGTACCGTGCGTGGGCGCAGGAGCACCTTGAGGTCCGGCTGGTCACGTTCGCCGAGGCGGCCGCCGGCGCGGACCTCGTGGTCAACGCCACCTCCGGCGCTGTGTCGATTCCCGCGTTGGCCGCGGCCGGGGTGGAGAACCTGGCCGGCAAGGTGCTGCTGGATGTCGCCAACCCGCTGGATTTCTCCCGTGGTTTCCCGCCCACCCTGTTCGTCAAGGACACCGACTCGCTCGCCGAGCAGATCCAGCGCGAGTTCCCCGGGGCAAGGGTGGTCAAGGCACTCAACACGATGACCGCCCCCCTGATGGTCGACCCGCGGCGGCTGGCCGACGGCGACCACACGGTCTTCGTCTCCGGCGACGACGCGGAGGCGAAGAAGACCGTAATCGCTCTGCTGGAGGCGTTCGGCCACACCGACGTCATCGACCTGGGCGACCTGAGCACCGCCCGCGGCACCGAGATGCTGCTGCCGGTCTGGGTCCGGCTGATGGGCGCGTTGAACACGCCGTACTTCAACTTCAAGATCGTCCGCTGACCGCCCCGCGGCCGGCGGACGACCCAGGGTGCCCGCCCGCTGGCCCGTCACCAGATAGGAGCGTGCCCGAATGACCGAGAGCACCGACTCACCACAGGCCAACCCGATGGCCAGCAAGACCGTGCTCATCACCGGCGGCACCGGCGGCATCGGCAAGGCCACCGCCGTCGGCCTGGCCCGGCTCGGCGCCCGGGTCGCCATCACCGGACGCGACCCGGCCCGCGCCGAAGCCGCTGTCGCCGACATCCGCGCCGCGTCCGGAAACCCCGCCATCGACGCGTACACCGCCGACCTGTCCGACCAGGCGCAGGTACGCCGCCTCGCGGCCGAGGTGCTCGACGCGTACCCCCGGCTGGACGTGCTGGTCAACAACGTCGGCGGCTTCTGGAATACCCGGCACGTCACCGCCGACGGCCTGGAGCACACCTTCGCGGTCAACCACCTCGCCCCGTTCCTGCTCACCCACCTCCTGCTGGACCGGCTGATCGCCAGCGCACCCGCCCGGATCGTCACCGTTTCCTCCGGCGCGCAGACCATGGGTCGGATCGACTTCGACGACCTGCAGGGCGAGCGCTCCTACTCCGGACAGCGCGCCTACAACCAGTCCAAGCTGGCCAACGTGATGTTCACCTACGAGCTGGCCCGCCGGCTGGAAGGCACCGGGGTGGCCGCCACCGTGCTGCACCCCGGCGTCGTACGCACCGCGTTCGGCACCGAGGACCCGGCCCGCTGGCAACGCGTGTTCCTGCCGCTGGTCCGCCCGTTCCTCAAGACCCCCGACGAAGGCGCGCAGACCTCGGTCTACCTGGCCTCCTCGCCCGAGGTCGACGGCGTCACCGGCCGCTACTTCGCCAACCGCAAACCCAAGACGTCCAGCAAAGGCTCGTACGACACCGCGGCGCAGGCGCGGCTGTGGCAGATCAGCGCCGACCTGGCCGGCCTGACCACCGCACTTCCGACCCGGGACGGCGGCGCATGAGACTCGGCGTGCACGTCGTCCGCTTCGATGTCGCCGGCGGCGCCGCGGACATCGGTCCCACCCTGGCCGCGGTCGGCGAGGCGGCCGAACGGGCTGGCGTGACCAACCTGTCGGTGATGGACCACTACCTGCAGATCATGGGCGATCCGGCCGCCCCGATGCTGGAGGGCTACACCACGCTTGCCTTCCTGGCCGCGCACACCCGCACCGTCGAACTGCAGCTGCTGGTCACCGGCGTCACCTACCGGCACCCCGGCCTACTTGCCAAGATCGTGTCCACATTGGACGTACTGTCCGGTGGGCGGGCGGTGATGGGCATCGGCGCCGCCTGGTTCGACCTTGAGCACGCCGCCTACGGGGTGCCGTTCCCGCCGCTGGCCGAACGGTTCGAGCGGCTGGAGGAGGCGCTGCAGATCGCCCACCAGATGTGGAGCGACAACAACGGCCCGTACGAAGGCACGCACTACCGGCTGGCCGAGACCATCAACTCGCCGCAGCCGCTGACCCGCCCCCACCCGCCCATTATGATCGGCGGGGCCGGGGAGAAGAAGACCCTGCGGCTGGTCGCCCGCTACGCCGACGCGTGCAACCTGTTCGCCCGGCCCGACACCGGTCCGGCCGCGGTCAGGGCCAAGCTGGACGTGCTGGCGGCGCACTGCGCCCGGGAAGGCACCGACTACCACCGGATCCGCAAGACGATCCTGTGGACCGGCCCGCTGGAAACCACCGCGGCGGGCGGTGCGGCGTTCGCCGACCAGATGCGCGGCTACGCCGAGGTCGGCATCGAGGAGGTCCACGTCATGCCGTTCACCGCCCACCCGGCCGCCTTCGTCGACGGCCTCGGCAACCACGTCGTACCGCAACTCTCCGCCCTATGACCGGTGATCCCCAGGTTCCGGCGCTGCCCGGCGCGAAGCACCACCCGGGCGCGGCACCGGCAACCCGGGCCGGTACGCCAGCCGGCGGCTATCCGGAACCGGATCGCCGCCGCGGTGCCGTCGGCCGCGCGTCGGCTGCCGAGTTGATCGCGGTGTCCGCCGCCGGCACCGCGCGAAGACCGCTCAGCAGCAACGACACCACAGAGTCGAGGTCGGCATCGATGGCCGGGTCGGCCCACTCGGCGGCGTGCGCGGGGTGATGGAAGCGGGCCGTCGCGTGCAAGACCGCCCGGCCGGCAACCGCCGGGTCGGTGGGTGCGAAGTCGCCGCCGGCGATGCCGTCGGCGACGATGGTGGCGATCTGGCCGGCCAGGATCCGCAGGTGTTCGGTGACGACGCCCCGGGCCTGGGTGGCGATGGCGTGGAACGTCTGGAACAGCTCGGGGTCCTCGCGGGCCATGCGCCGCTTGGCGCCGGACAGCTCGACCAGCCAGCGCCGCAGCCGCGCCGGCGCGGGTTCGGCGCAGCCCGCCACGGCGCCCAGTGGCATGGAGACCCGAGCCAGCCACCGCGCGGCCACCGCGTCACGCAACGCCAGCTTGGACGGGAAGTGCCGGTACACGCTGCCGTGGGACACGCCCAACGCCCGGGCCACGTCCACGACGGTGGCCTTGCCCGGCCCGTACCGGCGCAGCACCTGCTCAGCGGCGTCCAGGATCCGATCAGCGGTGAGGACATCGGTGCCCGCAGCGCCGCCCGTACGGCCCGGGGTCATCGGCGTTCACTGTCCAGAATGGACATCTGGTGGGTGTCATAGCGGGTTCCGGCGACCGCGTCAGCGGGCACCGCGGCCTCGATCGCGGCCAGGTCAGACTCGGTGAGCGTCACGTCGAGCGCGGCCAGCGCCTCGGCCAGCCGGTCCCGGCGGCGCGCGCCGACCAGCGGCACGATGTCGGCGCCGCGGGAGAGCACCCAGGCGATGGCGAGCTGCGCGACGGTGACGCCCTTGGCGTCGGCGACCTGGCGCAGCGCCTCAACCACGGCCAGGTTGCGGTCGAGGTTCTCGCCGCTGAACCGCGGCAGGTGGGAACGGAAGTCCGGCTGGCCGGCGCGGTCCCTCGTCCAGTGGCCGGAGATCAGGCCACGGGACAGCACCCCGTAGGCGGTGATGCCGACGCCGAGGTCGCGGGCCGCCGGCAGCAGCGCGTCCTCGACACCACGGGAGACCAGCGAGTACTCGATCTGCACGTCGCAGATCGGATGAACCGCATGGCCACGGCGCAGCGTGTCCGCACCGACCTCGGACAGGCCGATGTGCCGCACGTAGCCGGCCTTGACCAGCTCCGCGATCGCACCGACCGTCTCCTCGATCGGCACCGCCGGATCCAGCCGGGACGGCCGGTAGACATCGACGTGGTCGGTGCCCAGTCGCTTGAGCGTGTAGGCGAGGAAGTTCTTCACAGCGACGGGCCGGCTGTCCAGCCCGATGACCGCGCCGGACGGGTCGCGCAGCACCCCGAACTTGACGCTGATCACCACGCTGTCCCGGTCCCGGCCGGCCAGCGCGTCACGCAGGAGCAGCTCGTTGGCGCCTTGGCCGTACCAGTCGCCGGTGTCCAGCAGGCTCACGTCGGCGTCCAGCGCGGCGTGGATGGTGGCGATGCTCTCGGTGCGGTCAGCGGGACCGTACAGGTCGGACATGCCCATCAGGCCGAGACCGACGGCAGAGACGGTCGGGCCGGTGGCCCCGAGCGTGCGCGTGTTCATGTGGCGAGCCTTCAGATGCGGGTAACATCACCGTACAGCGTTGTACTGACAGAGTCCAGATTTTGTCAGCACAACGCGGCCCGCGTCACGCGAAATGCCGGCGGCCCGTCGTGTCGCGGGTCAACCTCGTTGCGTGGCGTCACCACGATCGGCGGGTCGGGCAGCTGCCGGTCCGTCTTCGGGGCCGCCGGCTTCGGGACCGCCGGACGAGGTGACGACTGTTGCCTACATCGGCGTCCGGTCGGGGTCGACGCGAAAGCCGGTGGGGTCGAGGTCGAGGGGTTTGCCTTCGGCGGCGCTGGTGGCGGCGAGGGTCTCGGCAAGGCGGGCCAGGATGCGGGCGAGGTGTTGTTGGTCGGCCGGGGACAGGGCGGCGAACAGCGCGGCGGCGCGGTCGGCGTGAGTGGTGTAAACGCGTCGGTGGGCGGCGCGGCCGGCGTCGGTGAGTTCGATGACGGTGGCGCGCCGGTCGTTCGGGTGGGGGACCCGGCGGGCGAAGCCCGGCCGTGGGCAGCGATGGCGCCGCACGACCGAGGATGCCCGCGTCATGACCGAACCCGTCGGCGTACGGCCGTGACCCTCACATCTGCCCCCTGAACAGAGAAGACGCGGTTCTTATTCTGCCAAGTTTGGCCCACCGAGACGCGTACCCAAACGCGGGAGAGACGCGCACGCATGTGCCGTCAGCTGGGACGAGGCAGCGGAGCTTGCGGGTGGACAGCCCCGGACCGCTTTCTGATGGTGTCGGCTCCACCGACTACGACACCTACGTACTTGATCTGGATGTGCTCGACGCGGCAGGCAGTCCAACGGTGCCCGCTGGGCGAAGGAACGGACCATCAGCGAGCATCAACAGTTCTGGAACTGGCTCGTCGAGCCTCAGCGTGATAGCGCGAACGGCGCGGGGAGGACCAGCTCCACGTTGCGATCGGTGGGCGCACCGCGGCGGCCGTCGAGACCCGGAATGGCTCGTGCCCGCGCCTGCCAGTCGTTGCCGGCGAGCTCGCGGGACAGTGCCGCGAGCGTGAGCGGATCAGCCGCTGGCCACCGGTACGACGGCGGGGCCGCGGTGTCCACGATCGTGCCGAACACCGACAACGTGCCGTCGGCGTTGTCCACCACCTCGACCAGCCGCGCCTGCTGCGGCCAGTCGATCAGCGACGCCGTGGTGACCTGGTAGAAACCACCGGCGACGGGCGCGTCCGGAGCACGGGCGTAGGCGGTCACCCCGTTGATGTGCGTGTGCCCGTTGACCCACAACACCACGTTGGGGAACCGCAACAGCAGGTCGCGCACCGTGTGGCCGAGCACCCGCCGCGACCCAGGCGGTGCCAGCCAGTTGTCCATGGTGCCGACGGTGTGGTGGCTGAACAACACGAACAGCCGGTCCGTCCCGGCCGATTCGGTCACTGCGCCGGTCGGGTCCAGGAATCGCCGGTGGCCGGCGAGCAGCTCGCGTTCCAGCCAGCGGAACTGCGTCGCGTCCAGGGAACCGTTGGGACCGCCGTACTCGTCGACTGTGTCGAGGACCAGGCACCGGACGATGCCGGCGTCGAAGCCGTAGTAAGCGGTGCCGGCGGTGACGTTGTCGGCCGTGAAGCCGTGCCCGTCCGGCCGGCCATGGGTGATGAAGTGCTCGCGGACGACCTGCCGCCGGTCGACGAGCCGGCGGTTCGGGTCCGGCGTGACCTTGACCGCCACGCCCCCGGTGACGTGTCGCAGCGCCGCCGGGTCGCCGCGCAGGAAGTCGCCGACCACCCGGGCGGCGTCAGCCACGCCCGGCAGGTCGACGATCTTGTCGTCGCCCGTGGCCATGTGGTCGAGGTCGAGCTGGCGTGGCAGGTTGCCCTGGATCAGGGCGTCGTGGTTGCCGTACACGGCGTACCACGGCAGCGAAAGGCCCTCCACCGGCACCGGTTGCCGGGTCACGTCCAGCAGCCCGGGTGCGGTCGGGAAGCCGTACCGGGCGCGGGGTAGGTCGTCGGGGTGTCCGGGCGGCGTGCCATCGGGGTGCCAGTAGTGCACGTCGTAATGGAAGTGAACCGAGTCCGCCACACCCTCCCAGCGGTGGGGGTCGCCGGAGTCGGGCTGTACCGGCACCCCGTCGAGCAGGTCGATGTACCAGCGCAGCTCGTTGTACTGGCAGTTGTCGCAGTTGTCACCGGTCGCCACCGCGAACGACAGCGGTTCCCCACACACCGGCCCTCGGCCGAGCGCGTTGACCGAGCGCACCATGGCGTCTCCTACCTGCACCGACAGCATCTCCTGCGGCCGGTAGGCGCCGCTGATCCGGTTGAACCCGCTAAACAGCGACCCCGGATCGCTGTACCGGTCGAGATACTCCACCCGGGCCGGCGACTGCGCGTCGACCACGTGGATGTCGGTGACATGAACGAACGTGAGTACTGGACGGCGATTCGGCGCCGCGGCCGGTGGGGCCGCCATCAGGTCCAGGCGCCGCAGGTACGGCTCGCCCGGACCGACCACGATCGGCCGGTAGCCGCCGGGACCGGCCGGGCCCAGCAGCAAAGTGCTCGTGAGTGTGGTACCGGCCGCTGCCACCGGCCGGACATCGCTCACGGCCGGCGGTGCCACCGGCGGCCACGTCGCGGGCGGCACCGGCCGGTTGCGCCGACGCCAGAACCTCAACCGATCCCAGAACCCCATCGTTCCTCTTAGAGATCCCTGCGGCGCACCGACTTCCCACGGGTTGCCGCCGACCGATGAACCTCAACGGTACCGACCAAACTGGAGCATCACCATCGACCGGGCCCGATCGGCGGACTATCAGACGACGCCGGCGCCGCCGTGTGCCCGGCTCAGATCACGACCAGCTCGCGATTCGGCCGCCATAGATCGGACTCGTACTGCGGTCGGCGTTGATGACGAACCCATCCGGGTGATTCGCCACCCCAGTCCAGGTAGCCGGGGTCGTTCCTGCGGGGTCGGCAACACGCCCAGCTGGTACGCCAGGACGGCCAGGGGTGTCAGTGGATCACTGGCCACCCCGACGTCGCACCGCCACAACGGTCACGTCTGGCCCCTGAACAGGGACCACCGGGAAGGTCGAGCGCGTCCACCAGACATTGGAACGCGAACCGATTGACCTCAGTGGACAGTTGGCGGGCCTGGCCGCGGCGAGGGCCGCGATCGACGCCTACGTGCGGATCCGTTCCACACGGCGGCGACGGCAGGCGCGCGCGGTACGCCACCGGCATCACCATTGGTGTCACCTGATCCCAGGTCCCGGCGAAGACGGGACTTTGGTCCCTGCAACGTCGCGCGGCAGCGTCGGTACCGTCACGGTCATGTCCCGCTGCCCCACCTGCGCGCCACTCGCCGGCCGCCGGTTCGCCGTGCCGATGACCGGCCGGCATGTGCGCAGGGACTTCGACGAACGGTGTCTGTGCCGCTGAGCGGAACAAGCCAGCGGGCCGTTGCCAGCGCCCGGTCCCTCCTTCACTACCCGGTGCCTATCCACTTTCTCCTGCCGAGGTGACCGACCATGCTCGAAGACCTTCGTACCGCATGCCGCCGCGACCCGGCACTGTACGGCGCACGCCTGCCCGAGGTCCTGCTGTACCAAGGGTTGTGGGCGCTGTGGGCGTACCGGCTCGCGCACTGGCTCTACCAATGGCGGGTGCCGTTCCTCCCGCGCGCACTCTCCCAGCTCGTCCGCGCCCTCACCGGCATCGAGATCCACCCGGGCGCGACAATCGGCCGGCGCCTGTTCATCGACCACGGCGCCGGCGTGGTCGTCGGCGAGACCGCCGTGATAGGCGACGACGTGACCATCTACCACCAGGTGACGCTCGGCGGGCGCGGCTGGTGGCGCGACCCTAAGGGCAGCCGGCGACACCCGACCGTCGGCGACCGGGTGGTGCTCGGCGTGGGCGCCACCGTGCTCGGCCCGGTCCATATCGGCGACGACGCCCGCATCGGCGCACACGCCCTGGTGCTGCGTGACGTGCCGGCCGGAGCCCGGGTCGACGCGCCCCCGTCCGCCGTGATTGCCATTCCCAGCTACGTTGAGGAGGTAGCACCATGCCCGCGTACCCAAGTGTCCTTGCTTTGATCGGCCGTACCCCGTTGGTCGAGCTCTCCCGCTTCGGCGCCGACCTGCCGGTACGGCTGCTGGCCAAGCTGGAGTCGGCCAACCCCGCCGGCAGCGTCAAGGACCGCATCGCGCTTGCCATGATCGAGGCGGCGGAGGACGACGGCCGGCTGGTGCCCGGCGCCCACATCGTCGAGCCGACCAGCGGCAACACCGGCGTCGGGCTGGCCATGGTGGCGGCCGCAAAGGGGTACCGGGTGACGTTCACCATGCCGGAGAGCATGAGTGTCGAGCGGCGGGCGCTGCTGGCCGCGTACGGCGCCGATGTGGTCCTGACCCCCGCCGCACAAGGCATGACGGGCGCCGTGGTGGCGGCCCGGGAGCTGGCCGAGCGCGAAGGCTGGTACCTGCCATCGCAGTTCGACAACCCGGCCAACCCGGAGGTCCACCGCCGGACCACCGCGCAGGAAATCTGGGACGACACCGACGGCGCCGTCGACGTGCTGGTCGCCGGTGTCGGCACCGGTGGCACCGTGACCGGGGTCGGCCAGGTGCTCAAGGACAAGAAGCCGGATCTCACCGTCGTGGCCGTCGAGCCCGCCGAGTCACCGGTGCTGTCCGGCGGCCCGCCCGGACCGCATGGCATCCAGGGCATCGGCGCCGGGTTCGTGCCAGCGGTCCTCGACACCGGCATCTACGACGAGGTACGGCAGGTGACGGTGGACGAGGCGCGGGCCGCGGCCCGCCGGCTGGCGCGCGTGGAAGGAATCCTGGCCGGCGTCTCCAGCGGCGCCGCGCTGCATGCCGCAACTGTGGTCTCCGCGCTGCCCCGCCACCGCGGCGCGGTGGTCGTCGTCATCCTTCCGGACACCGGCGAGCGGTACCTCAGTACGCCGTTGTTCGCGGGGTGAGTCCCGTCACTTCGCCGTCGCCCGGACAGGGCTACCCTGTACGGCAAGGTCACGAGTACCGGCGCCAAGCCCCGGCTTGCTGGTCGGCAACCCTCCTGTTCGCGGCGGGGTGCCCCGGGTGAACGACCTGGCCCCGCGCACGGGCGCGGGGCAAGCGCGGACCCCGCCGCTTTGGGGTCCCCGGACCCCTCGGAGGCGACCATGCCCAGTGCTCTGCTCACGCGGCCGAAGACCCTTGCTCCGCCGACCACCAACCCGCTCGCGGTGCTCGGCGACGTCGACGTGCTGACCGACCGCGGCCGCCTGGTGCGGTACGCCAACTTCGACATCGCGGCGAGCGCTCCGTGCCTGGCGGCGGCGGCGGACGCGGTCAACGCGCTGCTGCCGTACTACGCCAGCGTGCACCGCGGCGCCGGCGCGCTGTCGCAACGCCGCACGCTGGCGTACGAGCGGGCCCGGCAGGTGGTGGCCGACTTCCTCGGCTGCGGGCCGGAGCACGCCGTCGTGTTCACCCGCAACACCACCGATGCGACGAACCTGCTCGCCTACGCGCTGCCGCCCGGTACCCGTGTCGTGACGTTCGCCGCCGAGCACCATGCCAACCTGCTGCCCTGGCCGGCCGCGGTACGGCTGCCGTTGCCGCCGACGCCGGCCGCGGCCGTCGCGGCGGTGGACACCGCGCTGCGCGACCTCGGTACCGGTCCGGCGCTGGTCGCCGTGACCGGCGCCAGCAACGTCACCGGCGAGCTGTGGCCGGTACGCGAGATCGCCGCTGTCGCGCACCGGCGCGGCGCGCGGGTGGTGCTCGACGCTGCCCAGCTCGCCGCGCACCACCCGGTCCACCTCGGCTCGCTGGGCGTGGACTACGTCGCCCTGTCCGGGCACAAGCTGTACGCCCCGTTCGGTACCGGAGTGCTCGCCGGCCGGTCGGACTGGCTCGACGCCGCCCAACCGTACCTGCGCGGCGGCGGCGCCACCGGCCACGTCGGCGAGACCGTCGGGGATGTGCGCTGGCACACCGGAGCGGCCCGGCACGAGGCGGGTACCCCGAACCTGCTCGGCGCCGTCGCGCTCGCGGCGGTGTGTGAGGCCCTCGACGCCGCCGACCGCGAGGCGCTCGCCGCGCGGGAGGCCGTGCTGCTGGCTCGGCTGCGCCGCGGGCTGGACGCGATCGCTGGCGTACACCAGCTGTCGCTGTTCGGCCCGCACCACCTGCGGGTGGGGATCGTGTCCTTCGCCGTCGAAGGGCTGGACTCCGCGACGATCGCAACCCGGCTGTCCAGCGGCTACGGCATCGGGGTACGCGACGGGCTGTTCTGCGCTCACCCGCTCACCCGGCAGCTGCTGGCCCGCGCATCGGTGGCCCTGCCCGACACCGCCGTACGGGCCAGCCTCGGCCTGGGCACCACCACCGTGGAGGTGGACCGGCTGGTTGCCGCGCTCGCCGAGATCGTCGGCTCCGCTCGCTGCTGCTCTCCATCGCCATCACCGCGCCGCTGACCGCGCTCGTGATCGCGGCCCGGCCCGCGGTGCTGAGGTACGCCTGCAGGCCCGGTTCGGGGTCGTTGCAGCAGCCCGGTGACTCGTTGCAGGCGGCGTGCCTGCGGGGGAGCGGTCGGCGAGGTGCGGCACCCGGATGATGGGTGTCTGCCGTCGGGTCTCGGTCAGGCTCTCCGGCATGGCCGTGACGACCACGGCCTCGCGGACCGCTACGACCTGCCCACGCCGCAACGCCCGAGTGACGCGGCGCGTCGATTGCCCCAAAGGGCATTGCCGCAAGCGGAAACCCGACAGTTGCGCGCGCCAGTTGCGACGCAGCCCACACGATGGGCGCCGCCATGACGGATGTCAATGGAGGCGAGATGAATCTTCGCAACGCATGCCGGTTCACCGTGGCGTCCATGCTCGCGGTGGTGCTGGTCGCCGGATGTACCTCGAAGTCGCGTCCACCCGCCAACCCGCAGCCGACGGGATCGGCCGGCGGGACCGGCGGGGCTGCCTCGGAGGGCACGACCTATCAAGACGTCACACTGGCGGATAA
>WNFV01004246.1_pt1 | contig 17888 bp, 17 predicted proteins | sample 5400101 | NCBI WGS metagenome assembly WNFV01 (sample SAMN13153361, study PRJNA577476) | soil metagenome | isolation source: 115 cm soil or saprolite under grassland replicate 1 | place: USA:California | collected 2016-06-15
CTGCTTGCAAACTCAGGATTTCAATCAAGCGACCGGTACGTTCACCTGTCTCTGCGAGCGAGCGCTGCTGGACCAATATATTTTGTGCGTCTATAGGGTGACCCTGAGCTAACCGCAGCCTCGCCAGCGCGATTCGTTCCGGTTCTGAGCTGCCGCACTCCTTTGCCCAACGGCTTGCCATTTCTACATTCCCCACAGCCAACGACTGTAGCACTCGCGCCGTCTTAAACTCGATCATCAATGCCAGTTGAAATGGATAGATTTGCACAGCTTGTTCGGCGGTGTGGAGCGCTTTTATTGCTCCCTCTATATCACGTTGCGCTTGAAGGACTCGCATCAGCGCAAGATCGCCAATCACGTTATACCCACCTTGCCGTTTGCGAAGCTCCATGCCGGTCATGGCGTGTTCATGGGCTGCATCCAGTTGATTCCACTCGCGCAGGAGATCCGCCACGCCAAACTCATAGGAGCAGCGTACGCGGGTATTCAAACCCTTGCGTTCCACCAACCATTGATGCGCTCTGGCATAGAATTTTTCTGCTTGATGAAGGTTTCCTTGAACTTTCTTGATGGCTGCCAGATCGCTCAACGCGGGTACGATGATCATCAGTTGGTCTGCTTTTTCGCCGATCTTGAGCAGATCCACTAATGCCTGGCTGGCACTTTCCATATCGTCCGTAGCAAAATAGGTGTCCTCCAGGGCATAGGCAGCTGTGGCGCGTGCCACCAGGTTTTCTTCCCCCGGGAGGTACGTTTTGGCGAGTTCTGCCATGGCGAGGGCATGCGCTGTGTCCCCACGCAGATTTGCAGTATACGCACGGACAGCAGCCACATGGCCTAATACCTCTAGACCTCGCGGCGAATCGGGACGGACTCGCTTCTCCACATCGTCAAGGATCGGTTCTACTTCATCCATTTGAAGGCTCAAGGCCAACAGGTTGGCACGATATACATTCAGCCAGGGCCGGCTGCGTTTAATATCCTCGGGCAGTTTCTCGATCCATTCCAAGAGAAGAGGTGCCTTACTGCGAAAGGTCACGTCGACCAGCCCCATGATATTCTCATCAATCATGGAGGCAGCCTGTTCGAAATCTTGGGCAGCCAGGAGATGACTCATTGCCTCCCCTAGATATCCCTCACTTTGGTACCACTGGCTCGCGCGGCGATGGATTTCATGGATTTGCTCTGCCGATCGGCGTTGCCTAAGAATGCTCTGAAGCAAGTCGGCAAACAAGTGATGATAGCGATACCACCGCCGTTCATCATCGAGTGGAATCACAAATAGATTCGTTCGCTCCAGTTGGACCAAGATTGCTTGGCTGTCTGCATTGGTAGCTCTACCGAAACGCACAGCATCACATAAGCTCCCACACATCTGTTCGAGGATGGAAGTCTCAATTAAGAAGTCCTGAATCGTTGGCGACTGTTGGTTGAGTACCTCTTCCATCAAGTAATCCAGAATAAAACGGTTCGTTCCGCCAAATGCCTCGATGAATTCCTCCAGATCGCCGCCCTGTTTATGGCCCTGCGCCGAGATCGCCGCCATTTGTAACCCGGCAACCCAGCCCTCTGTCCGCCGTTCGATGGTGGCAACCGCCTGTGGTGATAGGTCGAGTTCCATCATGTCATTGAGAAACTCGCCTACCTCTCCCGCTGTAAAGAGCAGATCTCGGTCTTTGATCTCGGTCAACTGACCACGGACGCGTAACTGAGCAAGTGGCAACGGTGGATCGACGCGCGTGGTAATGATCAGGTGCATCCCGGTTGGCTGGTGTTCGATCAGGAAATCAATCGCCTGATGAATCCAATCGCTTTGGATCACGTGATAATCATCCAGTACAACTATTAAGCGGGCGGAATGACTTGTTAGTTCATTGATTAACTCTGTAACCAGAACATCGGCTGGTGGAAGTTCAGGTTTCTCTAATTGGCTCAACCCGGCCTGACTGATGGCGATATCCAGTTGTCGCAATGCCTCCACCAGATAGCTGAAGAATCTCCTTGGGTCGTTATCCTTTGCGTCGAGCGAGAGCCATGCAGAAGGGCGCTCCTGTCTGTGTAACCACTCGCTCGCCAGTGTTGTTTTCCCCGAGCCAGCTCGCGCGGAGATCAGCGTCAGACGGTGTTGCTGGCGCAGCGCCTCTCCTAATTTTGTCATGAGGCGCGGCCGAAATACCACATTCGCACGCTGAGGTGGGATATGGAGTTTTGTTTTCAGGAGGGGTATGCTTTCCTTATCCATTTTGGTATCACAGGTATATACGATATTTATAAAAAACAGACGCGCTGTGGCTAGCAAGCATGAATTAGAGTATGTGGCCGCCCAGTTTGCACCATGTAATCTAGCAGCCGTTTAATTCAGCTCAATATTCTAATCAAAAAGCCTGGGTATGATATGAACTGTTTGGTTTTGTTCGTTCAAAGAACATTTTGGTGAATGATATTTCCGTGCCCAAAACGTACCCTTTAGTTAGTTCAATCGAGTTTGTCCGTTGTCTACTTGATGAAGGCGAGCGATATTGGGCGTGGCTTGGGTAGTTGCAGTGGTCATAGGGTGAAGATACCATCATTATGAAACGAAGGCATACATAGCAAATTACTAAGGGCAAGCCATTAAGCCTGCGTCGCTTCTTCAGCGATCATCCGCGCCATCCTCTCGAATTGTTCTTCTACCTTGAACCGCCTGAACATGAATTTAGCTATCTGACGAGTCAACCAGCGCGGTAGTGGCATTTTGAGTTTAAAGTAGACATTGAGCTGGGTCCCGTCTGACTGGGAGGTGAGATGTTGCGTCTGGATCGCCATCGGGTAATCCGTCGTGTAATACTCAAACGGCTTCCAATCCAGAACCGTCTCGACAACCAAATTCCTGCCATGCGCGCAGTGATTGCGCGCACCTGCGCCCATGCGCCCGCCAGGTCGAAGCAAAGGTCGGACGTCATCATAATTCTCCCATCTCAGGCGTTTTTGTATGTCATTCAACCATTCCCATACGACAATCGGTGATGCGGAAATTGTACGCGTAATGGTCGCGTCTGCCTCTTCTGGTGAAATAAACATACGGCGAGACTCGATCAATTCTTTGTAACGCGTATGTAAGTCCAGGCTGTAGGTTTTGACTTCGCCTAAGTGCTCGTAACTCTCGACCTGTTCATGCAGATTTTCCAGTTTCACCTGCAACTGCTTTAATCCCGCGTCAGTGAAAAGAGCGTAGGCTTTCCAGCCTGTACCCGCGCTGACATGGTTCTTGAGAAGTCGGTGAGCCATATTAACATCCGAGCCTACAAGCTCTGTGATCCCGGATACGTTTTGTAGAATATATTCGCCAAAGTGCAGAACGAACTTCAAGTCGAGAGTGGGGATGGCCTTGCAGGCATTGCATTGACACGTTGTCCGCCGACGGATGCCTTCCACCCGATCCCTGAACGCAAGGTAGGTTGATTCGAGAAGCTCTAGCAAAGTCTCGTCACGTAGAATTTTCGTTTTGGGAACATGGGCAAATACCGCGTCGCCTTCGAGTTTGACGATGGTGAGATATGGCTTGAATCGTTCGACGATCAGTTCTAGGAGTTCGCTAAGGATCTCGTGGGCATGAGTCAGTTCGACTCCAGCCAGATAGGATGTATAGCCTGAGATGTCCGCCAAAACAAGATAGCCGTGTTGCGTTTCCTGATTCATCCTTGTTCGAAGCGGATATAGCCGCCCATGGATTGGGGCATGCTCTGGAAGGTAATTCCAGATCCATCAGGTGGTCTCAGCATCGCCAGGACCTGGTCGCTTGGTATTCCGTAGACCTCTCGGCGAGTAGGCTCGACGAATTCAAAGGCAGCCTTCGCTCTTTCGTCCACTCCTGCTACGTGCCGGTCAAACGAATCTGCGTCAGAGAATACGTGAATGATGCTCAACTCTGTTCCCTCCTCATTGAGGTATTGGAGAAAAGCAACCGTACCAGGTTTGTTTGTCTTGATCTGTTCCGTTACCTTTTGGTTAAGTTGTATTAAGCTGTCAAGCTTGCCTTCCTTGACCCTGAAGTGACTGATGTAAACAATTGGCTTGGACATAATTGTTCTCCTTTCTTAGTCGAACGGCGAAGCTAACCATCTAGGTGGAATATCCTTTTGTTTAAGACCCCGAATGAGTGGATATCTTGCATGAATTTTGTGTGATAGGCGATATTAAGATTATACATCTTCATCAATTCAGCTACCATAAAGCTGAGTTTCGTTATTCATTCAGACTTGAGACGGATCAAGCCGCCGATGAACTTAGGTTTGACGCTTACATCGATCCCTGATCCTGCGACCTTCTTCATCATCTGTATGGCATAGTTGTTGGGCGTGCCATAGATTTCAATGCTGGTGGGTTCAATGAATTTATATGCTGCTTTTGACCGTTCATCGGCTCCCTGTAGTTGGAGATCCATCGCCTCCGCGTTGGGAAAGATGCGAACAATCGTCACCTCTGTAGTGTCTTCGTTGACGTAGGCAAACTGCATAAGAGTATCTGGCTTACCAGCCTCGATTGGCGGGATACTATCACGGTAGTGCTTTCTGAAATGATCGAACATTCCTTCCTTTACTCGATTGCGGCTGATGAATACGATAAGGTCAGTCATCTGTACTCCTTAACGCGCCTCGGCCTGAAAAGCCGCCTTTGCAGCCAATTGTGACGTCGTTTCCACCGCCATTTTGCAAAATCCTTTTAGAGTTCAGACTCCGTAAGTTGCTTTATATTTTGGCTGCTCCGTTCCAGCCGGCTGTTAAGAAAACTCTTATTCATGGACTCATCCATGTCGGGAAGGTCAACAAGGGTTGTGACTTTGGTCTGGTTTTCACTGACAGCCTCGAATAGTGTCCGCCCGCGCATCTCGACGGGACCGTCGTGGATTAATGTGCTAAAAGCCTGATTGGGTTCGAACTCCACCACTTCCATTGTCCCTTCGACGGGAGTTCCGCTGCGGCTGTTGCGCCTGCGGATCATCGTCCCAACATCGATTGGACCGTCGGATATTTGCTCGAGTTCTATGTCCGGATCCCATCGAGGATGGTTGCGAACGTGCTCAGTAGCCATGAAGTGGAATACCTTGGCCAAGGGCCGGTCGATTACATATGAAACCTGAAGTTGTACTGACATCGTTTTCTCCTTTACTATTAGTAGATAAATCGTGGACGAACTGTGTACCTGGCTGGCAAGCTGAACATAACGGCCATATGGGCATTCTTTACTTTCTTGCAGTTTAGATTGACAATGTCACACTCGCGGCAAAAGTGGCAGCACTGAGCCTAAACAAGCTAATACACCTTTGGCGACCATAATTATAGGATTCTTCTGATGCAGATTCAAGCACCTCAAGTCTGCTACCCCACCCCAATTCTCATGCGATCTACTTTACCTGCTTCGCCAGAGAAAAAAACCATGCTTTAAAGGCGATTTTGCCGCCAAAACAAACCTTGCAGTTAGTTCGACCGAGTTTCTAGTGTGACTATTTGATGAACGCGATATTGGGCCGGGCTTGAGCTGTAGCGGTGGTCATAGAGTGATGATGCCATCACTATTAAGCTGAGGCGCACAACCTGGGCCTGACTGCAGAAAGCCGATTGGCTGCCCTAGTTCGACAGTACGCTTGCCCATTCCTTTCAGGAAACTCCTCGCGCTCATCGTATTCGAGCAACCGTATGAAGAAAAAGACTGACTGTTCCTCGAGTGGATTGCCTGCCGAGCCACTGCTCTAGACGTTCAGCCGTTTGATAGGTCTCAGGCCGATCCTTTTTCGAAGAACAGCGCCATCGTATCCGCCGGCCAATCCACCGCCCGATTCGTGTTCTTGTCGACGTAGGCCACGATCATGAGGCAACGCGAAACATTCTTTCCGGCTTCATCGACCATGCTGCACTCGATATGCGCATCGGGCCCATGGAACTCACGCACGAACGACGTGATGGTGATCTCCTGATCTCCAACGGCAGGCCGTAGAAAGTCGACCTCCATTCTCCTGACCCAGACCATGAACGGCAACTTCGCCAGGGTCTTCAGATCCCATCCAGCATGTTCACGCAGGCCGTTCATCCGATGATCGACGTAGTAGGCCGAATAGACCGCCGTGCGCATATGATTATAAGGATCGAGATCGGAGAACTTGATCCTGTGCGTGCTCTTATAGATAACCGGTGTCTTCGACATTCAACTCCTCTTTTCTTGCGTTGACCGCTGCTCGCAGGGCGGTGGCGGTAGTCACGTGGCGATGATACCATCACTATCAAACAAAGGCGTAGATATCGAATTAATGCAGGGCAAGCACGTCAAGTCTGTCCCACTCTTGCTCTCATGCGATCTGTTTTGTCTTGGTCGCCTGAGAAAAAAGCATGTCGGCTAAGGGTCGGGGTCAGCCGCGTTGCTAAGCATAGTGGAGCACGTCGGCTACAACCCGGTGTTAGACCGCATATTTCTGCGAGAACTCTATTTTTGCATAAACACACTAACGGGATCAGACAACCATTTCTGCAAATAAGTGACATCACCGATGCGGACTTCATTGGGTGGGTCATCACTCACAACAATTATGCTGCAAGGAGTGAAAGTATTAAAGGGATATTCATTGGATATCACTTGTGAGATATTCGTCACGTTTACATGTTCAATGCGGACCACCGGCCGATCATCCTTACCTAGCAAGACCCAAAATGGATATTCATAACTATCTACGGGCAATATTAGACCAATGTCTGAGCATTGTGTATTCGACAAAAATTGTGTTGAACGGATATACGGCTCAGCTATGGATGGACGGTTCCTAAAATACAATTCGGTTCTATTAGAAGTTATGATGCTCTCCTGACCTAGAATAGGCCGAGCTTTGTTATATACTAAATATGGAATCGCTCCCAATAGCAAAATCAAAATACATAAATCTGCAATCCAGTGAGCCCTGATTTGAGAGAGTGATAAACCAATAAGCGCGGACCAAAGCACAAAGAGGGGAAGATGAAGCCGGCTGTTCGAAGGTTGCCATTTCAGGTATAGGCAGAATAACAGAAATCCAAATACCAGGCAGACGAAGAACCAAATCGCGTCCCTTTTTTGGTGCTGTTGCACCATGAGCATAGGTATTAAGACTATCATGAGGACGAGGTGTAAAGGATTGCCTGCACGATCTTCTTGAAGCGATAAGGGCTCAACATAGAATTTTGTACGTGGCCATGTTGTGCGTATGTCATTCGTCTCAAATCCAATCATTCTGTGAGCCTTGTATATTCCTCTTTCCAAGAAAGAGTTTACAGGGTTGAATGGTGTGCCAATCTGTAACCCGATGTTCCGAATGACATTAGAGGTAAGGGACGAAAGAGTAAATATGTCATTCGAATACTTCTTACCGACCTCCTCATAACCTGGACCGAATGGACTGCCGAAAAGGTTGTAATTGCGCGTATACTGGCCGAGATTAATCACAACCGCAGTGGTAACAATCAGAATAATCTGCAGTAGCCCCCTTGTATGACGCGATTTGACAAGTGACAGGCTAATCCAGACCATAAAGGGAAATGCGTAGAGATACGCTGTTGGCTTCGTAAGAATGGATAGACCCAGGCCTATGCCTGTTGCCAATGAATAACGAATCTGGTCATGCTCCTTAAGTACAATAGCACAATATACGAAACACACCAGCCAGAAAGAAACCACATAGTCAGTCTGCGTAGTTGAACCTTGAAGTATTCCCATGGGAATCGTAACGCTAAACACAGCGGCGAAAATCTGCCCACGTAGACCAGCTCCGAGTTGGCTACCCAACAACGAAACACCTAAAACAGTCCCAAGTAAGCTGAACCATTGAATCAGGTTCGCAACACGATCACCCCCAGTTAAGATCTGAAAATGCATGATGGCAAATTCGGCCCATGGACCTTCATATAATTGCGGTGGAAAACTGGTTGGATAATGAGCAACGCTTCTGTTCTGGATCCAATGAACAACCCGGCTCATATGATACGTCATTGAATCCCAGTTGTTTGGTGGCGAGATCCATCCAATCATCCCGACTATGATTACGATGATGGCCAAACCTGCCAACAACAAAAGTTCAAATCGAGAAATGCTTGCAAGCCCTACACCGATATTAAAGCTTCTCGCACTACCATTTACTCGAATCAAACAGATCAACGCTAAGGTTATACTTATTATCCATAATCCTAAGATTTCCCAAAAACCTATTAATCTGAAGATGCTTAAGAATTCGGTGATTGCAGTTAACATAAGTCCCCAAACGAGAGCAGCAGATAAAAAAGAACTGCGCCAGCAGGAAGTAGCCCGGGATTTTTGAAAAACAAAAAAACAAATAAAAAAGAATGTTATCGGCACAAGTGAAAGCATGAATCACCTTTTGTTCGTATCAAGCGGACTAACTACGAACTTATAGGATTCTTCTTATATGGATCAAGCTGTAAAGCCTGCCTGCTCTGGTTCTCATGCGATTTGCTTTGCGCTGATTGCCTGAGAAAAAAGTACGTTAGCTAAGGATAATTTTGCCGCCAGAACAAACCTCGCCGTTAGTTCAATCGAGTTTTGTTCGCTACTACTTGATGAAAGCAATATGGGGCGCGGCTTGAGCAGTGGCAGTGATCATAATGCGATGATACCATCACCATGAAACTAAAGTGCACCTAACGTTTAAGAAAAAACTCACCAAGTGGCCTAATCGTCTGCATGAGTGTTTTCAACTCGCCACAATGCGACGAGTTAAAATCCATCTCAAGGCAATGGTTCGGTTTATTTATAATGGATGCAAAATTACCCTTTTGGATTTCAATGACGACTTTCCCCTTCGTATGTCCATGTTCAACAAGCTAAGAAGGACTTGCGCTATTTAGACGATCTTGACGCGCACGCACATATTGTGCATGTGATCCAAGACAACTCCCGAAGACAGGATCGCCAACCTTAAACCTGCTCACATTCTTGCTGACTGCTTCAATCGTACCCGTAACGTCTATTCCGATGATCTGCTGTTTGGTTGTTTTGTTACTTGTTCACCGAATGTTCCAAAGTTATGACTACATTTCCCTTTTTATGTCCTTGCTCAACATAGCGGTGAGCCTCAGCAGTCTGTTCCAGGGGATAGCGTCTATCAATGACCGGTTTTATCTTTCCCGCCTCTATCAGCTCTGTGAGGGCAAGCAGATTATTGGCCGTATAGCCTGCTGTCCAAGTGATTACTTTCTTGCTACTTCTCCTCGAAGCCCTTCGCGCTCGAACCCCACCGAACAGTCCAGGGTTGGCGTTCAGATAGGTCCCATTTTCCGTGAGCGATCTTAAACTTCCTGAAAACGGGCTTTTGCCGATCGTATCCAATATGACATCATAAGTCTGACCGCTTTTAGTGAAATCTTCCCGGGTGTAATCAATGACGTGATCCGCACCGATCGAGCGCAGCATTTCCAATTTCCCCGGTTTGTCCACGCCAGTCACTTCGGCCCCATAGTACTTGGCAAGCTGTACCGCATAAGTACCGATACTACCACCCGCACCATTAATCAATACCTTTTGTCCGCTCTGGATATTTGCTTGTCTAAGCGAATGCAGGGCTTCGAGTCCACCAAACGGCGCGGCGGCCGCCTCCTCATAAGTTATATTGACCGGCTTTTTTCCCATTACACTCGCCAGCGCTGAAGGTTTTTCAGGCAGACACATATACTCAGCATAGGTTCCCATACCAAGACCGGTATATCCAAAAAGCTGGGCGCCTGGCTTATATAGGGTTACATCTTTGCCAGCTGATTCAATCTCGCCAGCAAACTCCGTCCCGAGTATCGTTATTCTGGTTGGTTTTATGAACCCCAGATATAGGCGCAGGGGGATCGCAAACAAGAGAGGCAGTTTGAGCCTTCGGAGCTCGGTGTCCGCTGTTGATGCGGTTGCCGCATGTACTTTGATCAGGACTTCATTATCCTTGGGAGTCGGTTTTGCCACCTCTCGAAGTTGAAGACCGTCGGGTGATCCATATTTCGTCCACACGATCGCTTTCATAAATATTCCTCCAACATGTTGTTAGGTCTTGTCGTTATGCTCTAAAGTTATGATTACATTTCCCTTTTTGTGGCCTTTGTCAACATAGCGGTGAGCCTCGACAATTTGTTCCAACGGATAGTGTCTATCAATGACTGGTCTTATCTTTTCAGCCTCAATCAGCTCTTTAAGTAAAATTAAATCTTCGGTACGTACCTTTGGCGCTCCATCATCCACTGATATGTATTTACCGTTCGGAGCCAGTGCTTTTTTGCACAGTAATTTTAATTTTGAGCTTTTTCTTTTCCCAACAGCATCAAAGATAAAATCATAAAACTCTCCTCTGTTCGTAAAATCCTCTTTTGTGTAATCAATTACTGTATCGGCTCCCAAAGATTTCACTAATTTTAAATTTGTAGTACTGCATACACCAGTAACTTTTGCTCCAAAGTATCTGGCAAGCTGAACAGCAGAAGTACCGACCGCTCCGGAAGCTCCATAAATAAGAATTTTTTGTCCGCTTTGAATATTTCCTTTTCTCAGATAAGGCAATGCCAAAAGTCCACCATAAGGAACTGCGGCAGCTTCTTCATAATTCACATTGGTTGGTTTTATTGCCAACATCCCTTTTTCAGGCATACATTTGTACTCGGCATATGTGCCAAAAGCGGGAAAAAGATCCCACCCAAATACCTGGTCACCTTTTTTAAAAAGTTTTACATCTTCGCCTACAGATTCAGCTTCTCCAGCTAACACTATCCCGAGTATGGGTTGTCTCGGTTTCGTAAAACCTACCGCTAGTCCCATTGGTAGCCAAAAAATGATTGGAACATTAAACCCCCGTACTATACAGTCACTTGCTGTTACTGCTGTCGCGAAGATTTTTATGCATACCTCATTTTTCCTAGGAGTTGGTTTTTCCACCTCTTTGAGCTGAAGAACCTCCGGCGGTCCGTATTTTGTGCATACAATCGCTTTCATGATTACTCATCCTGATTAGGTTTTGTTATGCCACAGTGATGACGACTTTTCCTTTGGCGTGTCCCTCTCCAAGATACCGGAGCGCTTCAGCAGTCTCACTTAAGGAGTAACGTTTGTCGATGACAAGAACGACTTTGCCAGATTCGATGAGCTCGGTTATATAAACCAAATCTTTTGGATCTGTTTGAACCACCAGCACGCGTATCTTCTTGCCCGTGGATCTTCTAATCCATGGCCCCAGGAGCAAAATTTGGAAAAATGTAGCCAGAGAACCTCCGACCACGAAACAACTTCCATTGGACCCTAGTGCGCGCTGGTAAGCGAAAACCGACCGATGCGCGATTACATCAAGGATCAAGTCATACTGTTTTCCATTTTTGGTGAAATCTTGTTTGGTGTAATCAATGACGTGGTCTGCGCCAAGCGAGCGCATAAAGTCCAGTTTCTCTGCGTTGTCCACGCCGGTAACTTCGGCTCCGGCTAATTTGGCAAGCTGAATTGCAAATGTCCCTGTCCCGCCACCTGCACCATTGATCAAAACTTTTTGCCCCGGCTGGACCTGTCCTTTCTCGCGAATCCCCTGCAGTGCGATAAATGCGGCTTGTGGGATGGCCGCGGCTTGCTCGAATGTCATACCGGCGGGTTTCAGTGCCAATGCCTTTTCAGACTTACAGGCATACTCTGCAAAGCCGCCTCCATAATTCAACATGAGCCCAAATACTTCATCCCCAGGCTTAAACTGCTTGACATCTTTGCCGACCGCTTCCACTGTCCCCGCGACGTCAGATCCCAGTATCTTGTTATTGGGTTTTATAAGCCCCCCGATGCGAGCATAGAGCGGTTTACCTCTCAGCCCTTCCCAGTCAGATCTATTTACGGATACCGCCTGAACCTTGATCAGTACTTCATTGTCCTTAGGGGTCGGCATTTCGACATTTTCAAGTCTAAGAACATCAGGTGAACCATATTTGTAATAAACAATAGCTTTCATAAACATCATCCAAGGTTGTTAAGCTTTTTAACGATGTTCTACAGTGATGACGACTTTTCCTGCCGCGTGTCCTTTTTCAAGATACCCGATTGCTTCAGCAGTCTTACTTAACGGGTAAAGTTTATCTATCACAGGCACGACTTTGCCTGTTTCAAGAAGCTCTTTGATAACCAGCAGATTTTCTTGGGATGTTGACGCCATTCCCTGACCAATGATCTGCTTGCCCCCGGCCTTTGACAATCGTGGCCCTAGGATCATTTGCTCCAACAAACGCGGCAGACTTGTAAATCCGGCAATGACACACTTTCCCTGTGGACTCAACGCGCGCTTATAAGCGGAAACCGATCGATTTCCAACGGCATCATAAATCAGATCATAGTGCTGACCACTCCTGGTGAAATCTTCGCGCGTGTAGTCAACGACGTGGTCAGCGCCAATCGAGCATACCATATCCAGCTTCGGAGTGCTGCACACACCAGTGACTTCAGCCCCGAAGGATTTTGCAATCTGCACCGCAAACGTCCCTACACCACCGGCTGCTCCGTTAATCAGAACTTTTTGCCCGGACTGAATCTGTCCTTTGTCGCGCAAACCCTGCAGAGCAGTGAATGCTGCCACGGGAACGGCTGCTGCCTCAAACGATAGATTGGCAGGTTTCAATGCTAATTTCGTTTCACCAGCACAGACATACTCGGCAAAACCACCTGTGGTTAAGCCGAATACATCATCACCTAGCCGAAACTTCGTGACATTGCTGCCAACCGCTTCAACCTGGCCCGCGATGTCAGCGCCGAGTTTCGGGTTCTTGGGTTTGAGAAGTCCCTCGCCCAAGCGAGCCAGGAATGGTGCACCTCGCATGCGATGCCAATCAAGGGGATTTACGGATGCTGCATGAATTTTCACAAGCACTTGATTATCCGTGGGCGTAGGTTTTTCTACTTCTTTGAGTTGAAGAACCTCTGGCGAACCATACTTATAATAAACAATTGCTTTCATGAGTATTCCTCTAAGTTTACTAACGTTTGTCGTCGTTCCACAGTGATGACCACTTTTCCTCCGGCGTGTCCTTCTATAAGATATCTGATCGCTTTCGCAACCTCACTTAATGGGTAACATCTATCGATGATAGGTACAATTTTGCCGGCTTCAAAAAGCTCTTTCAGAAAAACCAAATGCTTTTGATTCGAATGCGACAGCATGACACTGATCTTTTGACTGCCGATCCTCGATAGTAATGGCCCAAGAAGCATCCCCTGGAAAATCTGAGCTATGGAACCGCCGAGCACAACACAAATCCCGCCGGGGCTTAATGCGCGCCTATAGTCTAGAATCGGGTGATACCCGTTAGCAGCAATGATCAAGTCATAACGCTGCCCATTTTGGGTGAAATCTTCTCGCGTGTAATCAATGACGTGGTCTGCCCCAATGGAGCGCGCCATGTCCAAGTTCCGCCTGCTGCATACGGCAGTCACTTCCGCCCCGAAGGATTTGGCAATCTGCACTGCAAATGTACCCACGCCACCCCCTGCCCCATTAATGACCACCTTTTGCCCGGGTTGAATCTGTCCTCTATCGCGAAGACCCTGAAGAGCAGTGCATGCCGCTACAGGGACGGCTGCCGCTGCCTCAAACGATAGATTGGCTGGTTTCAGGGCTAACTTGGTTTCAGCAGCCAACGCATACTCGGCAAACGCACCCGGGGCTACGCCGAATACCTCATCGCCTGGCTGAAACTGCTTTACATTGCTGCCAATCGCTTCAACCCGTCCCGCGATGTCCACTCCGAGCGAGGGGTCTTTGGGTTTGAGAAGCCCGCCCATTAAGCGGACGAAGATTGGTGTCATCGTGAATGGCCGCCAGTCAAGTGCATTTACGGACGCCGCATGAACTTTTACCAGTACTTGATTGTCATTAGGGGTTGGTTTTTCTACCTCCATGAATTGAAGCACTTCCGGTGGTCCGTATTTTGTTTGCACAATCGCTTTCATGAGTTGCCTCCAGGTTTGGTTTGATGAGTCCTGCTCAGCATGCCTTGCCGGGCGTTGGCTCGAACACGAAGTCCATATCTTATCGGTATGGGTTACATCAAGCAGATTCAAGCGCACGTTTTTTCCACTGTTCGACGTTTACACCCTTTATTAACAGCCACAGGCAAAGTGACAATTCCCCAATCAAGGCAGGACCTGCCATGACGAAGTAAAACCGACCTGCGAAGGTGGGGGCCAGAATCAACGCGAAGCTACTCGTCAAATAGCTCACACCGGGGATCAGGTACAGAAGGCCGATAGCCTTTGGAAAATAGCCTGACTTGAAGATCAGGTACCCAGCAACGAAGAAAAAAGGGCCGAAGAAGAGCAGGGCAATGCCAAAGCCCTCGCCATGCGCTTTGATCGACAGGCTCGCCATGGCATAGAGCTGTTCCGGCGTAAATGCCTTGAGGTATGCGGCGTTTCCCAGCGGAAACAACGCCTCAACAAGTTGCAGCGAGTAGGCTGTTTCAACCGCGATCGCGACCAGATTGAAGAATGTCGCCAGCAAAGCCAAATCTCTGCTGACCGGCCTCAGTAAGACATAGAGGATCAGTGCCAAGGTAATGGTGCAAATCCCGAGGAACAGCTCGGAAGCGATCCCGAAGCGCCATAGAGACTCCATCGACCTGAGGTTGACGGCTGTGGCCGTTGCGTCCCCTGGTACGACGATCCTGCCCCGGATAAACAACTCACCGATGGCGCCAAGGACGATGATAATCAGATACAGTACCCCACCGATTCGTGCGTAAACTTGCGGCGATATTTCGGCGATACGGGTTGTCATTTCAATCTCTTCTAATTTGCCTGAATTCATTTTTTACTCTTTAATTCTTGAACCCTTAATGAGTAGCCATAACATAAATATCAATTCTCCATAAAACGTGTACTCGGCAAAATCTAAATTAATGCTGGGAAATAGATATGGTTTTAAAGTAGTTAGCAGGTAACCTAATCCGGCAATGATCAACAATATTCCTAGTATTCTCGGAATGTATTTCGACCTAAGAACTAAATAGCCAAGGAGCCCAAGATGAATACCAAAAAATAACAATCCAAAATGCCACTGAGTTCTAAATGCAGTGAGAGAAAGCATTACTTGAGCATGCAACTGATCTGGTTGAAATACTGCTAAGGTATCGGAAGTATTCAATAGTCGTAAAACTGTAACAAGATTAAGGAGGGCAACTAAGGCAATCCCTGTATATACCCATCGAAACCATGCTGTTAGTAGCGAAAGATTCTTACTTACGGGTTTTAGCAAAACATAAAGCGCCCAAGCGACCACAAGATCACAAATAAAGGTGATCAGATAGCCAAATATAGCGGAAATGAAAAGTGGCTTATTCGCTATAATGTTGTTGGCAGTTTCAGCTGCATTCTCTGGAACAATGAGCTTCGGATACACATAAAGTTCAGCAAAGGGAGCAGCGATTACCATGATCAGTAAGCCGATCCCTGCGATGAGAGCAGCCGTACGGAGCGACGTTTTGTTTGTACTATTCGCTATTTTATTTGAGGCTACTATTTCTACTGTTGTCATTTGAATGTCTCCTAAAGGGTGTGATGGTTGATTGGATTTGTAATTTGAATAAGAATTCTGGGTAGCTCCATTTTCATTATGTTACGGAGTCAGCGTGTGATGGCGCGACGTTGGGTGTGGGCATCCCGACCCCTTTGATCAGCAGCCACAGCGCGAGGGCCACTTCGAATACCAACATTGGCAACCACACGAGCCAGGTGACTGATGCCGACCAGCTCATAGGGCCGCCGAACAGTCCGGCGAGTTGCAGGGGAAGGACCACGACGAGCAGGACCGACGCAAGCACGCCGAGCCAGGCCAGTGCCATGGGGATCAGCCGGCCGCGCAGAAGGAGCCAGCAGAAGAGCGTGCTGCCGACAGCGAAGAAGAATGCGGCCTCGCCAGAGACAGCTTCGAGCACACGACAGGTCAGGGCTAGCATTGCGAGACCAGGCCCCTGCTCGCGCGTGATCATGTAGAGCGTCACGCCCAGCACCAGGGCCGATAAGGAGGTGAGCAGGGAGAGCACGTCTGTCACCTGCGGCTGGCCGGTCAGAGCCAGACTGGTCATACCGGCTGCGATGTAGAAGAGGAATGTGAACCCTGCGACTCTTGCATAAATAAGATGCGATGTTTCGGTGGTACAAGTTGTCATTTCAAATTCTCCTAATTTGGCTGAACTCATTTTTTACTCTCTTTTTCAAGACGAGTCTCATTGAATTGGACTCGATTGACCGAGAGCAATGGCATGCCTAAGTCACGCACTTTTTTCAGCAAGCCATACAACGCGGCCTGGTCAATCACCGGGCCGGTTAACAGCGTATCGCCGTTGTCTTTCAGTGTAATGGTCATGCCCCCAAACCACTCTGTCCATTGACGACCCAGATGGCCCTCGACTTTGATTTCATAGACTATTGGTTGGCGTGGGTTAGTTTTTGGGTTGAGGTTATTCGACATTACCTATACCTGTTGTGGCCGGTCATAACCGTCTGGGCCACTGGTTCAATGTGTCATTTATTATTATGCTCTACAGTGATGACGACTTTTCCTCGGGCGTGTCCTTCCCCAAGATACCGGAGAGCTTCAGCAGCCTCATTTAACGTGTAACATCTATCTATCACAGGGACGACTTTGCCCGCTTCCACAAGCTCTTTGAGAAAAGCCAAATCTTTTTGGTTTCGTTTTGCCATTCCGGCTACCATTTTCTTGCCTCCGGTTTCTGACATCCATGACCCCATGAGCATCGCCTGGAAGATTTGAGCCGTGGAACCTCCGGCCATAACATAAATGCCCTTGGGAGTTAAGGCACGCTTATAAGCTGAAAGCGAATGATATCCGTTTGCAGCAAGAATGAGGTCATACTGCTGCCCATTCCAAGTGAAGTCTTCCTTGGTATAGTCAATGATATGGTCTGCCCCAATCGAGCGCGCCATCTCTAAATTCCTCGTACTGCACACGGCAGTGACTTCAGCGCCGAACAATTTGGCGATCTGTATCGCAAATGTCCCCACCCCGCCGGAGGCGCCATTAATCAAAACCTTTTGCCCTGGCTGAATCTGTCCTGTGTCGCGAAGGCCCTGGAGGGCGGTGACCGCCGCCATAGGTATGGCCGCTGCTTCCTCGAACGAACTATGGGCTGGTTTCAACACCAAGGTATTTTCAGGGGCACATGCATACTCGGCAAAACCGCCCTCTGTCATCCCGAATACCTCATCATTGGGCTGAAATTGCTTGACGTTTCTGCCAACCGCTTCAACCCGCCCGGCTATGTCAGCGCCGAGTCTGGTGTTTTTGGGTTTGAGTAGCCCCCCACCCATTAGGCGAATCAAGAATATGTCAGCGGTCAGGAAATGCCAGTCATATTTATTTACGGACGCCGCATAAACTTTTATCAAGACTTCATCGTCCTTGGGCACAGGTTTTTCTACATCCTTGAGCTGAAGAACATCAGGTGATCCGTATTTTGTGTGCACAATCGCTTTCATGAGATTGCTCCAAGTTTATTTGATTCGATTATTTTCAGATTAGTAGCTTGCCTCAAGTTACTGTTGACATCTGATGCATCTGCCTGGTCCGGTTTAACGCGATTAACCGAGAGCAAGGGCATTCCTAAATCACGAACTTTTTTTAGCAATCCATATAACGCAGCCTGATCGATCACTGGGCCGGTCAGAACTGTATCGCCGGTATCTTCCAGAGTGATAGCCACGCCATCAAACCAGTCTGTCCATTGACGACCCAGAAGGCCCTCGAGCCTGATTTGATAGACTATTGGTTGACTCGGGTCAGTTTTTGAGTTGAGGTTGTTTGACATTACCTTGCCTTGTGCTGTTCGCTCCATGTGCAGGTAATATATCTGTGTTCAGGCGTT
>WNFV01007370.1_pt1 | contig 17883 bp, 17 predicted proteins | sample 5400101 | NCBI WGS metagenome assembly WNFV01 (sample SAMN13153361, study PRJNA577476) | soil metagenome | isolation source: 115 cm soil or saprolite under grassland replicate 1 | place: USA:California | collected 2016-06-15
TCGGACGGGGCGATGCCGGCATCGAGGAATGGGGCGATCTTCGCAGCGAGGCGGTACGCACTCGCAACGAGCGCACTGCCGCCTATCTGCTCGGCCTGCCGTTGCTCTCCGAGCATCTGGAGGAAGGCCTTTCCCAATTCGGCCGCTCGTGTGAAGATTAAGCGCCCGCCGCTTGTCCTGCCAGGTCTCCTTCGGCGGCCACGCTGGTAGCAGGGGGAGGCCGCTGCCAATCCCCCAATTTCCGTGCGGCGCGCACCGAGGAGGCGGCCCATGCGTGCAGCGCCGAGGGGCGCCCGCTGTGCAGCTCTGAGCCGGCGCGCCGCGCGCGTCTTGTTCTGGCTACTTCTCGGATTGCCGCACCTGGCGAGCGGAGCTGCGGCGGCGCCGCAGGCCGTAGTCCTCCAGATCGACGGCGCCATCGGTCCGGCCGTTGCCGACTACGTGGTGCGTGAACTTCGCGGCGTCAGGCAAGGGGAGACGCGCCTCGTCGTGTTGCGCATGAATACGCCGGGCGGGCTCGACACCTCGATGCGCGAGATCGTTCGCGCTATCCTCTCTTCATCGGTACCTGTCGCCACCTACGTGGCGCCGAGCGGTGCGCGTGCGGCGAGCGCCGGCACCTACATCGCCTATGCGAGCGCGATCGCCGCCATGGCGCCGGGCACCAATCTCGGCGCCGCCACGCCGATCCGCTTGGGCGCTCCTGGCCTGCCGGGCGGAGCCCCGCAACAGCCTGCGGGTCAAAAAGAGAAGGGCGGCGAGGGCGCCACCAGCTCCAGCGAGCCGGCGGATGCCGAGACCCGCAAGGCGGTCAACGATGCCGTCGCCTACATCCGCGGCTTGGCCGAGCTCAACGGTCGCAATGCGGATTGGGCGGCCGAAGCGGTTCGCACCGCGGTGAGCCTGCCGGCATCCGAGGCGCTCAAGCTTAACGTCATCGAGCTACTCGCCGTGATCACCGATCCGAACGTGGCTTTCCTCCTGATGCTGCTTGGCGTCTACGGACTGATATTTGAATTTCTCAATCCGGGGGCGGTGGCACCAGGACTGGTCGGGGGCATCAGCCTGTTGGTCGCGCTCTACGCGCTCAACCTGCTGCCGATCAACTATGCCGGCGCCGCCCTGGTGCTGCTCGGCATCGGTCTGATGGTGGCCGAGGCGCATATCGGCTCCTTCGGCGTGATCGGCGTCGCCGGCATCGTCGCCTTCGTGATCGGCGCGATCATGATGTTTCCGTCCGGCGCGCCGGGCTTCACACTATCGCTCTCGGTGGTCGCAGCCGCGACCATCATGACGGCCGCCCTCTTCCTGCTGGTCCTCACGATGCTGCTGCGGTCGCGGCGACATCCCGTCGTCACCGGCAAGGAGGGGCTGCTCGGCGCAGAGGGCGAGACCGTGGCGTGGGGCGGAGATGAGGGACGAGTCCGGGTCAATGGCGAAATCTGGCGTGCGCGCGCGCAGCGACCGCTCGAAGCCGGAGCCCGCATCAAAGTCATCGACCGTGAGGGCCTCGTGCTCGTCGTTGAACCGGCCTGATCATCCCTCGAAAGGAGGAATCCCATGGTGTCCCTCGCAACAGTTGCCGTTCTGGCGATCCTCGTCGTGGTCATCTTGTTCTCGGCGGTGCGGATCCTGCGCGAATACGAGCGCGGTGTCGTGTTCACGCTCGGGCGCTACACCGGAACCAAGGGACCGGGATTCTTCCTCCTCGTGCCGCTGGTGCAGCAGATGGTGCGCGTCGATCTTCGCGTGGTCGTCGACGAGGTGCCGAGTCAGGATGTGATTTCGCGCGACAACGTCTCGGTCAAGGTGAATGCGGTCATCTATTTCCGCGTCGTCGACGCCGAACGTGCGGTCATTCAGGTCTATAACTACCTCGTTGCAACCAGCCAGCTTGCGCAGACCACGCTGCGTTGGGTCTTGGGCAAGCACGACCTCGACCAGATGCTGGCCGAGCGCGACAAGCTCAACGCCGATATCCAGGACGTGCTCGACAAGCAGACCGAAGCGTGGGGCATCAAGGTCTCAACCGTCGAGATCAAGCGCATCGATCTCGACGAGAGCATGATCCGGGCGATCGCCCGTCAAGCCGAGGCCGAACGGACCCGCCGCGCCAAGATCATCAATGCGGAGGGAGAGCAGCAGGCGGCACAAAAGCTGCTCGAGGCCGCGCAAATCCTGGCGCCGGTGCCGCAGGCCATGCAGCTGCGCTATCTCGCAACCCTGTTCGACATCGCGGGCGAACGCAGCTCGACCATCGTGTTTCCATTCCCGATCAACCTGATGGAGGCTTGGAGGCAGCAGGGCGGTGCAAGGGGCTGATACGCACGACGGCGCCGCCGCAGGCAAGCGGGGATGAAGAAAGGGCCGCTTGAGTTCAAGCGGCCCAAGTTTTGGGAGGAACGCGATGGAGGGCTGATCCCGCCCATCGCACGGTTTCATTTGCGAAGCGCGGGATCGAAATTCAAGGGCGATCGATGGGCGCGGGGCTTCTCCCCGTCAACAGCCATCGCGAAATCGGCGACCTCGCATGCGTCTAGCGAATGGTCGATCATCCGCTCTGATCAAGGTTCGAGAAAAGGAGGGGTATCTCGGCGCTAAAGCTGCCGGGCCCGAAATTCCTTCAGCACGCCTTCGCACAAAAGGTCCGGATTGCGCTCGCCGGCCTTGGCAAGCTCGATGATTCGCCTAGCGAGGCTCTCGTTGGCGAGATCGGTCTGGTTGGTAAGGCCGAGAGCGACCCGCGCCATCTCGAAGGCGACGCCGACGATCCGCCTGGCCTCAGGGTCGGAACCGACCTCGTCGAGAAATGGTGCGATAGGCATGGGGTTGCCGCATATGAATTTTTAAGCGTTACACCCCGGCCGGTCGGTACGGTAGCCGACTCTTGCATCCGCAAGCGGGTCCCATCCGGCTGCCGCAAAACCGTTGCAAACAGCCATGTCCCCCCGATTGCGTGACTGCGCAGGAACCAGACCCGCGGATCGAGCGTTTGCGCTTCGGTCAAATTGCGGAGAACGAGATGCATAACCTGACCTGTGCCGCGTGCGGACGAGCGCTGGCCGAGGCTGCTGCCTGGAAGGGCAGCGGCGAGCGTTTTTACTGCAACGACTTTTGTGCCGAGGCCGAAGAGGCCGAATCGCCGTCGCTCGTCCCGAGCATCACCGAGCAGCCGCAGCTCGCCGCGACATCTCGTCGACCCGTGTGATACGGGGCGTCACCCCGCCATTGCGCCACTTTCGCCGGTTCGTGCCAAAATGAGTTCACCATCAAAGACTTGATGCCGCTTGCTCCGCGAACGGCTGGGTCGGGCAGGCGCTCAGTTTAGCTCGCGCCGTGACACGCCTGCCCGTTTTTGTATCATCCGATCGGTGCCATCGCCTGAAGGTGGTTCGTGTCTCGGGCTCGGTTCAAGAACGGCGGGCGTGACCGGTATTTGGCGTTTGCCGAGTGGCGGTTGGGGGTTCAGCGGGCACGCCACCGGCGCAGGAGCGTCAAATACTTCCGGCGCACCACCCATCACCTCATCATCTGGACGGTGATCATGCGCGGCCACTATGCCGGTCGCCCGCCAAGCTTGAACGACTGCCTGCGCAGCGTCACCTGCGCCGCCGAGACCGCGCGAAAGATCATTCTCACCGGCCAGGCCAAAGGTTACTTGGAGCTGCGCCAAGCGCCCTCCGATCATCGCAAGAAGCTGGTCTATCCCACGCCGCAATGCATCTCCGAGTATGAGGATCACGTCGATACCTTCTTGCGGCTCTCACAAGAGCTCGCGTTGATACCCTCACCTGTGGCTGGGTGAATGCGCGCGGCAGCCCGTGGAATCGTTCTATAAAATAGAGTTTTTTCCCAGCTCCCCCAGGCGATAATCCCAACGATGGGCGCGCCCGATCGCTTGGCGCGCTGCTCTATGCTCCTGCTGCTGGTGGCACGGATGAATGGGCGCACCTCGAATCGATCGGCTGCGGCGCTCGTTTCCGAGAGGAACCTGGTGCGTGTGAGCGGAGTGGAGCTCGAGATCGAGCGGCGCGGGCGAGGGCGCCCCCTGCTGGTGCTCTATGGCGAGGAAGCGCTCGAACTCGACGCGGCGGTGCTTGCCGAGCTTGCCCGCGACCACGAGCTGATCATCCCTTCGCCGCCCGGCTTCGGCAGGTCGGAACGACCGGACTGGATCGAGACGCCGGACGATATCGGCTATATCTATCTCGATCTCATGGAGCGCTTGAATGTCGGCGAGGTGCCGGCGATCGGCTTTTCGTTCGGCGGATGGCTGGCGCTGGAAATGGCGACCAAGCACGACGGCTGCTTTTCGAAGCTCGTCCTCGTCGATCCCTACGGCGTCAAGATCGGCGGGCCCATGGATCGCGACATCGAGGACGTGTGGAACATCCACCCCGAGCGGGTCGCCAAGCTCAAGTGGTTCGACGGGGAGAAGGGCAAGCGCGATTTCACGGCCATGCCCGAGGGCGAACTTGCCATCATCGCCCGCAACAACGAATCCTTTGCCCGCTTTTGCTGGGACCCCTGCATGCACAATCCCAAGCTGGCGCGGCGGCTGCATCGGGTGCGCGTGCCGACGCTTTTTGTTTGGGGCGCAAACGACGGGATCGTCTCGCCCGACTACGGCAGGGCCTACAGCCGAATGATTGCGGGAGCCGAATTTTCCATCATCGGCAAGGCCGGGCATTATCCGCATTTGGAGCAGCCCGACGAGTTCATGCGGCTCGTGCGCGGCTTTCTCGAGTAGCCGCAAGCTCAAGGAGGAGCCGGAATGGACGTGTGGCACTTTACCGAGATGCCGTATCCGTACCTGCCGCCGCTCGAGACGCTGAGCTCGATCCGGGTGAGCCTGCCCAGCAAGCACTTCGACCCGAAGATCGGCGCCGATCTCTACAACCGCTATCTCGACGAGTACATCATCGCCGACGAGCTTGGCTTCAACCACATGCTCAACGAGCACCATCAGACCGCCACGTGCATCGACGTGGCTGCGCCGCTTTCGGCGGCGATCCTCGCGCGGCAAACCAAGACGGGCCGCATCTGCATCCTCGGCAATCCGGTGGCGAACCGCGGCGATCCGCTGCGGATCGCCGAAGAGATGGCCATGGTCGACTGCATCTGCCGCGGCCGGCTCGACGTCGGCTTCGTGCGCGGCGTGCCGTTCGAAATTTTCGCGGCCAACACCAATCCGACGCAAACCGTGGAACGGCTGTGGGAAGGGATCGACCTCGCGGTGAAAGCGTGGACGAGCCATGACGGGCCGTTCACCTTCGAAGGCCGCTTCACGCGGCGGCGGATGATCAATCTATGGCCGCGGCCCTATCAATCGCCGCATCCGCCGGTCTGGATCACCGGTTCGAGCGATCTCGAATCGATCAAGAAAGCCGCCGGGCGCGGCTACGTGTTCGCGACCTTTTTGCAGCCCTATGAAACGGTGCGCGAGCTGTAACGTCAAAGCGCTGCAAGGTGCTTTTTCCGGCCGCACCGAGGAAATCCGCGTCAAGGGCCTCGACTTCCAGCGCGAGAAGGGCGTGGTGATGTACGGCACGCCCGACCAGGTGGCGCAGCAGATCCGCCGCTTCTACGACCTGGTCGGCGGATTCGATCACCTCTTGATGATGCAGCAGGCGGGCTTTCTCGATCACAAGCGCACGGTCGCCAGCATGACCCGTTTCGCCAGGGACGTCCTGCCGCAGATCAAGGATCTGCCGCGCACGCGGCCCAACAATGCGAGAGGCGCCGCGGAGTGATCGCGGCGCGTGGCAGCCCAGACTGACCTGCCATAGGGCCTAACTAATGCTCCGCGACGTCTTGAACCTCGCGCTTCATCCGCTCTCGATGGCAGTTAGACGCACGGAAGGTCTGGTGCTTAAGGGTACCGTCGACGAAGTCCGAAAGCGCGTAAGCTTCGCAAAATTTCTGCCCATTCGGGGACTTGAAATTATTGGTTACGAGCGGCCGAAGAACCCCAGCTGCGCATTCATCAGCCAACTACAGAAAGTACGGTACGTTCGGCTATTTGCGGAACCATTGAAGGACATCGAGAGTATTCAATCGCTTGCGCACCTACATCACCTCACTATCGATCATACGGGCAGGAATCAATCGATTACGATCGATTTTGCTTCGCTGCCAGCCTTAGAACGTGTGGAGCTTCAGTGGTTTAGAGGAGCGGAAGCAGTACTTGAAGCGAGACAACTTCGATCCCTCCACCTGTTAGAGTGTCCTTTATCGAGTTCAGATATTTTTGTGAAATTGGATAGACTGATTTCACTACGCTTGTCAGTCGGTAAGTTAGTAGACACTCAAGGGTTCAGCGGTCTCTCGGCTTTGAGATGGCTGGGCTTACTCGGTCAAAAAGAGTTGAAGGATTTCACCGGCCTCTCTCACCATCCTTCACTCAGCTTTCTCTGGATCGAGGCATGTCCAAATCTTGAAAACATTGAATGGCTCGCGGGCATGCCGCAATTAGAAACGCTGCGCATCCTTGATTGTGCGGAGATCACACGGATCGAGGTACTGCGATCTTTGCCGCGACTCCGCCACGTTCACATTCATGGGTCGACAAGGGTGGAAGCCGGCGATTTTGCATTCCTGAGAAACATGGCAAACTTGGAAAGTGTCGTTATGAACGGCTTGCCGAAAGCGGAAGCCGTGTACTGGGCGCGCCGCAATCAGAAATACGACCTGCTGCGACCTGAGTTCTCGGCGCACTAGTCGGCTTTGGGAGGATTAAGGTTGGTAGCGGATAACGCAGTTGGCCGCAGGTCCGCGCTCACGCCGCCAGCCGCGCGTAGTCCTTGGTCGCCATGACCTGCAGGCGGCGCATGTAGCGCGGCTCGTGCGGCCCGTAATCGGCGGCGGCGTTGTGCACCGTGCCGATGTTGTCCCACATCAGCACGTCGCCTTGCGCCCATTGGTGGGCGTAGAAATATTTCTCCTGCTCCTGATGCTGGAACAGAAAGCGCAGCAGTTGCGCGCTCTCGGCTTCCGGCATTCCATCGATGCGCGTGGCGTAGCCCGGGTTACAGTAAAGGACCGTGCGGCCGGTGACCGGGTGCGTGCGAAAGATCGGCTGTGATACCGGCGGCTTCTTGGCGCGCTGCTCCGGCGTGAGCGGCGCACGTCGCGAGTCAGGGCGCGCGCGCATCATGTCCCAGAATTTGGCGAAGTCGTGTGTCGCCGTGCGCCCCTTGAGCCGCGTTTTGATTTCGGCGGGGAGATCGTCATAGGCCGCGTGCATGTTGCGGAACTGCGTATCGCCGAGCGGCCGGCCGTCGCGCATGGGGACCTCGATGGCGTAAAGCACGTTCGCGAGCGCGACCTCCTTGCTATAGGACATGTCGGTGTGCCAGCCCTGTCCGGCATCGCCGAGCCCGATCGGCTTGCCATCCGCGGTCATGTTGGACAGCACCATCACTTCGGGAAAGTCGGGCTCGTGGAATTGATTGGCGACGTTGATCTCCAGCTCGCCGAACAGGCGCCCGAAGCGGACAAAATCCTCCGTCGCCAGCCGCTGCTTGGGAAAGCACAGCACGCCGTGCTCGCCCAGCGCGCGAAGAATCTGCTTGAAGTCAGCGTCCGAAAGGGGTTGGGCGAGGTCGATCCCCTCGATCGTCGCACCCAATGCCTTCCCGCTCGGATGGATGTTCATGGCTTTCTCAATCGATATGCGCGCCTGAGGCCTTTATAATCGGCGCCCATTTCGCCAGCTCCGTCTTGATGAACGCAGCCGCCTTCTGAGGCGTGCTGCCCGGCGTCGGATCGATGCCGGCTTCTTGCAGGCGGCTGAATACCACCGGATCGGCAAGTCCCTTGTTGATCGCGTCACTGAGCCGATCGAGGATCGGTTGCGGGGTGCCTGCCGGGGCGAGGATCGCGTTCCAAGTATAGCACTCGAACCCCTTCAATCCTTGCTCCTGCAAGGTCGGCAGCTCCGGCATCGCGCGCATGCGCGTCGCCATGCCCGCGCCCATCGCCCGGATCGCGCCCGATTGTGCCTGCGGCAGCGCGGTCGGCGTCGCGTCGAACGCCATCGAAATCTGGCCCCCCACCAAGTCCGACATCATCGGCGCAGAGCCGCGATAGGGTACATGCACGATGTTGATGCCGCCCGTGAGCGCCTTGAATTGCTCGCCGCACAGATGAAGGATCGAGCCGAGGCCGGACGAGCCGTAGGTGAATTTCCCGGGATTCTCCTTGACGAGCGCGACCAGGCTTTTGACGTCGGTCGCGGGCAGCGACGGGTGCACGCCGAGCAGCGTCGGCGTCACGCCGATCTGCGCGACCGGCGCGAAGTCGCGCACCGGATCATAAGGCATATTCTTGTAGAGGCCGGGATTGATGGCGTGCGTCGATACGGTCGCCATCAACAACGTGTAGCCATCAGGCGGCGATTTCGCGACCTGATCGGCGCCGATATTGCCGCCCGCGCCGACCCTGTTCTCCACCACGAACTGCTGGCCCAGCAGGTCTCCCATCTTCGCGCCCATGACGCGCGCCACCGTGTCGGTCGGTCCGCCGGCGGAGAAGGACACGATCATGCGAACCGGTTTGGACGGATACCTATCATCGGCTTTAGCGGTTGCGCCCACGAGCGCGCATGCCATGACGACGCTTCCGAGAGCAGCCAGCAATCGATCACGCCTGCCCATCACGTCTCTCCCAGATTTCATGACCACGGTAGTGCGGATTTCGGCGAAATGGAATCGGTGCAAGCGACACGCTCGGTCTGCTCCCTCCCCCGCTTGCGGGGGAGGGTTGGGGTGGGGGTGACTTGAAATGCTCGACCATATCGCTTGCCCCCTCCCTCTCCCTCCCCCGCAAGCGGGGGAGGGAACGATGTGGCACACTCCGTGCGACAACGTGATTCAGTTCAGTCAATCCGGATGCTAGCAGTCTTGATGACCTTGCCCCATTTCGGGATCTCCGCCCTGATATAGGCGGCATAGTCTTCAGGCGTATTGACGACCGGCTGGAAGCCGAGGGCGGCGAAGCGCTCCCTCACGTCGGGTTGCGCGAACGCCTTCGCGATCTCGCGATAGAGCAGGTCGATGATTTTCCTCGGGGTGCCCGCCGGCACGACGCCGCCGGTGAGCGCATCGGATTCTTGGCCGGAAATTCCCGATTCCTCCATCGTCGGCACGTCGGGGATGGTCACCGCCCGCTTCTTGGCCAACACTGCCAGGGCGCGCAGGTTTCCCGACTTGATCTGCGACGCCACCGGAGGCAAGGCGAGAAACCCGATCGGGGTGTGGCCGGCGACGACCGACTGCACCGCGGGTCCCGCGCCGTTGAAGGGCACCGTCACGAGATCGAGCCCGAACGTGAGCTTGAACAGCTCACCGGCAAGATGCGGGGTCGTACCCGTGCTGGGGTGAGCGTAGTTGTATTTGCCGGGATTGGCCTTCACCAACGCAATGAGTTCCTTCACGCTGTGCGCGGGCACGGAGGGATGCACGACGATGACGTTGGGCATCGTGCCGGCCAAGGTCACCGGCGCAAAATCTCGATAAGGATCGAACGGGATCGTGGCGTAAAGGCTCGGATTGACGATCAAATTGCTGCCATGGACGAGGATGGTGTAGCCGTCCGGCACCGCCTTTGCCGCAATTCCCATTCCCGTATTGCCGCCGGCATGGGCGATGTTCTCGACATAGAACTGCTTGCCCAGGCTTTCCGAGAGTTTCTGCGCAATAATGCGCGCGACCACGTCGGTCGGCCCGGCAGGCGAAAACGGCACGATCACCTTGACCGCGTGCGTGGGATATTCGCTCGCCGATTGCGTTGCGGCGTTCTGCGCAAAGCTAAAACCCGCAAGCACGAGAGTCGCGGCAAAAAGAAGCCGGCGGACCGTCGTTTTCATGTGGTCCTCTCCCTGGATTTTGCGCCGATGTTAGCACTGCCTGTCGCTTTGGGCAGTGGTCAAACGGGCGCCTGCGACCAGAAGGCACCGCGGGGAAAGGCCGATCCGTACGGTTTCTTCATCGGGAAGCGGCTTGCAGTCGCCCCAGCGCCGGGCTTCACTATCGACGTCGCCAAACGCGCGCAGGGGACGATCGGAGCGACGGCCCGTGAGCATCCCGAAACTAAAGCCGATGGGGTTGATGCAGCTGCTCGCCCCGTTGCTCGCGGTCATACTCGCCATCGTGCTCGCGCTCTTGGCCGCGTGGGCGCTCAGCATGGCCGCGGCTGCGCAGGTCACTCACCCTACAGCAGAGGATTTGGCGTCCTATGCCGGCGCGGATCGCATGGAAAAGCTCGTCGCGGGAGCCAAGAAGGAGGGTTCGGTCGCGGTTTACAGCTCGGCGGCCATGGACGACATGGGCGCCATCATTGCCGCGTTCGAGAAGAAGTACGGCGTCAAGGTCCGGCTGTGGCGCGGCAGCTCGGAAAATATCGTGCAGCGTACGGTCGTGGAGGCCCGCGGCGGGCGCTTCGAGGCGGACGTGATCGAGACCGGCGCGCTTGCAATGGAATCGATGCGCCGAGAGCGCCTGTTCCAGGAGATCAAAACGCCCGCGCTGTCCGAGCTTCTTGCGGCGGCAATCCTGCCGCATCGCGAGTGGGTCGGCACGCGGTTCAATATTTTTGTCGCCGCCTACAACACGCGCCTGATCAAAAAGGACGAGCTGCCGAAAAGCTATGACGATCTCCTCGACCGCCGCTGGAAGGGCAAGCTCGGCGTCGAAGGGGAGGACAGCGACTGGTTCGGCGGCGTGGTGACGGCGCTAGGCGAGGACAAGGGACTTGCGCTGTTTCGCGAGATCGTCGCCGCTAACGGGTTATCCGTGCGCAAGGGTCATACCTTGCTGGCGAACCTCGTGGTCAGCGGAGAAGTTCCGTTCGCGCTCACGACCTACGCCTACAAGGCCGAGCAACTGCGCAAGAGCGGCGCGCCGATCGACTGGCTGGTGCTCTCCCCCGGCGTGGCGCGCTTCGAGGGGGTCGGTGTTGCCCGGCGCGCCACGCGCCCGCACGCCGCAATCCTGTTCTTCGATTTCATGCTCACGCACGCGCAGGACATCTTGCGCGATCGCGACTTCTTTCCGGCGCGGGCGAATGCAAAGTCGCTGCCGGAGGGTGCTGACTTGCATATTCTCGATCCCGCCAAAGCGCTCGATGACAGCGCGAAATGGAGCAAATATTTCCGCGACATCGTCGCCGCTCCGCGCTAAGGCCGGACTTTAGGACTCTCTCCGTTGTCATGCCCGCGAAGGCGGGCATCCAGTAACCGGGGTTGAGGCGATCAAGCCGAGCCAGTGCCTGTCATCCGGTCCGGTGATTACTGGATCGTCCGCTTTCGCGGACGATGACAACCGGGCTGTTGTTGCGGGCAGAATACGGGCTACTGCATCGGCAATAGCGGCTTCTGTCCTGGGTGCAGCTGCATGTCGACGGCAATGAGCAGCGCCGCGGTGTTGGCATAGTTGCCCATCAGCATCACTAGTTCGACGAGCTTGTTCGGCCCGAACAGCGTCTTCGCCTTGGCGAAGATTTCCGGCGCCACCTTGTGGTCGCGGAAAATCTGCCGGCCGAGCTCGATGACCGTGGCGTCGGTTTCGTCGAGGCCTGCGGTGGGCTTGCGGTGCTTGATCACGTCGATGACGCGCGCCTCGACGCCTTCCTTGAGTGCCTCGGGCTCGTGCGCTGCCCATTCGAACTGGCTATCCATCTCCCGCGCGGTGGTCAGGATGGCGATCTCGCGCACGCGCGGCGTAAATCCCGCTTCGAAGCGTAGATACCGGTTGAGCGCACGCCCGTGCTCGGCCGCCTTCGGGCTGTAGAGCCCAATGCCGCTCGGGCCTTGTAGCCCCGCGATCGACGCGCCCGGCGCCGCCACGCGGTCGTAGTGCCGCTTGCCGACCTCGTCCAAATCCTCGCGTTTCGGCAGCGGCAGGCGGAACCCCGATTGAGGATCGATGTCGGATGGCATGGTAGGCCCCACGGTCGGCGGGGAGGCGACCTGCGTCAAAGCCGCCGGCGGGCCACAGAGACTCGCGGCGGTGGCGAAGAGGCAAATGAGCTGGAAGCGCGGGCGCATGAGGCTGCCCCCCGGTTGGGAGACTCATGCGGGGAATTGTCGCTTATCTGAATGCGATGCGCCAGGCGTTCTTGAATGCCGGCCAGGGCCTGAGTGGGTAGCGCCGGTAGATTCCGTAGTGCAGCAGCAGCCGTTGCAGAAAAAGCACGTTGTCCACTCCCATTATGGGTATCCAACAACGCCGAACCGACGCAATGGTTCCGATCATCTCCGAGTCGCCCGCATCAGTCGAGAGACTCGAGCCGCGGGATACCCGGCAATTTCTATAAGCAACGTGTTTAGCTTTGATGACGCCGAAGCGGCATGGCTCTGCGATCGCCGCCAGTGGAAAGCATTTGTGTCCTGGATGCGGTGCAGCGCGAGTGCGCAGCACGAAGCGGTGCACTGCTGATCCGGGACCGCCACAGACCGGCACGGTCCACGCAAGTTTAGCCGACTTGCGCGCGTTCAAGCGCCGATCTCGGGTAAACCTGAGATCGGCGTCTGCAGCGCACTGTTCGCCATAGCGCGTCGAAGACACGCTTAAACGCGCTAATGGCTCACGCTGCGCTGCACCCGGGATACGGCACGAGGGTAGTTAAAGGGCTGGGGCGACCGTTCCGCGGCACTCGCCGAAACCGATGCTCGCAAAGCCTTCGCGCCGGCAATGCGCGCGCATGATCACGGTGTCGCCGTCTTCGAGGAAGCGGCGCGTCTCGCCGGATGGAAGCGCCAGCGGGCGGCGGCCGCCGGCGGAGATCTCGAGCAAACTGCCGAGCCCGTCGTCGCTCGGCGCCGAGATCGTGCCGGTCCCCAACAGGTCGCCGGCGCGCAGGTTGCAGCCGCCGCTGCTGTGGTGCGTCACCAACTGGGCGACGGTCCAGTAGAGATGGCGTGCGTTGCTGAGCGACAGTCGGTGCGGAGGATGCCGGTTCGACGCGAGACCCTGCGTGAGCAAAGACACTTCGAGCTCGATGTCGAAGGCGCCTGCGGCCTGGTCCGCCGCGTCCCAGAGATAAGGCAGCGGCGCCGGATCTCCCGCGGGCCGCGTCGCCTGCGCCGTGCGGAACGGCGCGAGCGCTTCGGGAGTGACGACCCAGGGCGAGATGGTGGTCAAAAAGCTCTTGCCCAGGAACGGGCCGAGCGGCTGGTATTCCCACCCCTGGATGTCGCGCGCGGACCAGTCGTTGAGCAGGCAGAATCCCGCGATGTGGTTTGCCGCCTCGGCGATCGCGATCGGTGTGCCAAGCGCGTTGCCCGGGCCGATCCAGACGCCAAGCTCAAGCTCGTAGTCGAGACTGCGCGATGGCCCGAAGCTCGGAACGGCTTCGCTTGCGCCTTTGCGCTGGCCATTCGGGCGGCGCAGCTGCGCGCCGGACGCTCCGATCGAGGAGGCGCGACCGTGATAGCCGATCGGCACGTATTTGTAATTCGGCAGCAGCGGATTGTCCGGGCGAAAGAGCTTGCCCGCATTGCTGGCGTGGTGGATGCCGGCGAAGAAGTCGGTGTAATCGCCGATCGCGGCCGGAAGCTCGAGCCGGCTATCCTCGGCGCGGTGAAGGAGCCGCGCGCGCAGGGCCTCGATGCGCGCGCGCTCGCGGCCATCGGCGTCGAGAATCTCGCTGACGCGACGGCGCAGCGCGCGGCGCGCCTCGCCCCCGAGCGCGAACTGCGGATTGAGCGTCGCGCCGGAAGCGGCCTCGGCGCCTTCCCCCGCGAGGCCGTCGAATAGCCCGAGCTCGAGCGCCGCGGCGAGATCGAAGATCTCGTCGCCGATCGCGACCCCGCCGCGCGCCGTGCCGCCCGGCGGAATGAACACGCCAAACGGGAGATTCTGGATCGGGAAATCACTGTGCCCATTGGCCGAGGCGACCCAGCTGCGCCGCGCGGCGGAATGGGTTTCGTCGATCATGGCTTGATCTTCTCGCGCTTTACTGGCTGCAGCGTGTCCCGGACGCGGTGCAGCGCGAGCGCAGCGAAGCGGTCCACCGCTGATCCGGGACCGTTACGGACCGTAACGGTCCCGGGTCTGCAGCGCATCATTCCGCTTCGCTTCACGCTGCGCTGCGCCCGGGACACGGCGCGGCCCAATTGCCTCGTGCTCACGGGCTTTCGCGGCGCGGATCGAAGTGCCGGCGCAAGCCCTTCCAGCAGTCGATGTAGTCGTCTTGCCGCTCCGCGAGATTGGCCGCGTACTTCGTCAGGCGCTGGGGGAAGCGGGTCTCGAACATGAACGCCATGGTGTTGGCTAGCTTCACCGGCTTGAGCTCGCTGTTGCTCGCGTGCTCGAAAGCGTCGGCGTCCGGCCCGTGCGGCAGCATGCAATTGTGCAGCGAGATGCCGCCGGGCACGAAGCCCTGCGGCTTGGCGTCGTAGACGCCGTAGATCAGGCCCATGAACTCCGACATCAGGTTGCGATGGTACCACGGGGGCCGGAAGGTGTTTTCCGCCACCTGCCAGCGCTCGGGGAAGATGATGAAGTCGACATTGGCGGTGCCGGGGGTTTCCGACGGCGCGGTCATCACGGTGAAGATCGACGGATCGGGGTGGTCGAACGACAACGCGCCCACCGGAGAGAAGCGCCGCAGATCGTATTTGTAGGGCGCGTAATTGCCGTGCCAGGCGACCACGTCGAGCGGCGATTGGCCGATGTCCGTGGCGTAGAGCTCGCCGCCCCATTTCACCAGCAAGGTGGAGGGCTCCTCCTTGTCCTCATAGGAGGCGACTGGGGTGAGGAAGTCCCGCGGATTGGCGAGACAGTTTGCGCCGATCGGTCCGCGATAGGGCAGGGTGAAGGCGCCGCCGTAGTTTTCGCAGACATAGGCGCGCGCGGGTCCGTCGATGAGCTCCACCCTGAAGATCATGCCGCGCTGGATCACGCAGATCTCGCCCGGCTCGATGTCGATCACGCCGAACTCGGTGCGGAAGCGGAGCCTGTTCTGCTGCGCGACAATGAGCAGCTCGCCGTCGGCGTTGAAGAAATACTCGTTGCGCATGGATGCGGTCACGAGCAGGACGTGCGCCGCCATGCCGGCGCGCGTCTCGGCGTCCCCCGCCGTCGTCATGGTGCGAAGGCCGCTGAGGAAGGCCAGCTTCTCATCCGGGGTCGGGATCGGTCCCCAACGCAGCTGCCCGATCGGCAGATCGCTCTCCTCGCGCGCCGCAGGCGCCGTGCGCATGAGCCCCTTGTCGACTTTGCGGTAGCGGGCCGAATGCTTCACCGTGGGGCGGATGCGGTAGAGCCAGGAGCGCTGGTTGCTGTCCTGCGGCGCGGTGAACGGCGAGCCGGAGAGCTGCTCGGCGTACAGGCCGTATTTGACCTTCTGGGGCGAATTGCGTCCGATCGGCAGCGCGCCCGCAAGCGCCTCGGTCTCGAAGGAATTGCCGAAGCCGGACATGTAGCCGGGAACGAGACCCGGATGACCGGCCCTTGCTTCAAACCGCGACGGATCCTGAACGTTCATGGCGATCCTCCGGAGCAGGGACGCCACATTTGTAGCCCGGATTGGGCACTGGCGAAATCCGGGGTGGCTCAAGCTCTGGGTGCCTTGTAGCCCGCATGAGCGCAGCGACATGCGGGATGGTGTTGCCCGTTGCAAAGACCCGGATTTCGCTCCGCTCATCCGGGCTACGGTTCAAATTAACGCATCGTAGCCGGCAGCCAGAGCGCGATCTGCGGGAAGATCATCAGCAGCACGGTCGTGGCCACGAGGGAGAGCATAAGGACGCTCGTCCCCTTGTAGACCTTCATGAGATCGACGCCTGCGGTGGCGCTTACAATGAAGGCGATGAGCCCGACCGGCGGGAACACGAGTCCCATCGCCACCATCATCATCGACATGATGCCGAACCAGATTGGATCGAAGCCGAGCGCGGTGATCAGCGGGAATGTGAGCTGCAGCGTCAGCAGGAGGAGAGGAATCTCGTCCATGAACATGCTGATGATAAAATAGACGACCACGATGCCGATGATCACCACCCATCGATTGAGGTCCATCGCGGTGACGGCGGCGACCACGTCCTGCGGAATGCGGCTCAAGGCCATGTAGTAGCCGAAGATGGTCGCGCCCAGAAGAATGAGGAAGATCATCGCCGAGGTGCGAATGGTCGAGCGCACCGCGTCGATTGCGTCCGCCCAGGTGAGGCGGCCGAACGCCGCGCCGATCACGCCGGCGAGCAGCGCCCCGAGCGCGCCCACCTCGGTCGGTGTCGCAATGCCGGTATAGAGCAGCACCAGCACCAGCAGGATGAGCAGCAGGCTCGGCCAGATGCGCACCAAGCTTGCCCAGCGCTCCTTCGCGCCGACGCGATAGGTGGAGGGTGCGTGCTTGGGGCTGATGACGACCCACAGATAGATCATCAGCGCGAGCAAGATGCCGGCGATAATCCCCGGCACGACGCCGGCGATCAGCAGCTTGCCGATCGAGGTCTGCGTGGCGATGCCGTAAATCACGAGGCCGATGCTCGGTGGGATCAGAATGTCGAGCGTCGCGCCGATGCCGATCGCGCCGGCGGCGAGTTCGTCCGAATAGCCGTGGCGGCGCATCTCCGGCATGGCGATCTTGGACATCACCGACGCCGCGGCGGTGCTGGCACCGGACATGGCGCCGAAAATGCCGCAGGCGAAGACGGTGGCGATGGCAAGGCCGCCCTTGATGTGCGAGCACCAGTTGCTGGCGGCGGTGTAGAGGTCGCGCGCAAGCCCGCTCGAGGCCGAGAAGAACGCCATCAGGATGAACATCGGGATGGTGGTCAGCGCGTAGTCCGCCACCGTGCTGAACGGTGCCAGGCTTAGGATTCCCGTCACCTTGTTGACATCGCCGGTGACGAGATAGATGCCGAGCATGCCGGAGCCGGCGAGCGCAACCGCGATCGGCACGCCGAAAACGAGCGCGAAAACCAGCACGAGGACAGGAAGCGCGACCATCTGCGATCTGCCGGCTAGGTCGGCGGTGCCTCTTCCCTGAATAGATACGAGCGTCCGCTGCGGATGCGGGTGAGGTCGACCAACATGACGACGGTGAGCGCGAACAAGCCCAGCGGAATGAGGGAGTACGCCGGCCCGACCGGAAGCGGCAGCGCGCTCAACGTCGTGTCGTCGCGCAGCGCGCGCAGCGCTTGCTGCGTGGTGGCGATGAGGGTGATCACGCAAAACAGCAACGATATGAGAAGCGATCCGTAATTGGCCAAAAGCTTCAGCGGGGAAGGCAGCCGGTCGACCAGGAACGTCACGCGAATAAACACGCCGCCGCGATAGGCGTAGGAGAGTCCCAGAAAGATCGCCGCCACCATCAGGTATTTTTCGGTGATCTCGTAGGCGCCGGTGATCGGGCGGTTGAGCAGGTAGCGGCTAAGCGCATCGGCGGATGTGAGGCACATTATGGCGACGGTCGCGACCACGCTGGTGTAGACCAGCACAAGTTCGCAGCGCCACAGGACCTTCTCAATGGAGCGCAGGACGATCACCCTTTAATCGCTGCACGAACGGATAGAGCGGGGCGGCGCGATGCCACATCGTCCCCTCCCCCGCACGCGGGGGAGGGAGCAGACCGAGCTTGTCGCCCGCGGTGATCTGCGGAAGTTGCGCACTAATTCTTGAGCAGATCGAGGGCCGTGTTGAGGATCTCGCGCGCGTTGGCGTGACCCTTGCCCTCCATCTTCTTCACCCACTCGTTCCAGACCGGCTCGCCGGCAACCTTGGTCCAGCGACCGAGCTCGTCGGGCGGAACCTGATAGCGGTTGAGCTCGTAATTTCCCGCCTTGGCGCGCTCGATCACGCCTTGCTCGGCGGTATCGAAGAAATTGCGGCCCCAGAATTTTGCTCCGGCGAGACCGCTGACGCTCATGATCGCGCTGCG
>WNFV01004249.1_pt1 | contig 17881 bp, 21 predicted proteins | sample 5400101 | NCBI WGS metagenome assembly WNFV01 (sample SAMN13153361, study PRJNA577476) | soil metagenome | isolation source: 115 cm soil or saprolite under grassland replicate 1 | place: USA:California | collected 2016-06-15
TACCGGCGTACCCGGCATCACCGGCGCCCGCGGGTGACCCTCACGACGTCGCCGGTGCTTCCGGCGCTGAGCACGTCGATCCGGACCCCGGCCGCGCTGTCGTTGAAGGACTGGCCCGGCTGGTAGGCGGCGTCGTCGAGCGGCGTGCAGGGAGCCTGCGGGGTCGCGTCCGGCTTGGCGTCCATGATCTGGACCGGCCCGTACCCGGTCTGGGTGGAGGAGTCCACCTTGTAGATCAGCACGCCGGACGAGCAGGCCGCCGAGTCGGCGCCGATCGCCCGCCGGGACTCGGCGACGTAGGCGGTCGTCGGACCGGTGCGCACGACCGCCATCTTCGTACCGCCGGTCAGCTCGACGGCCGTCAGCTGGACCGTGCTGGTGCCGCGCGATGCCTGGCAGGCGACCTGGTCGTCGGTTGTCCAGCCGAACTTCCAGGACTCCCAGGCGAGGTGCTGGGGTGCGGCGCCGCTGATGTTGCCCATCAGATCCCAGCCGCCGACGTAGCGGTGGTAGTCGGTGCCGGTGAAGGCGTACAGGTCGGGCAGGCCGAAGGTGTGGCTGGTCTCGTGGTTGGCGACCTTGAAACCCCAGTGCCACATGTCCTGGCCGAACGTGACCGCCCACTTGACGCGCTTGCCGTCCGCGACGATCCCGGTGGTGTTGGGGTCGTACAGGTAGGTCGGCGAGAACGTGACCGCGGACGCGTTCTTGGTGGGAACGATGTAGACCATGTCGTACTGGGAGAAGTCGACGTCCGGGTCTGCCGCCGCGATCGCCTGCCCGACGTACAGCTCGTGCTGCGCGAACGTGATCCCGCGCTGGAACCCGTAACTGGTGGAGTCCTGCGGCATCCGCAGCCAGCGGTCCACCGGAGTGATGTTCAGCTGCACCTTGCCGTAGGACTCCTCCCGCATCCAGTCCGCGGCCGGCAGGAGGCCCGCGGCGTCGGTGGCGGTGGACTCGGTGGCCGGCGCGTCGGGGAAGTCCACGAACAGCATGGCCACCCGGATCGTCCCCAGTGGCCGCTGGAACTGGGCGTAGTCGGTGTCGTGGCCCTCGTCGGTCCAGCCGGTCCGGCCGGGCAGCGCGCAGTCGGCGGTCTGATCGGGGTGGTGGTCCCTCCACGGACTCGCGGCGTGAGCGGCGGGCGGTAGCGGTAGGAGCAGGGTCAGGGCGGTGGCGGCGGCCAGGGGCCATGCCGCGCGGGCGGATCGGGGCATTGTTCTTCCTTTCGAGTGAGGATCCGGACGTCAGGCCCGTCCGGCGGCCATATCCATCAAGCGGGCCAGGACGCGCCCGCCGGAGGCGCTGATCCCGTCGTGTTCCCACTCATTGGTCACCCAGGCGCGCAGCGCGCCGACCTCACGGGCGGTGCGAAGCGACAGGCCGGCATCGACGTACATGTCGTCGTGGTAGATCGCCGCGGCCACCGGGACCTCGTTGCGGGCCAGCCGCGACGGGTCGTACAGCGGCGGCCAGTCGGTCCGGCCGGCGAGCAGTTCGGCGGCCTCGCCGAAGGGACGCAGCCCGGCGATCTCCTGGAACATCCAGGGGTAGATCATCTCCCCGGTGAACAGCAGCGGGTCGGCGTCCTCGGCGAAGTCCGGGAAGCCGGCCAGCGCCCGCTCCGCCGCCCAGGCGGCCGGCCCCGCGCCCTGGCCGTAGATCGACTCCTGCAGCACCGCGAACAGCGGGTTGTCCACGAACCCCGTCAGCGCCATCACCTGGTGGCGGAAGGTCGCCGACAGCACGTCCCGGTCGAACGCCTCGTCCAGCAGCCAGTGCACGCGCTCGAAGCCGTCGCCCATGCCGAAGGCCAGCCCCAGCGTGCGTAGCCGCCGCACCGTCAGCCGGTCCCCGTCGGGCAGCCGGACCTCACCGCCGGCCAGCAGGCCGGCGATCCGGCGGATCCGCCCGGCGTCCTCGGGATAGCGGGCGTAGAAGGCCGCCATCTTGTCGCGGACCCGCGGATAGGTACGGGCGTAGACGTCGTCCGCGGTCGCCGTCAGGCCCGGCAGCCCACCGGTGACGTAGCACGCGCGCAGGCCCTGGGGGGAGCGGGACAGATAGGTGAGCGTGACGAAGCCCCCATAGCTCTGCCCGAGCGTCTCCCAGGGCTCGTCTCCGCAGAGCCGCCGCCGGATCAGCTCGGCGTCGGCCACGATCGCGTCGGCGCGGAAATGCGCGAGGTGGTCGGCAAGGGCACGTCCGGAGGGGAACGTGGCCGCGGCGTCCATAGTCAGCGGGCTGCTGCGCCCGGTACCGCGCTGGTCCAGCAGCAGCACACGGTGGGTCTTGAGGGCGTGCGACAGCCAGCCGGCGGTGGCGTTCAGCGGCCGTGGCGACTTCCCGCCCGGTCCGCCCTGCAGGTAGAGCAGCCAGGGCAGCCGGTCCCCGGCGCGGGCCGGGTCGACGACCTCGCGGGCGAACACCTCCAGGACAGGGCCGTCCGGGGCGGCGTGGTCGAGCGGTACGGCGAACCGATGGTCGGTCACGGCCAGGCCCGGAATGCGGATCATGCGGCCTTCTCCTCGGGGTGGTGGCAGGCGACCTCGTGGCCGGGGGCGAGGACGCGCAGCACCGGCCGCTCGGCGGCACAGCGCTCGGTCGCCCTTGAACAACGAGTACGGAACGGACAGCCGCTCGGCGGGTCGAGCGGGCTGGGGAGATCGCCGGGCAGCACGATGCGCTCCCTGGCCCGCTCGATGGCCGGGTCGGGCACCGGGATCGCGGACAGCAGCGCGTGGGTGTAGGGGTGGGCGGCGCCCGCGAACAGCGCGTCCCGCCCGGCCACCTCGACGATCGTGCCGAGGTACATGACCGCGATCCGGGTGCTGATCTGGCGGACCACACCCAGGTCGTGCGCGATGAACACGTACCCGAGCCCGAACTCGTCCCGCAGGTCGGCCAGCAGGTTGAGGATCTGCGCCTGGACGGAGACGTCCAGTGCGGACACCGGCTCGTCGCACACCACCAGCCGGGGCCGCAGCGCCAGCGCGCGGGCGATGCCGATGCGCTGGGCCTGGCCGCCGGAGAACTCGTGCGGATGGCGGGCGGCGTGCTCGGCCTTCAGCCCCACCCGCTCCAGCAGCCGTTCCACCGGCTCGTCGGGGGTCAGGCCCTGATAGCGGAAGGGCGCGGCGAGGATCTGCCGGACGGTCTGCCGCGGGTTCAGCGACGAGAACGGATCCTGGAAGATCATCTGCAGCTCACGCCGGACCGGCCGCAGCGCGTCGTCGCCGAGCCCGGTCAGGTCCCGGCCGGCGAACCGGATCGTGCCGCCGGTCGGGGGGAGCAGCCGGGTGAGCAGCCGGCCCAGGGTGGACTTGCCGCAGCCGGACTCGCCCACCAGCCCGAGACTCTCACCTGGCCACACCCGCAGGGACACCCTGTCCACCGCGGCGACGTGCCCGGCGAGGCGCCGGGTGAGTCCGTGCCGGACGGGATAGTGCTTGGCCAGCTCCGTGGCCTCCAGCAGGGGTTCGGTCATGGTCCCTCCACGGTCGCCAGTCGCCGGGGGACGGGCCCGTCGATGCGCGGTACGCAGGCCAGCAGGCCCCGGGTGTACGGGGCGGCTGGCCGGTGGAACACCTCGTGCACCGTCCCCTGTTCCACCACCCGTCCGCCGTACATGACGACGACCTCGTCGGCCATGCCGGCCACGACGCCCATGTCGTGGGTGATGAGCATGATCGCCGTGCCGGACTCCTCGCGCAGGTCGCGCAGCAGATCGAGGATCTGCGCCTGCACCGTCACGTCGAGGGCGGTGGTCGGCTCGTCGGCGATGAGCAGCTCGGGTTCCAGGCAGAGCGCCATCGCGATCATGACGCGCTGCCGCATCCCGCCGGAGAACTCGTGCGGATGGTGGCCGGCACGCCGCTCGGCATCGGGAATGCCGACCCGGTCCAGCATGCGCACGGCCACCCGCCGCGCCTCGCGGCGGCCGGCCCCGCGATGCGCCCGGTACGCCTCGGCGATCTGGAAGCCGACCGGGTAGTAGGGGTTCAGGCACGACAGCGGATCCTGGAAGATCATCGCGATCCGGTCGCCGCGCAGCCGGCGCAGTTCCCGGGGAGCCGCGCCCAGCAGGTCCCGGCCGTCGAAGCGGATCTCCCCGGTGACCTGGGCATCGGGCAGCAGACCCAGGACGGCCAGGCTGGTGACGGACTTGCCGGACCCGGACTCGCCCACCACCGCGAGCGTCCGCCCGGCGGCGAGTTCCAGGCCGACGCCGTCGACGGCGCGCACCCCCGAGGGGAAGGTGACCGTCAGATCGCGTACCGACAGCAGCGTCATCCCGTCGCCCTCACTCTCGGGTCGAGCGCCGCGTACGCCAGGTCCACGCCCACGTTCGCGAGTACGACGAAGGCCGCGGCGAACAGGGTCACCCCGACGATCACCGGCTGGTCGGCGCTGGTGATCGCATCGGCCGCGAGCTTGCCCACGCCCGGCAGGCCGAACACCGACTCGGTGATCAGCGCCCCGCCGAGCAGCGCGCCAAGGTCCATTCCGAAGATCGTCACAACGGGCATCAGCGCCGGGCGCAAGGCATGGCGGCGCAGCACGGTCCGTTCGGGAAGCCCCTTGGCGCGGGCGGTGCGCACGTAGTCGCGGCCGAGGCTCTCCAGCATCTCCCCGCGGGTGATCCGCGCGTAGATCCCGGCGTACAGCATCGCCAGCGCGATCCACGGCATCAGCATCGACTGCGCCCAGCCGACCGGGTCGGCGGTGACCGGCACCGCCCGCGGGTAGGGCAGCACCCCCAGCTTGACCACCAGCACGTATTGCAGGACCAGGGCAGTCAGGTAGATCGGCAGCGAGATGCCGCCCAGCGCCGCCACCATCGCGGCGCGGTCCCACAGGCTGCCGCGGCGCAGCGCGGACAGCACCCCGGCCGCGACCCCGACGGCCAGCCAGAGCAGCGCGGCGCCCACCGCGATCGAGGCGCTGACCGGCAGCCGGTCGGTGAGCAGCTGCCACACCGGCTGATTGGTCTGGAAACTGAAGCCCAGGCACGGGAACGGGCAGGAGATCGCCGCAGCGCCGGTGCCGTATCGCCGGCCGGCGACGATCCCGCGCAGATAGGCGAAGAACTGGTCGGTGACCGGACGGTCGATGCCGAGCATCGCCCGGATCTGGGCCAGCCGTTCGGGATTGCACGCCTTGCCACAGGCCCCCTGGGCCGGGTCGTCCGGCATCAGGTAGAAGATCGCGAAGGTGAGCGCGCAGACGATCAGCAGGATCGTGGCCGCGGCGGCCAGCCTGCGCAGCAGATACAGGATCATCGTTGCCCGCTCCGGGGATCGAGCTCGTCCCGCACGGCGTCGCCCAGCACGTTGAAGGCCAGCACGGTGGCGAAGAGGAATCCGCCGGGGATGAGGAAGTAGGCGGGATCGGCGGCGTACCAGGGCACGGCCGAGGCGATCATCTGACCCCACGACGCCGTCGGCGGCCGTACCCCCACGCCGAGGAATGACAGGCCGGCCTCGGTGGCGACGCAGCTCGGGATCGACACCGTGGCGACCACCAGGATCGGCCCGGTCAGGTTGGGCAGGAGCTCGCGCAGCAGCAGTGACCGTCGCCGCGCACCGAGCGCCCGCGCGGCCTCGACGAACTCGCCGCGGGCCAGCACCATCGCCTGGCCGCGCACGATGCGGCCGACGTACGGCCAGCCGAAGAAGCCCAGCACGACCACCAGCAGCAGCTCACGGTCGACGGCGGGCGCCGCCGACATCAGAGCGATCATGAAGATGAGGCTCGGGAAGGACATCATGAGATCCATGACCCGGCCGATGACGGCGTCGGCGAGCCCGCCGAGGAAGCCGGCCAGCAGGCCCATCGCCGTCCCCAGCGTGATCGACAGCGCGGTCGCGGACAGGGCGATGAGCAGTGACACGCGCGTACCCCACACGACCCGGGCGAAGACGTCCCGGCCGTTGATCGGCTCGACGCCCAGCCAGTGCCGCTCGCTGATCCCGCCGGCCGTTCCGCGGGGCAACCCGCCCAGTGCCGGGTCCACCGCGGATCCGTCGAACGCGGTCGGCGTCGTCCCGGTGAGCCCGGTGATCAGCGGGGCGGCCAGCGCGACCACGACGAGGAGCACGATCACCGCGAGGCTCGCCGCGACGGCGGGCCGGACCAGCAGGCGGCGAAGGGCGGCCGTGCGCCCGTCGCCGCCCGCCGCGGCCGGGACGACCGGAAGCGTCGCGGATCCGGCCACGGTCATTTCCGCAGGCCCAGGGAGACCAGGTCGAGCCGCCCGACGTAGGCGATGTGGCCGTAGGCGCCGGTGACGTGCGGGCCGACCAGGACCGGCGCCTTGTCCCACAGGAACGGCACGACCGGGGCGTCCTGCATGATCTCCTTGGCCAGCTCCCCGTAGGCGGTGTCGGCGGCGGCCCGGTCGGTCATCTCGGCGATCTGGTCGAACCGGGCGTTGACCTGGGGTGAGTTGTACTGCGCCCGGTTGTTGTTGCCCTCCTTGACGATCAGGCGGCCGTCCAGGATCGTCGGCAGGTACGTCGAGGCGCCAGGCCAGTCCGGCGTCCAGCCGTCGATCACCATGTCGTGCTCCTGCGCCGTGTTGGCGACCGTGCTCCAGAACGCGGACCCGCTGATCTCGTTGATCTTCACGCGGATTCCGGCCCGGCCCAGCGAGGCCTGGGCGGCCTCGCCCTGGGCCTTGCCCGAGGTGGTGGCCGCCACGTCGAGGGTGACGTCGACGCCGCCCGGATGCCCGGCCGCGGCGAGCAGTTGCCTGGCCTTCGCGGGGTCGCCCTTGCCGTCCGGGGAGGAGTACGGGTCCTCGGCGACGTGGCCGGGAACCGCGGGCGGCAGGATCGTGGTGGCGATGTCCCCGGCGACGGGACCGCCGCGGGTGGTCCGCAGCGCGTCCTTGTCGAGCGCGTACGCGATGGCCTGCCGGACCCGGACGTCGTCCAGCGGCTTGTGCCGGGTGTTGAGCGACAGGAACCGGGTGTTGGCGGACTCGCCGGTGACGAGCCGGCCCTTGAGCGCCGGGTTGGTCAGCACCTGGCCGACGGAGGCCGCTCCGATCGGCTCGAACGCCACCGCGTCGCCGTCGTCGCCCTTGGCCGCGATGAGCCGCTGGTCCACGACCGCCGGGTCCATGTTGAGGTCGATCACGATCTTGTCCGGCAGGCCCTTGCGCACCGTGTCGGTGGCGGGATCCCAGTGGGTGTTGCGGACCAGCGTGAGCCGCTTCTTGGGCTCGAAGCTCTCGATCTTGTAAGGGCCGGACGAGAACGGCCGCGCGTCGTACCCGACGCCGTTGTCCTTGTCCTGCGGCACCGGGGCCACCAGCGGCAGGGACACCGACGACCCGAAGTCGGCCACCGGGCGGTTCAGCTTGAACACGATCGTCTTGTCGTCCGGGGTCTCGATCGAGGCCAGGCCGTTCTTGTCCTTGTAGGGACCCTTGTAACCCGCCCCGCCGGCCAGCCAGACGCGGGCGTACGGGGGGCCCTCGGGCAGCTCGGCGGCGAACGACCGCTCGACGCCGTACTTGACGTCCTTGCTGGTGATCGCGCGTCCGTCCTCGAACCGCACGCCGTCCTTGAGGGTGAAGGTCCAGGTCTTCGCGCCGTCGCTGGGGGTCCCGGTGCTCGTCGCCAGGTCGGGCACGATCGTGCCGCCGGCCTGCCCGGGCGCTGCCGCGTAGGTGGTCAGCGTGCGGTAGATCAGCCGGCCGACGTCCTGGGACGCGGTCACGTAGTTGCGGGCGGGGTCCAGGTGCTCCAGGTCGATGCTGGACAGGATGTGCAGCGTGCCTCCACGCGCACCCTCACCGCCCGCGGTGCTCGTCCCGCCGCCGTCGCCCGATCCCCCGCAACCGGCCGCGGTGGCAAGCCCGAGGGCCAGGACCGCTGCCAGCCCGGCGCGCCGTCTGCTCACGTCGTCCTCCTGAAGGTGTGTGAATTTCACAGAAGGATGGCCGCGAGATGAACGCTTCCGGGAGATCCTGCATCTCCATAACATCCAGTTATGGAGCTCGAGGTCCGGCATCTGAGAGTGATCTGCGCGATCGCCGAGACCGGGAGCCTGACGCGGGCCGCCGCGGCGCTGCGGCTCACTCAGCCCGGGCTCAGCGCCCAGCTCCGGCGCATCGAGACCATGCTGGGCGGCCCGCTGTTCCACCGCCACCAGAGCGGGGTCGACCCCACACCGTTCGGCGAGCTGGTGCTCACCCGGGCCCGTGCGCTCCTGCCGGGCATCGACGAGCTGCTGAACACCACCGCCCGCACGGCCCGCGCCGGGCACCGCATCCGGCTCGGCTCGGTCAACGCCCCGCTGCTGGGCGGCCTGATCAACGCGATCAGCGCCCTGCTGCCGGACGCCGAGATCACCTCGCGGGCGCGCTACTCCTCACTGCCCCTGATGGACGACATCGCCGTGGGGCGGCTGGAGGCGGCGGTCGTCGGCGACAGCCCCGGCTACGAGCTGACGCCTCCACCGGACGTGGTGCTGCGAACCATCGTCACCGAGCCGATCTTCGCGCTGCTGCCGGCCGGCCATCCGCTGGCCGCCCGGGAGGAGGTGGGCCTGCAGCAGCTCGCCGGGGAGGACTGGGCCGCGCCTCGGCCCGACAACGACCGGACGAGAGACTACTGGGCCTCGGTCGTCACGATGACCGGCGGCCCCGCGCCGCGCACCCCGTACGAGGCCGAGGGCCGCCTCCTCATCGAGATCGTGCGGGCGGGCCGGGTGGTCAGTCTCTGCCAGGCCACCTTCGACGAGGTGCCCGGTGTGGCCGTACGGCCCATCGCCGGCAACCCGCTCTGGTACCGGCACATCCTGGCCTGGCACCGCGACGGTCCCCTCGCCGACCTCGGCGACGCGATCACCCGGCAGGTCACCGAGAGCTATGAGGCCGCCTGCTCACGCAGTGCGGTGTACGCCCGATGGCGGGAGAAGCACCTACCTCCCGAGAGCTCTGACTGAACTCAGACGCGGCCGGCGGCCAGCGGGCGGGCCTCGACGAGCCTGGTGGCGGCGTGCTGGTCCAGCCACCGCACGACGGTCGCCCCGCTGTGACCGTGGACCGCGATGACAGCGTCGATGTCCGGCCAGATCGCGGTCGACGCGTAGGCGCCGCGCCATCGCAGTGCGACCGATCCGTCCGAGAACACACAACCTTCGGCCACCGCGCCGGTGCCGGAGACCCCGCTGACATCTTCGTAGCGAATGAGTTCGAAGGTCCTGGGGTTCACCTCCGCACCCCTGCGCGTCGCGAGTGATGCCCGTGTCGAGTTGTCATCGCCCTTTCCCCGTGCTCGGTTTCGTCTGTCGCGTACTGCCGTGCCTGCACAGCTCAGCCCGGTGTCGGACTGTCTGGGGCGGAGACGCAGCGTCAGCGGGGAAGGACGGACTGTAGCGACACTGTTCACGGGCCAGACTAGAACGCCGCCGCGCGCGCGACCAGACCGGGTTCGGCGTGTCCCGGTTCCACGCCCTATCTGCCCGATATCCGGAGGCGCGCCGCGCCGGTCACGTGGTTGAGTGCGGGGTGATCCTGACCGTGACCACGACGCACACGCCGGCGACCGACCTGGGGTACCTGGTGCACAAGCACCCGGGCCGGGCGCAGTCGCTGGACGTCACCGGCGGCACCGCGCACGTCTTCTACCCGGAGGCGACCGACGAGCGGTGTACGGCGGCCGTGCTGCTGGAGGTGGACCCGGTCGGGCTGGTCCGCGGGCGGTCGGAGTTCGCGCTCGGGCAGTACGTGAACGACCGGCCGTACGCCGCGTCCAGCCGCCCGCCAGCACCAGCAGCTGCGCCGCGGCCTGCGCGGCCTGAGGCGCGAGGGCTTCCGCACGATCCACGTGCTGGAGACCGTGGACGAGGTCGTGGCGCTGACGATCTCGCGCACCCGGCTGTACAACGACCTGCGGCGCGAGACCGGTCCGTTCGACGCGGCCCGCGCCGCGGTTGAGACGTTCATCGACGGGCTGGTGTCGCACTACCTGCTGGACGGCGGACGGCTGGGTGGTGTCGCACGCGGGCCTGGTCGAGCGCATGCACGGCCGTACGTCGGGCCGGGTGCGCGCGTTCTGCCTGTACGGCGAGACGACGGGGGAGACCGACGAGTTCGGCCTGCCGGTGCGGTACCCGTGGGCGTCGGAGGGCGTGTTCGGGGTGCTGGCGCTGGAGTCCGAGCCGGTCGACCCTCGCCTGTAGCGTGTCGGCCATGAGCGAGACCGCGCACCGTCCTGGCTGGGAGATCGACGACCCGGCGGAGGTGATGCTGGGGCTGCTGGACTTCTACCGCGACGTCGTGGCGGCGAAGCTCGACGGGCTGGACGAGGACGAGCTGCGCGGCAGCCGGCTGCCGTCCGGGTGGTCGCCGATCGAGCTGCTCAAGCACCTGGTCTACATGGAGCAGCGCTGGCTGCGCTGGGGCTTCACCGCGGAACAGGTCGACGCGCCGTGGGGTGACGCCGACGAGAACGGCCGCTGGCGGGTCGGGCCGGACGAGAACGTGGCGGACCTGCTGGCGCGGCTGCGCGCCGGCGGGCGTCGTACCAGGGAGATCGTCGCCGGCGCGGCGCTCACCAACCGGGGCGCGATCGGCGGCCGGTTCACCGGGGAGCGGGAGCCGGCCAGCCCGGCGTTGTCGTGGATCCTCGGGCACGTGCTGCAGGAGTACGCGCGGCACGCCGGCCACCTCGACATCGTCCGCGAGCTGGCCGACGGCTCGGTCGGCGAGGACAGCTGACGCCGCGGACGTTCAGCCGAGGTTGAGGCCGGTGGCGGCGGCGCCGGCGGCGTCCGCGCCGTACGCCGAGCCGAGGCGGGTGAAGAACGTGTCGTGGTCCAGGACGTACTCCTGGGTGCCGACGGTCTCCAGCACCGTAGTGGCGAGGGTGCAGCCGATCTGCGCGGACAGTTCGTGGTCGAGATCGGCCGCGCGGCCGGTCAGGTAGCCGGACCGGAACGCGTCGCCGACGCCGGTCGGGTCGGCGACGTTCTGGGTCGGCACCGCCGGCACCTTCGCGAGGATGCCGTGGCGGGACTCGATCACCACACCGTCAGCGCCGTGCGTGGTGACCCGGGTGCCGACCTTGTCGAGGATCTCGTCCGCGGCCCAGCCTGTCTTCTGCAGCAGCAGGCCGGACTCGTAGTCGTTGCTCAGCAGGTACGCCGCGCCCTCGACCAGCCGGCGGATCTGCTCGCCGTCCATCCGGGCCAGCTGCTGCGACGGGTCGGCGGCGAACGGGATGTTCTGGGTGCGGGCGACCTCGGTGTGCCGCAGCATGGCGTCCGGGTCGTCGGCGCCTATCAGCACCAGGTCCAGCCCACCCGCGGCGTCGTGGATCGCGGCCAGGTCGATCTCGCGGGCCTCGGACATCGCGCCGCTGTAGAAGGACGCGATCTGGTTCGCGTCGAGGTCCGTCGTACAGGTGAAGCGGGCGGTGTGCAGGTTCTCGCAGACGCGGACGTGCGAGGTGTCCACGCCGGCCGCGTCCAGGAACGCGCGGTACTCGGCGAAGTCCTGGCCGACCGAACCGACCAGGATCGACGAGCGCCCGAGCTGGGCCATGCCATAGCAGATGTTCGGCCCGACGCCGCCGCGGTGCACGACCAGGTCGTCGACCAGGAACGACAGCGAGACCTTGTGCAGCTGGTCGGCGACGAACTGCTCGGTGAACCGGCCGGGGAACGTCATCAGGATGTCGGTCGCGATCGACGCGGCGACGGCGATCTTCACGGTGGTTCTCCTCGCTGGCCTGGTGCTGCTGCGGTGACTGGCCTAGTGCTATTGCGGTGACGGGTCCGGTGCGGGCGGGACAGCGCACGACACTACAGGTGTCGCTCCGCGGGCCTGGAACAGCCGTGTAGAAAGGACGGCGGCTGTGTAGAAATGGACTACGCAGGTAAACCTGACGAAGGAGAACGACGTGGGGGAGCAGATCACCTCGATCAGCCCGGAGCTGCACACGTACATGGTCGAGCACAGCACCCGGCTCGACGACGTGGCGCTGCGGCTGCGGGAGGAGACCGAGGCGCTCGGTGGTGTGGCCGAGATGCTGACGTCGCCGTCGCAGTCCGCGCTGCTCACCATCCTGACCCGGATCACCGGCGTCCGGAACGCGGTCGAGATCGGGACGTTCACCGGCTTCTCGGCGCTCGCGATCGCGCGCGGCCTCGCCGACGGCGGCCGGCTGACCTGCCTCGACAGCAGCGAGGAGTGGACCGCGATCGCCCGCAAGTACTGGGGTGAGGCCGGTGTCGAGGACCGGATCGAGCTCCGGATCGGCGACGGCCACGAGTCGGTGCGCCAGCTGCCGGAGGATGACGAGATCGACCTGGTGTTCCTGGACGCGGACAAGTCCGGGTACGTCGACTACTACGAGCAGCTGCTGCCGCGGCTGCGCCAGAACGGGATCATCCTGGTCGACAACACGCTCGCCGACGGGCGGGTCGTGGGTCAGCCGGACCGGGTGCCGCCGGTGAAGGAGTTCAACGACCACGTGGCCGCCGACGACCGGGTCGACGTCGTCGTCATCCCGATCGGCGACGGCCTCACGCTGATCCGCAAGCGCTGATCACAGCGGCTGGTACATGATGTGCAGCCCGACGTAACCCTGCGTCGGGTGCTGGAAGCCCTCTTGGACGGTCGTGAGGATCTCGAAGCCGAGCGACTTCCAGAGGGCCACCGCGTGGGTGTTCGACTCGACGACGGCGTTGAACTGGACGCCGCGGAACCCGGCCGAGCGGGCCCAGCCGAGCATGTCCCGCCCGAGCGCGCGACCGGTGCCGCGGCCGGACTTCCGCGGATGGACCATGAAGCTCGCGCTGGCGATGTGCGAACCGCCGCCGGCCTTGTTGCGGTACATGTTCGCGGTTCCGAGCACGGTGCCGTCGTCGTCGACGGCCACGACGGTGCGCCCCGGCGGGCCGACCATCCAGAGGTCGCGGGCCTGCGGTTCGGTCAGGTCGCGGTCGTAGGTGTAGGTCTCGCCCGCGGCGACGATCTCGTGCAGGAACGGCCAGATCGCCGGCCAGTCGTCTTCCCTTGCTTCTCTGATCAGCACAGCTGACAGCCTTCCTCTCCTGTCCCGCGACCGCCACCCGTTTGCGAGCACTTGCGGATGCCCTGTGTCGGCAGGTACCTTGCGAGACATGGTAGCGGCGAACGTGTTCACGCAGCTCCGGCGCGGGACGCTGGAGTACTGCGTGCTGGCGCTGCTACGCGGACGCGAGCGGTACGGGTTCGAGCTGGTCCGCGCGCTCGGCGACATCGACGTGCTGGTCACCAGCGAGGGCACGATCTACCCGCTGCTGGGGCGGTTGCGACGCGACGGACTGGTCGAGACCAGCTGGCAGGAGTCGGAGTCCGGGCCGCCCCGACGGTACTACCGGCTGACGGCTGCCGGGCGACGGGCGCTCGACGGATTCACCGAGGACTGGGTCCGGTTTCGTGACTCCGTCGACAAGGTGCTGGCACAAGGGAGACAGGATGACGGTCGTGAATGACCCGAACACCCTCATCGACGACTACCTCGCGCGGCTCGAGCGGGCCGCATGGGTGCTGCCGCCGGATCGCCGCACCGAGCTGGTCGAGGAGGTGCGGGCGCACATCGCGGAGGCGGGGTCCGACGACGAGGTCTCGGTGCGGACGGTGCTCGACCGGCTCGGAACACCGGAGGAGATCGTCGCTGCCGCCCAGGACGGCGAGCAGGTATTCGCGGGCGGTCAGGCCGTTCCCGGTGGGCACCATCCGGTCGGTGGTGCGGCCCAGCCGGAGCGGCGGTTGCGGGCCCGGGACATCGCGGCGTTGCTGCTGCTGCCGTTCGGCGGCTTCATCTTCGTCATCGGCTGGTTCGTCGGCGTCGTGCTGCTGTGGTCGTCGGACCGCTGGCGCACCTCGGAGAAGTGGCTCGGCACGCTCGTCCTGCCGTTCGGGTACCTCGGTGTGTTCGTGCTCGGCATGATGGCCGGCCAGACCTGCGTCAGCGGACCCGAGAGCAGTGCTGCCGGTCAGACCGCGCCGGTGGCCGAGACCTGCTCCGGGTTCGCGTTGCCCCTGTGGCTCGGCATCCCGCTGCTCGCCGTACAACTCATCGGTCCGGCCCTGGTGACCGGCCTGCTGGCGCAGCGCGCCGCGCCAGGGCGAGGCTGAACCGTTGCCGTCGGCAACCTCGCGTCAGTCGGTCGGTTCCGGTACGACGGCCCTGCTGGCGGGCAGGTCGTGCCGGTCCTCGGGCGAGAGCATCTCGCACAGCTCGGTGATCCGGTAGCGCCTGGCCTCGGGCTGGGTCGCCTTCGAGATCCACTCGTAGTGCTCCTTGCGGTACTCGGCCGACAGCTCCTCGAACCGCTGGATCAGACCGGCCGAGGACAGCGCCCGCCAGGCATCCGGGTCGAGCGCGAGATCATGGTTTCGTTGTTTCGTGTCCATACCGATCACGGTAGGCCTTCGCGATTTCCGGCGGCATCACATTCTGGTTACCGGGGTGATAACTCAGACGCCGGTAGGCGGAACCAGCCAGCTGTCCGCGAGCGCGTCGTCGATGCCGGCCTGCTCGTGGATCGCCAGCCGGATGATCGTGCCCGCGCACTCGCCGAGCTCGACGGCCAGACCGCGGAGTTGCCGGTCGAGCTCGTCACCCGTGAGGCCCGAGAGGGCGAGGTACCAGCGGGTCAGGTCGTCGAGCTCCGCCTCGAGACGATGCACGTGGCGACGCGGGTCCGGGATGGCATCCGGCGGCTCGCCGAACCGGCCGCGGCGATCCGCGACCCGCTTCAGCGTCGCGCGAAGGACCTCGATGTGCGGGCGCGGGTCCTCACCGTCGTACAACCGATCGGCGCTGAGCTCGGCCGCCGTCTGGTTGACCGGTAGCAGGAGGTCCGTGACGCGCAGGGTGACGCGTTCGCGTCCGACCGGCAGCAGCTCGGCGTCCACGGTGCCGCGGACCCACCAGCGGCCGTCGTACAGGTCGCTGCGCAGGATGTGCCCGATCAAGCCGCCCGGGTTGAGCGCGCTGACGTCGAGGTCGGTGACCGTCCGGCTCACCCCGGCCCCTCGGATCGTGTACGACGGGCAGGGCGCGGCGATGCAGTGCGTGCCGTTGAAGTAGACGTAGTACGGGCTCCCGGCGTCATCCGAGTCCTCGTCATGGGCGAACTCCATGCGCCCACCGTAGCCGCGCGACGTCAACGCCTCCGCGCCGCGCGCTTGGCGATCAGCAGCGCCAGGCCGGCAACGAGCAGGGCCCCGAGGTACGACGGCATCGCGGGCGCGGCGTGCGACACCGGCCGGATCGTGCCGGCCGCGGCCTGCGGTGGCGCGGCAGGCCGGGCCTGCGCGACGGCTCGAGTCTCCGCCTGACGATCCGGTACGACGCCGTCCGTGCCCGTCCTGCTCGTCGTACCGGTCGTGCTCGTCGTAACGGTCGTGCTCGTCGTACCGGCGGTGCCGGCCGGGGCGGTCGGGAGGGTCGGCGGGAGGGAGGGACCGCGCGGCACCCGCAGCACAGTTTGGCGGGGCGATGGACAGGTGATTTCCTGTTCAGAGCCACGACTGGGGATGCGCCGCCACGGAATGTTGTGCGGGGCAACGACTCCCGGGTTGCGTGACGTCCCGGTGGTTGTGGTGCGAACCCGCATGTTGCAACCTGCGAGGCGGCACACAGCCGGCGAGGGGTCACGAAACCCGCGGCCCGGGCGGCGGCCGCCGGCGGCGGTCAGGTCCAGGCGAGTCGGTCGTCGGCGAGTCCTGGTCTCAGCGGGCGGTGGCGAGTGGTGCCGTTGAGCGCTGGCCGGCCGGTGTGGAGAGACTCGGCGACGTCGGACAGCATCGCGGCGACGCCGGGCCACAGCGGGGTGTTCAGCCCGCCGTTCTCCGGGTCCCAGATCGAGACGGAACCGCGGGCGGAGCCGTCCCGCAGGTCAACGACCATGCTCTGGCCGCGGCCGTCCTCGGCGAACGGGACGAAGCTCGGGAGGAACTGAGTCGCCGCGGTCCCGGCCGGCGCGGCCGCCTGCGCGTGGTGCGCGGCCACGTCGAAGCCCAGGCTGCTGTCGATCGACTTCCGCTGCCGCCAGGTCTTCACGATCTCGGCGCAGGGGAGCGGGTTGTAGCCGGGCGGGAGCAGCCGGCCGAACGCGCCACGGTGGCCTATGCCGTTGTTGATCCGGTACCAGGTGCGCAGGTCGACCGGCAGCGCGGCGCCGACGGTGGACTCGACGGCGTCGAGATCGACGGACGTGGCCGGCTTGAGCAGTTCGTCCACCGCGGCCGGCAGCCGCTCCGCGAGCCAGCCGGTGATCTTGCCCCACGAATCCTCCACGCCTGCAGTCACGGCGGCATCATCGCTGCGGCACCGGCCCGCGTTACCCACCATTCGAGCGACTGAGGGTGATGCCTCGGGGAATCATGCAACCGCGCTGCCCCGCCCACGCTGGTTGCGTGTGAATCCTTCACCTTGTGCGGTATCGGCCATCATTGAGCGCATGCGGAGCACCCCCGAGTGGTTGCGCGGCGAGACACCTCCTGAGCGGCCGGCCAGCTACTCCGACGGTGATCACCTCACCGGCCGGGTCGGCGCCCGCCTTCGACAACTGTCGCTTTCGTCAGCGCGTCAGGCCGGTGCTGACCGAGGCTGGATACGCCGCGCAAGGCTCGTTCGCCAACAGTCCGGCGGTGTATCGCGACTGTGCCTTCGAGCGCGTCCGATTCAAGACGCTCGGAGGATTCACACTCGACGCGGGCCGCTTCGAGCGCTGCACCTTCCTGAACTGCCGATGGGAGGGGCACTTCATGTTCGAGGCAGATCTGATCGAGTGCCGCTTCGTCGGCAGGATGAACGGATGCGTGTGGAACGGCGTCGTCCCTGAACTGATGGACCGTTACGCCGGACGCCGCAACGTCATCGTCGGGAACGACTTCAGCCAGACCGTGTTCACGGACAACGTCGGGTGGCGTAGCTCCGTCCCTCTGCGGGATCAGCTGTGGCCGGTCGGATACGTCCCCGCGGCCGGCGACACCTGACCTGGGCGACGGGGAGGGCGGCTGACACCGCACGACGGCAGACCGGCTGCCTCAGACCTCAGTGCCAGGGTCTGTGCGACCGATCTTGCGGCGAATGTATTCGCCGAGGGGCTCGTCGGGATACTTGCGCCAGCTGCTGCGGCGCTGGCCGAGCGCGCGATCCTCGACGGCAGCCTCCGCGGCCTCGTCCTGAGGGCCGAGGGCGTCCGACAGGATCTGCTGGTCCAGGTGCCCTGGGCCGGGGAACTGGTCGGCTCGCTCGCGAAGGACGCCGCGGAGGACGCCGTACGCGGGCTCGTCGTGGCGCCGGGGTGGGGGAGAGGGATCAGTCACGGCGTGGGTCGGTGTGAGGAGGGGGGTCCGTGACCGGGGGATGGCGGCGGCGGTCCTCGGTCATCAGTCCCGACCTCCAGGCCAGCACGATGAGTTGCTCGCGGTCACGCAGGTCGCAGCGCTGGAGTATTCGTGAGACGTGGCTCTTGACGGTGCTGATCTCCAGGGAGAGGTTCGCGGCGATCTCGGCGTTGGACATCGCTTCCCCGACGAGCTTCAGGATTCGTCGTTGCCGATCGGTCAGAGTCGGCGGAACGGTGCACCGCGGCGCCGACGGCAGCGTCGGGTAGCGGTCGGCCGGCGCCGGGTGCGACCGTCCGGTCGGGCCGGCCGGAGCCACTGTCGAGGCTGAGCCGGCGGCGGCACCGGGCGGATCGGCGGCGTCCTCGTACAGGCTGTCGATCATCTGCTCCAGCAACTCTCGATCGATCCGCCACTCACCGAGGATCTTGAACGCCGGCAGCGTGCCGCTGGCGATCAGGATCTCGACATCGGTGACCGACACCCCGAGTTCTCGTCCGACGTCGGCCG
>WNFV01006610.1_pt1 | contig 17870 bp, 22 predicted proteins | sample 5400101 | NCBI WGS metagenome assembly WNFV01 (sample SAMN13153361, study PRJNA577476) | soil metagenome | isolation source: 115 cm soil or saprolite under grassland replicate 1 | place: USA:California | collected 2016-06-15
TCTTTTGTGAACTGGATCTTATCTGTTGTCATTGATCGCTCCTTAGCGTATTGTTTGCTTCGCGTCCTTTGCCTGTTGGATCCGCTTTATCTGTGCTTGTGCCGCATCTCCCTCCGACAAAAAGTGTGCGGCCCAACGGGTTGCCGTTCAGCCGCCGCGAGCGCGCTGGAGAAGAGAACTTTAAAAAGCAACGATCTCGCGCGAAGCGGTCGGTTGCAACGGCTTGTTCGGCGGCAGTTTGCGCGACTTTCGCTTTGCTTTCGCCCGTGAGAGCTCGTGGTTGTTAGTGAAGCTCCAGCAGAAACTCCTCAACCTCCCTACCACGCGCGTTGGCGAACCCTTTGTCCTCACCAATAATCCTGAATCCACATTTTTCTAAGACCCGCAGTGACCCACTATTATCTTTGGCTGCACGGGCATAGATCGGCCGGGTCGGATTGGCGCGTATCAGAAACTCGGCGAGAGCCTGGCTCGCCAGACCCTTTCCCCAATAGCTCTTGCCAAGCCAATAAGTAACTTCGGGATGATCTGCCTCTTCGTAACTGCTAACACTCCCCGCAACCTGTCCATCAACAACGATCGTGCGGATGACGATGGTTGGGTCGGCCATAATCCGATGCCAATGAGACATGAACGCTTCTTGGTTGGTTGGATCCTTGGCGGTAAAGGCCGCCATCTGATTGGCCTCGGGATCCAACTGATACGCGAAGAAGATCGGGAGGTCGCTTTCAAGCACATCTCGGAGAAAAAAATCACTGATCATACGCGTATCTTTCATCAAGAGAGGTGGCAATCTGAACCGATCGCTGGTCAGATTATACATGTTTGACTGGGGAGTGTCGATGTCATGTGGTTATCGATGTTGCTCTGATGAGGCTAACAGTGCGGAAGGTTGAACTACTGCGAGTGAGAACAAATGTGCCGCCGAACAGTACGGTTGGAGCCGTACAGGCGGCCGAACAACGAACGAACGCGCTTTGGACTGCAACCATAGACGAGCTTTCTTTCAAGAAAGGTGACCTGATCCTATGGTGCTGGTTTTCGGCAGGATGCGCGGGCGGCGATCGATTCTCTAGCCGCTCGCTCAGGTCTGCCGCGGGAAGAACGACACATGCACAAGATCGGCGGCTTTGCGCTTGGCCGCATCCCCGCGCCGATCGTAGCCAGCCGTCGTCGTCACGCTCTCATGTCCAACCATCTTTTGCACCGTCGCCAGGTCGGCGCCGGCGTCACGCTCTCTCAGAGAGAGAGGTGTGCCGCATCTCGTGTGGTCTGAAAGGGTCCACGCCAGCCGCCGCTGCCCGATCGCGCAAGATAACTGCGACCCGCTCATCCGCGAGCCGCCGCTCGCCGACGCGTCCGCCCCCGAACCGCTCGGCCAAACAACGCGCCGGCGTCGCGCCCGTGCACTCCAGCCATGCGCCGAAGGCTGCCATTGTACCAGAAGGTGCGTGACCGCTCGATTTCTATTGCCTTGTCGGCCCGACAATGATGGTGAACGTCTCATCATCAGCGTACTACCCGCGCAGCAAGCTCTGCTGGACAGGGATAGAGCTCCGACCGATAGGGCGCGTATCGATAGCTGGCGACGACCTGCCGGGCCACATCCTCAAGCGCCTGCCAGTTCGCCGCCTGCCCATATGCGTAGCGCACCACGAAGACGCGCCCCTGCGCCGCGAGGTATGCCTGGTCCGCCTGATAGCGGCCGATCATCGCCGGCGCAATGGAGGAGTAGCTGCGCAGCGTCACCTTGTGATAGTCACAGGCGTAGCCCTCAAACAGCCTCTCACCGTCGGCGTTTGGCCGCATCCCCGCGATGAGAGAGCCGCGGAAAGAGCGGGGGATGGGGACAAACGTCGGCACACCGTCCAGGCAGAGGGTACACCAATTGTTGCAGAGTGGGCAGGCGATGGTTCTATCGTCATCCAGGGGGACAACGCCGCGGTTTTCGCAGCGCGGGCAGTCAACGGGCAGTCGCGCGGGTCGATCCATCACAGCCTCCTAGCGTAGAAGAGGAAACTATGGCGATCCCAGCATGCCGGTGTGTCAGCCAAGGTCACAGTGGAGGTTGGGGAGTAGAGTAAAAAGGCATGCGGAAGAGCAGACCGAGGCCTGCTCCTGGCCAGTACATGGACGAACGCGGCTGCTGAAGCATTACCAAGAGGCAGACGCCGATCTGGGCGGCACAACCTGTTGTGAATGTATGGAATGGGTGGTTGCGTGCTCACAAACGAACGTCCTTCTTGGATTTCAGAACGCGCACGCTTGCGTGTTGGAGGATACTGCTTGCTGGCCGCCACGCTGATCTTCGCCCTGAGCCCGCGAATCACCCGCTGGACTCGCCAGTGGGCTGGGCATGGGCGCGAGCGATGGCCAGGCCGCCTCCCCGTGCTCACGCTCTACTTCGGCATCGCCGTCTACGGCGGCTTCTTCGGCGCCGGGCTGGGTATCCTGACCCTGGCGGTGCTCGGCCTACTTGGCCTGGAGCACATCCACGAGATGAACGCTCTGAAGGTGCTCCAGGCCAGTCTGGTCAACAGCGTCGCGGTGCTGACCTTTGCGCTTGCGGGAGCGGTGCACTGGCCGATTGCTCTGCTGATGGCCGCAGGTGGGATTGTGGGCGGGTACGGCTTCGTGATACAATCAGTCCGACCGATCACTGGAGCGCATGCGCTCGCGGGTGTGCCGCCAGGAGAAGGCAAGCATGCCCGGGCAGGGGTGCGTTCGATACCCCCGAATGTGCATACGTCTCGTACGCACGCGACGAGCTTGCCCTGAGGAAAGCCCATTTCAAGATGACACATCCAGCGCCTACCCTCACCGTGGAACTGGCCACGCAACTCGCCCGCATCGCCCTGAACGGCATCGCCAGGGAATACCCGACCTACCCCGACCACGTCCTGCTGAACGCCGCCGACCTCCGGCGCACGCGTGAGTTGCATCCGGCCTTCTATGGCTGCTTCGACTGGCACTCGGCGGTGCACAGCCACTGGCTGCTCGTCCGTCTGCTGCGCCTGCTGCCTGCCTTGCCCGAGGCTGAACTCATCCGCAGCGCGCTGAACGACCACGTGACTGAGGCCAACGTGCGCGCTGAAGCAGCCTACTTCGCTGAGCCTGGTCGAGGCAGCTTTGAGCGGCCCTACGGCTGGGCTTGGCTGCTCAAGCTTGCCGAGGAGGTACGAGACTGGGACGACCCCGATGCACAGCGCTGGTCGGCAGCCATCGCGCCGCTTGCTAAGCTGATCGCAGAGCTATACCTTGGGTTTCTGCCCCGCCTCACCTATCCGATCCGCAGTGGCACCCACAGCAACACCGCCTTCGGCCTCACGTTCGCGCTTGACTACGCCCAGGCCAGCGCCCATACGCTGCTTCGCGACTGTATTATCGCCCGCAGCCTGGATCACTATGGAGACGACCGGAATGGACCCGCCATGTGGGAGCCGAGTGGCGGCGACTTCCTTTCGCCCTGCCTGGCCGAGGCCGACCTGATGCGTCGCGTGCTGCCGGGTGCAGACTTCGCTGGCTGGCTCAGCCGCTTCCTGCCCAGCCTGGCGGAAGGTGGCCCGCCGCAGTTGCTTACCCCCACCGTGGTGAGCGATCGTAGCGACGGGCAGATCGTCCATTTGGATGGACTCAACCTGAGCCGGGCCTGGTGCCTGTGGGGCATCGCCGCGGCGCTCCCGCGTGACGATCGACGGCGCTCCATCCTGCTCGAGGCAGCCGACCGGCACGCGGTTGCCGGTCTGATCGGCCTCGGCAGTGGCGAGTACATGGGCGAGCACTGGCTCGGCAGTTTCGCACTGTATATGCTGGGCTATGCGGGTTATTCCTGATGCAGCCTGGCAATTCGTTCCATATGCTGTTCGCCCCAGCTGCACAGCGGCTCCAACGCTGCGTTGAGCGTGGCCCCAAATTCGGTCACCGAATATTCCACCCGTGGTGGAACCTCGTGAAAGACCTCGCGGTGAACGATGCCATCCCGTTCCATTTCTCGAAGTGCCTGAATAAGCATCTTTTCGCTGATACCCGGCACCAGGCGCTTGAATGCACCAAAACGACGCGGCCGGGTGTGCATTTCCCACAAGATTAAGGCCTTCCACTTGCCGCCGATCACCTCCAGCGCAGGAATCAGGCCACACATATCACAGGTATAGTGGTGCTGTTCTTTCATAAGTTCCCGCATACTTACATTTTGGTAGGTACCTTACTTTATCGTATGTACTTGACTCTTGTCAAGTGGCAGTATAGACTCGAACAGGGCGGCATAGACTCGGATTATCGTCAACAACCAGGAGGCAGCGCGATGTCACGCACCATGACCACGACTGAGCGTGAACGTTTTTTGGCTGATGTGCATGTTGGCATGATCAGCATGGCAGAGGATGGGCGTGGGCCACTCACCGTACCAATCTGGTATGGCTATACGCCAGGCGGCGAACTCTCTGTCTGGATGGAAAAAGCATCGCGCAAAGCACACCTGCTCCAGCGCGCCGGCCGCTTTAGCTTGTGTGTGCAAACCGAACAACGACCGTACCAATATGTCAGCGTTGAAGGGCCAATTACAGCGATCGAGCCAGTTGGCCTCGAACGTGACGCACGGCCAATCGCACACCGCTATCTTGGCATCGACACCGGCGATGCGTATATTGCCGAGAGCGCGGACGCCATCGCCAGTGGACAGCACATTGTGGTTCGTATGCGTCCGGAACGCTGGCTGACGGCTGATTACACGCACAAGACTGGCGATACCATGTAAATTGGCTGACGCGCTGCTGGCAGATGGTTGGGTGTTGTTCTGGTCAGACTGGGCACGTGGCTCTTGCGCAGCGCGATGAGCAGCCGGCCAAACCTGGGGTGGCGCGTGTCTCGGAAGCCAGATGGATGGGGCAGGGCCGTCGTAATGCCTTCGTCAGCGTGCGGGAACACGCGAAGAGTGTGTGACGCGGGAGGTAATCAGTCCTGTGCTTGCTGTACGCAAGCTTGACGCGAGATTCAGACCTGCGCTGCGAAGATGTGCAATTCCTGTATTCCAGGATGAGCGGAGGCGGCGATGCGGTTCGGACTGATCGTTCAGATGACCGGTTTGTTAGGGTATCCCCAGCCGCTGGTACGCCTGGCGCGCGAGGCCGAGGCAGCCGGGTGGGATGGCTTCTTCATCTGGGACGTCTTCGGCGGCGACTCGGCCGCACCCACTCCGGTCGTCGATCCCTGGATCGCTCTAGCAGCGATTGCCACAACCACCGAACGCATCCGCTTCGGGCCAATGGTGACTCCACTGCCGCGGCGCAGGCCGTGGAAGCTGGCCCGTGAGGCCGCCTCGCTGGATCACCTCTCGGGTGGGCGCCTTATCCTGGGTGTCGGTATCGGCACGCCGCCACAGGAGTTCGCGCGCTTCGGCGAGGAAGTCGATCCCAAACGACGCGCGGAGATGCTCGACGAGGGACTAGAGGTGCTGACCGGGCTGTGGAGCGGCGAGCCGTTCTCATTTCATGGCCGGCATTATCACATAGACGCGGCAACGCTGCTGCCACGCCCTGTCCAACAGCCGCGCATCCCGATCTGGGTCGGTGGAACCTGGCCACGCAAGCCGTCCTTTCGGCGGGCGGCGCGCTGGGATGGCGTCTTCCCCGGGAGCCTGCACGGGAACCTGACCCTCGAGGAGATCCGTACGATGGTCGGCTTTATCCAGTCACAGCGTCGTGGTGGGGAGCCGATTGACGTGGTGGCCGGTGGGGATGTGCCGTTCGATAATCCAGAGCGGGCGCGCGAGATCATCGCAGACTACGCGGCCGCTGGGGTGACCTGGTGGATCGAAGGGATTGGGGAGTGGCGCGGCGATGTCGACGCGATGGCGAGGTTCATCCAGAGCGGTCCACCAGAACGATAATCGTCGCATTGACCCGATTGACCGCCACGCACGTGTCGACTATCGCCCGCTCCATTGAAGCCTTTTGCGAGGCGCAACAGGTAGGAACTCTTCCCCTTGAGGTATGCAGTTGCAAGAAAAGGGGAAACCTCTCGGTTTTCGGTAGGTTTCTCGTATCACGCTCTAGACTGTGGTGCATCCTCAGATCCGCTCGCAAAGCCATTCACCGATTGGTCTGCCTTCGTCATCATGCATGGTGCGCCCGGTGGGGGCGAAGCGGCGGCTGCGGTACAGTCGATGGGCGTGCTCATTCTGGCGCTCGTGGGTCCACAGGGAGATGCGGTGGCAGCCGCGTCGATCGGCTTCCGCGATGACGGCGTCGAGCAGCATCCCGCAAATGCTTGTGCCCCATCGCTCGGGAAGCACGGAGATCAGGCTCAGGAACCACGTGCCCGCAATCACATCACCGCTTCCGCCACGCGCGCGGAACGGGTGGATGAGCGCCATCGCAACCGCTTCACCACCGTCGTGGCCGATCAGAAACCATGAGGCGGTGTCGTGACGAGCGGCGTCGTGGAGACTGGCTGTGACCTGAGCGACGCGGCTTGGTCGAGACGGCCAATCGCTATCACGATGCGCGAGGTTCGAGCGCTCGTAGACCGACACGGCGCTGTTTACATCGCCCGGATGGCCGAGCCGTACCTCGATGTGGGTCATACCGGTCTCCCCGCACGCGGTCTTCCAGAAGGTTTGGCTCCGCGCACCCAGCCTCAAGCCCTCTCGTTGCTAGATGCGCAGCGTGTTGACGATGCGCTCGATCTGCCTGAGATGCGATTGTTCATGGTTTGCCAGCCACTGGGCATACGTCTGCACGGTTCGTTCCCGCGGCTTGCCGACCCCTGTCACCAGCGCCGTCCGTGACCAGGCTTCCGGTGCGAGTGGCTGCAACACTGCCAACAGTTCGGCGCGCTGGGCCGTAAACGCCTGCAGCGAGGGGTGAAATCCCTACTCGCAATAGTCTGTCTGCTTGATCCAGGTCGTAGGATCGACGGCTCGAAACGTCGGCCGATCCTCGCTGAGGATCATCCCGATATATTTGCCCCACATGTCGGCGCAGGCGCGCAGATGGGCAAGCACATCGCGTGCCGACCAGGAATCGGGCTCGGGAGGAGTCAGCAATAGAGCTGGTGACAGGCCTTCGGTAAGGTCGGCGATGCACGCGGGTGTGGCTGCAAGCATCGTTAGATTCTGCTCAATCGTCAATGGTCGATCGTACACACGCAGTGTCCTTTTTGGCAAATGTTCTTGTCCACGCTTTGGAGCGAAGCTGTCGACGTTCCTTCTGGCTGGCTTCCTGCTATGTGGGTGCTGACTCAGGTCACACGGTGCTATAATGCCAGTAACGTCATTATGCCATCTCCGTTGCGCAGTCCTCGATACGCACCGACGATCAGGAGGCACGTCAATGGCTGACCTGAACGATGTCCAGCGCATCGCGCTCTCACTCCCAGAGACAACCATGGACGATGATCGCATCGCGTTTTCCGTGAACAACAAGGGCAAGCGCAAAGGGATCGCCTGGGTCTGGATGGAACGCATCCATCCCAAGAAGGCGCGCGTGCCCAACCTGAGCGTCCTCGACATCCGGGTCCGCGACCTCGCCGAGAAGGACATGCTGCTCGCCGCTCGCCCGAGCACGCTCTTCACCGAGCCGCACTATACCGGCTTCCCGGCCGTCCTGGTTCGGCTTGCCGCCATCAACGTCGACGAGCTCGATGGGCTGATCCGCAACGCGTGGCGCTGTCAGGCGCCCGCCGCGCTGGTGCGAAGCTTCGATGAGCAGCGTGGTGTGTAAGGCCAATCTTTACCGAAGCCCCAGCCACATGCTGATGCACAGGTGACAACGGGCAGGTGCAGTGGCCTGTCCACGAGCGTTTCTCCCGTCATTCTGCATTACAAAAGCTGGGAGAGCTCACGCTCAAAGTTTCTTCGCATATCCTCCAGCAAAGCGATCTGGCGATCGATTCTGGCGATTTTATTGGTCAAGAACGCCCGTCGTTCATTCGTATCTAGCGTGCCTGCGTCATACGCCGTTGTCAGGTGTCTCAGTTCCGCCACCGTATAGCCCTGCGCGCGTGCGTGCTTGAGATGCCTTAACCGTTGAATTGCTGCAGGGGTATACGAGCGATACCCGTTCGGCTGCCGCATGATGTGCCGCTCGTCGAGCAGGTGCTGGCGCTCATAGTAGCGAATGGCGTCGATAGTCAGCCCGGTGACCGCTGCTGTCTCGTGAATAAGCATGCGTTTTCCTCTTTGGCCTTGACTCTGGTGTATGCACCAGAGTGTACCATCTCCAGACAAACACAATCAGGGAGGAACACATGCTATCACTCGAAGACCGCATGGCCATTACGGAGCTGATCGCCCTGCACGGCCACCTGGTGGACGATGGCCGGCTTGATGAACTGAACCGGGTCTTTGCCGAGGATGTGGCGCATGACCTGACGGCATTCGGACTCGGAATTCATCAGGGTCTTGGCAGCGTCCGGGAAGCAGCGCTGGCATTAGGTGACGCCAACCCGGTGGGCCATCACGTCACAAATGTTGTGATCGTCGAAGTGAAAGATGACCATACCGTCGTGACCCGATCCAAAGGCATTGGCGTACGTGCTGACGGAACTGCTGGAAGCGTGGTCTACGACGATACCGTCACAAAGCGCGATAATATGTGGCGCATCACCTATGGCAAAATAACGGTTCGTCGCAAACCGCTCGCGCGCGACTGACATAGGGAGTGCACCTTAAGCCACCCACTATCCATTTCCAACCACCTGTGGGGAAACCACCCGATTTTGAGACTGCTGAAAAACCACCATCACACCACAATATGTAGGGGCAATGCTTACCTCATGCCCTACAGGTTGTGTAGTTCCAGGACTTTTTTAGCAGTCTCATTTTCGGGTGGTTTCTATTCTGCTCTCGGCCGTCCGACCACAGCGACTCATGCTGCGGTATACTCTCAGCGTAGATTCCTTCATCGCAGCTTTTGTCGCGTGCGCTAAGACTACTCGCTTGGGAGGTTTCGATTGGCACTGAGACCGATGACCATTCAGATCCCTGACAACGAAGTCGAGTACCTGCGGCTTCGTCTCAAGCACACCCGCTGGGCACCCCCGGTCGACAGCTCCAGTTGGGAGGCTGGCACCGACGCTGACTATCTGCGCTCGCTCGCGGACTATTGGGCCACCGAGTACAGCTGGCGAGAACGCGAAGCCAGGCTGAATTACTTCAATCATTTCATCGTCGAGATGAGCGGAATCAATATCCACTTCATCAAGGCCGACGGCCAGGGGCCGAACCCCGTGCCGCTGCTGCTCATGCAGGGCTGGCCCAGCAGCTTTGTTCAAATGCTCGACATCATTCCACTGCTCACCGAAGCTCGAGGCGATGGAACGCCATGTTTTGACGTCGTGGCGGCCTCACTCCCTGGCTACCCGTTTTCTGACTTCCCGACTCAGCCTGGAATGAGCTTCAGTCGCATTGCTGATCTGATGACCGAGCTGATGGTGGATACGCTCGGGTACGCTCGTTTTGCCGCGCGCGGCTCCGATCAGGGCGGGCTTGTCCAACAGCAGATTGGCCTCAAGTATCCCGACCGTCTGATTGGCCTGCACCGCTCAGGAATCACGCCGTTTGCCAATCCGATGCCTGATGATCTGAGTCCCGCAGAAAGGGAGTACCAGAAGAAGGTGGCGGCCTGGGCGCAACTTGAGACCGCCTACGCCCGCTTGCAATCGCTGCGACCGGAGACGCTGGCGCCCGCGCTGGCCGACTCTCCGGTTGCGCTGGCGAGCTGGTTCATCGAAAAGTTTCAGCGCTGGGGGGACTGCGCTGAGGGGATTGACCAGACATTTGGCAGAGATAGATTACTCGACAATCTCTCGCTGCACTGGTTTACTGGGGCCGGTGCGGCGTCGATCAGGCTCTACCGTGAGTCGGCGCTCGATCCGGGTGTGTCCGGGCGGGTCGAGGCTCCGACGGCAATCCTGATGCCGCTGCGCGATGGAGTGACGGTTCCTGCGCCGCGCGAGTGGGCCGAGCGAAGCTTCAACGTCACGCGCTGGACGATCATGGAGCGCGGCGGCCACTTCCCGGAATGGGAGGTGCCCCATGTCGTCGCCGACGATCTGCGGCGCTTCTTTGCTGAACGGCAGTGAGGACGTGAAATGGTTCAAGAGCGCTTGACCCCGCCTTGAACCATCCCATCATGTTCACGGTGGCGAACTACGAGCCTGTGGTGCAGATCGACATGGACGATTTCAATCATCAAATGGAGGCTGTCTATGCGTATCACCGACGTGAAGCTGCGTCTGCTTTCGGGTTCGATGCCCATCGACGGCCAATTCTGGGAGGAGCGGCTCAGCCGCCCGCTGGACATCTACCCCGAGCACAAGGCCGCACCAGGGCTGTTCGGCGACATCCAGCTGGGTGAAGCGAGCAGCTACCCCATTGAAGCCGTGTTTGTGCAGATTGAGACCGACGACGGGGTGACCGGTCTCGGCGGCCCGATCACGCCGAGCGTGGCCTCTATCATCGACACCGAGCTGCGCTGGCTGCTCCAGGGCGCCGACCCGATCGCGAGTGAGCGGCTTTGGGATCTGATGTACCGGCACGCCATCCACGGGCGCAAGGGCGCGACGATGATGGCGATCAGCGTGGTCGACTGCACGCTGTGGGATCTGCGCGGCAAGGCGGCTGGTCTGCCGGTGCATCGCCTGCTGGGCGGCCCAACCCGCGAGACCTTCCCGGCATACGCCAGCGCGTTGGGGTTCTCGCTTGAAAGCGAGCGCGTGGCAGAGCGCGCCCGCGACTTTGCCCAGCAGGGCTACACCGCCACCAAGTGGTTCGTCCGCCACGGCCCCAGTGATGGCCGGGCCGGCATGGAGCGCAATCTCGAGCTGGTGCGCACGCTGCGCGGCGCGCTGGGGCCGGATGTCGACATTATGCTCGACGCCTGGAGCAGCTGGGATGTGCCCTACACGCTGCAGATGGCCGAGCGGATGGCCGAGTACGATGTGCGCTGGATCGAGGAGCCGGTGCTGGCCGACAAGATCGACGCCTGCGCCGAGATCCGGGCGCGCTCGAAGGTTCCAATTGCGACCGGCGAGCACGAGTACACGCGCTGGGGACTCAAACAGCTGATGGACGCGCGCGCCGCCGATGTGCTCCAGCCGGATATCTACTGGGCTGGCGGGATCTCCGAGATGGTCAAGATCGCCGCGCTCGCCTCGACGTATGACCTGGTGCTGATCCCGCATGGCCACTCGACGCCGGCGACGGCCCAGTTCATCGCCGCCCAGCCGCCGACGCTGTGCCCGATCCTCGAATATCTGATCAAGTGGAATGAGATCCACCAGTTCTTCTTCCGCAATCCGCTGAAGCCCGTCGATGGGATGATCGCGGTGCCAACAGGCCCAGGAATGGGAGTTGAGCTCGACGAGGGCAAGATCGAGAGGGAACGCGAGCTGCGTTGGTCGGCGTGAGGTGAAGGCCAGAACCACTGTAGTGGTGCCGACGCCGCGGTGCGGCCCTAAGAGCAGATGAATGCAAATAAACATAGATAAAGATTGTATCCATCTGGATCCATCTGTATTGATTTGCGCTTGTGACCCCAAGTGATACTCGGCACGCATACGCGAAAGTGCCGCGGCTAAGTTCATACGGCTACTGCAGCCTGACGATCCATAACGTGCAGATGCGACGCCAGTCTGCGCCCATAGACCCCGCTCCTCGAAACCTCTGGGTTTTCCGGAGGTTTCAGCCCCCGCTGTAATATCTCCACGCTCAGTCCCCTACCCTGCGTTATAATCAGGAACAAATGAGCCAGCACTGGTGAATGCTCAGCTGTTTGGAGGTCCAACGACGATGAACAAACGCGATACCGTGCTTAGCCTGGTCGATAGCCAGACTCCACCTGCCTATGTTCCGGCAGCCTTCTTCATGCATTTCGATCCTGCTTACCACCAGGGCCAGGCGGCCATCGATAAACACCTCGAATTCTTCCGCGCAACCGGGATGGATTTCGTCAAGATCCAGTACGAGCAGAGCGTGCCGCCCGCAGCTCCCGTGTGCACACCGGAGGATTGGGAGCATGCTTCGCGCTGTGATGAGGCGTTCTTTGCCTCATCGATCGGCGTGGCCGAAGGGCTGGTCAAGGCGGCGAAGGATGAAGCGCTGGTGATCATGACCGTGTATTCGCAGCGCTGTCAGAGCGTGGAACCCCGGTGCGGATGATAAGATCGTAACGCTGGTAATCAGCGGCAACATGGTATATGTGAGCGGGTTCTTCAGCACCATCGCGGGCCAGAGCCGCTTTCGGTTAGCCGCGCTCGACGCCACGACAGGCGCGGTTACTGCCTGGAATCCAGGAATTACTGGCCTGGTCAACCAGTTTGCGCTGGCTGGCAATAGCATCTACGTTGGCGGTTTCTTCACAGCTATCGGTGGGCAGAACCGCAAGAACATCGCCGCACTCGATCGCACCACGGGTGCTGCGACTGCCTGGGATCCAGCGGCTGGCGATTCCGTCGCAGCGCTGGGAGTGAGCGGTGGGGTTGTGTATGCCGGCGGCGGCTTTCGAATCATAGGTGGGGTGAAGCGTGCCAATCTGGCGGCGATCGATGCCACCACGGGCATGGCGACGGCCTGGAACCCTGGCGCGAGCGGGCCAAGCGATTCCACGCTGATCAACGTCCTCAAAGTACACGATACGACCGTCTATGCTGGCGGGAGGTTCACGACCATTGGCGGTCAGAGTCGCGAGCGTCTGGCGGCACTCAGCACCACCACTGGCGCGGTGAATGCGTGGAACCCAGCGCCTGACGGCACTGTGACGACCCTAGAGATCAGCGGCACCACTGTCTATGTCGGTGGCCAGTACACCACAATCGGCGGCCAGAACCGCAATAACCTCGCCGCAGTCGATGCGACAACCGGCAATGCCACATCCTGGCGTCCAAACAACTCTACGACTTCTCCGACACAGACCGATATCGGCGCACTGCTGGTCAGAGATTCGACGATCTATATCGGCGATGAGTGCCACCGACAGGCAGCCGCATACCGACAGGGATCGGTGCCCAGCCCGACAGCTGCGGCATACCTCGGGGCACCAGCGCATCGACTCGCTCCCCGCACTATCGTCTTGCGCCCCACCACCCCACCGCGCGAGTCGAAGCGCCGGCTATGCCGCAGCTCAAAACCAGCTCGCAAGCACACGCCGGGCGTATCGTGGCGCAGCTGCTCCCTAGCCGCAGTCGACAGCCACGCCACGACGCGCCGGTGTGCCTTTCCAGCCAAGCCCCTGATCAGCTTCAACGCCCCACGTCCTCAGCACCCCCACGCCCGCCGGCGTCCCCAACGCGAATCGCTGAAACTAGGGCGGCCACGATGGGCGAGAGCCTACGGCAGTGCGGTCAATGGTGTTATGATATCGTGAGTCGTCTTGGAGAGCAGCCGTCTGAATACGAAAGGGGGTTAATCGTGGACGTCTTTGAGGCCGTACGCACACTCCTTGCCGTACGAAGCTATCAAGCTACCTCGGTACCAGACGCCGTGGTTCAGAAAGCTGTCGAGGCGGGCCGCATGACCGCCAGTGGCATGAACGCGCAGCCCTGGAACTTTATTGTGGTTCAGAACCATGACACGCTCCACCAGCTTGGCACACTGGCACCAACTGGGCCATATATTGCTCAAGCTCCGCTGGCGATTGTCGTCGCGATTGACAAAAGCCCACTTGCGCTGAACATTCCCGACAACTTGGATGTTCTGGCCATTCTCCCGTTCGGCTATCCAACGCAAGCGGTCGGTCAGGGCAAGAAGCAGCGCAAACCGCTTGCTGAGGTGGCCCATCGTGAGCAATTTGGCCAGCCATTCTCGTAAGTTCAGTCGGTAGGGGCCGGTGACGTCAGTAGCGCATGACGCTGTCGCCGCTACTGACGTCGCTCGGCTGACGTTACTGGCCGCTCACAAGTTCGTCCCTCGGTACCGAGAAGCCCTCTGGTAGGAACCTATGAAGCCGGTTGTTGTAAATCACATCCTCCTACCCGGCCCAGGAAGCGGTGTCGAACCCCGGCGGCTACGATACGCCCCACCGCCAGCAACGCTCGCGTACGGGCGTATCGCATCCGCCCACGTATTGTGCCCCCGCTGGCGCGACGGGTGAAGCCTACAGCAGTGCGGTGAGATCTTAACGAACACGCCGAAGCGCTGCGATTACCAGCTTAGCCCACGAGAAGCCATCGACCGATAATTCCGAGAACGGCCAGAGGAATTGCGGTGCCCACTGCTTGCGGCTGTGCGTGGGAATATCAATCAGGATGTGCAGCAGCCAGGCACGCGCCGGCGCGGATGGCCAGCGACCGGTGATCAGGCGGGCGATCGTTGCAATTCCCAACAGCAGCGGCAGGCTGTGCGCCGCATGGTGCGCCCTGAGCATCCAGCGCGGCGGGGATGGCCAGGTATTGCGTGCGAACGGCCGCGGCAGCTCGCCGCGCGCCAGCAGCCACCAGGGATACGTGAGATAGAACGGCGCATCAGCCGCGACACCCGCAAGCAGCGTCGTCGGCCGGCGACCAACAAAGATGGGGGTGCTAACCTCTCAAAAAGGTAAAATCGGGCTGTGGCCTCTACAGGCATGAGCGGCTGTTTGGGTAGGCTGGGCTCCTACTGCTGGTGGACTTTCCTTATGTCATTACCTTAGAACCCACCCCATCGCTTGGCTGAGGTATCCCGGTGGCCCAAGCTCTATGCTACTACGGTGCCAACTGGGTCCATCCGTCGAAGGGGATCGGGAACCACTCTCGCAACCTATGCCCATTGCAGCGGCGTGTCATTGTGGCTGCGGTATTTACGTACCACGACGAGTCCAGCGAATCGCACAGCCGAAGCCCTAACGATACTGTATACACGAAAGGATACCTTATCACAATGCAGTTCATTCACTTTCCGCGTTCACTCATCTCTATTTTCCGCGCCTCTTTGGCCCTGGTGATATTGGCCCTGACTCTCGCCGGCCCAGCGGTTGCCTACCCTCTGGAGATAGCTTTCAATCCGCAACCTGACCCGCCAGGCGTAGCTTTCAATCCGCAGCCTGACCCGCCAGGCGTAGCTTTTAATCCGCAACCTGACCCGCCGGGCGGAGCGTAACCGGCCGCACAAGCGGGCATCATCATCCAGGACAGCCCCGAAACGGCGAGCATCATCGTCCACGACGGCTTGCAGCCGGCCTAAGCTGGTTCGGTTGGTCACGGCCATGATACAGCCAGTGTTCTGTGGGGTGCCGCCGCGCACCCCATCAACTGCCTGCGTGTTCGACTGTTTGCGGGCCTACCGTAGAAAACTGGCAGAAACGTACGCTAAGGCTTCAAGCACCGTATTAGGAAGCCTTGCTCGCTCGTATTGGCAGCGCCCTCTGCTGATCCAAGCAAGCGATGGGCGGACGGCTTTATGAAACCATCCGTCTAACCCTTAGTGTACACGATTCCTTCTTACTATGTGGTCCTGCGGGCGACACATCAGCGGCAATGCACTGAGCGCTGCCACTGGCGAGCTGCGAACCGCAGGCATTCGTTGAGCACATGCACCGTGGAGGTTCACGATTTTCCGCTTGCCCACGCCAGGTACAGCGGCGAGTCGCCCACTCAAGAGCTGGAGCGCCAAGCTGCCGAAAAAGGCGAATATGATCTGAAGTTCTATAAGTTGGATGCACTCGCTTACGCTGCTGAGAATAGCAAGGGAGAGTTGGTCGCCAGCACGGCGAGGGGACTGATCAAGGTGACCGGGCTGGACCCTGCGGTGATCGATAAACCGCTTGAACTGAGCGAAGCATCCTGGAATCCCGATCCGTCCGAGTCGGATAGCACAATTACGGCCCAGAGCAGTGGCAAGTTGATCACAACCGGGCCGGTCTCGTCGTCGCTCGAGTTTACCGGGTGGGAGTCATGGGCGCAGTTGAAGCAGGGGTACCGCGAATCCAATGAAGTGCTGATCGAGTCGCAGCGCCGCGAAGCCAGCCAGGACTGGGAGACCGAGCGCCTGGTAGCGGAGTCTGGTGAGGGTTTGACCGAGGGGACGACCTATCCGCTGGCCCTGCTGTCAGCGGAGGTGCTCGATATCACCACCGCGGGCGACGGCGCGAGTTATGTAACGACCGAGATGGTCAAGCGTGAGGGTCTCCCGCCGGTCTTAAACATCACGGTCATGCGCTCAGATCCCGAAACAAGCATGCCGCTGGATGTGAAGATCAGCTATGCGGATGGCCAGACCGAGCTGGTGAAGTTCTTCATTGCACCCGCCACGCTATCGACCAGCGCAGCCGCGGACGGCCAGGCCAGGGCGATCGCTCAGCAAGCGGCAAGCCTGTCGTCTGGTACAACGCCGTGGAGCCCTTGGAAATACCATTGGGCTGCCGACCCGGTAGTGAGGCGCGTAATGGGATTGGATCAGCGGCTGTACAGCCAGATCCCGCCGAAATCAGGGCCGAACACGTCGAGCTGCTTCAGTGGCTGCGGCGCAACGGCCTGGGCTATGCTGTTTGGCTGGGCCGATAACCAGGCCGCGATCGGCAATAGGTCCTGGGCAGGGCGCTTTGGGATCTATCGGCAGAACGGCGGATTCGGTGCGGATGCGGTGGCTCCCCGCGACCCAGACGCCGGCGTTGACAATATGACCTGGGAACTTCGCCAGCGGATGGGTACCTTCTGCGTCTTCGGCCAAGGTGCAACCCTGCCGTGGCGCATGGATGACGCAGCTGGGTATCTGGTCGGGCGCAGCGGTATCAGGCTAGACATACACTACAATGCCGTCCTCTGGAAGGAAGATCGGCTGCGCGACTATGCGATTAAATCGATCAGGGATCGCCACACGCCGGCGATTATCGGCATCGGCGGCCTCGGAAGCCCTCACTACCCACTCGCCTTTGGGTACGCGGAGCGGTCGCGCATCGTACACCATTGGTATGGGGACACGACCGAGCGCGAACGCAGGTTCATCGTCAATCAGGGTCAGGGGGATGAGCGGGCCGACGTGCTGCCGGCGAGCACCTGGTTCGCTGGAGAGATCGCTCCCTAACATCAGGGGGTCTGAGTAGGAACAGGCGTTCCGAGAGCAATCGTGGGCCGCTTCGATCCTGGTGATCAAAGCGGCCCACGCTATGTTCTGAGATACGTCGGGCTACCGTATAAAAACAGGTGGCTCATGTCGGTTTAGAGGTGTAGGGCACAATAGTATCGCTCTTGCTGCACCACGACCTGTCATCGATTTGAGGATGGAGGTCCGTCATGATGCCGTTTCCGCTCGACACTCTACTTGACGAACAGGCCTGTTATGACTTTCTGCTCCACGTCTTACATCCCGACGGCTTGGCCTGTCCGCACGGTCATCAGTTGCCGCCCAATCACGCCCCGCATGATCGGCAGCGCGCGCCGATCATGGACTACCGCGGTCGGAGCTGTGGCGCCGTCTTCACTCTGTTCACCAACACGCTTTGGTCCAAGACCCGCTATCGCTGTTCCACAATTGTCCTCATGGTGCGCGGGATTGCCCAAGGCACCCCAACCAAGCATCTGGCCGCCGACTTGGGCATTGATCGCGGGCATCTCCTGGAACGCCGACATGACATCCACGCTGTGCTGGCCCGCCGGCTTTCCCCCCGCAGCTCTTTACCTGATGCTGTTACCGAGGCCGATGAACTCTACCAAAATGCTGGCGAGAAAGACCGCAAACACGATGACGTTGCCGACCCACCCCGTCGCCGTGCCAATAAAGCCCGTGGTCATGGCACTTGGGAGACTGATCGGCCACCGATTGCAGGTGTGGTTGGCCGCAGCAGCTCTCAGATCCGCTTGCAGGTCGGCGATCACAGCGTTCGTGCGACACTTCAGCCTTTCGTGGAAAGGCATACCCGCGATGATGCGACAGTCACCACTGATCAATGGTCGGCCTA
>WNFV01004255.1_pt1 | contig 17859 bp, 17 predicted proteins | sample 5400101 | NCBI WGS metagenome assembly WNFV01 (sample SAMN13153361, study PRJNA577476) | soil metagenome | isolation source: 115 cm soil or saprolite under grassland replicate 1 | place: USA:California | collected 2016-06-15
GGCAACCAAGCTCCTGACCCACAACATGGGCAGCTTCGACCGCGCCGTGCGCGCGTTCCTGCTCGCGCCGGTCGCGATTGGCATTGCACTCGGCGTCGGCGCATCGTCGATCGCCGGGATCGTGCTGTTCGCGCTGGCCACGGCCGCGACCGGCGTCTGCCCGGGCTACGTCCCGTTCGGGATCGACACCCGCGGCCGCGCACCGCTGCCGCACCGACCCTGAGCCGGCATTCCAGCCGCAATCACACCCAGAAAGGAACGGAAACGATGGCAACCGTTGAGCAGAAGTTGAGTTTGGAACAGAGGGAGCTGGTGGCGGTCGGCGCCAGTGTCGGCGCGGGCTGTCACCCCTGCGTCGACCACCACCTGAAGGCCGGTGCGAAGGCCGGCCTCGACGGCGAGCGGCTGCTGGCCGCGGTGACCAGCGCCGAGCGCGTGACCGCCGAGGCGGCTGTCCTGATGGGCGATCACGTCCGCGGGAAGCTCGGCCCGAGCGTCGCTGAGCCCGCGCTGCTGTCACGCCTCGAGGAGGCGCTCGCATCCCTCGGCGCCGCGCTCGGCGCGAACGACGCAAAGAACATCGAGCGCCAGCTGCGAACCGCCCTCGACTTGCGCGCCACGCGGCCACAGCTCGAGCAGGCGATCGAAACGGCCAAGACGGTGCAGGAGAACGCGGCACGCATCCACCTGCGCGAGGCCGAGCGTCTGCTCGAGACGCTCGCGGCGCCGGTGGCCGCGTCCGAGAACGAGACCGACTCCGGCGACGGCTGCGGCTGCGGGGCGGACGAAGAGAGCAAGACCCCGGCGTCCGATGCTCAGGCGGCGGATCCGGTAGGCGAGAAGCCGCCGGTGGCCGCGCCCGCGAGTGACGACGACACCGCCACGGATCGGACAAAGGGGCCCGCAGCGGGCTGCCCCGATTCGACGGCAGAGCTGTTCGCTACCGCTGGCAGCGGCGAGATGATCGGCAGCGCTGCCGCGATGGCGAACCGCCACCGCATGTTCGAGGGTGCGTGCCGCCAGCCGGCCGCGCCTGCAGAGACAAACGAACCGCCGACCGCAGCTGAGGCGGCCGGCTCGTGCAAGAAGGAGGTCTGACGATGACGACCATTGCCCTTACCAATCTTCCCCTCGCCGACAGCTGGAACATGCACGGCGGCTGGGGTTGGGGCTGGATGGTGCCGATGATGCTCGGGATGGCGCTCTTCTGGGGCGCGATCATCCTCGGAATCGTCTGGCTCATCCGCGACGGTGTCCAGCGCCGGGAACCAGGCCCTGAGGAGACGGCGCTGACGATCCTCGACCGCCGCTTCGCCGAGGGCGCCCTCTCCCCCGACGACTACCACCAGCGCAGGAACGTCCTCGCGGGCGTCACGACGCCGGACCCTGACAAGGGCGTCAGTTCGCCCGCGAGCGAGGGCGTCTAGCGATGAAGAAGCTCCTCCTCGGAGCAGCCGTGGCAGGCGGCGCGGCCTTCGGGCTTCGCCGCCTGGCTCGGCACGCCCACAGTCTCTGCGAGCACTGCGGCACCTCCGTCGCCCGCTGCTGCCACTCCGAACCGAGCAGCGACACGAGCGACCGCGACACGGGCAGAGCCAGCGCTCCAGCCCACTGCTGCGATCGCGCCGCCCGCCAACAGAGCCAGAACAGATCCTGTCACGCCGCGCGCTGATCGGCGCACGGCGTCGCTGGCGGCACTGATCTGCTTCGGGCTCCCAGCAGAACGGCGGATCCAGGTGTACCCCTCGCCCGCTCCGTCCCGTCCTTCTCTGGTGAAAGGACCAGAGCAAGCGAACGATCGGAGGTGGTCACTGTGTTGACGAGCGAGTCGAGGCCGGAGGCCGAGTCGGCGAGGATCGAGCCGAGGAGCTTCGGCTGCCCGCCGCGGATCTCGTCCGGCCTGATGATCGGTGCGTTGATCGTTGCCGCCGCTGCGGTGGCGGGTGTTGTCGTCCTTGCCGCCCTGACCAGCTGGTGGGTGCTGTTTGCGCTGTTTGCGCTTCCCCCGCTGCTGATGATGGTCTGCGGGCCGGTGATGATGACGGCGATGAGCGGCCCTAGGGGTAGCGGCTTCGCTGCGGCAGGATGGTGTGCGCCGTGGCGGAGATCCGATGTCGACCGCGCCACGTGGGTAGAGTGAGAGGAGCCCGGCGCCGGCCGCGCGCAAGCAACCGCCGTTTGGCCGGCCGGGATCGCAGAACAGCGCTTCGGAGCTGCTCGGCGCCCGCGTCGGGCAGCTCTTTCACTCGCGGTCGCCGCAGCAGTAGCCGGCGCATCATTCGCCGCCGCCGTCGCCTAGAGAACGGGTCGACGCGCCAACTGAGGAACCGGACGGCGCCCAATCCCTCTTCTCGTCAGGGATTCGCGCCTGAGGCATGGAGCGTTTATGGAGCCTAGCGGTCGCAGCCAGTGGCAACCGGTGGCAAATCGGAGGACCCCGGAAACGGCGGAATCAAGCCAAAACCGTTGCCACCGGTTGCGACCAGTTGCCGTGGGATGGTAAGGAGGGGGTCGACGGTTCGAGTCCGTCAGAGGGCTCTGCAGAAGACGCTGCACACGGGTCGGTTTCGTTTGCTCGCTGGACGACGGATCGGACGCTCGACGTCCACCAAACGTCCACCGAGCGGCTCAACACCGGGCGATCGCGCTCTGAACCCCGTTCCTACCTGCCTTCCGGCTCCACTTCGCGGCGTCCACCCGACGTCCACGCGGTCGCGGTCTCCGCGGCGGCAAGCGAGTCGAGGAGCGCCGCCGCATACTCGCGCCCGTCGCGGGCGAGGTGCCCGTAGTGGCGGTCGATCATCGTCAGGCTTGCACCCATGAAGCGGGAGAGGTCGAAGGTCGAGATGCCCGCCCGCAGCGCGAAGGTCGCGAACGTGTGGCGCAGGTCGTACGGTCGCCGCAGCGGCTCGATCCCAGCGGCGAGCTGGGCCGGTCTCCAGGCGCGGCGCCGGAAGTTGTGCAGGTCGAGATAGCCGCCGCGCGGGGCCGGAAACAGGAGGGATGTGTCGAGTCTCACCGGCAATCTGTCCAGTGCATCCAGCGCGATCGCCTGCAGCGGCACCGCGCGCGTGCTCCGGCGCGTCTTCGTACCCTGCAGCCGCCCGTGCGCGAAAGCCCTGCGCACATAGACGACCCGTGCTTCGCGGTCGAGATCGCGATGCTCGAGCGCGGCCCACTCGCTGGGCCGCAGGCCGGTGGCGGCGGCAAAGACGATCATCGGCCCGTAGACGGGACCGAGCTGCTCGGCGAGCGCGTCGACCTCCGCCCACGACTCGAACGGGCGCTTCTCCGGGTGTTGTCGCCGCGGATTGTCGACACCGGCCCTGGCCGGGTTCGAGTCAAGGATCCTCCAGGCGACCGCGCGGTTCAGCACCTGGCGCAGGGCCTGCGTCGCCTCGAAGCGATGCCCCTCCGGCAGCGACGTCCGCCACGCGCCGATCTCATCCGATCGCAGCTCGACGACCCGGCGGTCGCCGAACGCGCATGTCGCCTTCGCCAGGAGCCAGCGCAGCTTCGCGATCGTGCACGGCGCGGCCTCATGCTGCGCGAGGTACTCCTCGACCAGCTCACTCAACGTGATCCGCGCCACTCGCCCGTTGCGGCGATGCAGCCGCTCGAGCGCGACCTTCAGCGCCTGCACCGCCTCACCCTGACTTGCGAACCCGCCCACCTGTGGCCTTGCTGAGCGACGACCGTCGACGCGATAGCGGTACGCCCAGGTCGGCTTGCCATCCGCTCCTCTCGTCTTCAGCTTGAACACCTGTCCCTGCTGCGCCATCGCCGGCTCCTCTCACTCTCGATCCTCCGAGAGCCAGGGTCGCAAGGTCCTCGAACTAGGGAGCGCACGCTCGTTCCTTGCGATGACCGCCTTTCCAGCAGAGAGGGGGTCAGCGGGATCGCTCAGTGACCTTCGCATGCCGGCCCTGTCACGCCGGAGGCCGCGGGTTCGAGTCCCCTCGCTCCCGTAAAAACCCCTGCAAATCTTTTTTGTCGTTGTGTTGTCAACACAGACGCCAGATTGGGGCCGGTTGTTCGGGACGGGTCGAAACGAGCGAAAACGGCTCGTAAAGCGGTGCGCGGATGACGGTCCGCCATGGTCGTGCCGAGCACCACCCAGAGCTCCCGCATTCACGCCGCTTCCCCCTTCGGCTCGCGCTCGGGCGCGGGCGCTGCGCTTCGCTTGCGCAGGAACTTGCGGATCGCCTGAGCGAGTGCGACGGGCTGATCGAGGGGGATGAGCGTGTAGCTGTCGGGTATCTCGACGAGCTGTCCGTGCGGAAGGAGTTGGGACAAGCGGCGTCCGTGTTCGGGCGGCATGACCCGGTCGTCGCTTGCCCAGACAACGAGCGCGGGAGCGTCGAAGGCGCCGAGGCGGTCCGCGGCTTCGAGCATCAGGTCCCGCTCGGCGGCAATGGCGCGGAGCACGCACACGGAGTCGCGGCGGATCTCCGACTGCGTCAGGAGGGGTTCCATCCAGCGGACGGTCGCCGCGTCCCCACGCATAGTCAGCCAGCCGAAGGCGATGGGAAGCCGCCTGAGCGGCCGGAGCCGCATCTGCTGCATGAAGAGGCCGAAGAGCGTGGGCGGGAGCTTCCCGATCAGAACCAGCGCCTTACCGGTCAAGCCGGGCGGGAAGTTGTCGAACGCGTCACAGGAGACCAGCACGATCCGGCCGACGCGGGCGGCGCCCTCGGCGGCGAGCAACTGGACGAGCGCGCCGCCGGTGTCGTTGCCGACAAGCGTGACGTCCGTCAGATCGAGGCGGTCGAGAAATTCCGAGATCAGCCGCGCGATCGCGCGCAGCGAGAGGTCGGCGTCGGCGCCCATCGGGTGGCGATGGGCGCCCAGCGGCAGCGTCGGTGCGATGCACCTGAAGTCGCCGGACAGATCGTCGAGCACGTCGTTCCAGAGCGAGGCGTCCATCATCAGGCCATGCAGCAGGACGATCGGCTGGCCCTCGCCGCCGGTGTCGAGGTACTCGATCGTTCCAGCCGACAGCTCGACGTGCCGCGTCCTCGCGCGTCCCCTCTCCTGAGGCGCGTCGACGACGTCGTGGCCATTTGCGCCCGTGGCCCCGGCTTCTGCGGTGTTCGTGCGTGCTTGCATCAGCGTGCTCCTCCCTTGATCAAGAACATTTCCCCTCGATGAGCGGGCTGGTTAGCTCGCGAGCAAGCGACTCCAAGAGGCGGGCGATGTGACGGCGTTCCTGCACAAGGAGGCGCCGGTGTTCGTCCAGCTCGCGACTCTCGAAATACGGACCGGCTGCGCGCAGGGCGGAACGAGCCGCCTCGAGTGCCCGCGACCACCGCCTTGCGAGGGGATCGAGACGCAGTGGCTCGAGGACTACGCCTCCCATCGCTTGCCGTTGAGCGCCGCCCGGACGGCCGAGAACGGGTGATAGAGAGCCTCGATCGCTTCGCTCCCCGCGGAGGGATGGAGGACGAAGACCGTCCGGCCGCTCGTCGATGACTTCGATCCGGAACTCGTCCTCGAGCTCTCCGCGGTTCCAACAGAGATCGACGACGATTCCGTCGCTCTCGCGATGACCGCAGTGATCAGCCGTTCTTGACATGTGCTCACACCTCCAGGCTGTTAAGTACGCGCCGGCGTTGCGATCTGAGGGGCAGTCGACGCGGGCGGCTTCTCGTACGCCTGGACGAAGCCTTGTCGCCAGCTCGGGTAGCGCAGCGTCCAGCCGAGCTCGCGCTTGGCCTTCGCGTTCGAGGCGCCGCGGGCCTCGGTGCCCATCGCCACCCCGGGTTCGCCGGCGAACAGCCGCGCAAGCCAGACTGGGACGTGGCGGGGCGGCTTGGCGCCGAGCGTGTCGGCGAGCAACGGCAGCCACTGGCGAACGGGGGCGGGTTCGTCGTCGACGATGTTGTAGATCGCCGGCCCGTCGTGCTCGAGCGCGAGCACCGTCGCTGCCGCGGCGTCATCGAGGTGGATCCACGACATGAAGCCGCCGCCGTCGCCGACGATCGGGAACTGCCGCTTGCGCACGGGCTCGACCAGCCCGTCGTTGGCAGCGCCGTAGAAGATGCCGTAGCGAAGCGCGATTCCGCCGGCGGCGACGACGGCGTCGTCGAGGTAGTTCATTGCCGCCATGCTCTCGACCGCGCCTGCCACCGGCTTGGTGTCGGGCGGATCGTCCTCGCTTTTGATCATCCCGCCCTCGCGGGCGTAGCGGAAGGTGACATTGCTCTGCGCGACGAAGCGGGAGACGCCGGCCTCGCGCGCAGCGGCGAGCAGGTTGTCGGTGCCCTCGGTCCGCAGCCGGTTGGTTTGCGCGAAGGTGCGGTCGAAGTTCCTGCCGAAGCTCGCGTTCGCGAGCGCGGTCGCCTGGTGGACGATCGCGTCGGGCTCAGCTCCGAGCGCGGCCTTCCGCACCGCGTTCGCATCGAGCAGGTCGAGAGCGACCGCCTCGGCTCCGTATACCCGGAGCCGCTCGGCGTTTGCAGGCGACCTGTAGGTGCCGATCACCTCATGTCCCCGCGCGATCAACTGAGGAACTAGCCGGGTGCCGATCGCACCGCTGGCGCCGGCGATGAAGACTCGCATCGTGTTCTCCTTTCGGTATCGGGTTGAGTGCTGCATGTCGTCAGGCGCTCTCAGCGGTCTCACTCCTCAGCCATTCCTCGAACGTCGGGCCGGCGAGGATCGCCTGCGGGCCTGGCAGCAAGGCACCCGTCTTGTAGAGCTCGCTGTCCGGGTCAGCCGGGTTGCTCGCGACCTCGATTCGCACCGGGTCGCCACGCCGGGCGGCGAGCAGTCGCGCGGCCTCGAGAAGGCCCTCCTCGCGCGGACCGGCGATCTCGAGCATCGACGCTCCATCGGGTCCCTGCGGTGATGCGGGACCGCGTCCGGTGGCGAGGTCGGCGAGCGTCTCGGCGACAGTGCGAGCCGCGACCAGCTGCGTGCGCCAACTCGGCACGTAGCTCACCTCACCCTGCCGGCCCCACTCCACGAGCGCGGGGACGAACTCGTGGAACTGCGCGGCCCTCAGGATGCGTACCGGGATCGGCCCGGCCCGCATCGCACGCTCCTGCGCGAGCTTCGCCGCGTAGTAGCCGGCGGTGAAGCGGTCGATGCCGATGATCGAGACGACGACGATCTGCCGGACGCCCGCCCGCGCACCGAGTTCCTGCAGGTTGCGTGTCGCCGCGGTAAAGAAGTCGGTCGCCGCCTCCTCGTCGGGCGAGGGCTGCGTGGCGACATCGATGATGGTCGACACGCCCGCCAGTGCTTCCGCCAGACCGTCCCCGGTGACCACGTCCACGCCGCTGGAACGCGACATCGGGACGACGTCGCGTCCCTCCTCCTCGAGCACGTCCACCACGTGGCGGCCGACTCTGCCGGTCGCTCCCGCTACTGCGATCTTTCCGCGTGCTTCCATCTCTCCTCCTTTTTCGTTCGACCAAGCGCAACGATCCGATCGTGCTCGCGAACAACAACGGTTCGCATCGTGGGCACACCCAGGTCCGAACCGAAGTGTTTCGGCGGTACCGCTAGAGGGGCGCCCGCCGGCGGGAGAGCTAGGTGCGGGCCGGTTCGGCGAGCGCGGCCGCGAGTTGCGAGCGCGAACTGATCGCGAGCTTGCGGTAGATGCTCGTCAAGTGAACCTCGACCGTCCTCTGGGTGACGAAGAGCGCCTGGGCGATCTCTCGGTTGGTGAGCCCTTCTGCCGCCAGCTCGGCGACGCGCCGCTCGCTCGGCGCGAGCGAGTCGACGCCGCTGAGGGCGAGACGCCGGGACGGGCACCGGTGGCGAGCAGCTCCCGCTCCGCGCGTGCAGCGATTTCTGTGGCGCCGCAGGTCGTGGCCAGCGCGACAGCATGGGGAAGCTGCTCGCGCGCCGGGGGCGGCGGTTGGCTCTGCGAAGTGCCGCCCCGAGCTCAGTGCGCGCCTTCGCGTGCTCCAGCTTCGCGGGCGAGCCATCGAGCACCTGCACCGCTTCCTCGAGCAGCGTGAGTCCGTGCTCGCCGCCCTCGATGAGGCCAGCGGCGCGGAGAGCCCGCGCCGAGCGCCCGCGGCGCGCCCCATGTGCGGGCAAGTTCCAGCACCTCGCCTACGAGCCGACGGGCCTCGTCCTGCTCGCCGAGCTGGTGGAGGGCGAGGGCGGCCGGCGTGCGCCAAGCGATGGCGCGCGAGAGGGACGGCCTCAGCCGCCGACGCGCCCGCTCGCGCGTCGTGGTGACTACCATCAGCGGGCTCCAATCAGAAGAAATTCACGTCTCGCAAACCTGCGTTCCATGCAGACGGGCGGCTCTCGCGGCCGCGAATGGGTGGTAAAAGGCCTGGATTGCCTCTCTCCCTGTCACCGGGTGGAGAACGAAGCGGGTTCCCTCACGCCGGTCCTCGACCTCGACGCGGAATTCATCCTTGAGGTTGCGGCGGTTCCAAAACAGGTCGACGACGATTCCGTCGGTCTCGCGATGTCCGAATTGATTAGCCGCGGTCAACACTTCCCACCTCCGATTCTCGAGATGAACGTACGGATGCACGAACATGGATCCGATCGTGCTCGAGTGAGGCTGCGCCCGCATCGTGGGCGCCCTCAAATCCGATCCGCAGTGTTTTGGTCGCCCGACCGCTAGAGAGGGCGGCGGGCGGCCGACGGAAGCGGGGCTAGGCGCGATTCGGTTCGGCGAGCGCGCCCGCGAGCTGCGAGCGGGAGCTGATCGCGAGCTTGCGGTAGATGCTCGTGAGGTGAACTTCGACCGTTCTCTGAGTGACGAAAAGCGCCTGCGCGATCTCGCGGTTGGTGGGGCCTTCGGCCGCCATCTCGGCGACGCGCCGCTCGCTAGGCGTGAGCGAGGCGATGCCGCTGAGGGCAATCCGCCGCGGACGCGCCCCGGTGGCTAGCAGCTCCCGCTCCGCACGTTCGGCGAGTGACGCCGCTCCGCAGATCGTCGCCAGCTCGACTGCGTGCCGAAGCTGCTCGCGCGCCTGGGAGCGGCGGTTGGCCCTGCGCAGCGCCGCGCCCAGCTCGGTGCACGCCTTCGCATGCTCGAGCCTCGCCGGCGACCCACTCAGCACCTGCACCGCTTCCTCGAGCAACGCGAGCCCATGGTTGCCACCCACGACGAGGCCCGCGGCGCGCAGGGCCGCGCCGAGCGCGCGGGGGGCACCCCAGGTGCGCGCGAGCTCGAGCTCTTCCCCTGCCAGCCGGCGGGCCTCGTCCTGCTCGCCGAGCTGGAGCAGGGCGAGGGCGGCCGGCGAGCGCCAGGCGATGAAGGCAGGATTGCGGCTCCCGACCGACTCGAAACGGCGACCGGCGTCGAGCATTTCCTCGAGGCCTCCGGCCAGGTCGCCGCGCAGGATGCGCAGGCGCGCGCTGCTGTCGCGGAGATAGAGGAGGCGGGCGCTGTCGGGGAGGGCTTCGCCGTAACCGGCGCGGGCGAGCACGGCCGCGGCATCGTCGAGCTTCCCCTGTTCCATCAGGGCGTCGGCGAGAAAGGCGGCGGAGTGGCCCGAGAAGCGAGCAGACGCTCCCCACGCCTCGCTGGCGGCGAGGGCCTCGCGAGCCTCGGCTTCCGCCTCGCCCAGGTCGCCTCGCCACACGAACGTCTGCGCGCGAAAGACCTTCACAGCCGCGAAAGCGAACGGCGACCCGCGCCTGTGTGCTTCGGCGAGTGCGTCCTCGTAGATCGCCAGAGCTTCGTCGAGATCCGCCATCGCCAGCACGGTGCAGCCGGGGACGAAGGCTGCGCCGGAGGGGTCCCCCTTGACCAGCGTTCCCGCGGCAAGCCCTCGGCGTGCGAGCGGGACGGCCACAGCGGAAGGCGCGCCCGCCCGAGCATCGTGATAGGCGAGCAGCGAGAGCAGCAGCTTCTCGCCGACGGTCTCGCCCGGGGGCCGGCTGCGGACGCGCTCGAGGCGCTCGAGCGCCGAGCGGTGGAGCGGCGGCACGAACAGGTCGTTGGTGATGAGCGCCGCCTCGAGCAGGCGCTCGAGCTCGGGGTCGGCGCCGGCGAGCTCGTCCAGCGCCCCGGTGAACACTGCGTCCGACTCCTCGCTGCCGAGTAGGAACAGCTGGCGGCCGAGCAGGAGCGCGGTCTCGGCTCTCCGGATCGGATCCTCGGTCAGCGCGTGCGCCTCCCGCAGATGCGCGGCCGCCGCGTCGCCGCTCACGAGCATCTCGATATAGCCGAGCTCGAGCAGCAGCTCGGCGCGCTCTCCCGCGGCCGGCGGCTCGGCGAGCGCGCGGCGCAGGTAGGCAACGGCGCTCTCGGACGCGCCACGGTAGCCGGCCCCGCGGGCGGCGTCGCGCAGCGTCGCGACGACCTGTGCATCCGCGGCGGGGGGACTGCGCAGCAGGTGGGCGGCGACCCGTTCGGGCTCCGCTCCCGCGTTGGCGAGCAGGCGCGCCGCCCGCGCGTGCCCGCTCTCCCGCTCGCGGGGCGTGAGTGCCTCATAGACGGCCGCCCGGATGAGTGGGTGGACGAATTCGAGCGGCCGCTGCGGGCGCAGCACGTCGACCCGCGCGAGTGCGGCAGCCGCCTCGGAGGCGGCCTGCTCGTCCAGGCCGGCCAGCGCCGCCGCCTGGCGGGGATCGGAATCGTCGCCGAGGATCGCGACCGCCCGCGCGAGCGTCGTCGCCTCCGGCGGAAGCCGGGAGAGGCGAAGCGAGACGGCGCGCGAGCCCGCCCGCGCCCCGAGCCCGCGCAAGCGGGGCACGTTCGCCTCAGTCGGGGCCAGGCCCTCGGCCGCGATCGCATGCACGAGCTCGCGCAAGAGCAGCGGATTACCGCCCGTCGCTTCCTGGCAGGCGGCGCAGAAGGCATCGTCCGCCTCGGGCGAGAGGCCCTCACGCAGGAGCCGGGCGACCGCCTCGGTGCTCAGGGCCGCGGGCCGGACGATCGTGGCGAGCGGATCGGAGACGATCTGCCCGATGAGGCCCGGATCCTCTCCCGGTTCCGCCGGCCGCAGGCCGACGACGACCAAGAGGCCGAGCCCCTCCATCCGCGGCAGGAGGTAGGCGAGCCAGCGCAGCGAGGGCAGATCGCACCAGTGCAGATCATCGAGCGCGAGCAGAAGCGGCCGGCTCGCGGCGAGGTTCGCCGTCAGCCAGTAGAGACCGTGCAGCGTCGCCAGCGACGAGTCCCCAGTCGGCTCGACCGCGACCTGGGCGGGATCGAAGAGCGGCGCCGCGAGCGTGGCCGCGCCGTCGAGCAGGTCCGCTCGCTCGTCGGCCGGCAGGGAGGCGACCAACGGCTCGAAGAGCTGGCGCACCACCCCGTAGGAAAACGAGCGTTCAAGCTCGGAGCCGCGCGCGCCGAGCACCTGCAACCCCGCCTCCTGAGCCAGCGCCCTCGCCTCCGCAAGCAGCGCGGTCTTGCCGATGCCGGGCGGGCCCTCGATCGCCAGCAGCCGGCCGCCGTCGGCGATCCCGTCGATTAAGCCACCCACCGCCGCAAGCTCGGCTTCGCGCTCGAGCAGGTCGAGTTGGACTAACAGCGACTGCTCATGCGCCCGCGTGGTACCTCCTTCGGTGGGCTGGGCTCCTCCAGGAGTCTAGGGGCACGGCCGCGGAGCGCCGCGGTCGCGTCCCCGCCGGCCTAGCGGCGCGCCGATCAAACACTGTGGTTCAAATCTGGGTGCGCCCACGACGCGACCCCCTGCTCTGCCCAGCACGATTGGCTCCACTCTCATCAGAGATGACGCAATCGAGGCGACTCGCGTGACGGGCCGCCGCTTCCCGCCAGGAAGTCGAATCCAGAGAAAGCGAGGCCCAGGTCGTGACCACAAACCAGAACCTGAGAGTTGTATCCCCCGATCAGGCGATCGCATTGCCCGCCGCCGTGAGCGGCCCAGGCGCCGGAGACGCACGGTGGTGGTTCGGGCAGCTGGCCCTGATCAAGGCCGGCGCGCCAGAGACGGCCGGGCGCTACACGCTCGTCGAGATCGTCGCGCCGGCGAACTATGCGACGCCGCTGCACGCCCACGGGCGAGAGGACGAGACGTTCTGGATCCTCGATGGCGAGGTGGTCTTTGACCTAGGCGGCGAAACGTTCGACGCTTTGGCGGGCAGCTATCTGCTCGCGCCGCGTGGCGTGGCGCACCGGTTCACCGCGGGCGCCTGCGGCGCGCGCATCCTGTTCCTATTCACACCCGCCGGGTTTGAGCGCTGCATCGAGGCTACAAGCGTGGCGGCGCTCCAAGCGACCGTCCCGCCGGCCGAGGTGACGCCGCCGGAGAACGTCGCCGAGATCGTTCGCGTCTTCGGCACCGAGATCTTCGACGACACCACGCGCGCCCGAGACTGACCGGCGACGAATCGACCATACGTACCAACGGTGCTCTCCGGTCATGGGGCACCGTGCGCTCCTCGAGCTCGGCGCGCTGGCGACTGACATCGCGGGGCATCGCGGTCACCATGGCCAGCGGGGCCAGCCTTAGCGCCGGTCATTTGGCCGGGCTCGCAAGAGAGGTCGGCTCAGACCGCGATCCTGCCGTCGGCCAGCGACCGTCTGCCGGGTTCGCACCGTCACGCAAAGGAAACCGCCGCCGCGCTAGCGGTGCACGCAAAACACTGTGGTTCAGACCTGGGGGCGCCCACAACGCGAACCCCTGCCCTGCCCAGCACGATCGGTTCATGGTCATCCCAGATGACGCATCGAGGCGGCTCGCGTGACGGGCCGTCGCTTCCTACCAGGAATCCGAATCCAGAGAGAGCGAGGCCTCCGTCATGAGCACAAAAGCCCTGTGCACGCGTTGCCCGACCGAACGAGCGAACGAAGAACAGAGGGGGGCGACATGAGTTCCAGCCGGACGCTCTGGACGTTCGCGATCAGTTCGATCGCGCTGTTCATGGTGACGCTCGACAACCTCGTGGTCACGACCGCGATCCCGGTGATCCGGAAGGACCTGCACGCGTCCCTGTCGAGCCTCGAGTGGACGGTCAACGCCTACACGCTGACGTTCGCGGTGCTGCTCCTGACCGGAGCCGCGCTCGGCGACCGGTTCGGCCGCCGCCGGGTCTTCGCGGTCGGCATCGGGATCTTCACGCTCGGCTCGGTCGCGGCCGCGCTCGCGCCCTCGGTCGATGCGCTGAACATGGCACGTGCCTTCCAGGGACTGGGCGGCGCGATCGTGATGCCGCTAACGCTGACCATCCTCTCGAACGCGGTGCCGGCGCAGAAGCGAGGTCTCGCCCTCGGGGCGTGGGGCGGCATCAGCGGTCTGGCCGTCGCGTTCGGTCCGCTGGTGGGAGGCGCCATCGTTCAGGGGATCGCGTGGCAGTGGATCTTCTGGCTGAACGTCCCCATCGGCGTCCTCCTCATCCCGCTCGCGCTCTCGCGGCTGAAGGAGAGCTACGGGCCGGAGGGCCGGCTCGACCTGCCCGGGCTCGGGCTCGCAAGCGCGGGCCTGTTCGGGATCGTGTGGGGCCTCGTCCGCGGCAATAGCGTTGGCTGGGCGAGCCCGCAGATCGTGACCGCGCTCCTCGTCGGGCTCGTCCTCGTGGCCGCGTTCGTCGCCTGGGAGCTGCGCACCGATGTGCCCATGCTGCCGATGCGCTTCTTCCGCAACGCCACGTTCGCGCTCGCAAACGCGGCCTCCCTGTTCATGTACTTCGGCATGTTCGGCTCGATCTTCCTGCTGGCGCAGTTCTTCCAGACGGTGCAGGGCTATTCGCCGTTCGGCTCCGGCCTGCGCTTCCTACCGTGGACGCTCGCGCCGATGTTCATCGCGCCGCTGGCGGGGGCGCTCTCGGACAAGATCCCGGCGAAGAACCTGATCGGCGTAGGCCTCGCGATGCAGGCGGCCGCGCTCGCCTGGATGGCCTCGGTCGCGACGCCCACGACGCCGTACTCGCAGCTGATCGGCCCCTTCGTCGTCGCCGGTGTCGGCATGGCGCTCTTCTTCGCGCCGGTGGCGAATCTCGTCCTCTCGGCGGTACGGCCCGAGGAGGAGGGCAAGGCGTCGGGCGCCAACAACGCCATCCGCGAACTGGGCGGCGTGTTCGGCGTAGCGGTGCTCGCATCGATCTTCGCCCAAGTCGGCGGCTACGGGACGGGCCAGAGCTTCGCCGACGGGATGAACCCGGCGCTCTTCGTCGGTGCCGGGGTCGTCGCGCTCGGAGCGCTCGCCGCGTTCATGATCCCGCGCCGGCCTCGCGTTGTCGACGAGCTTGCAGTCGAGCCGGGACTCGCAGGCGAGCCGGAACTCGCCTACGAGGCAGAAGCCGCCTGATCGGTCCTCGAGACAGGTGGTGATTCGGACGGCCCCGCGAGGGGCCGTTCGGCGTTCGCGGGCGGCGGGATCGTCTCTCATCGCGCACCCGCGCCTCGCCGCGGCTCTAGCGGTTGCGCCGATCAAACACTGTGGTTCGGATCTGGGGGCGGCCACGACGCGAACCCGCTCTCGTCGCCGCACGATGGGCGCACATGGTCATCAGAGATGACACCCATCGATGAACACACGGAGGTGGCGAGATGGCTCGTAAATGGTGGACGTTGATAACTGTCTCGATCGCGACGTTCATGCTCCTGCTCGACATCACGATCGTGAACGTCGCCCTGCCCGAGATCGAGCGCGACCTCGGCGCGAGCCTGACCGACCTGCAGTGGGTGGTCGACTCCTACGTCCTTGCCTTGGCGGCGCTCACGCTGATGGCGGGCTCGCTCGCCGATCGGCTCGGCCGCAAGCTCGTCTTCACGACCGGGCTGGGTGCCTTCACGGCGGCCTCGCTCTTCGCGGGCTTCGCCTCGGACGCGCTCACCCTCAACCTCGCCCGCGGCCTGCAGGGGATCGGCGGAGCGGCCATGTTCGGAACGGTGCTCGCCCTGATCGCGCAGGAGTTCGCTCCCCGCGAGCGCAAGACGGCGCTCGGGATCTGGGGGGCGAGCGTCGGCGTGGGCGTCGCCGTGGGTCCGCTCGTCGGGGGCGTGCTCGTCGACTCCCTCGGCTGGGAGTGGATCTTCTTCGTCAACGTGCCGGTCGGTCTGCTGACGATCGCCCTTGCGCTCACGAAGCTCCGCGAGGAGCGTGATCCGAGCCCGGGACGGCTCGACTGGGCCGGGCTCGGCACCTTCTCGAGCGCGCTCTTCCTGCTCATCTTCGGCGTCCTGCGGGGGAACGGCGAGGGCTGGTCGAGCCCCGAGATCGTGGGCAGCCTCGCGGGCGGTGCCGCATTGCTGGCGGCCTTCGCCGCGATCGAGCTCCGCTCCAAAAGCCCGATGCTCGACCTGCGCCTCTTCCGCGTCCCCGCCTTCACGGGAGCATCGATCGCGTCCTTCGCGGTCGCCGCCTCCGTCTTCTCGATGCTCCTCTACGTCGTCCTTTACCTCCAGAACGTGCTCGGCCACTCCCCGCTCGAGGCCGGACTGCGGCTCCTTCCGATCACGGCCATGGCCTTCGTCTTCTCGCCGCTTGCGGCGCGGCTCTCGGAACGGGTTCCGCTCCGGGCGCTGATCGGCGCCGGCCTCGCCCTGGCCGGAGTCGGCCTCCTCGTCGCGCGTGGCCTGGATGCCGACTCCGAGTGGACGGCGCTCCTGGGCGGCATGCTCCTCATGGGCGCCGGGATCGGCCTCGTCAACCCGACCGTCTCCGAGGCGGCGATCGGCGTCGTCCCCGCTGCGAAAGCAGCGACGGGAGCGGCAATCAACAACACCTTCCGCCAGGTCGGGGTCGCGGTCGGGATCGCCGCGCTCGGCGCCGTCTTCCAGGGGCGGGTCGAGTCGAAGCTCGGCGATCTGCTGGCGAGCGGGCCCCCGCCGTTGCAAGGGCAAGCGGGCGAGCTTGCACCCGCCGTCTCCTCCGGGAACGCGGAGGCCGCGATCGCGGCGGCACCACCGCATGCGCAGGCGTTCCTCGCCGATGCAGCCCGACAGGCCTTCCTCTCCGGACTGAACGAGATCTTCCTGATCGCCGGAGTCACGGCACTCGTCGGCGGCGCCCTCTCGCTCGCCCTCATCCGGGCGCGAGACCTCCATCTCGACGCCCACGAGGAGAGCGCGATCTCGCCCGAGCCGGCAACGGGCGATGAACAGCCGGCCCTGGCCGCCTGACAGGTGGGGGAGCCACCGGGCTCCCCCAGTTAGCTACGGGAGGTCGCGGTTCTGGCCCGGCGCTCGCGTCCTTTACACCGCTCTTCCGTCGGTCTTGTGCTTGCCCGAGGAAGGACGGCGGCTCCTCAAACGGTCGCGGTGCAGTGGTCGACGAACTGGTCTAGCCGGGTGGCGAAGCGGGCGGGATCAACCAGATGGACGAAGTGGCCGTCGCCCACCCATTCCTCGAGCTGGACGTCAGGCAGCCATTCGAAGCGCTCGCGCTCACCCTCCGTGATCGGCCGCCCGAAGATCCCCAGCAACGGAACATCGAGCTTGCGGATCTGCGCGTCGATCCACGCCTGGAACTCAGCCGGATCGACGCGAAGCAGCGGCTCCCAATAGCCGACGACGACGTCTCGCTTCACCTGGTGGGTGTCGAGCACGAGTGAGCGCGCCGGCTTGGGGATGCGCTCGAGCCCGAGGCTGTCCTCGAATGTTTGCCACACCTGCGAGAAGCCGGGGCCGCGCAGGGCCGGCTCGAGGCGGTGGACGAGTTCCGCGAACGGGCGGATGTCGGGGCCGTTGTCGACCATGACGACGCCGCGCGTCGGGTAGGCGGCAGCGTAGAGGGCGGCGAGCCCGCCCATCATCGAGTGCCCGACCATGATCGGCCGCTCAACCGACAACGTGGCGAGCAGCTCGTGCACCTGAGCGGCGACCGCCTCAAGCGGTGCAGGCGCGCCGCCGCTCTCGCCGTGCGCGGGCAGGTCGATCGCGACACTGCGCACCGTGCCGCCGAGGCGATCAATGATCGGCCGCCAGGTGCGGCGGCCAAAGGTCAGTCCGTGGAGGAAGACGACGGGGGTTCCCGCTCCCTCGATCTCGTATGCAAGCCCCGTCTCGTGACGTGTCGCTGCGCTCATCGAACCTCCAAGCAGTTTTGTAACGATGTACCGTAACGCTGTTGCAGTACCCTGTCAAGAATGGGCCGACCACGGGAGCACGATGAGAAAACGGCGAACGTACTCCTCGCCGCCGCCGAACGCACGATCGAAGAGGGCGGGACGCTCTCGCTGCGCGAGCTCGCGCGCGACGCCGGCACGACGACGCGCGCGGTCTACAGCCTGTTCGGCTCCAAGGAGGCGCTACTCGGAGCCCTGGGCGCACGTGCCTTCGAGTTGTTGCAGGCAGGCCTCGCGGCGCTCCCGGAGACCGACGATCCGCGCGACGACCTTGTCGAAGCCGGGCTCATGTTCAGGCGCTTCGCGCTGGAACACCCCGCCCTCTTCTCGATCGGCATTCAGCGCACCGAGCCGAGCCTGTGGCCGCGATTCCGCCCCGCGGCCTCGGAAGCGCTCGCCGCTCTTCACCGACAGGTGGAGCCGCTCGTCAACGCCGGCCTCCTCGGCGGCCGCAGCGTCCCAGACGCCGCGACGCAATTCCACGCGCTGTGCGAAGGTCTCGCAGCACTCGAGCTCCGCCGCACGCCGCTCGCACCCGATCCCAAGCAGTTCTGGCGCACCGCCCTCCACGCCCTCATTGCCGGCTTCGCCATCCCCACTCCCGGCCACCCGCGGCGCAGAGCCGCACGCACCGTCGGACAGCGGTAGCCTCACCAGACAACTAACGATGGAGCCTCTATGGAGCCCCGTGGTTGCAACCGGTGGCAACCAGTGGCAAGTCGCCCATCCGCAAGAACGCCGGAAACAAGCCAAAACTGTTGCCATGGGATGGTAAGGAGTAGTCGCTGCGGCGTCGGCGGCCGCCACCGTCGCGGAGTGAGAATGCCGGCGTCGTCTGGTTGACGCCGGCATCCCCTTGGTGCTGTGAGCCCGATAAGGAGTATGGCGCGGGGGCCTGCGGGA